>Ga0302314_10018589_pt1 | contig 11586 bp, 10 predicted proteins | sample III_Palsa_N2_3_FD_200533 | JGI IMG/M metagenome (GOLD analysis project Ga0302314, IMG submission 200533) | Peat permafrost microbial communities from Stordalen Mire near Abisko, Sweden - III_Palsa_N2_3 | ecosystem: Environmental > Terrestrial > Soil > Palsa > Peat permafrost | place: Sweden... | reverse complement strand
GCGCCGGCGCCGGCGCGGCGGGCTGCGCCGCCACGGCCCGGTTGCTGAGAATCAGCACGCCGATGTAATACAGCGCGTAATAGCCGATTACCACTCCCAGCAGCGCCACGGTCGGCAGGTTTTGCGGGCCGCCCAGGGAGGCCATCGGGCCGCTGCCGCCCTGCGCCGCCAAGGCCGCGCCGCCCTGCTGCATCCGCGGATAGACCACCATCATGCGCCAGCCCAGGCGCAGCACGAACAGGGCCGAAACCGCCAGGCCGATGTAGATGTTGGGAATGTAGTAGTGCTGCGCCTCGCGTGTCTCGAAGCGGGTGTGGTGCAGGCTGAGCAGGCCCAGGGCCGCGCCCGCGGCCAGACCGGCCGCCAGGGCCAGCCAGGAGTTCAGGCCCAGCGGTTGTAGCGCCACCACCACTGCGATCACGCCGAACAGCGCCACGCGCAGCATCATGCGCCGCGGCCGGATCAGCTGCGGCCCGATATGGCTGCGATAGCGCCGGTACAGGCTGAACAGAACCAGGGCGATGATGGGCAGCAGGGCCAATCCGTGAGCAGACATGACAGTCCTATGGGTTGCTTATAAAAGACGCGCATCGATGGCCTTGAGCACCGCGTGCGTACGATCCCGCGCCTCCAGCTTACCGAGAATTTCGGTCAAATGGTTCTTCACCGTGCCGTCGGAAATGCCCAGGGCGCGGCCGATTTCCTTGTTGGAGTAGCCGCCGGCCACCAGGCGCAGCACCGCCAGCTCGCGTTCGGTCAGGTGCGCGGGAGTGCCCTGATCGGCCGGCGCGCTGTGGCGCGCCGCCTGCAAGCTCTGCGGCGCCAGCAGGGTTTCGCCGGCCGCCACCTGCAGGATCGCAGCCTTCAGCTCCTCCGGCTCCGCGTCCTTGAGCAGGAAGCCCTGCGCCCCGGCCTGCACCGCGCCTTGCAGCAGGGCGGCGTCGTCGAACGTGGTCAGCAGGATCGCCGGCGTGTAGTCGCCGCGCGCGCGCAAGGCGCGCACCACCTCGATGCCGGAGTGGCGCGGCATACGCACATCGCTGACCAGCACGTCGACCCGGGTGTGCTGCAAGGCCGCCAGCAGCGCCGCGCCGTCCTCGGCCTCGATCGCCACTTCGAGTCCGCCCAAACCTTCCAGCAGTACGCGCAGGCCGCGGCGCACCAGGGCCTGGTCATCGGCCAGGGCCAGCCGCAGCAGCGCGCTCATGCCGGCAGTTCCGCGGGCTGCGGCAGCCAGGCGCGCACGCACAGTCCGCCGCCGTCGGCCACGCCGATGTCCAGGCGGCCGCCGAGCGCTTCCAGCCGTTCGCGCATGCCGCGCAGGCCGTTGCCCGGCACCGGCGGCTGTTGCGCACGGCCATCGTCCTCGACGCTGAGGGCAATGCCCCCGGCCTCGGCGGCCAGGCGGATCGCGATATGCGCCGCGCCGCTGTGGCGCAGCGCGTTGGTCAGGCCCTCCTGGGCGCAGCGCAGCAGGGCCTGCGCCTGGGCCAGGCCGGCGGCGCGCGCTTTCGGCGCAAAGTCCAGCCGCACTTGCGGGTGCGGCAGCGCCGGCACCAGCGCGGCCAGCGCCTGCTGCAGTTCGATGCCGTCGTGCTGGCGCAGGGTGCTGACCACGCCGCGCACGTCGTTCAGCAGTTCGTCGGCCAGGCGCTCGCATTCGGCGATGATCGGGGCCGACGCCGCGCCACCCTGGCGCGTTTGCAACCGCAGTTGCAGCTTGAGTGCGGTCAGCTTGTGGCCGACCACATCGTGCAGTTCGCGCGACAGGCGCAGCCGTTCCTCGCTGCGCGCGCTTTCCAGCAACAGGCGGCGCGTGGCCAGCAGCTCGTTGTTGATACTCACCGCCGCATCGCGCGATTCCTCGGCGCTGCTGGCGTAGGCCGTCATCAGCGCGGCGAAGGTCTGGAACGCGCCATAGGACAGCATCGCCACCGCGACATCGCTCCAGCTCCAGCGCTGGAGCAGGATCAGCGCCAGCGGCAAATTGGCCAGCAGCATCAGCAGCAAAGTGGACCGCGGCGGATACAGGGCGCCAAGCTGGCCGGCGACGATGATCAGCAGGATCGGCGCCGATCCGGCAAACGCCCAGCAGGCCAGCAGCGCGGCGGGGATTTGCAGCAGGCTCAGCGCGCGCATGCGCCGCAGGGCGAGGTCGTCGCCGCCGCGGCAGCCTGCGCGCAGGGCATACAGCAGCAGCACGGCGAGCATCGCCAGCAGCCCGGCCAGCGTGGTGCCCGACCAGCGCAGCCGGCCGTTGCTCCAGTCGATCCAGGGCTGCACGGCAACGGCGCCCCAGGTGATGTAGACGGCGATACTCAGGGGCGCCAGCGGACCGTTCCAGTGGCTGTCGCGCAGCGTCGGCGGGGCTTGTTCCATCGCCGCAGTATAGGAGACGCGCCGCTTCCGCCGCAGGTGAGTTTTGTCACCCCCGGCTCATGCCATCTGTCACCTGCCGGTCTGTCGCGGCCGCCGCAACAATGGCCGCAAGGCAATCGGGAGTGACTTTATGCACGGAATGGTTCTGGCTCTGCACAGCGCGATCGGCGCCGTGGCGCTGCTGTGCTTCTGGATCGCGGCGCTGGCGCGCAAGGGCAGCCGGCCGCACCGCTTCGCGGGCCGCATCTATCTGGGCGCGATGGCCGCGATCCTGCTCACCGCGGTGCCCCTGGTGCTGTCGATCTTCTGGCGCGGCGATGCGCTTGACGGGGTGTTCTTCCTCGACCTGCTATTGCTGGTCGGCATCAACGTGGTGCTGGCGCCGCGGGCGATCCGCCGCAAGCAGGATTTCGAGGCGTACCGCGGCGGCATCTATCCGCTGCTGGCGCGGCTGCAACTGGGTGGCGGCGCGATCACGGCCCTTGTCGGCGGATGGGCGCAGCAGCCGCTGCTGCTGGTGTTCGGCCTGGTCGGCGTCCTGCTGTCGCTGCGCATGCTGCAATTGCTGCGTCTGCGCACGCCGCCCGACGGCTGGTGGCTGCGCGAGCATTTCCGCGCCATGATCGGCAACGGCGTGGCCACCCATATCGCCTTCCTCAGCATCGGCCTGTCGCATCTGCTGCCGCCGGAATTGGCGGCGCGGGTGCAGCACCTGCACCTGGCCTGGTTCGCTCCGCTCGGGGTGGCGCTGCTGGCCGGCACCTGGCTCAACGTGCAGCATCGCCGCCGCTTTGCCGGGCGCGGGCAGGTCCGGGCGGCGCGGCTACAATCAGGGGCAGTGTCCGAGTAAAAGGTCATTGCATTATGAACAACTTGATCCTGGCTGCCGTCCTCTGGCTCGGCTTGCACATCGGCGTCGCCGGCACCGCGCTGCGCGGAGTGCTGGTCGGCGTCCTCGGCGAGCGCGGCTTCCGCGCGTTGTTTTCGCTCGCGTCTATCGCCGTGTTCGTCTTTCTGATTTATTCCTTCATCCATGCACCGCGCAGCGCGCTGTGGTACGCGCCGCAGGAACTGCGCTGGATCCTGGCCGCGCTGATGCTGCCGGCGGTGTTCCTGCTGCTGGCCTCGTTCGCCACGGTCAGCCTGCGGCCCGAGGACGCCGGCACCCGGCGCGGCGCGGTGCGCGGCATCCTGCGCGTCACCCGCCACCCCATGCTGTGGTCGTTCGCGCTGTGGGGCGCGATCCACATCGCCGGCAACGGCGAACTCGCCGCGGCGGTGTTCTTCGGCACCTTCCTGCTCACCGCGCTCGCCGGCATGCCCTCGATCGACGGCAAGGCGGCGCGCCGCAACCCGCAAGCCTGGGCCAGCTTCGCCGCCGCCAGCTCGATCCTGCCCTTCGGCGCCATCCTGGAGCGGCGCAACCGCTTCGTCGCCGCCGAGATCGGCTGGCTGCTGCCGCTGGGCTCGATCGTATTGTGGGCGACGCTGCTGCTGCTGCACCGCAAGCTCATCGGCGTTGCGCCCATACCCGGCCTGGGCCTGTAGCGGCCCCGGTGCCTTATCCCGGTGGCCGAGGCCGTGCTGGAGCTAACACCGGACCTTGCTTCAGAGTTCATGAATTGGGTGATGGAAAGATAAATGTCGGCCGCGGCACCACTTGGCCGTAATCGGCGTGAGGCAGCCCGTCCCTGCTGATTGGGAACGGCAGCTTGGAGGAACTGCACAACAAAGTGTCATGTTGTGCACAAGAACTGCATATCAAGAGGTTAGATTAGGAACAAATCCTTTGTGGGCAACTCCGTGCTACACGCCAAAGCAACATGCGTGGCCGCTCGCAACCGCGGTGCTGGCACCCAACCTGCAGCTTCAGGCCGCTGCCTAACGGAAGCTGAGCAAAATCGAGTGTATGAATCAGATTGCAATAACGCTCCGAAAGCGCGGTGGATGTCGGAATCCACGATGGAGATCACTTTTCCAGTGGACTCGCAGTTTGGGATAAATGCATTTCTGAAAGGCACTTAGGATGGCAGAGCACAGCGAAGCCCATCAAACCGATCACATGACAAAATCCACCACTGTATTAATCTGGCTTGTTGCAGCGGCTTGTGCCCCGCTGGTCATTCCGTTCACCGGAGGATGGCTGTTCTTTCTGCTGCATGAGTGGTTTTATCCTTCGGTGTGGGGTCTGCCGCCGCTGCAGTCGCTCATCGGCGTCTCGATCAATTGCACGGCCATCGGGTATTTCTTCACCTGGTTCTACGCGCTGCCGCTGGTGTTCATTCTCCGGCGCTTGAACCGGTATCGTCTAAGCTATCTTCTGGTGGCCAGCGCGCTGCCGGCGCTGAGCCTTCCTTTCTGGCAGGCGGAGTGGGCGATCTCCATCGTGCCCGTTCTGATTGCCGGAATGTCCACGGCTTATGCGTTCTGGCGCTTGACGAATCCTGGCGTGGCCCAGTTGACCGGGGTTTGAAACGGAAGTTGACGATTATGCCGCGATAAAAAGCAGCGCCGTTCCTGCTGGCCGGCTTTCGCCGGATGGTCGTGATGCCTTAAAGGTATCCGGCTTCGCTCAACGCCGTTTCTTCGCACCTTGCACATCGCCGTGCAGGCCGGCCAGTGCTTCAAGGCAGCGGCTGTGCAGCTTGAGCGGGCCGCTGCTGGCTTCCCAGCGCTGGATGCTGGCGGGCGACACCGACAGCCTTGCCGCAAACTCGGCCAGGGACAGTCCGTGCTTGTTGCGCAGGGCAGCCACGGATTTGCCGGTGGCCTGAAACTCGCGGACACCCGGCTTCGGCTTCGAGGGCTGCACCGCGCCCGCCGGCTTGGTAGCGGTTGGCGGAGCGGCGACGGGCGGATCGAAGTCGAGCTCGATGCCGAAGATGGCGCCAAGCTGCTCCTGCGCCAGCTGATGCTGCGCTGAGCCTTCCACGGACGGCAGGTTCAACTCGTCGCCGATCAACTCGCCGGCATCGACCTGGCGCAGCACGAACAGCAGCTCCGGCTGCAGATCCAGCAGGCTGCCGACGCCGTAGAGCGTGGCCGCCAGATGTTTGCACATATTGGCCCAGTCCGGACAAGTGCAGTCGAAACTCATCTCCCCCGGCTGCGGGAACAGGCCGCTGCGGCGATCCGTCACCACGCCCATAACTTCGCCGGACAGCTTGCCCTGGAGCAGTTCCAGCAGGGAGCCGATGCCGCCCGAGCACTTCTGCTTGATCGCGCTCCATTGCGCCGCCTTCAGGGGCTCGATTTCCACCGTGACCTGATACATCGACGAACCCATGACCAGGGCTTCGACCCGGCCGGCATCGACCTTGAGATGGCAGACCGAACCGTTGCGGACATAGCTGCGGCCGCGCGGCAGGCGGTTCTCGAAATCGGAAAAGGTCTCCAGGTGTTTGCACCAGGCCTTGCCCCAGAAACTGCGGGCGATGGCCTGTCCCTGCAGGTTCAGCGGCTGCAGCTTGCGGCCGCGCTTGGCCAGCTTTTTCACCTGCTGCGCAGCCTGTTCGCGCCGCTTGGCGACCGGCACATAGGGTTTCCAGTTTCCGAATCGATAAGACATTGAGTCTGCTCAGATGAGGGCGCGTTTCACATCCAGCCGCACCAGCTCCAGCAACTGCTCGTCGGGAAGCTCCGTCAGGTTCACCTCGCCGCTCCCTCCCAGGATATCGTCGGCGAGCTTGCGCTTGTCGGCAATCAGCGCATCGATGCGTTCCTCGATGGTCCCCGAGGTGACGAATTTATGCACCAGCACCGGCCGCTTCTGGCCGATGCGGAAGGCGCGGTCGGTGGCCTGGTTCTCGACCGCGGGATTCCACCAGCGGTCGAAGTGGATGACCTGGCTGGCCGCGGTCAGATTGAGGCCGGTGCCGCCCGCCTTGAGCGACAGCACCAGAAAGGGCGGCCCGTCGACGGCCTGGAAGCGCTCGACGATGGACTTGCGCGCGGCGACAGCGGTGCCGCCGTGCAGGCACAAGCCGGGGTGGCCGAAGATGGCAGCCAGGTGGGCCACCAGGGGATCGATGATTTCGCGGAACTGGGTGAATACCAGCACCCGCTCCTGCCGCTCGGCCAGTTCTTCGCAAAGCTCGGCGATGCGCAGGAACTTGCCGCTGTCCGCCGCCGCGTAGCCGCCGTCCCCGGCAAGCTGGCTTGGATGGTTGCAGATCTGCTTGAGCCGCATCAACGTCTGCAGCACCAGGCCGCGCCGGGCCATGCCGTCGGCCGAACCGAGCGCTTCGCGCATCGAGTCGACGGTCTGCTGGTAGAGCCGGGCCTGGGTTTTCGAGAGCGAGCAGTAGCACTGCGTTTCGGTCTTTTCCGGCAGATCGGCGATGACGCTGCGATCCGTCTTCATGCGCCGCAGGATATACGGGCCGACCAGTTGCCGCAGCGGCGCGTAGGAGTTCTGTTCGGGCTGTTCGAGCTGCTTGACGAAGGCTTTGAACACGGCGGCGGAACCCAGCAGCCCCGGGTTGAGAAAATCGAACAGCGACCAGAGGTCGCCCAGGCGGTTTTCCACCGGCGTGCCGGTCAGCGCGATGCGCGATTGCGCCGGCAACTGCTTCACCGCCTTGCTCTGCCGCGTACCGGGGTTCTTCACCGCCTGGGCCTCGTCCAGGATGACCAGCTGCCAGGCCACCTGGCACAGCCAGGGTTGCCGGTGCAGCATCGAATAGGTGGTCACCGCAAGGTCCACGCCCTGCAGCTCCGTCGCCGGCGCCGCGGCGATGCGCAGCAGCTCCTCGGGTTCGCATTCCGCTGGATGCAGAAACCTGAGCTGCAGGCTGGGCGCGAACCGCTGCGCCTCGCTGCGCCAGTTGCCCAGCAGCGAGGCGGGCACCACCAGCAGCGACGGGCCCCGCGCCGCGGCCTGACCCTGCCGCAGGCATAGCAGCAGGGCCAGTACCTGCAGGGTCTTGCCCAGCCCCATGTCGTCGGCCAGGCAGGCGCCCAGGCCCAGCCCGATGAGCAGCCGCAGCCAGCTCACGCCGACGCGCTGATAGGGACGCAGCGTTGCCCGCAGCGCCTTGCCGGCGTCCAGCGCTTCGAGCTGTTGCGGATTGCGCAGCCCGGCGAGAAGCTGGCGCAGGCCCGCGCCGGCCGCCGCATGGACCCAGGGCCGTTCCGCCTCGGCCTGGGGTTCCAGGCTCAGGTCGGCCGGCGCGCCCGCCAGCAGGCGCATGCCCTCGATGAACGAGATCTGGCCGTTGCGCGCCTGCTTTTCCACCTTGCGCCAATGCTCGAGCGCCTGCCCGAGCTTTTCCCGGTCCACCTCGATCCACTGACCCTTGAACAGGACCAGGCCGTCGTCGCCGGCGAGTAATTCCTCGATGTCGTTTGCGGAAAGCGTTTCGTCGCCGAGCGCCACGCAGACATCGAAATCGAGCATCGCGTCGACGCCCAGGCGCGCGGCGCCGCGGCGGTCGATGTTCACGCGCACCTGCGGTTTCGGCCGCGTCTTCCACCAGTCCGGCAGGCGCACCGAGATGCCGCATTCCTCCAGCCCCGGCACGTTCTTCAACAAGCCGTGTGCGCGCCGCGCCGGCCAAGCCATCGGCTTGTAGATCTGCCCGCTTTCCACCAGGTCCTTCACCCAGGGCAGGCCTTCGGCTGCCTGCTGCACCGGCGTCAACAGGCGGATCAGGGCCGCGCGGTTCTTGGCGCCGGCATACTGTTGCAAGGCGGTGCCCAGCGGCAGGTGCTTGAGGTACCCGCCGCCGCCCAGGCCGCTGGTGTAAGTAGCCATGAAGGCGAAGGGCATGGCGGGGTCGTTCTTGTTTTCCGCCAGGTGGAAGCAGACGCGTCCGACCTGCCGCCACTTGGGCGCGCGGCGCTCGATCAGCCGTTCCAGTCCGCCGTCCTGGCCCAGCGCATCCTGCAACCAGCCGTTCAAGCCATCCCAGATCCCGCGCAGCAGACCGGCGGACAGATACTCGCCGCCCTGTATTGGCGGTGCGGACAGGATCAGGCGCTCGAGTTCGGCGGTGGCCGGCGCCTGGACGGCAGTATCAGCCGCCCCCGGCGGGACATGGCACAGCGCGCCCAGATACGCGTCCGCCAGCGCCTGCCAGTAGCGCAGGCTCGGCCATGCGGCGGATTCCGACCTGCGCGCAGCCAGCAGAAACAAGCCCTCGCGCCAGTCGGCACGGAACGCCTCGCTGACGCGCGCATCCGGAAACGCGCTCCCAGGCGTCGCGACCTCGACCCAGCGCAACTGCCCGGTTGGGGACAAATGGATTTCAGGCATGCTCGTGCATGGGCGGAACGGGGTGCCGACGAAAACGGGCATCTTGCACAGGCCGTGCGGTGGAGCGCAACACTCGACGCTGCTGCCGACGATCCAGCGCTTTCAGCCGCTCCAGGCGGCGTCGAACAGCCGGGCGAAATTGCCGCCGAGTATCTTGAGAATGCGGGCCTCGGAATGACCGCGCCTGGACAGCAGGTCGGCGATGCGCGCGAAGCGGTCGGCGCTGTTGAGGTCGGGCAGGAAGGTGTAGACGTCGGGGCGCTCGCCGGGCGCGGAGACGCCGCGGGCACGGCGCTCCGCCACCTCGTCGGCGAATTTCTTGCGGAACGCGTCGTCGAACTTGATCGGCGAGATCACGCCGTCGGTGCCGATGCCGACGTGGTCCTCGCCACAGATATTCACCGCATGCTCGAGGTGAGCGACCAGGTCGTCCGCGGTGGGCTGGCCCTCGCTGCGCAGGAACGGCATCAGGTAGATGCCGGCGACGCCGCCGTGATCGGCGAGCAGCTTGAGCTCGGCGTCGGTCTTGTTGCGCGGCAGCGGCGCCAGCGCCGCGCAGCCGGTGTGGCTGATCGCCACCGGCACTTTCGAGGCGAGGATCGCTTCGCGGGTGGTGCGCTCGCCGCCGTGCGACAGGTCAACCAGCAGCTTGCGCTGGTTGAGCCGCTCCACCAGGGCCGTGCCGAAGCTGCTCAGCCCGGCGTTGCCCGGCTCCAGGCAGCCGTCGCCGACCAGGTTGCGCCGGTTATAGGTGAGCTGGAACACGCGCAGGCCGAGCTGCTCGAAGGTGTCGACCCGGTCCAGATCCTCGGCGATCGGCGTCGCGTCCTGGAAGCCATAAATCAGGCCCAGGCGGCCGCTGCGCTTGGCTTCGGCGAGGTCGGCGCTGCCGCGCACCAGCAGCAGGCGCTCCGGATGCGCGGCGATCTGCGCGTTCCAGTAGGCGATGTTGCGGATGGTGATGTCGTAGTCCTTGGCGTAGCTGCCGACGCCGTTCACCGTCAGGTTCACGGCGGTCAGTCCGGAGGCGCGCACGTCGTCGAGCGCCTTGGCGCTCAGCGGCACGTACTCCTCGGCGTCGTACTCGCCCGGACCGCCGAGCGCGTCGATGACGGTGGCACCGGTATAAGCCGACGCCGAAAAGCCCTGCGCCGCGAAGGCCGGGCGCCAGGCAAAGGGCACAGCCAATAGTGCGGCCCCTGCCGACAGCAGAAAGCCGCGACGGTCCAGCAGCGATCCGCCGCCATCCTGGTCGAGTTGCCGCGCAGCATCGTCGTTCATCTCATTCCACCCCTAGGGTCTATTCAGAACTCCACCATCGTTCCAAAGCCCTGCGCCCGGCCCTGCTCGTAAAGATACCAGCCGCAGGCCAGGTCCTGGACGATGACGCCCAGGGATTTGTAAACGGTGATATCGCTATCCGCCACACGCCCGGGGACGGCGCCATTCGCCACCGCCCCGATTTCGCCCAATAGATGCGCCTCGCCGACCGCGCCGCTGGCCCTGGCGCGGATGAACTCGGCGGCCTGCTGGCGTGCCGACTCTTCCCAGTCCACGAAGTAGCGGGCTCTGGCGACCAGTTCCTCGTCGACCTCGCAGCTCGCGGCGGAGCTGGAGCCGACCAGATTGACGTGAGTGCCCGGCCGGATCCAGGCGCCGCGCAGGATCGGTTCCGGCGCCGCGGTCAGGGTGCAGATCACATCGGCAGCGGCCGCCGCGGCCGGCTCCAGCACCACCTCCACCTGCACCGTGCTGGCAACGCTGGCCTGAATCGCCTCGGCCAGCGCATGGGATGCCTCGGGCCGGCGCGCCCAGATCGCGATACGCTGGAAATCCCGCACCGCCAGCAGCGCCGGGATGTGCCAGCGGGCCTGTTCGCCGGCCCCGAAAATCCCCAGGGAGCGCGCGTTGCGCCGCGCCAGACAGCGCGTGGCGAAAGCCGTGGCGGCCGCAGTGCGCACCGCCGTCAGCGCCCCGGCTTCGATCATGGCCACCGGTTCGCCGATGGCCGGCTCGAACATCAGCACCGCGCCGCGATGCGAGGGGCGCCCGGTCTGGGCCGAGGGAAAAACAGATATGCATTTCACCCCGAACGCCGCGCCGGCGCCCAGCGAACCCGGCATATCCCCCATCAGCCCCACCGAGCCCGGCAGCGCCAGAATGCGGCGCGGCAGCAAGCGCGACCCGCCCCGGGACAGCGCCCGCATGGCGGCTTCGACCAGTGCGATGGCTTGATTCAGGCCAAGATGCTGTTCGACATCCCGCCGGCCGATGACCAGTAAGCGCATCGATCCTCCTCAAGCAGTCTTTGTTGCAGAGCGGCGGACAGGATCAACCGCGCTCGTTGTGCTTGCCCTTGCCCCGGTCCAGATAGCTGCGCAGCAGCAGCATCGTCGGCGCCCAGCCATGCCTGTTCTGTTCGTAGGCGGCGCGGCTGGCGAAGCCGTGCTGGGTCAGGCGCAGCATCGTGCCGGTGGGGGTGGCGCGGAAGTCGAGCTCGATGGTGGTGGGAGGGTCTTCGTCCCAGTTCGGCTTCCAGGTGAAACTCAGGTGGCCCGGATGGTCGGCGCGCAGGTAATGCCCCTGCGCCGAGAACAGATTGCCGCCGGTATCCTCGAAGCAGACCTGCCAGTATCCGCCGGGACGCACGTCGCCCGCCCAATGCGTGGTGCGGAAATCGGCGTTGGCCCACCAGTCGGTGATCAGGGCCTTGTTGGTCCAGGCCCTGAAGACGCGCGCCGGACTGGCCGCTATGTGGGTCTCTTCCACCAGCCGTTCAGTCATTGCCACGCGTTTCCCGGTTTGCCGCAACGTCGGCGCGCGCGGCATGCAGGAACCGCTGCGTTCCCTGGGAAATGCAGCAGGACGCCTGGCTCACCTGCCGCTACCCGGCTTTGCGCCTGTACGCCGTGCCTGCACGCTGCTGCGGCGAGTGGCAGCGGGTGCTGGCG
>Ga0302314_10018587_pt1 | contig 11586 bp, 7 predicted proteins | sample III_Palsa_N2_3_FD_200533 | JGI IMG/M metagenome (GOLD analysis project Ga0302314, IMG submission 200533) | Peat permafrost microbial communities from Stordalen Mire near Abisko, Sweden - III_Palsa_N2_3 | ecosystem: Environmental > Terrestrial > Soil > Palsa > Peat permafrost | place: Sweden... | reverse complement strand
TTGGGCCTGTCCGCACGGTTCGCAGTCGAAATTTGCGGGAAAACCCATGATCGGCGGCATCGAAACGCCTGCGCTCCGCGAATCCGCGCAGGATGCTTTCGCAAAGGCGCTGAAGCGCAAATCTTTGTCCCCCACGCAGCAGAGCTTCCTGGCCCAGGTGGCCGTCGATTGGCGGGACGAGGAGCTGCCCGGCGTCGCCCTGCATGAGTTGGCCGCCGCCTTCGCCGATGTCTGGCGCTTCGCCGAAACGCTGACGACGCCCGAGCCGCAGATCAGGCTGGTCCCCGCCCGGGGGCGCGGCGGGCGCGACCTCAAGCTCGATCTCCTGCAGATCGTGCAGGAGGACCGGCCCTTCCTGGTGGACAGCGTCATGGGCGAGCTGGCCGACGCCGGGCTCGATGTGCGCGCCATGTTCCACCCCGTGGTCACCCTCGGCGGTCGCGAGACCTCCATGATCCTGGTGGTGCTGGCGCCGGTGGGCGAGGATCGCCGCGCCGTGCTGATCGAGGGCCTCGACGCCACCCTGGAGGACGTCCGCGTCGCGGTGACCGATTTTCCCGCCATGACCGCCCTGATGAAGCGGGCCGCCGTTGAGCTCGCCGCCGCCGCCGTCCCGACCCAGGCCTACGGCCTCGACGAATACCTCGCCTTCATCGACTGGCTGACCGCCGACCGTTTCGTCCTGCTTGGGGCGCGCATCTACGACTATCCGCGCACCGCCGCCGGCGACTACGCGGCGGAGGAGCCGGTGTTCAAGGCGAGAGACAGCCTCGGCGTCCTTCGCGACAAGTCCCGCTCCGTTCTGCGCCGCGCGTCGGAACCCGCGGTCCTGACCGCGCACCTGAAGCTTTATCTGGAGCACGCGGCGCCGCTGGCCGTGGCCAAGTCCAACCTCCGCTCCCGCGTGCACCGCCGCGCCTACATGGACTACATCGGCATCAAGCGGTACGGCCCGGACGGCCTGGCCATCGGCGAGGTGCGGTTCGTCGGCCTCTTCACCCTGGACGCCTACGAGGCCCGCGCCGACGACACGCCGCTGGTGCGCAAGAAGGCCGAGCACGTGATCGGGCGGCTGGGCGAGAACCCCTCGACCCACACCGCTAAGCGGCTGCACAACATCATCGAGACCTATCCCCGCGACGAGCTGTTCCAGATCGACGAGGCGGAGCTCTACGACACCGCCATGGGGGTGCTGCACCTCTACGACCGCCCGCGCGTGCGCCTGTTCGCCCGGCAGGACAGTTTTGACCGCTTTGTCAGCGTGCTCCTCTACGTGCCCCGCGACCGCTACGATTCCGAGATCCGCGAGCAGGCGGGGCGGATGATCGCCGCCGCGTGGGGCGGGCGCGTCTCGGCCTACTATCCCAACTTCTCCGCCGAGCCCCTGGCGCGGGTCCATTTCGTCATCGGCGTGACTCCGGCCGCCCACCCGCAACCCGATCTCCGCTGGCTCGAATCCGAGATCGCCCATCAGGTGCGCACCTGGGGCGACCGGTTCGAGAGCCTGGTGCGAAACGGCGGCGCGCCGGCCGGCACGGTCGGCGACGTCCTCAGCCGCTACGCCGGCGCCTTCCCCCCCGGATATCGTGACCGCTATGACGCCAACGAGGCGCTGATCGATCTCGGCATGATCGAAGCCGTGTCGGCCGATCAGCCCCTGCGGGTCCGCGCCTATCGGCAGGCGGGGGATAGCAAGCTCTGCTTCCGCTTCAAGCTCTACCATGCCGCCGCCGCCGTGCCCCTCGCCGACGTGCTGCCGATCCTGGAGAACATGGGGTTGAAGGCCCTGACCGAAGACGGCTTCCCCATCAAGCGCCGCACGCCCGACGGCGAACGCCGGGAGACGGTCTGGATCCACGAGTTCGAGCTGGAGGACGCCCGCGGGGAGAATCTAGTCTTCGCCGACATCAAGGAGCCGTTCGAGACCACCTTCACGGCCGTCTGGGACGGCCGCGCCTGGTGATGGAGCTTGGCGCGTCCTGGCGGGAAGCCTCGCTCATGCGCGCCTTCGCCCGCTATCGCCAGCAGACCGGCCTTGATCCCTCGCAGTCGGTGCAGACCGCGTCGCTCAGCGCCTATCCCGGCGTGGCGCGGCTGATCCTCGACCTCTTCCGCATCAAGTTCGACCCGGCGATCCACGGGGATGTGGCGGCCCGCGCCGAGCAGGCCGAAGGCGTCTTCACCGAGATCATGGACGCCCTGCAGACGGTGGAGAGCCTCGACACCGACCGGGTGCTGCGCCGCCTCGCCTTGCTGGTGCAGGCCATGGTCCGCACCAACTATTACCAGACCGGGCCGGACGGCCGGCCCAAGCCCTACATCTCGTTCAAGATCAGATCCCGCGACCTGATCGACCTTCCCGCGCCCAAGCCTTACCGCGAGATCTTCGTCTGCTCCCCGCGGGTCGAGGGCGTGCATCTGCGCTTCGGGCCGGTGGCGCGGGGCGGGCTTCGCTGGTCCGATCGCCGCGACGATTTCCGCACCGAGGTCCTCGGACTCGTCAAGGCGCAGCAGGTGAAGAACGCCGTGATCGTGCCCGTGGGCGCCAAGGGCGGCTTCTATCCCAAGCTGCTGGCGCGGGGCGCCTCCGCCGACGACACGCGGGCCGAGGCTATCCTCGCCTACAAGACCTTCCTCTCGGGCCTCCTCGACATCACCGACAATCTCGACGCCAAGGGCAAGGCCATCCGGCCCGAGGCGGTGATCGCCCACGAGGACGACGATCCCTATCTGGTGGTGGCCGCCGACAAGGGCACCGCCACCTTCTCCGACATCGCCAACGGGGTGGCGGGGGACTACGGCTTCTGGCTCGGCGACGCCTTCGCGTCCGGGGGGTCGGCCGGCTACGATCACAAGGTGATGGGCATCACCGCCCGGGGCGCGTGGGAGGCGGTGAAGCGCCACTTCCGCGAACTCGGCAAGGACATCCAGACCGAGCCCTTCACCTGCGTCGGCGTCGGCGACATGAGCGGCGACGTGTTCGGCAATGGCGTCCTGCTCTCCAAGTCGATCAAGCTGGTCGCCGCCTTCGACCACCGACACATCTTTATCGATCCCTCACCCGATCCTGCCTCCTCCTGGATCGAGCGCAAGCGGATGTTCGACCTGCCGCGCTCGTCCTGGGACGACTACAATCGCGCCCTGATCTCGAAGGGCGGCGGCGTCTTTCCCCGCACGGCCAAGATGATCCCGCTGACGCCGGAAATCCGCACCCTCCTGGCCATCGACGACAAGAGCCTCGCCCCGACCGACCTGATCCGCGCCATTCTGAAAGCCAAGGCCGAACTGCTCTACCTCGGCGGCATCGGCACCTACATCAAGGCGCCGTCCGAGAGTCACGCCGACGTGGGCGACAAGGCCAATGACGCCGTGCGTCTGGATGCGGGGGAGCTGCGGGTGCAGGTGGTGGGCGAGGGCGCCAACCTCGGGGTCACCCAGGCGGGGCGCATCGCCTTTGCGAGGCTCGGCGGGCGGATCGACACGGACGCCATCGACAACTCCGCAGGCGTGGACACCTCCGACCATGAGGTGAACATCAAGATCCTCACCGGCCAGGCCGAGCGGGCCGGGGTGCTGAAGGCCGCCGACCGCGATCCCCTGCTCTTTTCCATGACCGACGAGGTCGGCGCCCACGTGCTGGCGCATAACTACGCCCAGACCCTGGCGTTGTCCCTGCAGGAGGCGAGCGCGGTGGTGGATCTCGACGCCCAGGCCCGCTTCATGCTGGAGCTGGAGGCGGCCGGGCGCCTCGACCGCAAGGTCGAAGGCCTGCCGCGCGCCGCCGCCATCGCCGACCTGCGCACGGCGGGCAGGGGGCTGTCCCGACCCGAGCTGGCGGTCGTCACCGCCTACGGCAAGCTGGAGCTTTCGGCCGAGATCGTCGCCAGCGCCGCGCCGGACGACCCCTATTTCGAAAAGACTCTGGTGCAGTATTTTCCCACCCAGGTGGCGAAATTCGAGCGGGAGATGAAGCGCCATCGTCTGCGCCGCGAGATCGTCTCCACCGTGATCGCCAACACCATCGTGGACATGGTCGGGCCGACCTTCGCCTCGCGGCTGAAGGGCGCCACCGGCTGCACGGCCGAGGCCCTGACGATCGCCTTCGAGGCGGCGCGCCAGGTCTTCCGCCTCGACGAGAACTGGCGGGCGGTGGGCGCGCTGGACCTCAAGGCCCCGGCGACGGCGCAGATGGCCCTCTATCAGGAGATCGCCAATGTGCTTCGGGGCCAGACCTTCTGGCTCACCCGCCACGCCATGACGGACAAGGGCCAGGTGCAGGCGCTGATCGACGCCTACCGCCCCGCCGCCGACGCCCTGATGGCCGACGGCCCGAGCCTGCTCTCGCCGTTCGAACAGAAGATGGTGCAGGCGCGGGCGCAGGCGTTCATCGACCTCGGCGCGCCGAAGGTGCTGGCCGAGACGGTGGCCGCGCTCCGCCCCCTGACCGCCACCACCGACATCGCCGATCTGGCGCGAGCAGCGCGTTGGGACGTGATCGCCACGGCGCGCCTCTACCACGCCGTCGGCGACGCCTTCGGCTTCGATCGCCTGCGCGCGGCGGCCGCGTCGATCAGCAGCCGCGATCCCTACGAGCGGCAGGCGGTGCGGGAGCTGATCCTCGACATGGTGTCCGAGCAGACCGCGAGGGTCCGCACCATCATGGCCCTGTCGAAAAAGCCCGCCGCCGATCCCGGCGCGATCATCGGGCTCTGGTCCGAGCCCCGCAAGGCGGCGGTTGAGCGGGCCAACGGACTGATCGACGAGATCGAGCAGACCGCCGAGGGCTGGACCTTCGCCAAGCTGACCATCGCCAACGCCGCGCTCAGGGCGGCGGCGGTGCAGTCGCCGGTCTGATCCAGGAGTTCAGGCGGCCCAGACCTGCGGGTCGAGCGCCACCGGGTCGGTGAGCTTCAAGGCGGCCCAGTCGAGATTGGGCGAGGGCGCGGCGGCGGCGGCCAGGATGGCGCGCAGTTCCGCCGCCGATCCGACCGTGACGATCACGGCGGAGGCTTCGGGTCGGTTCATGGCGAAGGCCAGGGCCGCCTGCATCGGATCGGCCCCCGCCTCGGCGATGGTGCGCTGAATGCGCGACAGGCGCGGACCGGCGTCGATCAGGCTCGCCGGAAGCCCGGCGCGATGCAGGAACAGAAGGCCCTGCTGGAACACGGAGCGGAGGTGAACCTCCACGCCCATCTCCGCCAGGGTCGACAGGCTGCCGTCGTCGATCAGGCGCTGGTCGAGAAGGCTGGTGGGCACCTGCATGATGTCGGGCTTGAAACGCCGGGCGAGGCAGACCGGATCGTCCGCGACGGTGGCGGCGATGCCGATGGCTTCGTAAAGCCCCTCGTCCTTCAGCCTGTTCAGCCGGCCCCAGAGGGACTCGCCCTCCGGCCCGAGGAGATCGGACGGGGCGTGGACCAGCAGGGCGCGCGCGGCCTCGACCCGCATCTTCTGCAGGGAGGCGCGGGCGGCGCTCTCCACCATCTGCACGCCGAGGGCTATGGGCGCGGTCTTGGTGACGATACGGAACGGCGGCGGGCTCGGGGGCGCTGCGGGCAGCACGCGGCCGAGCACGGACTCGGCGTCGCCATAGCGCGCGCTCACATCGATCAGCCGAACGCCCGCATCGGCGGCCAGGGCGACGGCGGCCATCGCCTCGGCGTCCGACAGGCGGCCGCGTCCATGAGGGCCGGCGCGATCCAGCCCGAAATGGGCGGCGCCAAGGCCAAGCTTATGGAGGGCGGCGCTTTGAAGGCGCGCGCGGGCGGCCGGCATTCGCTTCTCCAAGCGGGGTTGTCGTGATGGCGAATCTTGCGCCCGCAGTGCTTAATGAAGCCCCAAGCCAAAGTTCACGAGGTATGAAGATCGCATGGCGCTGACCCAGGCGGAGACCAACAGGCTGACCTTCACCGTGACCGCCCTGTCGGTGGCGACGGCGACGTTCCTGACGGCGATCAAGCTGATCGGCTGGTGGCGCGGGGGCTCGGTGGCGCTCCTGGCGTCGCTGGCGGATTCGGCGCTGGACGTCCTGGCGGCGCTCGCCACCTTCGTCGCCGTGCGCGTGGCCGCCGCCCCGCCCGACGCCGAGCACCGCTTCGGCCACGGCAAGGCGGAGGCCTTCTCCAGCCTCGTGCAGGCGGCCCTGGTGTTCGCCTCCGCCGCCCTGATCGGCCGGGAGGCCGTGATGCGGCTCCTGCATCCGACCCCGGTGGAGGACGAAGGCTGGGCGCTGATCATCATGGTGGTGTCGACGATCTCGACCTTCGCCCTGATCGCGGCGCAGACGCGGGTCCTGAAGAAGGCGCGCTCGGTGGCGGTGTCCGGCGACCGGGCGCACTATTCGGCGGATCTGGCGTCCAACATCGTTGCGGTGATCGGCGTCGGCGTCGCGCGGGTGACGGGCGACCCCCGCTTCGATGCGGCGGCGGGGCTGTTCGTGGCGGCGTGGCTGCTCTGGGGGGCGGTCAAGGTGTTCCGCGACGCCACCGACCACCTGATGGATCGCGAGCTCGACATGGCCGAGCGGCAGCAGATCACCGACGCGGTGCTGCAAGACCCCGAGATCCACAACGTGCACGAACTGCGCACCCATGCCTCGGGCTCCCGCATCCACATCCAGATGCACGTGAACATGGACCCGGAGCAGACCCTGGCGGCGGCGCACGTGATCGTGGAGGCGGCCGAGGCGCGGGTGATGGCGGCCTTCCCCACCGCCGATGTCATCATCCACCCCGATCCCGAAGGCAGCGCCGAGGTGCACGAGCTGTTCGGCGAGGAGGCGCGCAGCCCGGCGCCGACGGATTGACGGCGCACCGCGTCAGTCGCCGCCGCCGCACACGGGACAGGCGGGATCGGGCGTGATCCGCACCGTGCGCATCTCGGCGGCGAGCGCGTCGTAGAGCAGGAGCCGGCCCGTGAGCGGCGCCCCTGCGCCGACCGTGAGCTTGACCGCCTCCAGCGCCATCATCGACCCGATCACGCCCGCGAGCGCGCCCACCACGCCCACGGCCTGACAGGTCTCCGCGTCCGGCGGGACCTCGGGCACGAGGCACTGGTAGCAGGGCCTGCCGGCGAAGACGCCCACCTGCCCGGTCCAGCGACCGATGGCGCCGGACACCAGCGGCTTGCCGGCCTGGACGCAGGCGGCGTTCACCGCCATCCGCGTCTCGAAATTGTCCGTGCCGTCGAGGATCAGGTCGTAGCCCGCGATCGCCTTGCTGGCGTTGGACCGGTCCAGCGCCAGGGCGTGCGCCTCAAGCTGCACATGGGGATTGAGGGCGCCCAGGGCGTCCGCCGCCGCGTCCACCTTCAGCCGGCCCACGTCGGCTGTGGCGTAGAGCACCTGACGCTGGAGATTGGAGAGCGACACGACGTCGGCGTCGGCGAGGCCGATCACCCCCACCCCCGCGGCGGCGAGGTAGAGCGCCGCCGGCGCGCCGAGCCCGCCGGCCCCCACGATCAGCACCCTGGCCGCCTTCAACCGTTGCTGCCCCTGGCCGCCCACCTCGCGCAGCACGAGGTGGCGGGCGTATCGGTCGATCTCTTCGGCGCTGAAGCTCATCCCGCCTATGTGCGCACGCGCGATCACGAATCAAAGCCTTGCGCGTGAAGCCCTTTCATACCGGGCCGCCTGAGACTAGGTTCTGTGGACAAGTGGAGAGCGCGGATGGACGCGGCGATGTTTCAGGAGCCCCGGCGGCGGATGATCCGGCTGCCGGACGGCGATATGGCCGCGCTGGACTTCGGCGACGAGAAGCGCCCCGTGGACGTGGTCTTCCTGCACGCCACCGGCTTCAACGCCATGACCTACCGCTCCATCCTGGCGCCGCTGTCGCCCGGGATGCGCATCCTGGCGGTAGACCAGCGGGGCCACGGCGCCAGCAGTCTGCCCGCCGCGCCCGCCCGCCTGAAATCCTGGAAGCCGTTCCGCGACGATCTTCTGGCCCTGCTGTCGGCGTTGGACGGACCGCCGCCGGTGCTGTCCGGCCACTCCATGGGCGGCACGGTGGCGATCCTCGCCGCCGCGGCGCGACCCTCCGCGGTGAGCGGCCTTGTGCTGTTCGATCCGGTGGTGATCAGCCGCTGGCAGATGATCGCCGCCCACCTGCCGGGCGGCTCCAAGGCCATGAAGAGCTCGCCGCTGGCGCTCGGCGCCGCCAAGCGCCGCACCGTGTTCGACAGCGTGGAGGCCGCCTTCGCCGCCTACAAGGGACGGGGCGCCTTCAAGACATGGTCGGACATCATGCTGGCCGACTATGTGGCGGGCGGTTTCCGGGACCGGGCCGACGGCAAGGTGGAGCTGGCGTGCGCCCCCGCCATGGAGTCCGCCATCTTTTCCAGCCACGCCCACAACACCTGGGCCGCCGCCGCGCGCATCCGGGCGCCGGTGCAGGTGTTCAAGGCCGAGCATGGCTCCACCTGTCGCATCGCCTCGGCGGAGGCCTTCTTCGCCGGCAACCGCCGCGCCCACCTCGCCACGGCGCCGGGGACCAGCCACTTCCTGCCGATGGAGCGGCCCGACGTGGTCCGCGACGCCCTCCTGGACGCCGCGGTCTAGACGCTACGGAATCAGCAGCACCCGGCCCACCGCCTGACGGCTCTCGATGTAGGCGTGGGCCGCCGCAGCGTCGGACAGGGGGAAGGTCCTGTCGATCAGCACCTGAAGCTCGCCGCGGGCCGCTTCGTCGATCAGGCGCTGGATGTTGTCGTGAGCCCGGTCGGTCATGATCTCCGCGCCGAGGAAGACGCCGGTCAGCGAACGGTTGCCGCCCATCAGGGAGCCGACGTCCACCACCTGCGGCTCGCGCCCGGCGGCGCCCACCATGGACACCCGGCCGCGATAGCCGAGGGAGTTGATCGAGCCCTGCAGCGTCGGGCCGCCGACGGAATCCACCACGAGGTCGACGCCCTTGTTGTCGGTCAGCCGCATCACCGCCTTGGCCACGTCCTCGGCCTTGTAGTTGATGCCCTCGTCGAGCCCGAGGGGCTTCAGGCGCTCCAGCCGCTCGTCCGAGGAGGCTGTGGCCAGCACCCGCGCGCCGGCGCGTTTGGCCAGCTGGATCGCTGCGGTGCCGACGCCGCTCGCGCCGGCCTGCACCAGCACCGTCTCGCCCGCCTTCAGATGGCCGGCGTGGAACAGGCAGTCGTCGGCGGTGCCGAAGGCGACGGGGATGACGGACGCCTTGCCGATGTCGAACCCGTCGGGCACGCGCCAGGCGTTGCGCGCCGGGACGGAGCGCAGCTCGGCGTGGGAGCCGAAGGCGTTCACGGTGGCGACCCGGTCGCCGACCTTCAGGTGATGCACCTCGTCGCCGATCTCGACGATCTCGCCCGCCGCCTGGTAGCCGACGATGTGGGGATTGGTGACCAGCGCGCCGCCGAAACGGTTCAGGGTGTCGCCGCCCTCGATGGAGACGGCCTCGACCCGGATCACCACGCCCGCGCGATGGCAGACGGGATCGGGCGCGTCCTCATAGGTCAAAACCTCGGGTCCGCCGTTTCTGTAATAGACCGCCGCCTTCATCGTCTCTCTCCAAGCTTGTCGTTGTTGATCTTGACGCTGTTCATAAAGCGACGCGCAGGCGTGGCAAGGCAGCCGTTCTCAAGGCATGATGAGGAAAAGCAGAAACCACGGGAGAGACGATCATGCGGGCGGTGGTGCGGCGCGACGGCGCCTTGATTTGCGATGAGATCGCCGAGGTCGAGCCGGGGCCCGGCCAGACCTTGGTGAAGACCCTCTGCTGCGGCATCTGCGGGTCCGACCTGCACGCCCTGCACCACCTGGATCATATGGTCGAGCTATCCAGGCGGTCCGGCGGCGGCATGGGCGACGGCCTCGATCCCGCCAAGGACGTGGTGTTCGGCCACGAGTTCTGCGCCGAAGTGCTCGACCATGGGCCGGACACCCAGGGCCGCTTCAAGCCCGGCACGCGGGTGGTGTCGGTGCCGGTGGCGTTCGGGGCGAGCGGCATGGAGGCGATCGGCTACTCCAACCGCCTGCCGGGCGGGTTCGCCGAGCGGATGGTCTTGTCGGAAATGATGCTGCTGGAGGTGCCCAACGGCCTCTCCGACCAGCAGGCGGCCATGACCGAGCCGTTCGCCGTCGGCGCGCACGCCGTCGCGCAATCGGCCATGGACAAGGATGCGGTGGCGCTGGTGGTCGGCTGCGGGCCGGTGGGGCTGGCGGTGATCGCCTGCCTGAAGGCCAGGGGTCTTGGCCCCGTGATCGCCGCCGACTTCTCCCCCGCCCGACGGGCCATGGCCGAGCGCATGGGCGCGGACATCGTCGTCGACCCGGCGGCGCAGAGCCCGCACACGAAATGGAGCGCGCTCGGCGTGCCCGCCACCGGTCTCGAACGCCAGATGGCGATGATGGGCGGCAATCCCGGCAAGCGGCCGGTGATCTTCGAGTGCGTCGGCGTGCCCGGCATGCTGCAGGGCCTGATCGAGGCGGCCCCGCCCACATCCCAGATCGTGGTGGCCGGCGTCTGCATGCAGCCGGACCGGATCGAGCCCTTCCTGGCCATCGTCAAGCAGCTCGATTTCAAGTTCGTCTACGGCTACACGCCCCACGAATACGCCCAGACCCTGCACGACATCGCCGAAGGCCGTCTCGACGTCCAGCCCGTGATCACCAGCGTGGTCGGCTTCAACGGCGTGCCGCAGGCGTTCAAGACCCTGGCCGATCCCGAAACCCAAGTGAAGATCGTGGTGGATCCCGCGATGGCCTAGAGGCCGGCGTCCGCAGGCGGGCCGTGGAAGGCGTCCATGGCGTTCATCACCTGAACGATTATCCCGCGCTCGTTCTCCGAAAGGTACGGGCTCCAGACGTCGAAGATGAGGATGGCGCGGGGCTGGTCGGATCGGTTCCAGGCCTCGTGGTCGATGGTGTCGTCGAACACCCAGGCGTGGCCGGGCGTCCATTCCCGGGTTTCGGACCCCACCCGAAAGCCGCAGCCCGGCGGGATCACCAGGGGCAGGTGGACCACCAGGCGGGTGTTGCTGACGCCCGTGTGCGCCGGGATGTGGGTTCGGGGCTGCAGCAGGGAGAACATGGAGGCGGGCGAGCGGTTCGGCGCCTGGGGCTGGGGCAAGCCGGCCAGGGTCTCGATCGTCTTGGGACACTTGGCGCAGTTGGCCTCGTCCCTGGCGCCGGCCTTGAAGAGGTGGAAGGCGCTCCAGCGCTGGGAGTGGTTCAGCTCCGCCCACTGGTCCAGCGGCACGCCGGCCGGATATTCGATGTAGGGCTCGAACTCCTTCGCCGGACCGTCTTCCGTGAGGACGCCGAGGAGCTCGCCGCGGATGCCGGCGGTGGCGGCTTCGAGGTCCGCCAGCCAGGGAAACGGTTCCCGGTCATAGAACTCGATGGCGGGCATGCCTGGATAGGCGAAGTGGGTCGGCTGCTGCTGGTAGATGGCCCGGCGACCCGTCAGCCGCTCGACGAAGGCGTTGATGCGCCGACTTTCCGCCCCTTGGCCCATGGCGCTGGCGCCCGCGGTGACGTCCTTCAGATAGCGGGTCATCTCCGAGAGGTACTGGGCGTTCAGCGCGCGGCCGCGCTCCAGCGCCTTGCGCGTGGCGTCGTCG
>Ga0302314_10018586_pt1 | contig 11586 bp, 8 predicted proteins | sample III_Palsa_N2_3_FD_200533 | JGI IMG/M metagenome (GOLD analysis project Ga0302314, IMG submission 200533) | Peat permafrost microbial communities from Stordalen Mire near Abisko, Sweden - III_Palsa_N2_3 | ecosystem: Environmental > Terrestrial > Soil > Palsa > Peat permafrost | place: Sweden... | reverse complement strand
TTCGCTCGCCCCCTCGGACGGCCTAAGTTTGCGCGGAAGGAGCCCGCGCCATACGGCGCCGAACGTCCGGTTCTGGGATCAGCCAATCGGCGGTCCTATGACTTGGAAGGGTCGGAAGCTGCCACGACAAGGTGGGCCGGATACCGAAGGCGACCGGCCGCCGCTAAATTGGCGAACAACTACGCCTCAAGATCTGAGCCTCAGCCCCCAGAAGAGCCGATATGCGATCTCTGGATCGATCTGCGCATGATAGTTGAAGTGAAGACGCAGAGCGCCGGAGCGCCGGTCTGCCCCTGCCATCCGACGATCGAGAAACGGCATGAATTTGAGATCCGGCCACTCGGCGGCATAGACGGCGAGGACATCATTTGAGGTGATCGACCAGGTGGCGCGCCCGCCCTGGATCGAGGGCAACCAGCCCCGGTCCGCGGCGCGGCGTAAAATCGCCTCCGGCGCGATCCCATCGCCGATTTCGAAGCTCAGCTCGTCAGGCTCGTCACTGGCATGGACGTCGTCGCGGGTCGCAATGACTTTCATGGCAGCCGGCCTTACCCGTATGACGGGCCAGAATGACCAATCCCCCGACCGATGGGAAGCCCGACGCTTTGGGCGATAGTCACGGTAGGGACGCGGGTCCGTTTTGTCGGTGGGGAAGTCCTATCGTCCTGCATAGGGGCGCAGAATCGGCCGGATACCGAAGAAGGCGCCGAGCGCAACCGCAAGTACCGCGGCCAATAGAGCGGCATAGATCGGCATTGCCCGCGCCAACCCCGCCTGCGCCATCCGGTCGACCGCTGCTTTGTTGATGTCGAGCGTCCGGCCGAGCGCGTCGTCGAACTGGGCGAACACCGCGTTGGACTGGCCGGGTTTCAGGCCCAGGCACAGCTCAACCGCAGCGTCGTGCCGACCGGCCTGTTCAAATCGACGAATCTCGGCGTCGATCGCCAAATATTGGCGATAGTCGCCGAGGGTGGCTGCGGCGGCTTCCTGTTCGCCCGGAAAGGTGATGTTGCGCAATTCATCGGCCAGCGCGCCGGACGGGCCGCCGGCATCCGCCGCCTTCACGGGCCGACCCGCAGCCAGCGCCGCCGCGTCAGGGTCGGTACCGTGGAACATCGAATCGGCCAGTTTGGAAAAGTGAGCCTGATAGGGTCCGCGCTCGGCCGGAGCCGCTAGCAGCCAAGAGGATTCTTCACTGTTCATCTCATAGCCGGCGGCCCGGGCAGTCTCCAGCGCCTTGACCGAATCATAGGCATCAGCCTTGGCGCCCCGGATATCCGCATCGGTGCGCCAGCTCTGGATGAAACACAGCGCCATGAGCAGGCCGAAAACGGCGGTCGAAAGGGCAAGCGGCGCGTTGATCACACGCCTGGTGCGCCGGCCGAGGAGAATCTGGAACCAGATGAGGCCGGCCAATGCAAGCAGCCCGGTCGCCCCCATGAGCGCGAGATCGAGGATGAAATTCTGCCGATTGGCCGCGTAGGCTTGCTCAAGCGCCTGATCATTGACCCGCGCCAGTTCCTCACCGGCCGGGAGCAGCGTCTGGTGCATGAGCGGCGCCATGTTATGAAGCATGGCTTGGCTATCCACGCTCGTTCCGCCATGCAGGGTGGCGGCGAGTGCCGTATATTTCAGCAGCCCGCGCGACAGGGCGCGCAGCGGCGGCCATTCCGCATCATAGGTCTGGTTGCGGATACCGGCCTCGAGATTGCTGACCGCGCGCTCCTGGGCGGCGGCAGCACCCTGGTCAAAAACCGCCCTCGGCAAGCGATCGCCGGCCAGGCTGCCGGCCAGCAGATCGGCTTCGAGATCGGACAAGGCCGCCTCGATTTCCTTGGCCGCCACGACCGATGGTTCGGTGTCGAGCGCAATGGTCTGCAGCGCCTGGTGGGTGCGCGCCGTAACATCGGCAGCAACGCCGGCGACGAGCACGGCAGCCAGGACACAGAGCGCTGCCCCGGTGCGGATGAGCGCCGGGGTCGTCGCGACCAGAGACCGGAGCGTGAAGCCACGGCTTGTGGTACCGGCGGCAATATCAGTCATGTCTCGACCCTCCAGGAGGTCGGTCCGCAGATCGATTAAGGTTGGGTACGGATCGTGACGCGGGTCCAGAACGGCAGCGACAGGCTGTCGCCGACCGAAAGCGCGGTCAGAATACCCGGCGGCAGGAATTTGCCGTTGAGCTTGGTGCCGTTGGTCGAGCCCAGCTCCTTTACCGCGTAGCTGCCGTCGGCTTGGCGAATCAGCAGGGCGTGGCGGCGCGAGACGCCGTGATCGCGTTCATCCGGCACGATCGTCGGATGGATTTCCGGATGGTTCGAGCGCCGGCCGATCAAATGCTCCGCCAAATCCAGAGGAAAAACGCGGTCGGGCTCCCCGATCGGCGCTGGCGCCGTGACATCCTGCTCCCATTCGGCAGCGTCGACCGAAATCACCACCTCCCAGCGTCGCGTGTCGAGCGGTGCTACGGTCGGAGCACTTGCCGCCGGCGCAGGATCGGGCTGCGCGGGCGGGACGTCGACGGGGGCCAGCGTCACTGCCCCGTCGCCGGTATAGGCCGTGCCGAGGTCGAAATCGTATCGGCAATTCTCGCAATAGCGACTGTGGCCGTCGCGCGGCGTCCCGCAGCCCGGCGTCGGGCAGATTTCGCCGCCTGGTGACGCAGCGGCCGGAGCACCGGTCATGCGCGTCGAACATTCGGAACACCAGACCGGGTCGGTCGAGTCATGCCCTTTGGGGCAGGGATAAAGGGTCATATTGGCACTCACTGAGCTGCGCGCGCCCGCACCGTGCGGGTGCCGCCCATTTCGAGATAACGGTCTTCGGCGGTGATCCCGGCGGATTTCACCCGGACCGTGCCTTCGCCGGCCGAGATGATCTCTACCGAGCCGGCAAGGCGCTTAGTTGCCTCGGTATTGCCGAACTGATCGGCCAGCTGGACCGCGCGGCCCAAGCGCTTGGTCGCCTCGATGAGATTGCCGGCCGCCTTTGCCGCCAACCCGGCGGCGATCGCTTCGGACAACTCGCCCTGTCCCAGCGCATTGGCCACGCGGTCGTTGATGCGGCTGGTGAGCGACGCATCATCCGACCAGGTGGCGGCGACATCCGGCCCGTCGATCGTCTGGTCCTGGCGGGTCGCCGGGTCGCGGAAGGTGATGAAGGGGCGGAAGGCGAGCCGTTCGTCGCCCGAATCGCCCGCCGCGGCGAATTCCACGACCACGTAATATTCGCGGGTCTCGCGATCGGCCCAAGCGCCGGTCAGGATGGTGAAGGACCGGGCATCGACCTCGGATTTGCTTGACAAGACTGGGACATTCTCGGGCAGGGTCTGCTTGACCTCGACGATCTTCGCGACCTTGGGCGACCAGAAGCCGAGGCGCACATCGCGCACGCCCTTTTCGACCATGCCGCCGATGATCGCCCGGAAATCGCCGGCGACGCCTTCGGCATCCGGGATCATGTCGGCCGTGCCCAGCAGGCTGCGCGCGATCAGCTCCAGCTGGTCCTTGTGCCAATCGACGCCGAGGCCGCGCGCATCGCATTGGAACAGCCCCTTGGCTCGCGCCACCGCTTCGCTGAAAGCAGTGTTGTCGCCGGTGCTGTTCTTGCCGTCGGTCAGAAATGTGGCGTGATGGATGCCGTCGGGGCATTGGGCGAAGGTCCGGCGCGCCAGCAGGACCGCGGTCGACATGCGCGTGTCGGTGCTCGGCTGAATCTGCTGCACCCGGCGCTGCGCCGCGGATTTTTGGGCGGTGCCGGCAAGAGTCGGCGGCACCACCAGCACCGCCTCTTCGGAGAAGGTGATGACGAAGAAGGTCGAACTCGCCGGCAATTGCTCGATGGCAACCGACACGGCATGGTTGGCCGCTTCCATCTTGTTGCGGAAGCGCGAATGCCCGCCCATGGGTTCGCCCATGGAGCCCGAATTGTCGATCAGAAAGCCCTCGACCAGATTGGCGGTCGGGTCGGCGCTGACCACACCCTGCGCCCGCACCTCGACGAGCGCGTCCAACCGCGTCGCACCGAGCGTCAGGAAGGAGTTGGGATAGGACTTGATCTCAAACATACGATCATCCCTTCGTCAGATAAGCGTGTCGCCTTGTCGTGCCGGCACGACCAGCAACGCCGCGGAAATATTGTCCGCGCCGCCCGCGCGGCGCGCGAAATCGACCAGATGGCGGGCTTGCTCGAGCGCGGTTTGCGCGGGATCCAGCGCCGCCAGCAGATCGAGCAGGTGATCGGGACCCGTGAGATAATTCCACAAGCCGTCGGAACACAGCAGCAGCCGGCCGCCCTCGGCCGGGACTGGATGAACGACGACCGAAGGCTCCGGCGGCGCGTTGCAATTGACCATGCCGAGGCATTGCAGGATGGCATGCGCATTGGGATCCTTCATGACCGCTTCATAGGTCATGTGCCCGGTCTCGACCTCGTGCGTCGCGAAGGAATGGTCCTTGGTCAGCTGCGTTACGGCGGTCGGTCCGATCCAATAGGCCCGACTGTCGCCGCTCCAGCCGACCAGCACCCGGTCACGCGCAACGAGGGCGGCGACGATAGTGGCGCCGGGCGCGTCGATCGGGCTGGTCCGGTCATAGGGCAGCCGGCAGATCTCGGCATGGGCCTCCAGGATCGCTTCGACCATGATCTCCGGGGCATCGGCCAATTGGCGCGCGGCCGAGACCAGGCCGGCACCGGCCGTTTCCACCGCGACCCGGCTCGCGGCCTCGGGTGACTGGCTCAGGCTCACCCCATCGGCGACGACCAGAATCTGCACCGACCCGGTCGCCAGCACATCCTGGTGCGCGCCGATGAAATCCTCATTATGGGTGTGATGCGGGTTGCAGCCGACATCGCTGACCGCCGCGAGACTGGGTGCGGCCTCGATCTCGACATGCGCAAGCGGGTCGATTGCGGCTGGCACCGCAACCGGTTTGGCAAACAGCGGCACGCCGCATTCGCCGCAATAGCGCGCGTCGGGGGGGTTGTCCTCCAGACAGCCGGGAGTCGGGCATTTCACCATGATGCGTGTCGTGCCCGCGTTCAGAACCGGGTCCAGGGGCGTTCGCGATAGGCTTCGTCGACGAGGGCGATTCTTTGCGAAGTATCAACCGACAGGGTGGCCGCGTCGAGCAGGGCTGCCTCGGCCTTGAGCCGCAGCGCCCGCGGCTCGAAGGCCGCCCCCAGCAGCATGATTTGCCGGTCGGCGGCGAGGCGACCGGCCTCGATGGCGCGCGCCGCGGTGAGCAGAATATCCGCGGCCGTGCGCCGCAAACCGAGGCTCTGAAAATTCAGCTCGCCGACCGTCTGCGCCGCCGCCTTCAAATGGTCGAGACTGGGGTCGCCGAGCGCCGGTGTCGCCAGCAGCCTCGCCAGATCGAGCCGGGCGGCCGGCCAGCTCACTGCCGTATCCTTGACCAGCTGATAGGCCTCGGCGGCCTTGTCGCGCTCGCGCTTGGCGGCGCGGCAGCGGGCCAGGCCGAAGCAGGCTTGCGAGAAATTGCGGTCCGTGGTCGCGACCTGACCGTAATAGCGGGCCGCCTTGTCGATATCGCCGTTGAGTTCCGATGCCACCGCCATGGCCAGTTTCGGCGCCAGCTCGCCCGGCAGCTCCAGATAGGCGCGGGCGAAGAACTGATAGGCCTGGTCATAGGCCTCGGCGGCGATTGCCGCCCGACCGCGGACCCAATGCACGCGCCAATCCTCGAGCGACAAGGCATCGGCGCGGTCGAGGGCGGCTTTGGCGGCATCGAGGCTGCCCAGCTCGATCTCGGCCTCGGCGATCCGGATCAGGACTTCGATCGATCGCTTTTCGCTGCGCAGGATCTGATTGAGCACGGTGAGGCGTGCCCGCGGATCGGCAATGCTGGCGCCCTGGAGTTTCTGCGCCGCCGGATCGTCCGGATGCACGATCGTCGACGGGATGGCCTTGAGCGGCACCAGGCGCGAGGCCGTGTCGGGATTGGTGTCGGTGACCGTCTCGCCGAGGAAATATTTGCTCTCGGCCGAGGAAGTCTTGCCGCTGCGGCGGGCGACGACGGCGCGCAGCACACCATGAAGCTGCTCCAGCGCTTCGTCGACATTCTGGAAGCGCGCCTCCGGCACCACCCTCGTCGCCCGCTGCAGCCAACGATAGAGCTCGTCATGCTCGGCCAGGACCGGCTCTTCGGCCGGCGACGCGAGACGGTCGCGGTATTTGGTGTAGATCGTGCGGACCGGATCGCCCTCGGCGCTACGGACGACAGCGCCAGCCGCGTCTCTCAGCCAGGGCGACACGACCATGGCGTGCAGGGTCCGGCCGATCGTGTAGATATCGGTTGCCGGCGACAGCGGGATCGCACGCGTCTCGTCACCCATTTCCGGCGCCATATAGCCGGAATCGCCGAAGATCGCGGATTGCTCGTCCTGCAGCATGCGCATCGCGCCCAGATCGATCAGCTTCACGTCGCCGCCCTCGGCCATGAAGTTCTGGGGTTTGAAGTCGCAATAAAGCATGCCGTTGTCGTGGATATACTGAAACGCCGGCAGGATGCCGAGAATATAGGAGATCGCCGCCTCCGGCTCCAGCACCTCGGCCGGCTGGCCATGGACGATGTCGCGCAGCATCCGCCCGGTGACCAGCTCCATGACGATGTAGCCGACCGAGCCATGGGTCACGAAATTATAGACGCTGACGATCTTGGGATGCTTGATCGTCGCCAGAAACTGGCGCTCGGCTGCGGCCACAGCGGCGCTTTCCGGGTCCTTGGCGTTGACCATGCCCTTGAGGACGCAAAGGCGGGCCAGTTTCTCGTCATGGGCCAGATAGATCCAACCCAGACTGCCATGGGCGATCGGCCCTTTGATCAAATATTGCTCGGCGACCCTTTCGCCCCGCTGCAGCGCCGGCAAGAACGAGTAGCTGGACCCGCAATCGGTACAGAAGCCCTTGTCCTTGACCAGCTTCTTGCGCCGAAGGCCGGTCGCATGGGCGAGTTGCTCCTCGGCGGCGTGGAGCGTCGCCGCGTCGCCGCTCCGGCGTGCCGCGGCGACAGCCTGTTCGGCCGCCTCGATCTGAGCGGGGGCGGCGTCCGCGCAGACCTTGCAATAGCGGTCGCGCTCCGGGATTTTCATATCCGGTTTGACCAGGGTCTCCGGATCGATCGAGGGTACGGGCGGCATCGCCACCAGCCCGCCGCCCAGCTGGTTGCGCTGGGTCTTGGTCCCCGGCGTCGTCGTGCCGGTGCCGCCATGCCCGCTGCCGACCTGGCGTCGGCTGCCGGCCAGGTTCTGCGTTCCCGACAGTTTCTGCGACAGTGCTGCAAATTCGTCGCCGGCCCCGATATCGGCTGGCGCGTTGGCGACAGGCGGCTTCGCGATGGCACTCGTGCCGAACCGACGGCCGCATTCCGGGCAGGCGTTCTTGATCAGCGCACAGGCGCAATCAGGACAGGTATCGGGGGGAGTCATGATGAAACCTCGATCGGGCTCGCGAGCATAGATAGGAACGCCGTCATCGCGGCGCGAGGGGGGACCGCGCGCGTTCAACCGCAAGCTCGAATTTGCGCAGTGCTACCTCGCCGGCTGCAACCTCGCTCCTTCGCCCGATCAGCAGGCTCTGAGCCTGTTCCGCGAGCGCCTGCAGCGCTGGATCGTTGCCTAAATCGGCGACGGCATGTGCCTTGCGCTTGGCAGCCATCAAGCGGCCGCGGGCCTCGTCGCGTCGGCGCATCAGTGAAGTCGCCGCCGTCAGCGCGGTTTCGGCCGCCGCTTCTGCCGCCATGACTGGTCTCAGCCAGGCTTCGACGCCGGCCTGGACGGGTGCCGGGTCGCCCGCATCGAGTCGCGTTTCGATGCGTGCCAACCAAGCCCCGAGATCGGCCGCATCGATCACCGGTACGGGCGGCAACGGATCGGCGCAGGATTCGGCAGCCATGCGGCAGACTTGGGTCGCCGCGGCGATAGCCGAACCGAGGGCGGCCAGCCGCCCGCCCGCCCGGTCGATCGCTTCCCGGGCCTCGGCCGCGCGCGTTTCCGCATTGGCGACCGTCTCGCGGAGCCCGTCAAGACGTTGGGCCAGAAGATCGATCTGCGGATGGTCGGCCAGCGGATCGGTCAGGGCGGCATTGCTGGCGGCTTTGGCCTCGGCTCGAAGCGCTGCCAATTGTGCCCGTCCCAGCGTGCCGGCCAGTGCATCGATCTCCGCATCCAGCCGCTTTTGCGTCTCGGTGGCCGCCCGCCATGCAGCATGGATCGTTGCGATCCCGGCGCTCGCGGTCCCGAAATCCGTCTCCATGGCCGCCAGTGCCGCATCCGGCGTGATCGCCGTGGTCGTGCGGGCCGGGCTGAGTAGGCCGCGCTCGTGGAGTGGCAGTTCGTCGACCGACAGGATGATCGATTGGCCTTCCAGCAAGGCAAAGGCTTCGTCGATTTTCGCCGCCGAGGCCCATACACCAGGCTGCTGCGCCCGGGCGCGCGCCAACATCGCTTCGAGGGCGGAAAGCCCTCCGGAAAGACGGTCGCCGGCGGCGCAAGCCGCCGCGAGCGTCGCCGCCGTGCGGCCGGAGAACACCTGGCGCAGCGGCCCGCTCAACAGATCCCAGCGGCTATCGGTCTTGAGGTGAGAGATCGAGTCTCGGGATTTGGCGAGGGCATCGGCCCACCGGCCCAAGGCCCGGTCGAGCTCGGCGGCATTCCGCATGGTAGCGTCTATCTGCCCCTAGAGAAGGGTCGACCAGCCGCGCCGCCAGCTCCGATGTACGACAGGATCATACCTTCGTAAAAATAGCGATAGCTGCAGCCTGTAAGCCGGCCACTACCCGCCCGTGCTCCCGATCCGCTATAGCACAAGTTCTGCGGAGGCGGAATTGCCGCCGCTCACCACGAGTCAGTTTGCCAAGCGCTCCGGAATGGCGGACATGCCGGTCCCGACCTCAGATGTGGTCATTTACTGGACGCTCCTGTGCGCGACCCGGCTCGGCGCCCATAGCCCTCTCCTCTTTCGGCCATCATCGGCCAGAAGAAGAAAAAGGCGCTTCACGCCCGACTTTTGAAAGCAGTTGGGTCGGTCTGGGTTAGTGCCGGATAACGTGAACGAATGACCGCTTTCGGACCACGCCGCCGAAGCCCAGAATGAGCAAGTTGGTCGCAGAACTGCATTCGGGCCAGCATCTCCTACGACCGCTCTCGGCGCGAGCGGGACGGCTCCGGAAGGACCTACAAGGGTCGAACGCTGCCGAAGATACTTATATGTACGAACGGCCGGTTACGCTTCGGCCGCCGCCCTTGTCCAACGGTCCGAACCCGGACGGGAGAGCGCTGCTCGGCGGGCGGATAACCAACAGCAATGTCCTGCATGTTTGCCGGCGTAAGATGGGCCGCGCTTCCAATTGCAATCAGCATGGGCCTGGGCCGTCCGATTCCGGTGCAATTTAAATTAATCGAGGCCCAGTTGCGATGATCTGGGGCCGGAAGGGTCAGGCCCGTTTCACTCAGTCTCGTCCCGCTAATGCGATGTCCCCCATCCCGAGCGCTGGTGATTTCGGCACGTTACCGGTAACCGTGCCGCGCTGGACGATTTCGAATTGGACTTTGCACCGCGCCGTGCCGGTTTGATCGCGTGCAATCAGGAATTCGGCCGCCATCGCCGCCATCTGTCGGATCGGCTGGCGGACGGTCGTCAACAGCGGCCAGGCGTGGCGCGCGACGTCACTGTCGTCGAACCCGACGAGCGACAAGTCCTGCGGCACGCGTAGCCCAAGTCGATAGGCCGCGGCCATGACGCCGAGCGCGGTATCGTCATTGCTGGCGAAGATCGCGGTCGGGCGCTCGGCCTGAGTCAGCAGCGACGCGCCGCAAGCCTCGCCCCCTGAAAACTCGAAATTGCCTTGTCGGACAAGTCCTTCGTCATAGGGCAAGTCATGCTCCGTCAAGGCGCGGCGATAGCCATCGAAGCGGCCGCCGGCTGCGACATGATCGGGATGCGCGCGAATGAAGCCGATGCGCCGATGGCCGGCCTCGATCAGCAGCTCTGTCATCTGCCGCGCCGCGTCGAGCTCGTCGATCGAGATCGAATTCCCGAGCTCCAACTCGAGCCCGGGCGAAAGGCGTACATACGGGGTGCCGGCAGCTTCGAGGACGCCGAGCACGCCCAGATCGTCCGAGATCGGCGGCGTGATGATGAAGCCGTCCGGACGCAGGGCGCCGATCGCCTCGCGCACCGCCTCGGCATAGTGCGGCTCACGGCTGTCATAGGGTTGGGCCACCAGATGGTAGCCGGCGGCCCGGCAGCGCTCAATCGCGCCGAGCTGGAATTCGGCGACGTAGCCCGGGATCACTTCCGGGATCAGCAGGCAGATCAGGAATGACCGATTGCCCGACAGGCCGCGCGCAAAGATGTTCGGCCGATAACCTAGGGCCTCGACCGCCTCGAGCACACGCTGGCGCGAAGCCGCGCTGACGCTGCCCTCGCCAGTCAGGACGCGGGTGACCGTCGTCGTCCCCACCCCTGCCCGCGCTGCTACATCCCTGATCGTCGTCGCCATGCGGCCTGCCTCTTGGTCGTCGGCATGGGTCGCCGAACTCTGGTCACACTCACTATAGCGTGAATTCGCTTCGGCAACCCGTTGCCGCTCGCCCTGCGCGCGTCACTGCAGAGCGACGTCGTTTACTGTCTCCGTCAGGTCCAGCCGCGCCTTCCACGGATCGGGTTTGGCGACCGGCCCGTCATTGGTGAAGTCGAGAAGCTGGTCTTGGCCAGCATCGTAAGCGGGCCAATCGGGACGTCCCGCACCGTTCGGATTGCCGGTCTTGGCGAAACCGATCCAATAGGCATTCATCTCCTCGGCCGCCTTGGCATCCGCGGGCGTCATGGCGGCACCGTATTTCAGGCCGACGGTGTTGAAGACAAAGGGCACGTCAGTGGCGTGCGGTGCGCCCGGCCATTCCTGGCGCTTGGATTCGGGGACATAGGAGAAGCGGTACTCGTAAATCCTGCGCCCCTGCTTCGACAGGGTCCTGGCGACGTAGCGGGCCGGTTCCGTCATCATGCCGTCGCTGGCGATCCGCATCCCGACCAGTCTCAGATCGCCGGTGTTGCCAGGGTCGTACAGGGCCTGTGCCGCCGCACGGTTCGCCACACCAAAGGGGGCGAAGACTTCGTCGATGGTCTGCGCGTGCGAAAATCCCAGATCCATGCTGTTGGCGCCGACAATCAGCGCGATCTTCGCCCCACCGCCGGCGCGGTAGATAGCGCCCGGCTCATCGACGACGATGCGGCCATCGATCATCGGGCCGCTGAATGTCGGATCGAAGACCGACATCATGTCGAGACTGGCGACGATGGCATCGGCCGGCACCTTGCGCAGCGCCGCCAGCGCCGCGGCATTTTGCCCTCCGATGCCGATCTGTTTGGCGAAAAGCAGGCCGATCGCCTCTCCGGTCGGGGGTGCGCCCGGCGCAGCACCGTTCAGCCTGCGGCCAGCCGTGAGGTCCGACCGCCCTCCGCCAGACTGGACGATCGCCTTCTGGAACAGGCCCTGGGCCGCCGGCGAGGTCACCAGGGAATGCACTGAGAACCCGCCGGCGGATTCCCCGAAGATCGTCACATTA
>Ga0302314_10018585_pt1 | contig 11586 bp, 7 predicted proteins | sample III_Palsa_N2_3_FD_200533 | JGI IMG/M metagenome (GOLD analysis project Ga0302314, IMG submission 200533) | Peat permafrost microbial communities from Stordalen Mire near Abisko, Sweden - III_Palsa_N2_3 | ecosystem: Environmental > Terrestrial > Soil > Palsa > Peat permafrost | place: Sweden... | reverse complement strand
CACCCCGACCCCGACGACGACGGCGACTTCCGCGACCGGCAGGTCGCGGTCGGCACCACGTTCGGCGGCGCGGCCGTGATCCGGGGCGACCTGACGCCGGAGTGCGCCGCTGCCGTCACCGCCGTCCTGGAGGCCCTCGGCAAGAAGGCCGGCCCCGAGGACGACCGCACCGAGAAGCAGCGCTTCCACGACGCCCTCCAGCTCGCCTGCGAGCTTCTCCTGCGCGCGAAGCTGGTCCCCGACCGGGCGGGCGCCGACACGAAGGTCGTGGCGCATATCTCGCTGCGGGACCTGCGCGCGATGCCGGGCGCTTCCGGGCTCGAAGACGCGTGGATCCGCTCGATCCTGGGCGAGGGCGGCTACCTGACCGGGGCCGACGCCGACGCGGCCGCGTGCGACGCGATGATCGTGCCCATCGTCGCTGGCACGATGCACGCGACGATCCTGGACACGATGATTGACCTGGTCCTGGGCGCCTTCGGCCATCACGGCCCGTCGGCCGACCGCCAGCCCGAGCCCCGGCGGCACCCGTCCGGCGGCGGCCTCGACGACGGCGGCCATCGCGGGCAGGGCCCGGGCCGGGAAGCGCACCGCGACCAGGCCGAGCGCCTCGCCATGGACGCCGAGTCCGCTTTTGCCGCTTCTTCTCCCACGGCCGCCGCCGCGTTCGCCGCCGGCCGCCCCGGGCCGGAGCAGATGTCGCCCCAGGCGTGGCAGGCGCTGCGGTCCGCCCTCGCCCGGCTCGCCGTCGACCTGGTCTCCGGACCGGCCGGGGTCGCCTCGGCCCTGCGCCGCGGCCTCCTCGAGCACCCCTGGGACACGCCCTCGCTGCCACTGGACATCGGCTACTCAGACAGCGTCCCGGCCGCGATCCGCACCGCGGTCCTGTGGCGCGACAAGTACAAATGCGCCTGGCCCCGCTGCGGCCGCCCCGCAGCCTGGTGCGACGTGCACCATATCGAACATAAACGCGATGGTGGCAAGACAAGTGTTAAAACATGCGTGACTTTGTGTCAATTCCATCATGACGTCTGCGTCCACCGGCGGGGCTGGCAGATCGTCCTGAACCCCGACGGCAGCGTCTCCGTCTACGGGCCCCAAGGCCAGGTCCAGCACAGCCACGCGCCCCCCGGCATCCCATCGGGCTAAAGCGCCTAGACGCATCGCGCCGGGCGGCCGTCCTCACCGGTCATGATGTGGTCATGATGGCCAAACGCGACCAACCGATATCATTCGGCATGTGAATGATCAAGCCGCTGAGAGTCCGGACCGGCCGGCCCGGTCGTACCGGGTTGAGGCGCTAGCCAAGGGCTTGCGGCTGCTGTCCTACTTCACCGCGGAACGACCGGCCATGCACGTCAAAGATCTCGTCTCCCTCAGCGGCCTGCCCATGCCGACGGTCTTTCGCCTGGTCGCGACCTTGACCGAAGAGGGATACCTGGAGCGGACGGTGGACGGTATGGTCCGCCCGGGTACAGGGGTGCTGGTCCTCGGGTTCGCGGCCATGCAGGGCCTCGACCTGGTGCAGATGTCGGAGCCGGTGCTGCGCGACCTGGCGGCGGAGACCGGGGAGACGGTCAACCTCGGGGTGCTCTACGGCGACCAGGTCCTGTTCGTGGCCCGCATCCCCCGCCGCGACACGCTCGTGGCCGCGAACCTCCGCGTCGGCTCGACGGTCCCGGCCGTCTTCAGCTCGATCGGCAAGACGATCCTGGCCTACCTGAGCGAGGAGGAGCTCAGCCAGCGGGTCACCGCCGAGTCGTTCCGCGGCACCTGGGGCCCGCGCGCGGTCACCACCGCCGAGGCGCTGAACGAGCAGCTCGAGTCGGCCCGGCGGGACGGCTACCTCGTCCAGCGCGACGAGGCCATCCCTGGCCTCAGCTCGATCGCCGCCCCGATCCGGCAGACCGGCGACGTGGTCTCAGCCGCGGTCAACGTGGCCGTGCCGAGCGCAGAGTACGCCGACGAGCAACTCGTCAACCGCCTCCTCGAGCCCGTCCTTGCCGCCAGCCGCGAGATTTCCCGGCGCATGGGCGGGTCGGCCCCCCGCGTCCACGGACAGTACCGCCGCGTCCTGAAATGACCTGACCCGGCGCCAAAAGCCGGCGCAGTCCCTCCCGCTGCCCCATAAAGCATTCTCGTAACGCACGCGTGGTGTCTCCACCACCGTCAGTTAATGTCGAACTCGTTGCCCTCGTGGTCCCCGCTGATTACTGTTCGCTACGGATTGGCCCCGTGTTGTGCGTGCGGGGTGCGGGCGGCTCGGCGTAGAGTCCGGTGCAGCGCGAGCGGCGGGTTCTGGCGAGCGGGGGCGGTTGTGAGGGATGCGTTCGTCGCGGGTCGGGATCTTGTCGCGGGCCGGGATCTTGTCGCAGGTCGGGATGTTACTGTCACGCTGGTCGAGGAGGGTCCGCTGGAGCCGATCACGCCAGGGCTGCTGCCGCGGGACGTACCGGGGTTTATCGGCCGGGGCGAGGAGCTGGCGCGGCTGGCGGGCCTGACCGGCGGCGGGCGGGTCGTGGTCACCGCGATGGGCGCGGCTGCCGGGATAGGCACGACCGCGCTGGCCGTGCACGCCGCCCACCAGCTACTCGGTGAGTTCCCTGACGGGCACCTGTACGCGGACCTGCGCGGCCACACCGAAGGTCGGGACCCCGCGCAGCCAGGCGAGGTGCTCGAGGTCTTCCTGCGCAGCCTCGGCGTCCGCGCCGAAGACGTGCCCGCGGAGGCCGGGGAGCGGTCGGCTCTGCTGCGGCAGGTGCTGACGTCGCGGCGGGTGCTGGTGGTGCTGGACAACGCCAAGACCGAGGCGCAGGTCCGGCCGCTGTTGCCGGGCGCAGGCCCGTCGCTGGTGCTGGTCACCAGCCGGTCCGCGCTGCCCGGGCTGGAGACGGACGAGCGGATCAGCCTGGACGTCCTCACCGAGGCTGAGGCGGTGACGATGCTGGCCGGCCTGGGCGGGCACCGGGCGGCGGCCGACCCGACCGCGGTCGCGGTGGTGGCCCGGTTGTGCGGGCGGCTGCCGCTGGCGCTGCGGATCGCGGGGCGACTGCTGGCCGCCCACCCGACCTGGCCGGTCGTCAGGCTGGCGCAGTTGCTCACGAACGAGCGGGCCCGGCTGGCCCGGCTGGGGGCCGGGGACGTACCGGTGCGGGCCGCGTTCGAGGTCTCCTATCAGCAGCTGACCGGACAGGACGCACGGCTGTTGCGACTGCTCGGCCTGCACCCGGGCCCGGACTTCACCGCCACCGCCGCGGCGGCGCTGAACGGAACCGACGTGGACGCGGCCGAGTCGGCCCTGGGGCGGCTGACGGCGGCGCATCTGGTCACGGAGGACACGGCCGGCCGGTTCGCGCTGCACGACCTGCTGCGCCGGTTCGCCAGCGCCGCCTGCGAGCAGGCCGACACCGCGGCCGACCGGCAGAGCGCCGAGACCCGCCTTGTGCAGCATTACGAGAACCTGGCCGCGTTCCTGGATTCCTGCGTCAACCCGGAGCTGCGCTCGGCCGCGGAACAGGACGGGAAGCCGCTTTCCTCGACCCGGCAGGCGCTGGCGGTGTTCCAGGCGGAACGGCCTAGCCTGCTGGCCGCCCTGGACCTGGCCGCGCTGCGCGGCTGGGATGAGCAGGTGCGGCGGTTGAGCGAGAGCATGGGGGATTCGCTGGGGATACTGCGCTACCTCGATGACCTGCTCACGGTCAGGGAAACCGCGCTGGCCGCCGCCCGCCACGCCAAAACCACCCGCATCGAGGGCTGGGCCGTGAACAACCTCGGTGACGCCTACCGGCAGCGGCGCCGGTTCGAGGATGCGATCACCAGCTACCAGCAGGCGCTGGTGATCTTTCGCGCGACCGGTGACCGGCGCGGCGAGGGTCAGGCCCTGGCCAACCTCGGCCTCGCCCACGCGGAGGTGCGGGGGCTCGTGGACGCCGTTGCCAGCGGTCAGCAGGCGCTGGCGATCTTTCGAGAGGTCGGTGACCAGCGGGGCGAGGCCCGGACCCTGGACAACCTCGGCCACGCCTACCGAGAGCTGCGGCGGTTCAAGGACGCGATCACCGGCCACCAGCAGGCGCTGGCGATCTTCGAGGAGACCGGTGACCGGATCGGCGCGGGCGGGGCCCTGAACAACCTCGGTCTGGCCTACTACGAGTTGCGGGCGTTCGAGGACGCGATCACCAGCTACCAGCAGGCGCTGGCGATGCTGAGGAAGGTCGGTGACCGGCCCGGTGAGGGCATGGTCCTAAGCAACCTCGGCCGCGCGTATCAGCAGGTGGGGCGGTTCAAGGAGGCCGTTGACTGCTACCAGCTTGACATCGTGATCTGCCGGGAGGTCGGTGATCGGCCCGGTGCGGCCATGGCCTTGGACGACCTCGGCCGCGCCTACCAGGGGCTGCGCCAGCTCGAGGATGCCATCGCCAGCTACCTCCAGTCGCTGGCGATGAAGCGGGAGGTCGGCGACCCGCACGGCGAGGGCCGGACCCTGACCAACCTCGGCCGCGCCTACCAGGAGCAACACCGGTTCGATGAAGCGATCGGCTGCTACCAGCAGGCGCTGGCGAGCGTCCGGGCGACCGGCGACCGGCACGGCGAGGGCGTCGCCCTGGACGGCCTCGGCGGCGCCTACCAGGAGATGCGGCAGCCTGACCGGGCCGCCGCGTGCTGGCTGGAAGCCGCGGCGGCGATGCGCGCGGTCGGTGACCACGAGCAAACCGCACGGCTTGACCAGCTGGCCGCGAACGCCCAGGCCCGGCAGCGCCGCTGGTGGCAACGCATTGTTAAGTTACCCGCGACCCGGGCCTATCCGAGACCCGGGCCTATCCGAGACCCGGGCCTATCCGAGACCCGGGCCTATCCGAGACCCGGGCCTATCCGAGACCTAGGCCAGCGCAGCACGGGTCAGGAACGCCAGGGTGGCGTCGAGCAGTCGGTGAAGCTGCTCGTCGCTGGCGCCCTGCCACATGTGGTCGGCGCCCGCCACCTCGTGCAGGGTGACCTCCGCCCCCGCCGCCCGCAGCGCGTCCCGGAGTCGGACGCTCTGCGCGAAGGGGACGCCGCGGTCGGCGGTTCCGTGGGCGAGGAAGAACGGCGCGGCCGCCGCGGCGGCGTGGCTGACCGGGCTCGCGTCCGCCGCCAGCGCCGGGAGATCGGAGATCAGGCCGCCAAGCAGGGCGGTCTCGCGGGCATCGGGCGTATTGTGCGGTTCGCCGCCGATCGCGTCGGCGTCGGCCTGGATGCCCGCCAGGTCGGTGACGGGGTACCAGGCGACGACGCCGCGGAGGGCCCTGCGCGGTTCACCGCGCAGGGCCGCCAGGGCGGCGAGGTGCCCTCCGGCGGAGTCGCCCCACAGCAAGATGCGGTCCGGGTCGATGCCGTGCTCGCCGCCGCTCGCCGCCACCCAGTCGAGCGCCCGGCGGACGTCGTCGAGCTGAGCCGGGAACCGCGCCTCGCCCGAGAGCCGGTAGTCGGGGCAGACGACGGCGAATCCGGCCGAGGCCACGCGGGCGAGCAGCCCGGGCCGCCAGTCGCGGAAGGCGGGGGAGGTCATGTCGCGGGCGCCCTGCCGCCAGCCGCCGCCGTGCAGGTACACCACCGCCGGCAGCGGGCGCTGAGACTCCGGGCGCTGGGGCTCCAGACGCTGGGGCTCCAGACGCTGGGGCTCCGGGCGCTGGGGCTCCAGACGCTTGCGCTCCGCGCCATCCACCGTCGGCCGGACGAGGTCCAGTTCCAGCGGGCGGTAACCGGGAAGGGCGGCGAAGGTCAGGGCGCGGGTCCGGGACACCCCGTCACCCGGCCCGGCGGGCGGGGGAAGCGCGGGGGAGTTACCGGTCACCGGGACGCGTCAGCCTCGCTGCGCTGCGCAAGCTCCGGGCTGACCTTGTGGAACGCGCCGCCCTGCATGATCGCGAGCAGGTTGCCTGAGTCCTCGAGCAGCGTGACGTCCTCGGTCGGGTCGCCCCGAACGACCAGGATGTCCGCCAGGTAGCCGTCGGCGATCCGGCCGATCTCGTCCGGCCGGTCCAGCAGCTCGCCGCCGACGCCGGTGGCCGCGTGCAGCGCCTCGACCGGGGAGAAGCCGAAGAGCCGGACGAACAGGCCCAGGTCGCGGGCGTTGCGCCCGATGGGGTTGTTCGGGAACCCGTAGTCGCCGCCGGGAACGATCCTGACGCCGCGACGGCGCAGCTCCGGGTAGAGCCGCTCCATCGCCGCCAGCGACGCGACCGAGCCCATCGTCTCGGCCGCCGCCGCGTCGATGCCGAACTCCTCGCCCTCGTGTACGTTGGCCCACATGATGCCGACGGCCGGGCCGACGAACAGCTCGTCGCGGTGCTCCTCGAGCAGGTCGATGGCCTCCTCGTCGGCGTAAGAGCAGTGGTAGATCGCGCGGAAGCCATGGCGGACGGCGATCTTGACCGACTCCGCCGCCTGGGCGTGGCAGTTCAGGAACACGCCCGCCGCCACCGCCGCTTGGTGGGCGGCGGCGGCCTCGGCCTCGCTGTACTGGGTCATCTGGGAGCCGCCGGCCACGAAGACGTCGTCGTTGCTGAGCAGCAGCTTGACGTTCTCGAAGCCGGCCGCCGCCATCTGCCGCACGAAATCGGCCACGGCCGCCGGGTCGTCGGCCGCGCCGAGCTTCTCGCCGTGCCCGGTGGTGTGGTTGTCGCGCTCGACGCTGGCGGCCCGCACCCTCGGCCCCGGCACCTGCCCGGCGTTGATCGCGTCCCTGAGCCAGATCTCGGTGTCGCCCGGCAGTAGCGAGCCGGCCGAGTACGCGCTGGTGAAGCCGGCCTCGAGCAGCAGCCGGGCGTTGCGGGCGGCGGCCTCGCGCAGCTCCTCGGGCGGGTGCGGGCGCATGAAGTAGGAGACGTTGAGCGGCGGGTTGAAGCCCGGTTCGATCGATCCCACGCCGGACGGGAAGGTGAGGTGCGAGTGCCCTTCGATCAGGCCCGGCATGACCACGCAGCCGGTCGCGTCGATGATGCGGTCGTCATCGCGCGTCTGCGCGCCATGGACGACCGCGGCGATCCGGTCACCCTCGACCACCACGTCGGCCGGGCGCGGGCGGTCGAGGCCGCCGTCGTACACCCGGCCGCCGCGGAACACGATGCGAGTCATGGTCGACCGTCGCTTTCTGCCTAGTTCGTCGACGAGTACAGGTCGGTCGAGTACGGGGGAGTGTCGTGCGCCGCGCTCCAGGGCACGACGTGGTTGCGCAGCACGCCCACGCCCTCGATCTCGGCCTCGATGCTGTCGCCCGGCTGCAGGTAGAAGTCGAACGGGTTGGGCTGCACCGCCGCCACCCCCGAGATCGTCCCCGTGGTGAGGATGTCCCCGGCCGAGTAGCCCTGCGCCGAGTGGTACGCCACCAGGTGCGGGATCGAGATGAGCATCTGGGCGGTGTTGCCGCGCTGCCGGACGTCGCCGTTGACCCGCAGCTCCATCGCCAGCGATTGCACGTCAGGAACCTCGTCCTTGGTCACGATCCAGGGGCCGATCGGGCAGAAGGTGTCGATCGCCTTCGAGAACGAGAACACGCCCGACTGCATCTCCCGCCGCTGGATGTCGCGGGCGGTGATGTCGTTGAAGACGGTGTACCCGGCGATGTAGTCGTCGGCCTCGTCGGGCCCGAAGAACTTGCCGCTGCGGCCGATGATGATCGCGAGCTCGAGCTCGTAGTCGAGCTCCTTCGTCAGCCCCTCGGGGTACACGATCGCGTCGTCGGGGCCGATGATCGCGTCCACGTTCTGGAAGAACACGATGCCCTTGTGCACCGGGTGCGACCAGTCGACCGCCTGCAGCTCCTTGTCATGGTCGGCGAAGTTGCCCGCGGTGTGGAAGAATTTCTTCGGCACGATCGGCGCCCGCAGCCGGACGTCAGCCGCTGGCAGGCGCTCGCCCGTCTCGCCGACCTGGCCGCCGCGCTCGAACCACTCGCGCGTGGAGGCGCAGTCGAGCTCGACGACGAGGTCGCCCTCAAGGCGGCCCACCCGGTCGGCGTCGAACGTGATCAGCTTCATTGCGTCGATCAACTCTCATTCTGTGAAAGTGGCTTTCAATAACATCATGATGCGACCGCGAGCATGCTGTCAACCGCGAGGATTGTGTCAACCGGGAGCATTGTGTCAACCGGGAGCATTGTGTCAACCGGAAGCATGGTGTCAAGAGACCCGGGCGCCGTCACGACAGCAGCCCGGAGATCTCGGCGCAGGCCGCCAGCACGGCGGGCCGCAGCTCGCGGACGATCCGCTGCGAGGACCAGTCACGGGCCTGGACGGCCACGTTGACGCCCGCCAGCACCCGGCCGTCAGGGCTGATGATGGGCGCCGCGACCGACCGGAGCCCGTAGGCCAGCTCCTCGTCCTGCATCGCCCAGCCCTGCTCGCGCACCGCGGGCAGCTCATCGAGCAGCTCGGCCAGCGAGACCTTCGCGTTGGGGCCGGAGTTGGCCGCGAACGACACGTCGGTGATGCGCGCCTTGAGGTCGGCCTCGTCCAGGTAGGCGAGGAGCAGCTTGCCGATCGAGGTGTGCACGGCGGGCAGCGTGGAGCCGACCTGGATGTTCGCGGTCACCAGGTCGGAGTTGCGCAGCCGGACCAGGTAGAGGACCCGGTCGCCGCTGAGCACGGCCAGGTTCACCGTCTCGCCGGTGCGCTCGGCCAGCTGCTGGAGCTTGGGCGCCGCGATGGCGACGAGGTCCAGGCTGCGCAGGGCGGCGGTGCCGAGCGTCAGCGTGCGCACCCCCGGCCGGTAGTCGCCGTTGGGCAGGTGATCGAGGTAGCCCTCGGCCGCCAGCGTCATCACCGCCCGGTAGACCGTCGGCATCGGCAGCCCCGCCGCGGCGGCCAGGTCGCTGACGCGCCAGGACGGGCGCTTCTCGTCGAACAGCGAGAGAATCCGCAGGCCCTTGGCGAGCGCCTCTACCCGGTACTCCGGGCGCTCGGCGGCGCCCGGCCGAGCACCCGGTACGGCGCCGGTCACCGCGCCAGGAGTCGCAACGTCGGGGAGCTCCCCGGATGAGGAGCTAGCGGTGCGGCGAGGCATGGGTGGCCTTCCTCCTCGGTGCTGGCGTGGTGATGACATGGTGCTGGCGTGGTGATGACATGGCGCTGACATCCAGCCCGGGTTTGACGGCGGCCGGGCTAGACAGCCGCCCGGCGGGTCGGCTACGTTAATGTGAAAGTTACTTTCATTCTACGAGAATCATCCACGGAAAGATAGGCCTCATGCCGGACTGGCTCACGCTCGGCGGACGCCCCGCCCTGGTCTTCGGCGCGGGCGGGCTCGGCCAGGCGAGCGCGCTCAGCCTGGCCGCCGCCGGCGCGCGCGTCGCCCTCGTCGATGTCAACGAAGAGAGCCTCCATGCGGTCACGCGAGCGGCCAAGGAGGCCGGCGGCGACATCAAGCCGCTGGTCGCCGACCTCCGGACCGCGCACGCCTGCCGGGCGGCCGTGGGCGAGGCCGCCGCCCTGATCGGGACGCCGCAGATCTTCCTGCACGCCATCGGCCGGAATGTGCGCAAGCCGGTGCTCGACGCCGATGACGCCGACTGGGACGACACCGTCCGGCTGAACCTGTCGACGGCGTACTGGCTCGGGCAGGCCGTCGGGCGGCTCATGGTCGAGCAGCGCTACGGGCGCATGGTCTTCGTGTCCTCGGTCTCCGGGCTGCTCGCCCACGCCGACCACGCGCCCTACGCGGCGACCAAGGGCGGCCTCAACCAGCTGCTCCGGGTCATGGCGCGCGAGTGGGCGGCGCACGGCGTCACCGTCAACGCGGTCGCCCCCGGCTACATCGAAACCGACCTGACCAAGGCCTACCTCGACACCGGCGACCACCGGCAGAGCCTCGAATCGCTGGTGCCGGCCGAGCGGCTCGGCCGGCCGGAGGAGGTCGCCGACGCGGTCACCTTCCTCGCCTCCGACCGCGCCCGCTTCATCACCGGCCAGGTCCTCTACATCGACGGCGGCCGGACCCTCGTCTGACCACCGCTTCCAGCCACCACCTGAATCCGAAGAATCCGAGAAAGGTCGCCCCGTGCCCCTCGCACCCGTTCCCGTCCCCCGCCGCTTCGAGGGCCGCTCCGTCGTCGTCACCGGCGCCGGCACCGGCTTCGGCGCGGAGATCGCCGTCCGCGCCGCCCAGGAGGGCGCCCGCTCCGTCGGAGTCCACTACCGCAACTCCGCCGACGGGGCCAAGCGGACGGCCGACCGGGTCGCCGCCCACGGCAGCACCCCGGTGCTGCTGCAGGCGGACATCGTCGACTGGGAGCAGATCAAGTCCATGGCCGACGCCGCGTTCGAGCGCCTCGGCGGGGTGGACGTGCTGGTGAACAACGTCGGCGACGTCGCCCGCGAGCAGATGTCCTGGCGCGACATCACCGAGGAATCGATCGACCACGTCCTCACCGTCGACATCAAGGGCACCATGCTCTGCGTCCACGAGTTCGGCTCGCGCATGCTCGACCAGGGGCACGGGGCCATCGTGAACATCGGGTCGACCGTCATCGTCCGCGGCAGCGCGCGGGCGCCGCAGTACGCGGCGGCCAAGTACGGGCTCCTCGGCGTGACCAAGTCCTACGCGCACGCGTTCGCCCCGACCGTCCGGGTCAACGTCTTCGCCCCCGGGTTCATCGAGACCGAGGCGACCCTCGGGCGCAAGGACTGGAAGTCCGGCCGGGCCGAGCAGCTGCGATCGCTCACCCCGATGGGCCGGATCCCGGGCCCGGCTGAGGTCGCGGGCACGGCCCTGTTCCTGGCGACCGACGACGCCGCCCACATCACCGGGGAGTACATGGTGGCGGACGGCGGCTACAACATGGTCGGGGCATGAGTGAGATGGGCGGGGCATGAGTGAGATGGTCGGGGCATGAGTGAGATGGGCGGGGCATGAGTGATGGTCGGGGCATGAGTGAGGGTGGGGGCATGATCGGGCTGGGGCCGCACCCGAGCGACCTCGGCCTGGCGCAGGCCCGCGCCCTGGTCCGGCGCGCGGTGGACAAGGCCGAGCAGCTGGGGCTGCGCGGCGCGATCGCGGTCGTGGGGGCGAGCGGCGCCCTGCTCACCGCGTCCCGGATGGACGCCGGCGGACCCGGCGGGATGACACGGGCCCGGTCCAAGGCCTGGATCTCCGCCACCCAGCAGATCCCGAGCGCCGAGCACCTGCACCGGATGACCACGATCGCCCCGCCGGTGACGGCCGGCTTCGCGGCCGCGTCGCCCGAGGCGCTCTTTCCCGGCGCGGGCGGCCTCCCGATCACCGTCGACGGCGTGGTGGTGGCGGGCATCGCCGCCTCCGGCGCGACCGTCAGCCCGTTCCTCCCGGCCGACGTCGACCCGCGGGTGGTGAGCGCGGACGGCCGCCCGGCCAACCCGGAAGACCTGCTGATCGCCTACGCGCTCGCCATCCCCTACGCGGGACAGCACGGGGACGACGGCAAACGCTGGGAGCAGCGCTTCGGCGACCTGGTGGTCGACCCGGCCGACAGCCTCGGGATGGCCCCCGCGCCCGCGGCGAGCCGCCAGGCCCAACTCGACTGGGCCACCGCGCTCAGCGACGCCGCCCTGGCGGCGGCCGCGCGCGTCGGCGCCC
>Ga0302314_10018583_pt1 | contig 11586 bp, 9 predicted proteins | sample III_Palsa_N2_3_FD_200533 | JGI IMG/M metagenome (GOLD analysis project Ga0302314, IMG submission 200533) | Peat permafrost microbial communities from Stordalen Mire near Abisko, Sweden - III_Palsa_N2_3 | ecosystem: Environmental > Terrestrial > Soil > Palsa > Peat permafrost | place: Sweden... | reverse complement strand
TCTGCACGCGCCGGTTGCGCCGAATCGCGGACAGGTGCTGGTCAGTGAACGGGTCGCACCGTTCCTGCATTACCCGACCATCAACGTGCGCCAGACCGATGAAGGCTCGGTGCAGTTCGGCGACTCCATGGAAGAGGTCGGCTACAACGACTTCACCACGGCCGACGTGCTCTCGACCATCGCGCGGCGCGGCGTGCGTGCGTTTCCCTTGCTGAAGAACGTGCGGCTGGTCCGCACGTGGGCGGCGCTGCGCGTCTACAGCCCGGACGGTTTCCCGATCTACGAGCAGTCGCTGCAGTATCCCGGCGCGTTTGTCGTGACGTGTCACAGCGGCGTGACGCTGGCGGCAGCGCACGCGATGCGCATCGCTCCGTGGATCACAGGCGGTCCGATCCCCGATGAACTTGCCGCATTCCGGGGTGGCCGTTTTCTCGCCGCCGATCATACGACCAGCCATGCTCACTAGCCGCTCAAACGTATCGCTTGCATCGGCTCCGGTAACAACGGTTCGCTGTTGCCTGTTCCACGCGATGCATCCTGAACGCCGACATTCCGCTTTGCTTCGACCTGTCCGACTATGACTTCAAAACCGCTATTCAGAGTGCTCTCGCCGGCCCCCGGCACCGATGCACAGGCCGACGCCACTATCCAGATCTGGTTCAACGACCAGCCGCTCAGCGTGCCCGGCGGCCGTTCGGTTGCCGCCGCATTGCTCGCCGCTGGAGTCCAGAGGTTTCGCGCGACGCCCGTGTCCGGCGCGCCCCGTGCACCGTATTGCATGATGGGCGCGTGTTTCGAATGCCTGGTCGAGATCGACGGCATGCCGAGCCGGCAGAGTTGTCTCGTCACGGTGCAGGACGGCATGCGTATTCATTCGCAAGAGGGCGCGCGCGATCTGCCGCCGCTGTCGGACTTGAATCCGGTGGAGAACGCTCATGGCCGCTGATACTGTCGATGTCGCCGTGATCGGCGCCGGACCTGCCGGGCTCGCTGCCGCAACCCAGGCTGCGAGAGCGGGGCTGTCCGTGGTCCTGCTCGATGAACAGGAAGCGGTGGGCGGACAGATCTATCGCGCGATCGAACGCAGCGACGCGCAACGCCGCACTATCCTCGGCGCGGACTATGTCGCGGGTGCGGCGCTGGCGAGCGAGTTTGCGCGCTCCGGCGCGCGGTATGCGCCGAACGCGTCGGTCTGGCAAGTCACGCGCGAGCGGACGGTGCACTACCTCAAGGACGGCAAGGTCAGCAGCTTCGAGGCTCGGCGCGTGGTGCTCGCGACCGGCGCGCTCGAACGCCCCTTCCCCATTCCCGGCTGGACCCTGCCCGGCGTGATGACCGCCGGTGCCGCACAGATCCTGCTGAAAAGCGCGGGTGAAGTGCCCGCCGAACCGGCGATACTCGTTGGCTGCGGACCGCTGCTTTACTTGCTCGGATGGCAGTATGTCCGAGCGGGCGTTCCCATTCGCGCGCTGGTGGATACCACGCGTCACGAGGACCGTTGGCGCGCCAAGCGGCACATGTTGTCGGCTTTGCGAGCGTGGCCGTATCTGAGCAAGGGCCTGCAGTTGATGCGCACGTTGCGCGAAGCAGGCGTGCCAATGCATGAAGCCGCCGATGACCTCCGGGTGGAAAGCGGTATCGATGAAGACGGTTCCGAACGGGCGCGCGCGCTGAATTTTTCGGTGCGGGGCGTGTCGCATCGGATCGAGGCCAACGTGATCCTGCTGCATCAGGGCGTGGTGCCGAATACGCAGTTCACGCTTTCGCTCAGGGCATCGCATAAGTGGGATGACGCGCAGTTATGCTTCGCGCCCGTCACCGATCAATGGGGCGAGCTCGATGTCCCTGGAATCTTTGTTGCGGGCGATGGCAGTGGTATTGGCGGCGCACAGGCGGCAGAGACGCAAGGCAAAGTGACGGCGCTGGCGATTGCTGCGCAGCTTGGCGTGATTGATACCGCCGCGCGTAATCGCAGCGCCGCACCGCTGCTTCGCCGACTGGCCGATGTCATGCGTATTCGCCCTTTCCTCGACAGTCTTTATCGTCCGCGCGATGAAAATCGTGTGCCGAAGGACGAGGTGATCGTGTGCCGCTGCGAGGAAGTGACGGCCGGCGAACTTCGGAGTTTCGTGAAGCTCGGTTGCCTCGGGCCTAACCAGGCGAAGTCATTCGGCCGATGCGGCATGGGCCCATGTCAAGGCCGCTTGTGCGGATTGACCGTGACTGAAGTGATCGCGGATGCACGTAGCGTGCCTCCCGAGACCATCGGCTACTATCGCATCCGTCCGCCGATCAAACCGCTTACGCTCGGAGAACTGGCCGGTGAATAAACCCGTAGCCAATGAGTCGGACGTGCTGGTGATCGGCGGTGGGCTGCATGGATCGAGCAGCGCATTCCATATCGCACGTCGCGGGGTGAACGTGACCGTGCTGGAAGCCGACTATGTCGGTCGCCATGCATCGGGCGTCAATGCGGGCGGCGTGCGCACGCTTGGCCGGCCATTGCCCGAGATTCCGCTGGCGCTGATGTCGCGGGAGATCTGGCACAACATCGTCGATACAATTGGCGACGATGCCGGTTTCGTGGCGTCGGGCCAGTTGAAGATTGCCGAGACCGAAGCCGAACTCGATGAATGCCGCGAACGCGTGGCGCTGCTCGAGGCGCATGGCTTCACGCATGAGAAAATCATCGACCGTGGGACCGTGCTTGAATTGGAGCCGGCGATCACGCCGCATGTGACCGGTGGCATCTGGGTCGAACGCGATGGTTACGCGTTGCCGTTCCGGACAACGACCGCGTTTCGGCTGGCGGCGGAGCGTCATGGCGCCGTGTTCCATGAAGGCACGCCGGTGACGCGGATCGAACAGAAGGGCGAGCGCTGGTTCGCGCATACGCCATCGGGTGTGTTCTCTGCCGCGAAGCTGGTGGTTACGGCCGGGGCGTGGGCGGGCGAGCTCTCGCAGCAAGTGGGCGAGCCGGTCCCGGTTCATCCGGAAGGGTTGATGCTGATGGTCACGCACCGGGCAGCGCCGTTCTGCCGTGCGACGCTCGGTGCAACGGGACGGCCTTTGTCGTTCAAGCAATTCGATAACGGCACGGTGGTGATTGGCGGAAAGCTGATCGGGATTGCGGACCTCCCGGGACGTCACGGTGAAGTAGACTTCGCGCGGCTGGTGAAGAGCGCGAATACGGTTGTCGATCTGTTTCCGCACTTGCGCAATCTCGGTATCAATCGCGCATGGGCCGGTGTGGAAGCTTTCACCGACGACTCGCTGCCCGTGATCTCGCCTAGCCGGCGTGCGTCCAACCTGACCTATTCGTTCGGGTATTGCGGCAGCGGGTTTCAGCTTGGGCCGGGATGTGGGAAGCTGGTGTCCGAGCTGGTGCTGGACGGTGTAGCGTCGTTGCCGCTGGATGCGTTTGCCATCGACCGGTTCAAAGGTGTCGCGGCGGCATAGAGATGACACATGATTGCGTCATGCTGATTGATGGTTACTTTCAATAAACAAGGAATACTTATGAACGATATCGTCAGGATCGAAACCAATCAACGGATGAGCCGTGTTGTGAAGGCTGCAGGGCTGGTGTTCGTCGGTGGACAAACGTCGAATGACCGCACGCTCGATGTGAAAGGTCAGACGCAACAGGTTCTTGCGAAGATCGACGGCTATCTCGCACAGGCGGGTATCGATAAAACGCGGCTGGTGTCGGCGCAGGTCTGGCTGGCGGATATCGGCCGCGACTTCGCGGGCATGAACGAAGTGTGGGATGCATGGGTCGCGCCGGGTTGTGCGCCGACACGCGCGACGGTGGAGTCCAAGCTGGCCGCGCCGGATCTGCTGGTCGAGATTACGGTGACTGCGCTGGCGTGATTTCGCGGGGGAAAATATAAGAGCGATAGCCGCTGAACTCAGTGGCTATCCTGCCGTCCGTTCAGAACCTCCCGCATGTCATTCACTGCCGCTTCACTGCCCGGTTCACTGCCCGCTTCGCTTCCTTATAGAAACAATCCTGCTGTTTGCCTGCTGCAATATAGCGATGCTACTGTTCGACTGGCGCTCGTTGAGCGCCGCCTCCCCGTGTACGGTCGTGCTCTTTCCAAAGGAAAGCCATCATGCGATACACCTTGTTCGAGCAACGTAAAGACGAATTGATTCTGATCGCGCGCGTACTGCTCATGATCCTCTTCGTGATCTTCGGCTGGAGCAAGTTGACCGGGTTCTCAGGCACGGTCGGTTACATGGCCACGGAAGGCGCACCGTTCCCCACGCTCTCGGCCATCATCGCGGTCGTCATGGAGTTTTTTGTCGGCATGGCAATTGTGGCCGGCTTCTACACCCGGCCGCTCGCGCTTCTCTTTGCGTTGTACACGCTGGGCACGGCGCTCATCGGACACCACTTCTGGACCATGACGGGTGCCGAGCAGATGGCCAACATGATCAACTTCTACAAGAACATCAGCATCATGGGCGGCCTGCTGCTCTTGTGCGTGACGGGCGCGGGGAAGTATTCCGTCGATCGAAAGTAGGCGCGTCCTGAGCTCGTCAATCAACGACGTATTCTCGGGACTGGGCAGGGCGGATATCATAGGGCTCTTCACCGGGCTGGTTAAGCGCCTATAGACATCCTCCGCCGGGCGTAACGCCCGGTCCGAATACCCGTATCTGCACCCAGCGACGTCAAGCATGAATTCCACTCCCGATGCTCCCTCACGCCCCGCCATGCGCACCTTGACGCCGCTCGAGGCGCGCGTGTTGGCCGTCCTCGTCGAAAAACAGCATACGGTTCCTGATGCTTACCCGCTGTCGGTCAATGCGCTGACATCCGGTTGCAACCAGAAGACCGCGCGCTCCCCGGTGATGAACGTCACCGACGCCGATGTCCTCACGACCGTCGACGACCTGAAACGCCTCAGCCTGGTGTTCGAAGGCAGCAGCAGCCGCGTACCGCGCTTCGAGCACAACATGAACCGCGTGCTGGGCATCCCCAGCCAGGCCGCTGCGTTGCTCACCACGCTCATGCTGCGCGGGCCCCAGACAGCGGCCGAACTACGCCTGAACGCCGCGCGCCTGCATGGTTTCGCCGATATCTCGTCGGTCGAGGCGTTCCTCGATGAACTCGCCGCCAACGAGCCGCCGCGCGTCGTGAAGTTGCCGCGCACGCCGGGCGAGCGCGAAAGCCGCTGGGCGCATTTGTTATGCGGCGAAGTGAGTGTAAGTGCGAGTGAAGCGTCGGCCGCTGGTGCTGTCGACGACTCCGTTTCTTACACCGAGTTCGAGATTCTCAAAGCCGACCACAAGCGGCTCGGCGAGGAGTTGGTCCGCCTGCGGACGATGGTTGAACATATGGCGGCCGAACTGGGGATCACCCTCGATAAAACGGACGGCCAGTCTTAAGTATTACGCGATGCGCGTGCACAACGGCATCGCGTACCTACCCGTTGTCACTGCACGCCGCCGCCCAGCACCTTGTACAAGGTCACGAGATTGGACTGCTGCGACAGCGTGTCGGACGCCAACTGCTGCTGCGCGGTATAGAGCGTGCGCTGTGCATCGAGGAACGTCAGGAAGCTGTCCGTGCCTGCCTTGTACCGCGCCTGTGCAATCGTGTAATAGCTCTGCGCAGAGCTCACATAATCGTGATCCGCGTTCACTTGATCGATATACGTTGCTCGCGCCGTCAGCGCATTCGATACCTCCTTGAACGCTGTCTGGATCGCGCTTTCATAGTCGGCAATCTCGATGTTCTTTTCGATCTTTGCAACGTCCAGCGACGCCTTGTTGCTGCCATAGTCGAAGATCGGCAGGGACACGGTCGGTGCGAACGCCCAGGCGCCCGTTCCAGCCTTGAACAAACCAGATAGCGTCGAACTCGACGATCCCGCGCTCGCCGTCAGTTCTATCTTTGGGAAGAACGCCGCCCGTGCCGCACCCACGTTCGCGTTCGCCGCTTTCAACGCATGTTCCGCCTCTTCAATATCCGGCCGGCGCGTGAGCAGGGTCGAAGGCAAACCTGCATCGATCTCGGCGAACATCGACGTGCCGGTGGCCTGGTCGAAGGCGGGCGCGGGCGGCAAGTCGTCCGGGATCGGCGCACCAAGCACCGCGACCAGATTGTTGCGGTCCTGAGCCACGGCCCGCCTGTATGACGCCAGACTTGCCTGTGCGCTGGCCAGCGTGTTCTGCGCTTGCCGCACATCGAGCAGCGAGGAGTTGCCCAGCTCCTGTATGCGCTTCGTGACGTCGTAGGTGGCCTGGTCGGCTGCCACCGTGTCTTGCGTGATCTTCAGCAACCGCTCGTCTGAGAGCCAAGTCAGGTAGTCGGTCGCCACCGTTGCGATCAGGCTGATGCGGGTACTTTGACGTGATGCCTCAGTCGAGAGATAGTTCTCCAGCGCTTGCCGCTTGAGACTGCGCAGACGCCCGAAGAAGTCGATTTCCCACGAAGTAGTGCCAATGTTGAGATCGTTCGATACGCTGGTTGCACCTAAGGTGCGTTCGCGCGTCACGCCGCCGCTCGCGGAAATTGACGGTGCAAGCGCCGCACGCGTGATGCGATATTGGGCCTCGTATTCCGCCACGTTCAGCGCAGCGACGCGCAGATCACGGTTATTGTCGAGAGCGATCTGGATCAGCGTTTGCAGACGCGGATCGCGAAAGAACGTGCGCCATTGGGTATCGACGGCTAGCGTTTTTGACGCATCCACGGCGGTCTTCTGCGCGGCTGTCGTGCTTTCGTAACCGTCACCTTGCGGATAGACCGCGGCCACCGGTGCGGCGGGCCGCTCGTAATGCGGGTCGAGCGTGCAGCCGGTGATCGTCACCATTGTCGCGATCGCGAGCGACAGCAGGCGAACACCCAGTTTGAGACTCATCATTGTTCACCTTCGTTATGCGTGGTGTGGCCGTGCTCGCCGAACAAACGTCGCACGACGACGAAGAACACCGGTACGAAAAAGATCGCCAGGACGGTGGCGGCGATCATGCCGCCCATCACGCCTGTGCCAATCGCGTGACGGCTCGCCGACCCGGCGCCCGTGCTGATCACAAGCGGCAGCACGCCGAATATGAATGCGAGCGAGGTCATCAGGATCGGCCGCAGGCGCAGGCGCGCCGCTTCAAGCGTAGCGTCGATCAGACTGCGTCCCTGCGCTTGCAAATCCTTCGCGAATTCGACAATCAAAATCGCGTTCTTGGTCGACAGACCGATGGTCGCGAGCAGACCGACCTTGAAGTAGATATCGTCTGGAAGGCCACGAAGATGTGCGCCGAGCACGGCTCCCAGCACGCCGAGCGGCACCACCAGAATCACTGCGATCGGAATGGACCAGCTCTCGTAGAGACCCGCGAGACACAGGAACACCACGATCAGCGATATTGCATACAGGTAGATCGCTTGCGAACCGGCGAGGCGTTCCTGATAGGACTGCCCGGTCCAGTCGATGCCAAAACCGGCGGGCAGTTTCTTGACGAGTGCTTCGACTGCATCCATCGCCTGGCCGGTGCTTGCGTTAGCGCCCGTCTGTGCCGTGATTTCCATCGCAAGCGTGCGGTTGAAACGCTCGATCTGCGGCGGCCCGAAGGTCCACTTGCCGGTGGCGAATGCCGAGAAGGGCACCATTTGACCGTCGTAATTCGTGGCGCTTGTTGTCGTGCTGCTGCTGGTGCTACTGGTCGTGCTCGACGTACTTGATGTGCTCGCCTTCACGTACCAGCGTCCGATGTCCGAAGGCATCATCCGGTACGGCGCATCGGCTTGCACATACACCTTCTGAATGCGGCCTGTATCGACGTAATTGTTCACGTAGGTCGAGCCGAACGCCGTCCCCAGCGTGTCGTTCACATCGGCAACGGAAAGTCCGAGCGCGCTGGCCTTCTCGCGATCAATATCGACGTGGAACTGCGGGGTATCGTCGAGACCGCCGGGACGCATGCCAGAGAGCAGGCTGTTGTTCGCGGCCAGCGCCATCAGATCGCGGCGTGCGGCCATCAGCTTGTCGTGGCCTTGACCCGCGCGATCTTCGAGTTCGAAGTCGAGCCCGCTCTGCGTGCCGAGTTCCTGGATCGCAGGCGGGTTGAGCGCGAAGATCTGCGCGTCGCGTGCGGCCGTTGCGAAATGCATGTTCGCGTGCAGGATGATCGACGACGCCTGTCCGTCCTTGCCACGGCGCGTGCTCCAGTCCTTGAGCTTGACGAATGCGAGCGCGTTGTTCTGGCCCGAGCCGTTGAAGCTGAACCCCGTGAGCGCGATGATCTTGTCCACCTGCGGTAAGCCGAGATAGTAGGCCTCAACCTGCTTGACGGTCTCGAGTGTTTTCGCGGAAGGTGTGCCGACCGGCGTCGAGATGGACGTAATGATGATGCCCTGGTCTTCTTCGGGTAGATAGGACGATGGCAGCTTCGTGAAGAGCAGCACAACCACGCCTGCGATCAGCGCATAGATCACAAGATAACGCATGGGCTTGCCGACCACGCGCGATACACCCGTCGAGTAGCGGTCGGTGCCGCGCGCAAGCACGCGGTTGAACCAGCCGAGCACGCCGCGTTTCTCGTGATGCTCCACGTCTGAGCGCCTGAGCAGCGTCGCGCATAGCGCGGGAGTGAGCGTGAGCGCGAGGAATACCGAAAGCAGCATGGCTGCCACGATCGTGATCGAGAACTGCCGGTAGATCGCGCCCGTGGAACCGGAGAAGAAGGCCATCGGAATGAACACGGCGATCAGCACGGTCGTGATACCGACAAGCGCGCCGGTGATCTGTTTCATCGCTTTACGTGTCGCCTCGAGCGGCGAGAGCTGTTCCTCCGCGATCAATCGTTCGACGTTTTCGACCACCACGATTGCGTCGTCCACCAACAAGCCGATGGCAAGCACGAGCCCGAACATCGAGAGCACGTTGATGGAGAAGCCCACCGCCGACATCACCGCGAACGTACCGAGCAGCGCCACCGGCACCACGATGGTCGGGATCAGCGTTGCGCGCAGGTTCTGCAGGAACACATACATCACGACGAACACCAGCATCACCGCTTCGATCAGCGTCTTCACCACCTCTTCAATCGAGATACGCACGAACGGCGTGGTGTCGTACGGATAGTCGACCACCACGCTGCGAGGCAACTGCGGGGTCAACTGTTCCAGCTTGGCGCGCACCGCCTTCGCGACGCTCATTGCGTTCGCGCCGCTTGCGAGCTTGACCGCGAGCGACGCGGCGGGCTTGCCGTTGAGCCGCGAGTCCGTGCTGTAGTCGTCGCCACCTACTTCCACACGGGCAACGTCGCTTAGCAGCACCTTCGAGCCGTCCGTGTTCACGCGCAGCAGGATCGAGCCGAACTCAGCGGGGGTGGTGAGCAGGCTCGACGCGGAGAGGGTGGCGTTGATTGCTTGCGTCTTCGTCGAAGGCGAACCGCCGATCTGGCCGACCGATAACTGCACGTTCTGGTTGGTGATCGCCGTGGTGACATCGCTTGCGGTCAGGCCCACCGCCTGCAGCTTGACCGGGTCGAGCCACACGCGCATGGCGTGCTGCGCGCCGAATAGCGTCACGTCGCCCACGCCGTCGATCTGCGTAAGCGGGTCTTCGATCTGGGTCGCGATGACGTTGCCGAGATCGATGGAGCTCACGCTGCCATTGGAGGACGAGAGTGAGACGATCATCAGGAACGAGTTGGCCGCCTTGGCCACCTGCACCCCCTGGTTCTGCACGGTCTGCGGCAACGACGAGCTTGCTTGCGCCACCTTGTTTTGCACCTGCACCTGCGCGATGTCCGCGTTGGTGCCCTGCTGGAAGGTGAGCGTGATGGTCGCCGTCCCGGCGGAGCTGCTGGTGGAGGACATATACAGCAGCTTGTCGATGCCGCTCAGTTTCTGTTCGATCACCTGCGTAACCGTAGTCGCTACGGTTTCGGCTGAAGCGCCGGGATAGGTCGCCGTGATCTGCACGGACACCGGCGCGACGCTTGGATATTGCTCGACCGGTAGCGTGCGGATGGACGCTGCACCGACCATCATGATGACGATGGCGATGACCCACGCGAGAATCGGTCGGTTGATGAAAAAGCCTGCCATGAGGTTCTCGCTTTAACTGCGGGTTGCCGACGCGGCCGTCGCCGCCGTAGCGGGGGCATCGGAATTCGAAGCGGAAGGGGAGGGGCTTTCGACCGCTTTAACGAGCGCGCCGGTGCGCGCTTTCTGCGATCCCGACACAATCACCCGGTCGCCGGCCTTCAGGCCGCTAGTGATGACCCAGTCCGCGCCGTTGGTGCTATTGGCGGTTACCGCCGTTTGCGCGACCTTGCTGTCGGCGCCGACCGTGAGCACGCTGGCCGAGCCGTCCGATGAGCGCGACACCGCCAGTTGCGGCACCGTGATCGCCTGCTGGTTCACGCCTTCTTCGAGCCGCGCGCGCACGAACATGCCCGGCAGCAGCGCGCCCTCGGGATTCGGGAACACGCTGCGCAGCGTGACCGAACCGGTGGTGGCGTCGACGGTGATATCCGAGAACAGCAGCTTGCCGGCATGCGAATAGTCGCTGCCGTCTTCCATCACCAGGTGCACGACTGCGCCGTCGTTGCCGGCATGCTGCAACTGGCCACTCGCGAATTCCTTTTGCAGGCGCAGCCAGTCGACTGATGAACGGGTGACATCGAGATACATCTCGTTGGTCGCTTGAACGGTGGCGAGCGCCGTAGTCTGCTCGGCCGTGACAAGCGCGCCCTCAGTCACGCTCGACTTGCCGATACGCCCGGCGATCGGCGCCGCGATCTTCGTGTAACCCAGGTTGATCGCAGCGGTTTTCAATGCTGCGCGATCGGCGACCACGTCGGCCTTTGCTTCTTGCAGCGACGAGATGGCGTCGTCGTAGTCCTGCTTGCTCACGCCGTCTATCTTCGATAAATCTGCGTAACGCGTCGCTTTGGTTTGCGCGGCCTCGGCCGTCGCTTGCGCCTTTGCGAGCGTCCCGACGGCCTGGTCGTAACTCGCCTGATAGCTGGCCGGATCGATCTGGTAGAGCACAGCGCCCGCCGCGACCATCGAGCCTTCAGTGAAGAGCCGCTTCATGACGATGCCTTGCACCTGAGGCCTGACGTCGGCCACGCGTACGGCGGACAGACGGCCGGACAGTTCAGTGCTGGCTACGATCGGATGCGGGGTGATGGTTTCAATGCCGACTTCGGGCACGCCCTGTGGCGGACGCTGTGAACCGCCGTCACCACATGCGGCGAGCGAAAACGCGGCCACCGAAGCGGCAACGGCCGAGAGTGCACGCGTGCGTAGCGAGCGTGTGACCCCGGTAGGAAGTATGGAGACCTGATGGATCATTCTGGTCATGTGGTGAGCATCCTTCGATCAAGGTTCGATAAAGGGCCGCCGGGCAGACATCGATGCGCAGGTCTTTCAAAAAACGCGAGGGAGAGCGAAGAAGGGTTGCCTCAAGAGGCGCTCGACCGGGCCACCTTGGCTCGGGGAAACCGCGCAACGCCATGCCAGCGGCAAGGGATGACACGAGCTTAACGAGCGACGTCTTAGGCTGGCTTAGTGATTGATTACATGATGTAACGTTGCCGCGAGCGGGCGTACACCCATAC
>Ga0302314_10018581_pt1 | contig 11587 bp, 10 predicted proteins | sample III_Palsa_N2_3_FD_200533 | JGI IMG/M metagenome (GOLD analysis project Ga0302314, IMG submission 200533) | Peat permafrost microbial communities from Stordalen Mire near Abisko, Sweden - III_Palsa_N2_3 | ecosystem: Environmental > Terrestrial > Soil > Palsa > Peat permafrost | place: Sweden... | reverse complement strand
TCGTTAGGGCGCTGCTCTCGTTGTTTTGGGCAAGGATATCGTAGTCGATAGTCTCGCTGATTACTCCCAAGCTATTCGAAATCGCTTCTTTGATTGCACCATCGAGGTTGTCAGTCAATCCAATCCAACGACCGGAGAAGGATGGCACTCCACCGCTGGAGGAAGACTTGAAGACCCATAGAGAGACTGTAGCTTCGTCGATATTAAAGTTTTTGAGATCATCCAACGTAGCCATTAACTAATCTCCCGGGGGCGAGCCCTTCACTATCATAACGTCCTGCAGGCTTCCCTGTAGGTAGGTGCCGGATGGTACTATATCCGTGGTTGAAAGGATGCGCCCAGTCAATACGTTGCTACTCCCAACGAACGAAAATTTAACCTCGAATAACTTCCAACCCATAGCTGCGAGCAGCGGATTCATCACGATCTGCCCGGATTTGAAAGTGATCCAAAATATCCATCCGAGAAAAATCATAAATCCAAGAAATTTTCCTTTGTCTGCGTAATCTAGGCTGACGAAAGATACGATGTATGGAATGACGTAGTTAATCAGATCTGCGGGAATATGTTTGGATTCGATAATGGTGACGCGATGTTTTGTTGGCACAAATCTGAGTGCTGCGAGACACGCTAAGAAACAGAGCGAGCAGGCAACTAATACTATAATCGAAGCTGCGGGATGCTTAAATGGGCTCGCACAATTCCATGCGGTGATGTCGTGATATGAGCAAATACCACGGTCAGCTATGTCGAAATCTACATCTTGAGCCATAAGAATGGCGCTGAGCGGAAGATAGGATCCTAGGTAGACGATGGCTGCGGAAGTCTTCCAAAGCTGCATGCGTTCTCCGATGAGGCTTCAGGACCGTGACCCTCCCGCTTAGGAGGAACTCAAGGGAACCAGTACAAAATAGAGTAGCACGTTTCCCAGCTGACAAAATCACGGGTATGCAGGAGTTTGATTCCCCAGTGCGGCCCCGATCCTACACGGTTTAGGACTGCGACACCCCGATTTCAATCTCATGGAAGAGCGTGTGCGGGCGAACCTCTTACGCTCATCTGCGCCGATATCTCCTCCTGTCGTTGGAGCGTCGATAAGCGTAACTCGGCGTAAATAAACGCCATTTTCGATTCCGGCCGTTTGCCGGACTCCTGTCTCCCAGTCCGATTGCGCTGTTTCGCGCTCCGGCGGAGACAGCAAATGACCCCGACCAAGCTTCTCATCGGCCAGATCCTGATGGTCTTCGCGATCGTTATCGCGGGCGTCTGGTTCGCGACGGAGTGGTGCGCCGCCGAGCTCGGGTTCCAGGCTCGTCTCGGGTCGCCCTGGTTCGTGCTGGCCGGGACGCCGTTCTATTACCCCTGGCGGCTGTTCGAGTGGTGGTACGCCTACGATGCCTATGCGCCGGTGCTGTTCAACCGGGCCGGCGGCATTGCGGCCTCAAGCGGGCTTCTCGGCTGCGCCGTCGCCGTCCTCGGCTCGCTCTGGCGCGCTCGGCAGACCCGGCTCGTCACCACCTACGGTTCCTCGCGCTGGGTGACGAACGCCGAGGTCGAGGCGGCGGGTCTGTTCCGCGCCGCCGGCGTGTTTCTCGGCCGGCTTGGTTATCAATACCTGCGCCATGACGGGCCGGAGCACGTCATGGCCTTCGCGCCGACGCGGAGCGGCAAGGGCGTCGGCCTGGTCATCCCGACCTTGCTCAGCTGGACCGCCAGCGCCGTCATCCACGACATCAAGGGCGAGAACTGGCAGCTGACCGCCGGCTGGCGGGCAAAGTTCTCTCACTGCCTGCTGTTCAATCCGACCGACCCGCGCTCGGCCCGCTACAACCCGCTGCTGGAAGTGCGCAAGGGGCTGGACGAGGTTCGCGACGTCCAGAACATCGCGGACATATTGGTCGATCCCGAAGGCGCGCTTGAGCGGCGGTCCCATTGGGAGAAGACCAGTCACTCCCTGCTGGTCGGCGCCATCCTCCACGTCCTCTATGCCGAGGAAGAGAAGACGCTCGCCCGCGTAGCGACCTTCCTCTCGGATCCGCAGCGGAGCTTCGCCCATACCTTGCGCCGGATGATGGGCACCAACCATCTCGGCACGCCGGAGCATCCGAAGGTTCATCCCGTCGTCGCCTCCGCGGCCCGCGAGGTGCTGAACAAATCCGAGAACGAGCGCAGCGGCGTGTTGTCGACCGCCATGTCGTTCCTCGGCCTCTACCGCGATCCGACCGTGGCCGCGACCACGGCCGCCTGCGACTGGCGCATCACCGATCTGGTCGATGCCGAACGGCCGGTCTCGCTCTATCTGGTCATCCCGCCGTCGGACATCTCGCGGACGAAGCCGCTGGTGCGGCTGGTGCTGAACCAGATCGGCCGGCGCCTGACCGAACGGCTCGAGGGCGATCCCGGCAAGCGCCGCAAGCATCAGCTCCTGATGATGCTGGACGAGTTCCCGGCGCTGGGCCGGCTCGACTTCTTCGAGACCGCGCTCGCCTTCATGGCCGGCTACGGCATCCGCGCCTACCTGATCGCCCAATCGCTCAATCAGATCTCGAAGGCCTACGGCGAGAACAACGCCATCCTCGACAATTGCCATGTCCGGATCGCGTTCTCGTCGAACGACGAGCGGACGGCGAAGCGGATTTCGGACGCGCTCGGCACGGCGACCGAGCTGCGGGCCCAGCGCAACTATGCCGGCCATCGCCTGGCGCCGTGGCTCAGCCACGTCATGATCAGCCGGCAGGAAACCGCCCGGCCGCTGCTGACGCCCGGCGAGGTGATGCAGCTGCCGCCGGCGGACGAGCTGGTGCTGGTCTCTGGCCTGGCACCGATCCGCGCCAAGAAGCTCCGCTATTACGAGGACCGCAATTTCACGAGCCGGGTCGCCCCGGCACCGGAGCTGGCCGCGGACGGCTATCGCGATCGGCCGGCACCGCGGCCCGACGATTGGGGCGAGCAGGTGCGGGGGCTGCATCTCCGGCTCGCGGCCTCGATCGACGAGGAAGCGGGCTTCGCCGAGGAGGAAGGCGGGCTCCAGCAGCAGCGTCATCCCGGCTTGGCCGAGGAAGACGCTGCCAGGTCGAACCGCCAGCAAGATGCCGATCTCGGTCTCGCCGACGACGAGACCGACGTTGCTGCCGACAAGGATGTGGTCGATCGGCTGCGGGGCCTCGGTGCCGTCGGTCGCGCCCATGCCATGAACGAGGGTGAGCCCGCCCATCGTCCCGACCACGACCTCTTGCCGGACTTCTGAGGTCGCCATGAAACCCCGGCATCACCTCTATCTCGACGACGCGCTCACCGCCCAGCTCGAAGCTTTGGCCATGAAGCCCGGCTCGTCCAAATCCGCCATCGTCGCCGATGCGCTCCGCGGCTATCTGGCCCGACGCGGTGCCAAGGAGCTCGATGACCTGCTCAAGGTCCGGCTCGACCGCGTCACCGCCCAAATGGGCCGGATGGAGCGGGACCTCCAGATCCTGCTCGAAACCTTGGCCCTCTTCATCCGCTACGAGTTCACCGTCACGCCGCCACTGCCGGAAGCCGACCAGGCCGCGGCCCGTGCCGTCGCCCAGGATCGCTATCAGGCCTTCATCGAGCAGGTCGGCCGCCGCATCGCCGGCGGCCGGACCGTCGGTCGCGACCTCGCCGGTCCCGATCGCGACGAGCGCAATGGCGCCGAGGCCGGATCATGAACGGCCAATCCCATCCGGAGACGCTCGACCGCCGGCGCACCATGCTGCGCACGGCGATGGGCCGGGATATCGCCGCGGCACTGGCCGATGCCACCGTCATCGAGGTGATGGTCAATCCCGACGGTGCCTTGCGGCTCGACCGGTTGGGTGAGGGGCGGAGCGATACCGGCGTGCGGCTCGGGGTGCCCGAGGTCGAGCGGATCATTCGGCTCGTCGCCTCCCATGTCCGGGTCGAAGTTCACGCCGGCCATCCGATCGTCAGCGCCGAACTACCGCCGCGCGATGGTGGCGTCGCCGGTGAGCGGTTCGAAGGCATCCTGCCGCCGGTGGCGCTGGCACCGTGCTTCACCATCCGCAAGCCCGCGGCACGGATCTATACGCTCGACGACTATATCGCCGACCGCATCCTGACGCCGGCCCAAGCCGTGATCCTGCGGCAGGCGATCGCCGATCGACTCAACATCCTGATCGTCGGCGGCACCAGCTCCGGCAAGACGACGCTGGCCAATGCCATGCTGGCCGAGATGGCCGGTCTCGACGAACGGATCATCCTGCTTGAGGACACGCGCGAGCTGCAATGTGCGGCGCCCGATTGCGTGGCGCTCCGGACCCGGCCGGGTGTGGTCTCGCTCGCCGATCTGGTCCGCTCGACCCTGCGCTTTCGGCCCGACCGGATTATCGTCGGCGAGGTCCGGGGCGCCGAGGCGCTCGATATGCTGAAGGCCTGGAACACCGGCCATCCGGGCGGCATCGCCACCGTCCATGCCAACTCGGCCCGGGCCGCGCTCTACCGGCTCGAACAGCTGATCCAGGAAGCCGTCATCACCGTGCCGCGCCGGCTCATCGCCGAGGCGATCGATGTCCTGGTCTTCATCCAGGGCCGCGGCACGGACCGGCACGTCGAGACCATCACCGAGGTCACCGGTCTCGATACGGACGGCGACTACGCCGTCACCGACCTCATTCCCCGACCGCCGCTTGCCTTCTGACAGGAGATCGCCATGACCCGGAGTCTCAAATCCCGTCTGCTCGGTTCGACCGCTCTCGTTACGACCCTACGCATTGCTGCGACCGGTGCCTTGCTCTGGCCGGCGTCGGCGCTTGCCGCCGGCTCGAACATGCCGTGGGAACAGCCCTTGCAGCAGATCCTCGACTCCGTGCAGGGACCGGTCGCCAAGATCATCGCGGTGCTGATCATCATCGTCACCGGTCTGACCCTCGCGTTCGGCGAGACCTCGGGCGGCTTCCGGCGGCTGATCCAGATCGTGTTCGGGCTCAGCATCGCGTTCGCGGCTTCGAGCTTCTTCCTCAGCTTCTTCAATTTCGGCGGCGGGGCGCTCGTGTCATGAGCGGCCATATCGAGGGGTTCGAGGTGCCGCTGCACCGGGCGCTGACCGAGCCGATCCTGCTCGGTGGCGCTCCGCGCGGGATTGCCATCGTCAACGGCACGTTGGCGGCGGCCTTGGGCCTCGGCCTGCAGATGTGGCTGGCCGGGATCGTCTTCTGGATCGTCGGCCATTCGCTCAGCGTGTTCGCCGCCAAGCGCGATCCGGATTTCGCGGCGGTGCTGGCCCGCCACCTCCGGCAACGTGGGTGGCTCGCATGCTGAACCTCACCGAATATCGCCGGAAGGCGGATCGGCTCGCCGATCACTTGCCCTGGGCCGCCTTGGTGGCGCCGGGCGTCGTGCTCAACAAGGACGGCAGCTTCCAGCGCACCCTGCGGTTCCGCGGGCCGGACCTGGAGAGTGCCACCGAGGCCGAGCTGGTCGGTGCCTGCGCCCGGCTCAACAACGTGCTGCGCCGCTTCGGCTCGGGCTGGGCGTTGTTCTTCGAGGCCGAGCGGTTCGAGGCGCTGGGCTATTCGGATTCGGCGTTTCCGGACTCGGCGTCCTGGCTGGTCGACGAGGAGCGCCGCGCCAGCTTCGAGCAGCGGCCGGCGAACGACAATCGGGGTGCCGCCAATGACAATGGTCTTGGCTGGCCGTCGGTCTCGCAGATCACGCCCGGTCCACGAGCCACGCTGATCCGACGCCCCCACTTCGAGAGCACGTATCATCTGACACTTCTCTATATGCCTCCGGCTGACCAGGTGGCGCGGGCCGAGCGAGCACTGCTCGAACGGGCCGAACCGGAGCAGGGCAGGGATTGGCGGCAAGAACTCGGCGCCTTCATCGCAGAGACCGAGCGGGTGAGCGATCTGTTGGCCGGCTTCATGCCGGAGATCCAGGCGCTCGATGACGGCGAGACGCTGACCTATCTGCACGGCGCGGTCTCGACGCGCCGGCATCCGGTCGATGCCCTGGAGACGCCGATCTACCTCGACGGTGTCCTCGCCGACACGCCTTTGAGCGGCGGGATCGAGCCAATGCTGGGCGACCAGCATCTGCGCACCGTCACGGTGCTGGGGTTCCCGAACCTGACCCATCCCGGGATCCTGGACGCGCTCAACCATCAGGATTTTGCCTATCGCTGGATGACGCGCTTCATCGCCCTCGACAAGACCGAAGCGACCAGGACGCTGACCAAGCTGCGGCGGCATTGGTTCAACAAGCGCAAGTCGATCACCGCGCTGCTGCGCGAGGTGCTCTACAACCAGCCGGTCCAGCTGCTCGATTCCGATGCCGACAACAAGGTGGTCGATGCCGACCTGGCGCTCCAGGCGCTGGGTGGCGACCATGTCTCCTTCGGCTATCTGACCAGTACCGTCACGGTGATGGATGCCGACTGGCTGCGCGCCGACGAGAAGCGCCGTGCCGTCGAGCGGGTCGTGAACGGCGCTGGCTTCACCTGCATCCGTGAGGGCGTCAACGCGGTCGAAGCCTGGCTCGGCAGCCTGCCGGGCCACGCTTATGCCAATGTCCGCCAACCGATCGTCCATACGCTGAACCTGGCCCATCTGGTGCCGCTGTCGTCGGTGTGGGCCGGGCCGGCGTGGAACGACCATCTCGATGGTCCGCCGTTGTTCCATGCCGAGACCAGTGGCTCGACGCCGTTCCGCTTCTCGACCCATGTCGGCGACGTCGGGCATCTACTGATCGTCGGCCCGACCGGCGCCGGCAAGTCGGCGCTGCTGGCACTCATTGCCCTGCAGTTCCGGCGCTACGCCAATTCGCAGATCTATATCTTCGATAAGGGCTTCTCGGCCCGTGCCGCCGTGCTGGCCATGGGCGGGGAGCATCATGCGCTCGGTGCCGACGGTGCGCTCGCCTTCCAGCCGCTACGCGGCATCGACGATCCGGCCGAGCGCAGCTGGGCCGCCGAATGGATCGGCGCACTCTTCGTCCATGAGAAAATAGCCGTCACGCCGGAGGTGAAGGAAGCGGTCTGGTCAGCGCTGACCAGTCTCGCCTCGGCACCGGCCGAAGAACGCACGCTCACCGGCCTGTCGGTGCTGCTGCAGTCGAACGCGCTGAAGGCGGCGCTGCAGCCCTACACGCTCGAAGGTCCGTTCGGCCGGCTGCTCGATGCCGCGGAGAACCGCCTGGCGCTGGCCGATGTGCAGTGCTTCGAGACCGAGGAACTGATGCATGAGGCCGGCGTCGTCCTGCCGGTGCTGACCTATCTGTTCCATCGGCTCGAGGAACGGTTCGACGGGCGGCCGACGCTGCTGATCCTCGACGAGGCTTGGGTCTACCTCGACAACCCGATCTTTGCCGCGCGCATCCGCGAATGGCTGAAGGTGCTGCGCAAGAAGAACGTCTCGGTCGCGTTCGCGACCCAATCGCTCGCCGACATCGCGTCGAGCTCGATCGCGCCGGCGATCATCGAATCCTGCCCGCAGCGGATCTTCTTAGCCAACGATCGGGCGATCGAGCCGCAGTCCCGCGCGGCCTACGAACGCTTCGGCCTGAACGAGCGCCAGATCGAGCTGATCGCCCGGGCGACGCCGAAGCGGCACTATTACCTGCAATCCCGCCGCGGCAACCGGCTGTTCGAGCTGGGTCTCGGGCCCATCGCGCTGGCGCTCTGCGGCGCGTCATCGCCGGCCGACCAGCAGCGCATAGATCGCGTGCTGGTCGAACAGGGCGCAGACGGCTTCGCCGCCGCCTTCCTCGAGGACATCGGCCTCGATTGGGCCGCCGATCTGCTCCGCGGCTTTCCCTCAGAACCAGGAGTCCCGTCATGAACACCCGTGCTTTCCGGGCGGCGGTGGCCATCGTCCTCTCGGTTTCCGTAACGCTCGTGACGCCGAGACCAGCCGCCGCGCAGTGGGCCGTGATCGACGTCTCGAACCTCGCGCAGAACATCCTGCAGGCGGCGCGGATGCTGCAACAGATCAACAACCAGATCCAGTCGCTGCAGAACCAGGCGACCATGTTGCAGAACATGGGCAAGAACCTGAGCAGCCTGAATTTCTCGTCGCTCGGCGCCATGACGTCCGATCTCCAGCGGATCGGTGGCCTGATGAACCAGGCCCAGGGCATCAGCTTCAATGTCCAGTCGGTCCAGACCGCTTACCAGCAGCGCTACCCCCAGCAATACGGCAGCGGCACGAGCATCCCGCAGCTGCTGACCGATGCCCAGGGCCGTTGGCAGGACGCCCATAGCGCGTTCCAGCAGACCATGCTGGTCCAGTCGCAGATCGCGCAAACCGTCCAGACCGACACCGGGAAGCTCGCCGACCTGGTCAATGCCAGCCAGGGCGCCGTCGGCAGTCTTCAGGCGAGCCAGGTGACCAACCAGCTCCTGGCGCTCTCGATCAAGCAGCAGCTCCAGATCCAGACGCTGCTCGCGGCCCAGGGCCGGGCCGAGGCGGTGAGCGGTGCCAACAGTGCCGAGGCCGAAGCGGAAGGGCAGGCCGCGTTCAGCAGCTTCCTCGGCACCAGCAACGCCTACAGCCCGAACTGATCCGGCGTTTGGCAGCGCGAGGGCGAGATGACCAATCTCAACATCATCGACCAGTTCCTGCAGACCTTCATCCGCTACATCGACGGCGGGTTCGGGCTGCTGAACGGCGACGTCGTGGCGCTCACTTCAGTGCTGATCGGCATCGACATCACCTTGGCCGGCCTGTTCTGGGCGCTCGACCGCGAAGGCGACGTGCTCGCCCGCCTCATCAAGAAGACGCTCTACATCGGCAGCTTCGCCTTCATCATCAACAACTTCAAAAACCTCGCGACCATCATCTTCAATTCGTTCTCGACGTTGGGGCTGAACGCGACGGCGACGGGTTTGACCGCCGACGATCTGCTGAAACCAGGCCGGCTCGCCGGTATCGGGTTCACCGCGGCCTATCCGCTGTTGCAGCAGGCCGGATCGCTGATCGGCGTCACCAGCTTCATCACCCATTTCGTGACGATCATCGTGCTGCTGGTCGCCTGGTTCATCGTCATCCTGACCTTCTTCGTGCTGGCGGTGCAGCTCTTCATCACCGTGCTCGAGTTCAAGCTGACGACGCTCGCCGGCTTCGTACTGGTGCCCTTCGCGCTCTGGAACAAGACCGCCTTCCTGGCCGAGCGCGTGCTCGGCAACGTCATCTCGTCCGGCATCAAAATCATGGTGCTGGCCGTCATCGTCGGCATCGGCAGCACACTGTTCGGCAGTTTCACCGGTGCGGCCCAGGGGCAAGAGCCGACGCTCTCCGGTGCCATGTCGCTGGTCCTGGCATCGCTCACGCTCTTCGGACTCGGCATCTTCGGCCCCGCCATCGCGACCGGTTTGGTCTCCGGCGCGCCGCAGCTCGGCGCCGGTGCCGCGCTCGGCACGGCCGGTGCCGTCGCGGGTGCGGCGACGCTGACCGGCGGTGCAGCACTTGGTGCCGCGGGGCTGCTCGGCGCTGCAGGCTCCGGCGGCCTTGCCGCCATCCGGGCCGGCGCCGCCATGGGCTCCGCCGCTTCGTCCGCCTACGGGTTCGGGGCCGCCACCTCTGGCGCCTCCGGCATGGCCGGCGTTGCGGCCGGGATCGGCGGCGTGGCCCGCGCTGGCGGCGGAGCGGTGGCGAATGGCGCCCGTTCGATGGCGCAACGCGCGGGCAGCGCCTTTTCTCAGAGTGCTCAGGCAGGGCGGCAGGCGGCGTGGCGCTCGACCGGTGGATCGAACGCCGCCGGTCCCGGACCGGCGGGTGGCGGCGGTAGCGTCTCGGGCGGCGCGTCCTCCGCCCTACCGGCTTGGGCGCGCCGGCTCCAGGCCGAGCAGCGCGCCCGGCATTACCGCCAGGCGACATCCCAGGCCATCAAGCAAGGCGACCGTCCCGGCGCCCCCGCGAATCCCGATCTCGACCAGGAGGAATGACCCATGTTCTTCAAGCGAACGCTTCAGCGCTACGGCCAGACACCGGAGCCCGTCACGCCCTATCAGAAGGCGGCCCAGCTCTGGGACGAGCGGATCGGCTTGGCCCGGGTCCAGGCGCGAAACTGGCGCCTCATGTCGTTCGGCTGCCTGACCCTGTCGGTCGGACTCGCCGCTGGGCTGGTCTGGCAGTCGATGCAGAGTCGGGTCACGCCCTATGTCGTCGAAGTTGATCGGCTCGGCGAGGTCCAGGCGGTGGCGCCGGCCATTCAGTCCTATCAACCGGGCGACGCACAGATCGCCTGGTATCTGGCGCGCTTCATCACCGATGTGCGATCGCTCTCGATCGATCCGGTGCTGGTGCGGAAGAACTGGCTCGAGGCCTATGACTTCGCGACCGACCGCGCTGCCATCTTCCTTAATGACTTCGCTCGGACGAGCGATCCGTTTGCCGGCGTCGGCGAGCGCAGCGTGTCGGTCGAGGTCACCAGCGTCGTGCGCGCGTCCGACAGCTCGTTCCAGGTCAAATGGACCGAGCAGACCTATCGGCAAGGCAGCCTCGCTTCGACCGAACGCTGGACCGGCATCCTGACCACGATCGTCGCGACGCCGCGCACCGCCGAGGTGCTGCGCAAGAACCCACTCGGCCTCTACGTCAACGGCATCGCCTGGTCGCGCGAACTCGATGCCGGCTCCCATTGATTATGAAGGAGGATCGCACCATGCGCCCCATCCGCACCACTCTGATTTTCTCCGTTTCTGTCCTGTCCCTGGCGGCCTGCAATGACAATGTGCCGCCGCCGGCCATCACCTACGACAGTGGCGACTTCAAGCCGGCTGCCGTTCAGACCGAGCCACTGAAACCGGTCGAGATCGTGACCGTGCCGCAGCCCCTGCCGCTGCCAGGACAGTTGCAGCCGCCGCCCTCGGCGCGCAGTGCCAACGACAATCGGCCGCCAACTGCGCGCGTGGACGCCGCCAACCAGACGGCGCTGCAGGAGCCGACCGGCCACGGCTATCTCAATGCGGTCCAGGTCTATCCCTTCACCGACGGCGCGCTCTATCGGCTCTATGCGGCACCGGAGCAGGTGACCGACATCGCGCTGCAGTCGGGCGAAACGCTCGTGTCCGTTTCGGCCGGCGATACCGTGCGCTGGGTCGTCGGTGATACCAGCAGCGGCTCGGGTGGCACCAAGCAGGGGCATGTGCTGGTGAAGCCCTTCTCAGCCGGGCTCAAGACCAACCTCGTCATCATGACGGACCGACGCAGCTATCACCTGGCGCTCGAGAGCACCGACAAAACCGCGATGGCGGCGATCTCCTGGACCTATCCCCAGGATCAGCTCGTCGCGTTGCAGCAGCAGAACAAGCAGGCCGAGGCGGCCTCGTCGATCACCGACGGCGTTGCCTTGGAAGACCTGCACTTCCGCTACGCGATCAGTGGCGACAACCCGCCATGGCGACCGGTGCGCGCCTTCGACGACGGCAGCAAGGTCTATATCGAGTTTCCGTCACGTCTCGACCAGGGCGAGGCGCCGCCGCTGTTCGTGGTCGGACCGACGGGCGACAGCGAACTCGTCAATTACCGGGTCCGGCGCAACTACTACATCGTCGATCGCCTGTTCGCCGCGGCGGAACTACGGCTCGGCCAGAAGCCCCAGCAGGTCGTCC
>Ga0302314_10018580_pt1 | contig 11587 bp, 8 predicted proteins | sample III_Palsa_N2_3_FD_200533 | JGI IMG/M metagenome (GOLD analysis project Ga0302314, IMG submission 200533) | Peat permafrost microbial communities from Stordalen Mire near Abisko, Sweden - III_Palsa_N2_3 | ecosystem: Environmental > Terrestrial > Soil > Palsa > Peat permafrost | place: Sweden... | reverse complement strand
GGCTCACGCTCTGTTCGTCGTCGAGCTGGCCTTCTTCCAGCTCGCGGCCTTCGCCGCGATAGATCAGCAGCTCGTCGCGAATCTCGACGCGTTCCACCAGAAACGCGATGCCCTTGCCGGAGACTCGCTGACCGGCGCGAAATTCAGCGCGCAGCAGCGGCGCCGAGTCCATCGCATAAGGGCGAAGAATGCCTGCCTTGGCAAACAATACCTGCACACCACGTCCTTCGACGCGAAGAACGGTGCCGAGACCCAACTCGGGTTCGGCGGAAGAGATCCAGCGTTGACCAGGAACAAACATTGCGCAGCCATGTAGCTTTCGGGCCGACCATTATCCGCCCGCGCGATACATGTGGGAACAGCGAAGGCGTCAGTTCACTGTTGCCAGCAGGTGCCGGTGGCTCCGGGGCTGGAGGATTTCCCCGCCGTGCTGGACAAGGTGAAGGACTGGCACGGCGTGTCTTTCAACTGCGGTGAACCCGTCGAAGGCGTCGCCACCAGTGTGTAGCCTGCTGCGGTGCTGCTAGGAGCGGGATTATCGAAAGCAATCGAGTAATAGCCGCCCGGCGAAGTAGCGAGTAGGGTCCCGCAATTGGTACCGGCCTTGACGTTGTAGTAGTCGAACGTCTGCGCATAACAGCGCTCCAGAATACCTTGGTCTTGCGTCAATGCCGCCATCGCATCCGAACGGCGAGCCGTCTGAATATATTTGGAGTAGGCCGGTACAGCGATGGCGGTAAGAATGCCGATGATCGCGACGACAATCATCAGTTCGATCAGGCTGAAACCGCTGTTCGCCTTATAGCGCACTGTCTTCATGAGGCTTGGCCTGTTCTAGGGGCGTGTCGCACTGGAGTTAGCGGAATGAACCATCATGACCGTTTGGCCATCAGGAGAAACCAGCATAGTCACGGACTGCCCTGGCTGTAGTTGACCAGTCGCATTGTCTGATTTGGTGTTGGCGTCCAACGTGTAAACGTGGCCATTGATTGTCACCTGTTTACTGCTACCCGACGCGGTCACTTGTGTGACCGTGCCGGTAACGCTGCGCGTTACCGAATTGGCGACAGCTCCACCACTTAAGCCAATGGCGGTAAACAATATTAAAAACTGCGTACGTTTCATGAAAAAATCCTCATTGAACTTGCCACCAGCCAACATGGCCGCTCTGGACCCCCTGTGTTGGAACCTGCTTCAGCCCATTGGCCGTACTGACAATGGTCAAGTTGGTGCCTGTGCCGGTAGGAATGCTCGTGGGAGCTGAGCCATAGGCGTTGCTGACCGCTACGCCGATGGGATTTTGCCCATTTACAGAGCCGCCTACACCAAGGCCCCCATTAAGGCCTAATGACGCCTGCGCGAAAGGTCCGCCTGTCGCGTAGTTTACGTTCATCAGATACGACGTGGGCGTACCGCATGACGTGGAAGTTGTCGTCGGAGGTACATTGATAACGAACTGGACGCCGCCGTTGTAGATCAGCGAATTGGTGAAAATACGTGCGCCGCTGCCGACAGGCGACACATCGAAGTACCAGCCCTCCTGAGGTTTTACCGTGAGCGTAGCTGGCGGCGCCGATGGATTAGTCACGGTTTCCGAAGCATACGTAAGGTTGACCGGGTTGTTGGTGCCAAGCACTACGGTCTCGGGCAGCCCGGCCGTTGGTGTATACGTCCCCAGACTGATGGTTTGCGCCTGCAAGTTCGATCGCGTATACGGTAGAGACGGCGTTGGCGATGGGTAGTTGGACAGGTCGGCACTGTTGTCAAAAATTCCGTAGAAACTCTGCACGCTTGTAGTCGTGAGGTCGCCGGTGGCGATGAAACGTCCGGTGCCGATATACACCATTAGTCCCAGCTCGTTCGGAAAGTTGGGGTTGGGGGTCAGGGTCGGTGTGGTGGTGATCGGCTGGGCATTGTTCGATCCATCGCGTGCCTGGAACAACAGCTCTACCGTCCACTTTGTGGGGTCGCTGTTGCTCATGTTGATGCCCCAGACGTTGCCCTGCAGGTCACCGGCGTAGGCGACGTCCTGCGGCACGCCCAGCACGCCGCTGGAGTTGGCCGCTGCGATGCTCGACAGCCCGTTGGCCGTCAATAGATTGCACGCGGTGACGGGCACTCCGGTAGCGGTGCAGAGATTGATCTTGGCGATCGTCACGCCAGTAGACGCGTCCACCGCATAGAAGATCGGTTGCTCGCTCGCGCTGTTATAGCCGTTGCCGAACAACACGGCGAAGCCGTTCACGCTCTGGCCGCTGCTACTGTCTTTGACCGATACGGCGTTGGAGCGAACGATCGTTGGCGCGCTGAAGCTCAGGCCCATGTCTGCATCAGTGAACTCCCATTTCACCGCACTGGCAACGCTGGTGTCGGAAGTGAAATTGCCGGGATTGGTGACATCGACGGCATAGATGCTGCTGCCGCCGGCGTTTTCGCCGCCGACCAGCAGGCTGTGCCAGTTGCCGTCGGCCAGCAGAACGTCGGTGACGGTAGGCGAGCCGTCGACAAAAAATTGGTGGTGATAGAAATAAAGCGGATCGGACAGCTTGTAGAGGTTGGAGAACACGCCGTTGGGAATAAATCCCATGACCTCGTTACCGGTCGTCGCGTTCACGCCATGCAAAAAGCCATCATTTGCGCCGAAGTAAAGCATGGCCGTGCGGTTGGCCTGGGCAATCACAAAACTGCCGTAAGAGGCGTCGGAATAAGGACCGGAAGGCGGCCCTACATAGGCTGGTGCACTGTCGACAATATCGCCCAACAGATGCAGTCGGTTACGGAAGATGCCGTTTCCGGCGCCAGTGCTGGTTCCATTGCTCTGCTCCTGCGCGTGGCTGCCCCGCAGATAATCGACCCGCAGCGATCCGTTCGTGTCGCTGGGCTGCAGTTGAGCCTGCAGCGTCGAGGAGAGATTGGCCCAGCTGAAGCCGACGGCGGATGGCACGACGGTGGCGCTGGTGCCGGTGCCGCTGACGTGATTCGGATCCCATGTAGCAATATTGCGCGAGGTGCTGGCGTCGAGCTGGGTCTGCGCGCTCCATGTCGCGGTGGTGCTGATCACGCCGGCGGTGCTGATCGCGTACTCGTCCAGATCACCGATCCAGGCGTTGTTGGTCGAGCTGCCGGGGTTGAAAATCGCCTGATAAAGCTCGGAATTCGAACTCAATGTCGCGGTGTTGATAGCCGCTGCGCTGGTCGATGCGTTCTGGCTGGACACGTTGGTCAGGATCGACTGCAAATCGGTTACCAACGCTGCAGGGCTGGTGGCCGGGAAGTACTTTTGCGGGCTGGCAGAGGCTGTGCCTCCGGCGACGGCCATCGCAGCGAGCGCTGCGGCGGCCTGCGAATTCACCGTAGGATCGACGCCCGCGCCCAGGCCGACGACATAGGTCTGTATACCAGCGCTCTTGAGCGCGGTGATCTTGGTAATTGTGTCGGTCAACGCCTGATCGTTGGTCGTGTTGAGTGATCCGTCCGAATTGAACGTGGCGGTAACGCCGTAGCCTGTGGCAGAAGCGCTGCCCAGAGGTGGCCAGGATTTGTTGTTGAGATCCTGCGTGGGAAGACCATCGGTGATCAGTACAACGTACTGACTTGTCGGGGTACAGCCAGTCGCTGTCGTGGGTTTACTGGCATTGAGCGTCGTCAGTGCGCCAGCCATCAGTCCCGCCAAAGGGGACTGCACCGACAACGCTTTGATCTCGGTTGTACTGGAGGAGTTGGTTTCGGGCGCCAGAAACGGCGTGAAGTAGGCAATCGCAGCGGCTGCCGTCGCCGCTGTTGGCGACGTGCCGGCCGTCTTGTTGGTGACTAACGTATTGCCTGTAGTAGCCGATGCAGTGGAGTCGTAGCCAAAGCCCCGTTGAGAGTAGATCACCTGAGTGGAATACGGCACGTACCCGGCGTTGGTGGGGCTGGTTCCAAATGAGCCATTGTTGGGCGCGCTGGAGTTGTAGCTGACAAAAATCGAGCCGCTCTCGTAGTTGGCTAAACTGAAATTGGGCGGATATGGGCTCGCCGGGTTGGGGCCGCCATAGGTATCGAAGATGCTGCTCTGGCCACCGGCATACAGCACGTCGTTGATGCTTGGATCATCACTCGATGCGGAGATCAGCATGTACGCCTGACTGAGCGTCGACGAAGAATACAGATTGGCACTGACGATCGACGAGCAGTTGCTTTTTACCGTGGTCGACGCAGAGCTGTAGCTCGCGCAGGGATTGCTGATGTAACGCGTGCCGGTCGGCGCGGATGTGTTGCTATTGCTGAAACTGAAGCCTCCACTGGGTGACATCAGGTAGACCCAGGTGGTGTAGACGGAGGATACGCTGGCGCTGTAGTCCATCAGCGCAAAATCCGTGCTGGGCATGTACTGGTTCAAGATCGCTGCGATGCCCTGCTTGGCCACGTTGAGGCGGCTTGCGCTGTTGTCGTACTGCGTTCCCGTCGTCGGTGATCCGCCCGTGGCGTTGGTCGTGTATGCAGCAACCCCGCCGGTGCCCGCGTTGAGAGGTGGCGTAAATCCTGAGGGCACCGTGTAATTGGTCGGCGAGGTGGAGTTGCTCAGCGATGACAGGCCGCTGGACAGAGCACCCGAACCGGTCAGGATCGCGCCGGACAGATCGCCGTCCATCGACTGCGAATTACCTATCGCAAACAACACCTGCGGGTGGGTGGGCTGCGATACCGTAAGCGGTACCTGGGAAATAGGCAGCGGCGTCGCCACCGCAGCGTCCGCTACGCCCGGCGGTAGGCTGAGAATGCCCATCAAAGCCACCGCCATCGCGGTGGACAGGCCGGGTTTCATCGACCGGATGGCGAACGGCTGCAGCTTGCTCATGGTGGTTGGCCTGCCTGTCATGGTCATATCTTGTAAAGGGTCTGGAGCATCACTGTGGTCTTACCGTCCAGGCCGATCGCCTGAGCAGTGATTCGGTACGCTTTCTGGGTGCTGCCGCCCGGGCTTACCACGGGCGGCAGCTCCTCGATCATGTATTTGCGAGAGATATTGGCGTTGCCGGACCAAGCCACGGAGTCCTTCACGACGGCGGCCCACGCGGTGGCGGACTGCCACGGCACCGGCGTGGTGGCGTTGTAGTTGGCCGCGTTGAAGTAGTAGTAACCGGCGGCGTTTCCGCGTAGCTGGGCTTCGGTAACACTACCGCTGGTGAGGGCATTGGCACCGTCGCGCAGGGTGGCCTCGGCGGCCTGTAGCGTGATGTCCATGTTGGAACTGTTACCAGCCATGCGCGTCTGCGAGCTGATCTGTTCTGCCAGCACCACGGCGGCGACCGACAGGATCAGCAGCATAATCAGCACGGTAGGCAGCACCAGACCGCGAGTCTGCGAGGGGCGAAGTGGAGTCGGATAGCCTTTCATAGTAGCGTCGTGTTCCGGATGTTCGCAGTCATGAAGAAGGTGTGCCGCAGCCGTGAATCAGCCGGCACGGTCAACGTGCTGCTGAATAGCGGGAAGGTCGTCTGGTTGGTGCTGACCGTGCTCGACGACGCATTACCCTCAATCAGAAATCCCAACTTGACGGTATTGACTAACGCCCAGTTGGTGACGTTGGCCGCGTTCACATACGCTGTAGCGGCTGTTGTTGCGCCGCTGCTGCTGGCCACGCCATAGAGCACCTGCATGTTGAGTACGCCGGGTGCGATTTCCACCGGCTTGCTCCACGCCGCGTTGGCGGCGGTGCCACCGGCGGGAATCGTCATCACCGTTTCGAACAAGGCGCTTTGCCCGGCATACTGGGCCACGAAAAAAGCCGTCTGCTGGATCGGGATGACCTGCGAACTCACAGGATACAGCGGGGTGCCGTTAGGCCCTGTTGCGTAAGCTAGCGTGGTGCCTGTCACGCTATTGACCTGAAAGATGGAGCTCTTGCCGCAATCGGATACCGCGACCAACTGGGGCGGGGCGAAAGTCAGTGTGCTTGTGCTCAACGAGGTGTTCAGCGTGATGGCATTGGTGCCAAAAGAGGTCACGCCTACCGGGGCCGCGCCTGGCGGCGCACCGATCAACACCAGCACATCGCTGCCTGGCGCTATGCCGCCAGCAGTGATAAAAGACGCGTCCAGCGATGGCGACCAGTCGCCAGCGCTTGTGTCGTTGGCAGCGCCATCGACCAGCGGCGAGGGGATGGTTTTGCTGTCGAAACCCTGCACAGGGCTGGTGGTGTTAAATGTCAGCGGTGTATTGGTTGCGGAGGGATAGGCTTTCACACCGCCGGCGAGGGAGGAGCAACCGGTAAAGCCGGCACCGCGAACGACTGGCGTGATGATGGCCGAGATGGCGTTGTCAGCATCCTGGATCAGCGACTGCGAGTTCGAGCTCTGGTAAACCTGCCGCTGCGCAATAAATACCACCAGCACGCCGGCCACCACGAACAGCCCCAGCGCCATCGCGATCATCAGTTCGACCAGTCCGAAACCTGCATGGCGACGTTTCATAGCTGAGTGGTTACCGTATAGGTGGCATTGGCGCTGCCGGTGGGGTTGAAGGTGGTCTGGGCTGGCTGATCGCTCCATGTCAATTGGATGGTGATCTGCGTAGTACCACTAGTTGCGCCGGCGGCCGCGGAAATGCTGCCTACTCCGCCCGGGAGGCTGTTTTTTACCTGGGTCTGCCATTCCCATACGTCGTAGGCGGCCATGTTGGCCGAGGTGCAGGTGGTCACCGTCGCGCAGTTGGGGCTGGGCGCCGTGGCGCTGGGTGCGGTTGCTCCAACAACGTACGGGTTACCGGAACCGGTCGCATTGGCCAAAACCAGATTCGAGCGCATTCGCTCCAAAATGTCGTAGCTGGCTTGCACCGCCTGCTGCTGCAAATACGTGGAGGTGGAGCTGTGCATCGCGGCAATCAGCGTGCTGGCAATGCCGAGCAGGCCCAGCGACATCACCAGCAGGGCGACCAGCACCTCGATAAGGGTGAATCCGCGGTCGAATCGTTTCATTTTCATCGGCATCAGGGACATGTGAGCGCCACGTTGCTGGGTGTGAAACCGACCTTGGATGAAGACTGGATATAGCCGGCGCTGTTGACTTCCACCGCGCGGGCGTAAGTCGACCCACGCGAATCGCAAACCTGGATGAATTCGTCCGTCACTGTGGTTGGGTTGAAAGTCACCAACCCATTACCGCCAAAAGTCATCGCGGTACTGGTGTTGACGGCCCGGATCGTCGGTGCCGTGGAGGCCACCTGGATAACATGCGATGTGAGCGCCACGGTTGTTGCTCCAGCGGGGACCTGGACCACTTGCCACCCGTTTGACCACGCCCCTCCCGTGCAGCTGATGCCCGGTTGGCCCGCACAAAGCGTGGTTTTTTCGTTGAGGTTTAAAGCTTGGTTGCGCGCGTACTGCAGCGATGCCGTCAAGGCATCGACGACTGAGTCGCGTCGCTCATTCAGCATGAAGGTATGGAAATTAGGCACGGCGATGATGCCCAGGATGGCCACCACGGTCAGCGTGACCATCAGCTCAAGCAACGTAAACCCTCGCAGTAAAATGCGGGGCGCGCCGATAATTGTCCTCATTAATTGCCACCCCTGGGTATTGCTGCAGTACAAAACGGCACCGATGTCGCAAACGCGCCAAACGCTAAGTAAGCGTCGATTCGATCTATGGAAAAATGCTGAGAATCCTCCTTAGGGTGAATGGTGCTCGCGAGTTATAAATCGTCATGCGAAGCTACTATTTGCCTGCGATAACTGACTGCGAGATGAACGTAATTGCCTGCGCCGCGACGCGCGCTGCGGCCACCGCTCGTCGGAAAAACGGTACCGCTCATCGACATAAGTTCTTGCTTTGCAAGAATTTGGCGTAAGTTCCAACGGTAATTTTTTGGGCATCCAATCTTCAGACTGGTGCTGATGATCGGGTCGGGTCGCGAAACTCGGCGGCTTCAGCCTGCTCGATCGTCAAGAGCTCTGAGTACCGGCGTAGGCTCGTTTCCGTAGTCCAAAAGCATCTTCGGAAGACGAAACAATCTCAGGTCTCGGCCCATTGCCGCAGCAGGTTGTGATAGATGCCGGTAAGCGTCAGCAGCGCATTGGCATCGGCGGCGCAGGAGCGGGCGAGCGTTTGTACAGAGGTGTCCAGTTCGAACAGCATGCGCCGGCGTGCGTCGTCGCGGATCATGCTTTGCACCCAGAAAAACGCGGCAAGCCGCGTGCCGCGGGTCACCGGCTGCACCCGGTGCAGGCTGCTGGAGGGATAGACGATAAGGTCGCCGGCTGGCAGTTTGACGTCGTGCTCGCCGTAAGTGTCGCTGACAATCAGCTCGCCGCCGTCGTAATCGTCGGGGGTGCTGAGAAAAAGCGTGCAGGAGACATCGCTGCGCAAATGCCCGCCGGCGGGCAGCTCCATCATCGCGCCATCGACGTGGAAGCCGTACTGGCCGCCGCCCTCATAGCGATTGAAGCGCGGCTGCAGTGTGCGCAGCGGCAAGGTGGCGGCGTGATACAGCGGCTGCTGGGCGAGCGCCGAAAGAACGATCTCGCCCAGTTCGGCACGCAGCGGCGATGCATTCGGGAGCTGCTGATTTTGTTTGACCTGAGCACCTTGCGGGCCCACGGTTTCGCGACCGTCGGTCCAGTCGGCGCCGTTTAACGCCTCGCGCATTTGCGTGACCTGAGCGTGGCTTAGAACAGCGGGGACATGCAGCAACATGGCGAACTCCGGTGCGTGCCTATCGTTTTCGGCCCGCTTAGCTAGGCGCCGGTGGGCCGAGACGGTTTCTAACACGGGTCGATCAAGAGGCCGAACTGCCACACGTCTGGATCAGAACTGCAGGTTGGCCGTGATCATGGCCGAGCGCGGCGTTCCCGGAATGTAACGATAGCCGCTCTTGTTGATCGAGGCGACGTAGCTCTGGTCGAACAGGTTGTAGACGTTGAGCTGCAGGCTGAGATGCTTGTTCACCGGGTAGCTCGCCATGGCGTCGAACACCCAGTAGGCGTCGGTATACGCCGGTGTGCCGATGGCGCTGTCCGTGCCGCGTTCTAGTTCACCGGAGTAACGCGCGCCGCCGCCGATGGTAAGGTTGAACGGCAGGTGGTAGGTGGTCCAGGCGGTGAAGGCGCTCTTGGGCGTGTAGGCCAGATCGCTGGAGCCATCGGCGGAAACGTTGGGTCCGCTGTCGACCGTGGCGTTCATCGTGGTGAAGCCGGTGCTGACCGCCCAGTTCTCGGTGATCTTGCCCACTGCGGTGAGTTCGATGCCCTGCACGCGCTTCTTGCCGATTTGGTAATACTGCAGATCGACCGGGTCCTGCACTACGTCATTGCTCACCGTCGTGCGGTAGAGCGCTGCCGTCACAAAGAGCTTCTGGCCGAGCAGATCCCACTTGGTGCCGAACTCGATGGTGCGCGCTTTTTCCGGATCGAAGATCGGATTGTCGGCGCTGTTGGCAGATGAACTCAGCGATAGACTGCTGCCGCCCGGTGGTTCTTCGGAAACAGCAAAGTTGGCGTAGATGCTGCCGTTGTCCGCCGGCTTGTAAAGCACGCCGAGCTTATAATTCGGCAGGTCGCCCGATTTGCTGGCGTTGACGCCGGGCAGCACGGTGCCGGCGGGCGAGGTACCGCAGGCGGGTCCATTTTTTGCACCGCAGACCACGGCGCTGCTGAAGTCGGTGGAGTAGTGGTCAAGTCGCACGCCGGCGTTCACCTGCCACTGTTCGCCGAACTTCAGCGTGTCGAAAACGTAGGCTGCTTCGGTATCGGTCTTGCCATTGGAGTGCGCCCCAGTATTGCCGTAGATCAGGCCCTGCACGTCCGCATAGGGGTCGTACAGATTTGCTGCGGGCCACTTGCTGCCGTTGAGTACACCAAGGCCGCCTGTCTGCAGCTTTTCCTGGGTCAGTTCGACGCCGGCGCTGAGATTATGAACGATGCTGCCGGTTTCAAAATTCGCCGTGACGTTGGCCTGATCGGTAAGGATCGTGTTGACCTGCTGCTTGAAAGTCGGGTTGCTGCGCGCGATGGTCCAGGTCGACGGATTGGTGATGTCCGGCGTCAGCAGGTTGGCCGCGCTGCCGAGAAACGATGTGAGCAGATAGTCCTCGCTAGTGCGGCCCCAGCGCAGGGTGTTGTGCAAGGTCACAGCTGGCGAAAAGTCGTGCTCGACACGCGCGGTGAGCATGTCGGCCTTGACGTGATCGAAGTCGTTGTCGGTGCCGTAGAAATTGCTCGAATCGACCATTGCCGCACGGGTCAGCTGCGGGCGGGTCGGGTCCGGGCTGCTGTAGCCGGGCAGGCCGATGGTCGGTACGCCGCCGTCGGGCACGTTGTTTTGCTTGATATGCAGGTAATCCAGATACATCCGCGTCGGCGTGCCGAGGCCGAAGGCCAGCGTCGGCGCTATGCCCCAGCGATTGTTTTCGACCTTGTCGCGACCGGGAACGCCCGCGTCCTGGCCCATGACGTTGAGGCGGAAGGCCGAGGTGTCGCTCAGCGTCTGATTCCAGTCGGCGGTCGTACGGCGTCGGTTGCCGCCACCGCCGTACGAGACACCGGCGGAAACGGCGTTGCCGATCATCGGCTGCTTGCTTACCAGATCGATCGCGCCGGTCGGCGCGGTGCGGCCGTTGTCGGTGCCGGCTGGGCCCTTGAACACCTCGATTTGCTCGATATTGAACGTGTCGCGCGAGATCGAACCGAGATCGCGCACGCCGTCAACGAAGATGCTGTTGGAGGTGTCGAACCCGCGCATGTAGATGGCGTCGCCGGTCGAGGTGGTGCCGTTTTCGCCAGCGTAGAACGTGCCGACGCCCGGGCTGTTTTTCAGCGCTTCGGTCAGCGTGGTAGCGCCCTGCTGCTGGATCAGGTCTTTGCTGATGATGTTGACGGTCTGCGTGGTGTCGAGCAGCGGCTGGGTGAATTTCGGTGAGTCCACCTTGTCGACGCGGTAATCGCTGACACTGTTGGCAGTGACCTTGACGCCCTGGAGGTTCTTCGCGTCGGTGGTCTGGGCGTCCGTAGTGATTGGTGCGCTTGAAACGTCCGAAGCGGCGGCGGGTAGCGCCAGCGCAAAACTGGTCAGTAGGGCCGCGGCGACCACGCCAGAAGATGTTTTGGAAAGGTTTGGAGCGCCATAGCTCGGGACGGTCGGGTGCTTGCGGCTCTTGATGAAGGCCATGGAAATTCCGTTTGTTGAAGCGTTGCGTGTCAAAAAACCTGACGCGTCTTGCGAGTGCGGAAACCGCAGTGGCTGGATGCAGGGCGTTGGATCAGCGGAATTAGCTACGCCGACACTGGGCGCGCAATAACCCCATGACCTATCGCAGAAACCAACATTCGGGGCGCTTTCGCGCTGGCTGGTACCGCAAGTAGTTGCATACGATATTTTTAATGAGAATGATTTGCAATACTTATCGCGTTGGTGATAACTCGAATGCTTAAAGCACGATGCAAAGCCGCGCATAAGTCCAAAAAAAAGCCCCGCATTCGCATGCAGGGCTTTTCTCTCCGGTACCGCCAGCGTCAGCGGTACTTAACGTCGGGACTTACCAGATCTTTACCTGGGTCTCGGCCGGACGCACCATGGCATCGCCCGCCTTGCACTCGAACGCGGCGGCAAATG
>Ga0302314_10018578_pt1 | contig 11589 bp, 7 predicted proteins | sample III_Palsa_N2_3_FD_200533 | JGI IMG/M metagenome (GOLD analysis project Ga0302314, IMG submission 200533) | Peat permafrost microbial communities from Stordalen Mire near Abisko, Sweden - III_Palsa_N2_3 | ecosystem: Environmental > Terrestrial > Soil > Palsa > Peat permafrost | place: Sweden... | reverse complement strand
TGGAAGATCTACCGTCCGTTTATCGCGGATGATTGGCGGGTCGTACCTTCTCTCACGCTGAACATCAGCGTGGCCTGGGACCTGACTACTCCGATCACCGAAGCACATGGAAAAATGGCTGACTATATTGCCTCTACTGGCGCTCTGCTCATTGCAAATCAGAATGGCGTAGGCGCGTCGGCGGGCATCAATATGGATAAGACGGCCCTCGAACCCCGCATCGGCGCCGCATGGAAGGTTATGGGCAGCGACAAGACGGTACTGCGCGCCGGCTGGTCGCTCTACCACGACTCTGCATGGAGCCAGGGCGCACAAGGTCTCTGGCAGAACCCGCCCTTCCTGGGCGAATCCGACAATTTCAACGCACCCAGTCTCTCCGACGGATTTGCCCTGCTTCCCACGCCATCCACCGTCACCAACTATCAGGGCGCGTTCACCTATGAACCCACGAATCTCAAACTGGGCCGCGTCCAGCAATACAACGTGAACGTCGAGCGCCTGTTGTTCAGCAGCCTCGTGTTGACTGCGGGCTATGCCGGTTCCCAGGGTAGCCACATCCTGATGCTCGGCAACAACCTCAACACGGCAGGACCATCGGGATGCGCCTCGCCCACCTCAAATCACATCGGCTGTGTCGGCAACGCCCCCTATACCCCGACCTATAACGTGCCGAATTTCAATGCGATTTTGGAGGCTGGTGATTTAGGCAAGACCAGCTATAACTCACTTCAGATCAAGGCGGAGACCAAAACATCGAAGCATGGCCTCTACGCCTTGGTGGCCTACACCTACTCGAAGACCTATGACGACGGTCTGAGCGACGGTCTCGGTTCCGAGCTCAGCGCCCCCTACTTTCCTTTTCCGAATTGGCAGAGCCTCGACCGCTCGTTGTCGCAGATCAATCTCGATAACAGCTTCACCGGCAGTGTCATCTACGATCTCCCCTTCGGCCACGGAAAGCGGTTCGGCGCCGATTGGAATGCTGTAACCAATAGCCTTGTAGGCGGTTGGCAGGTGACGCTGATCGAAAGAGCTTCTTCGGGATTCCCCGTTCCTCTGATCGATAGCAACAATCAATCCGGCGTCTCCTTCAATACCGGCGGCAACAGCAACAACTGGAACCGTCCAGACCAGGTCGCCGGTTGCTCTGTCTACGCCGCGAATCACGGCGCTCATCAGTGGATCAACCCAACTTGCTTTGTCGCTCCTGTTCCCGGACAGTTGGGCAATGCGAAACGTGTTCCGGTCGTTGGCCCAGATTTCGTCAACAGCGACGTCTCCTTGATCAAGCAGTTCATTCTGCCAGGGAAAGACATGGGTCTGAACTTCCGCGCCGAGTTCTTCAACCTCTTCAATCATCCGCAGTACGGGATGCCCATCAACGACATCAACGAGTCGGGTTTTGGCGCCGTGAACTCCACGGTGAACAATCCTCGCCTGGTACAACTGGCCCTCAAACTATCTTTCTGAAGCCGAGTCATTCATTAAACCCAGAACAAAGAGCCTTCTAATCCAAAGGCAATTTCTTGCGCAGCCCCAGCGACCGCAGCGTCATCCCGACCAGAACGCGCGCGCAGCCCTTCAGCGTCTCCAGCGTCGGCCGCGGGTCGTCCAGGTCGAAGTCGAAGAACTCCAGCGGTCCTTCCCAGGAGCGGAGGATGTCGCCCCAGGTCAGGATGCCGCGTTGCAGATACCCCTCGAATGACGGAATATCGCGCCGCAGCGTGACGTGCTTGAAGCGAAATCGCGTTGGCTCCATCGGCTCCAGGTGCTGCCCGATCAGGTCGAGGTAGTGCAGCCAGCCGATCTCGACGCCGGTGTAGAGCGCGGCGTCGCCGGTGCCGCTGAAACGCGGGTTGGCTTCGATCAGCCGCACTACGCCATCGCGAGCATCGCGCTTCACCTCAATCTCGCAGATGCCGACGTAGTTGATCGCTTGCAAAAAGTGGTCGCACATCGCGTCGATCTCCGGGTCGACGACCGGCTCCACGATTGAACCGCTGCCGAAGAAGACGGGGTAGGCGCGAAACTCCTGCACGACGCAGTGACCCAACCGCCGGCTGCCCTCGCCATATACCGAGAGGTAGCAATACTTCGTGTCGTCGCCACCGGCGATAATCTCCTGCGCCATCACCTCCGGCCGGAACGGCTCGGAGAGCGCGTACTGGGCGAGCATCTCGGCGGCATCCTGCGACGTCACCAGCTTCTTGCCGCGCAGGGCATTGCCCTCGGGCAGCGTCTCCCATTCGCGCTGATGGCGTGGCTTGATGAGACACGGAAAACGCGCGTCGGCGACAAATGCCTCCATCTCGGCGCGGGACTGGATGTATTCGGTGCGCGGGATCGGCAGGCCGTTCTCACGAGCCAGCGCGTATTGCTGCTCCTTGGTCGCCAGCGCACCCTGCACCGCAACTGATTCCATCGAAAAGATATAGTGCTGCCGCAGCACCTCGGCGTGCGTGGCGATCGCCGAGACGAACTGATCCGCAGCCGGAATAATCACTGGCCTGGCACCGAGGCTCGCGGCCAGGTCGATCATGTAGGCAACCCACTCGTCGGGGTGGGTATCGGGATCGGGGCAGAGGTAGGATTTGCCGTAGCGCGACCGGAATCCCTCGTGCTCGGGGTGGCAATCGACCCCCACTGTCCGGACGCCGCGCCGCAACAGGTCGCGCATCAGGTTTAGCCCGGTCTGGAAGACGCTTGCAACCACAACGGGCGGCCATTCGCTTTCGGCGTGCGTTCCGGTCATTCGTCAATCTTACCCTGCAACTTAGGAGCTACTTCCATCGAGTAATTCACGGTTTCTCTCCCAATTCCGCTATTATTTGCATTAGGCTGTATGCTTGGCCGCATCGACTATGGGATTACTCTTCACCATCCTGTACATCATCACGGCTTATCTGGCGCCGGTGACCTTCTTTGGCGATTGGGCCGATTACCACATCGAAACCGGGATCGTCGCGGTCGCACTCGTCTTTTCGCTGTTTTCGGCGTCCGGCTCCAATGTGCTTAGGTTGCCACAGACCTGGGCCATCGCCGGCCTGTGCGCCTGCGTCTGCATATCCATCATGGTCAACGGATGGCTGGGCGGCGGCCCGAAAGCGCTGCTGGATTTTCTTCCGGAGGTCGCCGTATTCTTCCTGATTGTGATGAACTGCAACAAGAAGTGGCACGTGCAAGTGCTCGCACTGACGCTCTTCTGCTGTGCGACGTTCATTATCTGCAAAGCTGTATACGATAACACCGGTGATGGGCGCTACCGTTCCCTTTATCTACTGTGGCAGAACGTCGGTGGTGACGATACATACGACTGGCTCGCTCGGATTCGCGGGCTCTCATTCCTCGGCGATCCGAACGACTTTGCCCAGTTTCTGGTGTCGTTGATTCCCCTCATGTTTCTGTTCTGGGTCAAGGGATCGTCGTTTCGCAACTTCCTCTTCGTCTACGTACCCTGTTCCTTCCTGTTCATTGGGATGTACCTCACCCACTCTCGCGGCTCGATGGTCGCGCTCATGGCGCTCTGCATCTTCGCTTTCCGCCGCAAGATCGGGATTGCTCGATCCGTTGTCATCGGCGTGGGCATGTTCGCCGTGCTGACCTTACTCGGCTACTCTGGCGGGCGAGACGTCGGCGCCGGAGACGATCGGCTCGCCGCGTGGGCCAGCGGGCTCATGCTCATCCGCGCGCATCCAATCTTCGGCGTCGGGTTCCAGCAGTTCAGCGATTTCAACGACATTACGGCACACAATACATTTGTCGTGTGCGCGGCTGAGCTCGGCCTGGTAGGAGTCTTCTTCTGGGTTCTGCTGATGTACGTTACTGTGCGCAACTCGTGGGAGACCGCTAAGGATCCGGATCAGCTTGCCGCAGACCAGCAAAAGAAGGTGGACGCGGTCAACGCCAAACACCCCTTCCTGCAGGGAATTCCAACCCTCACCGAAGCGGTTCTAACCCCAGCACCCGCGTCAGGCGGGCTCCCCATCACTAGCCAGGGTCGCCAATTCACGGGCACCGGCTCCGCGTTTCTCTTGCCGGCGAATACTGCTGCCAGCGGCGTGAACCATCTCGGAGTTCCTTCCGACGACGGTGATACAGAGACCAGCGATGCAGACATCCGCTTCATGGCGGGACTCACGGTCCTGAGCTTTGTGGGCTTCCTGACTGCCGGTTGGTTCCTCTCGCGCGCTTACACCATGTGCATCTATGTAAACGCAGGGATCGCTGCCGCAATCTATCGGATGGCGCTTGATCGGGGAATCGCACCGCCGCCTCTAACGTTTGGGCAGGCTAGCAAGACCTCGGTGAAGATCATCATCGTGCTTCTCGCGATCGTGTGGGTCATCGTGCACGTCGACCACTACATGCCTCAGTAGGAATCTGGCACGCGACATCCCCAGCTTACGGCACCGCTGCAGGATAGTTCGCAGTCTGGTGCAGCGCAGCCTGGCGGAGGCGGCGCGACTTCGAGTGAGCCAGCGAAGGCTGTTCGACGAAGAACCACGAGAGGCCCGCAGCGCAAGTCACCACCAAAACCGTGCCCACCAGCGCCAGCCACGGACTCATCTGGAAGAATCCAGCCGCCACAACCAGCTGAATAATGGGGTAGTGCAGAATGTAGGTTCCATACGAGAAGTCGCCCCAGCGCGTAGGACCCTCGATGTGCGGCAATAAATGGCAGGCTCCCATTGTGAGTCCAGCAATAGCCGCGGGACGCAGGAAGAACCAGCCGGTATAGACATGGCCGACATAGCAGACGGCCGCACCGGCCATCAGCCAAATCCCATGACGTTTGAACCACGCCAGATGGTAGTAGACGATCGCGCCGATCATGAAGAACGAGAGCTGTCCCGGCAATTGAATCGAAAGCTTCTCCTGGCTCGCGTACACGGTGCGGAAGATGACCGAGAGCACGAAGAGGGTCCACAGGACAACGTCGCGATTCGTCCGGCGGCATACCCAGACGATGAACGGGACGGCGACATAGAACATCAGCTCGATCTTGATCGTCCACAGAGCGCCGTTCATGGCGTCATTGCCGGGGTTATTGGTGAATACACCCGGTATGTTCGGCTGGATGAAGTTTGCGAATGTGAGGTTTGCGACAAGAAACTTGCCGACGTGAAAGCTGTGCATCGAAAACGCGATTGCTAGACAGAAGAGTGTGGACAGCCAATATCCCGGCAGGATGCGCCAAGCTCGGTTCTGGGTGTACTCCCAGATCGACTTGCAACGGTCATAGCTGGCGAAGATAAGAAACCCCGAGATCGCAAAAAAGCCTTCGACTGCGATGCGGGCATTCAGCCAATGCACGAGGAACGCCAGTTGCGGCACGATGCTGAGGTCGTAACAGTGGACCAGCACCACGATGGACGCAAGGGCGAGACGCACGATGTCGAAGTTATTCTTGCGCATTGGACATAGACTTTCTGCGGCCTTGAATCTGTAAGCAGACAACGGAAATAGTCAGCTTCGCATTGGTATGGTCAGGATACGCAGAGCGAAAACATCACGCAATCACCCTTCCGTCGGCGTTCTGCAACGTTCCTCTCACGCTAACCGTCTGCCCCAGGGTCTAAGATAGCGTGTAATGCCCGGACAACGGCTCATCGTTTGATGAATTACGGAATCGACGGAACAGAGGAGAGAAACATATGCACTTGCATCTGAGATTGCTGGCCGAGTTGATGGTTTTGGGCCTGGTAGCGCTGGTCGGATTTGTATTCTTTGTCCGTGGCTCGAAGAAGACCCGTATCGTGATCGCCTGCATCGTTGTGCTGCTGTTTATCGGACGTGAGATCCAAAAGCACACCCCTCCCTACGAGCAGGGAGTGCATAATTCTGTGGTGCAGGCTGGCACGGACGTCGCCAAAACTGATCTTCCGCATGTCGGCATCTGCCAGGTCTTTCCGGCCGACAACGTCTGGAACGCGCCGATCGATCAGCTTCATAAGGATAGCCATGCCCAGGACTACATCGACAGCATTGGCCCGCTGCACCCAGTCCATCCCGACTTCGGCTCGAACCTGGATACCGGCATTCCCTATACCCTGATCCCGCCGGGAACCAAGCGCGTAAAGATCACGTTCGACTATCGCGAAGATAGTGACTTGAGCAACTATCCCATTCCGCCCGATGCGCCGATCGAGGGTGGCGCGATCTCCAAGGGTGATCGCCATATCCTGATGGTGGACGAGCGCCGCTGCCTGCTGTACGAGATCTACGACGCCCACCCGGTAGGCGACGGCACCTGGACCGCCGGATCGGGCATCATTATGGACCTGACCAGTAACGCCCTGCGTGCCGAAGGCAAAACCAGTGCCGACGCAGCCGGTCTGCCGATTCTGCCCGGCCTCGTTCGCTACGACGAGGTAGCGGCCGGCGCGATCAACCACGCGCTGCGCTTCACCGTGCCGAAGACCCAGAGCGCGTGGGTCTGGCCGGGCCGCCACAAGGCATCGCACAATGCCGACCTGAAGCTGGTGCCGATGGGCGAACGCTTCCGCCTGCGTGCCGACTTCGACATCTCGAAGTATTCGAAGACCAACCAGGTCATCATGAAGGCGCTGAAGAAATACGGCATGTTCATGGCGGATAACGGCAGCGCCATGTTCATCAGCGGCGTCTCGGACAAGCGGTGGGACGACAGCGACCTGCACAAGTTGAGCGATATGAAGGCGGAAGACTTTGAAGCTGTGGATGAATCGGACTGGCAGATGATGCTGGACTCAGCTCGGGTTGATCCGTTGGCTTTCAAGCGGTAACCCGGTTGGCGGGGTCGCGAAGACGACGAGAGACATAAAGGCTTGTTGCAGCCACCCCGGCATACGATCCCCCATCATGGCGAGTCGCGTCCGATCATACGGCTGCAGCGCGCCGGTCAGCTTCACCAACACGACGTAGCTGGCCGCTGCCGAAATCACCGCTGCAATCAATCCCCACGGGCTGGGCAGCAAGCTGACGACATAGTGGGATACGAACGCCATGCCAAGGCCCGCCGCCAACAACTTGAACGCTGCTCCAAGCGGGAACCCGATCTCATAGTATCGGCGAGCCTGAAACCAGATCGCCAGAATGCCGAACGTCTGCGACAGGCCGTTGCCCCACGCCGCGCCCACCGCGCCATACAGCGGGATCAGATACCAGTCCAACCCGATATTCAGTATGCCGGTAATCGTGAACCAGATCAATATCTGCTTCTGTCGGTCGGCGGCGCGCAGCAAGACCTCTGCAAGCTCCTGGAAGGCGCGCGGAATCGACAGAATCGACGCGATGATCACCACGGGAATCGCTTCAATGTACTTGGTGCCATAGGCGAATCCGAGAGCCTGGGCTGCGATGGCTGCCGCCCCCAGATGGACAGGGAAGACGACCAGCAGCAGGAAGCGCGAGGCTGTCTTGACGATATTCTTGATGCGTTTTGGATCGCGAGCCGACTCCACCATCAGCGTGATGCCAGTTGCACCTCCGAATGTTCTCGGAATCACCAGCAGGTTGTTCGCCAGCGTAAAGCTGACCGAGTAGAACGCAATCTGCCGCAGACCCGAGTAATAGCGCAGGAACACTAGCTCCGACCGGTCCCACACCACCGACATCAGCAGCTGGATTCCGACGGCCTGCAGACAAAACTGCCGAATCCGGTCGATGATGCCCTGTTCGAGCGTGTCGAGTGGAATCTTACGCAGCCGGCGGTGCAGCGGAATGGTCCGCATCGTCACTTCGATGCTCCGGCCAATCAACTGGGCCGACGCAATGCCAATCAGGTCCCAGTGATAGTGCAGCGTCAGCACGATGACCAGGGCGTAGGAGATGATGTAGCCCAGCGCACTGAGGGTGTTTTCGTAGACATCTTCAAAGGCCTGGTTGGCCTGCGCCGGAACCCACGACATAACGCCCGGAATGATCGAGAGGATCAGGATCGCGGACATCCAGTGGTAATTTGCCGCACTGAAGAAGAAAACGCTGATCAGGCCCAGCGCCGTGATCAGGATCGAAGCCAGCAGTTGGTAGCGATAGGCGAGATGGTACACAGCCCGCGCCGTCCCCGGGCGATCCTGCCCCAGAAACTCCGACATATATTTGCGGGTGGCGCCAGCCAGACCGGTGCCGCTGGTACGCGTCACGGTCGTGACGAAGAAGTTGATATAGGTGAATTCGCCCAGTTTTTCGGGTCCCAGGTATCGCGCCACCGCGATGGATGTGCCGAGAAAAACAATCGTTTCAAGCACGGTTTCCAAACCGAACCAGAACGAATTGTGCAGGATCTTACCTGCGGCTGTGTTTGCCGTTTCGGCCATTGAACTATGGATACCCGGTAACCGTTTTATTCTACGTTGGTTGAAAGCTAACATTAAGAAAATCGAGAGGATATGACAGAAGTGTCACTAGGGAATACCGCTTTTGCAGGATGTCGTTGCATCTTATGGGACGATAGAGTTGACGTTGCGGATTCACGTTCGGAACCCGACGTCACCCAAGGACACGAAACATCATGGCGACTGCACTCATCACAGGCATCTCTGGCTTCATCGGATCAAGTCTGGCGCGCGGTTTGCTCGCCGAGGGAGCGACCGTCCGCGGAATCGACAACCTGAGCACGGGAAATCTGGCCAACATCGAGGAGATCCGCCGCCGCATCGACTTCCGGCTGGCCGACATCCTGGACGCCGACGCGATGGATGACGCGTGCAAGGGCGTCGACTACGTCTTTCATCAGGCAGCCATTCCGTCGGTTCCCAAATCGGTCGTCGACCCCGTGGGGACGAATGGGCCCAACCTGAACGGCACGCTCACCGTACTCGAAGCGGCACGCAAGGCCGGCGTCAAGCGGTTGATGTATGCCGCCTCCTCCGCCGCATACGGCGACAACCCCGAGTTGCCCAAGACCGAAGCCATGCTGCCCGGACCGATCTCGCCCTATGCCGTGCAGAAGCTCGCCGGCGAGCATTACCTCGCGAGCTACACCCGCGTCTACGGCCTTGAGACGGTTGCGCTGCGCTACTTCAACATCTTCGGACCGCGCCAGGACCCCACGTCGCAATACTCCGGCGTACTGGCCCGGTTCATCTCCCAGATGTGCCAGGGCGAGAGGCCCACCATCTTCGGCGACGGTTCCACCAGCCGCGACTTCACCTATATCGACAACGTCGTCAGCGCCAACCTCATGGTCGCTAAGACGTCCGCGCCGGTTGCGGGCAAGGTCTTCAACGTGGCTACCGGCCAGCGGATTACGCTGCTGCAGGCATACGAAGAGATCAAGCGGATCACGGGGTATACCGGATCGATCGAGTTCAAACCGGAGCGCGAAGGCGATATCAAGCACTCACTCGCCGATATTTCGCTGGCGGAATCGACGTTCGGCTATCGCGTGGTGGCAGACTTTAGCCACGGCCTTGAGAAGACCATCGACTACTACCGGGTTGCCGTCAGCTAGCGGCGACCCACCAGCTCTTCCAACACTAGCTTGAGGTCGTCGGACACGCTCTGCCAGCTACGGCTGTACTTGGCAGCAATCTCGTCCGCATTCCAGGTGAGGTCGAGAACCTCCGCCAGCCCCTGGGTGAGCGCTGGAACGTCGCGCACCTTGACGAGGCGCCCAACTGTCTCGTTCATGAGCTCCGGAATCCCACCGACTCTGCTTGCAACGACGGGACGGCCCGCGCTCATGGCTTCGATGACCACGTTCGGGCAGCCTTCAGCGTAGCTGGGCAGCGTCACGAGGTCGGCAGCGCCCATCCATACGGCAACCCGGGGAGATAGGCAGGGCGGCATGATCGTGACGATATCGCCGACGTTATGCTTCGCAATTGCCTCTTCCACTGCACCTTTATCCGCCCCGTCACCTAGCAGGTAGCAGTGCAGATCCGACCGTGTGGCTCGCAGGCTGGCGACTGCCTCCACCAACTCCAGCAGACCCTTGCGAAGATCCATCCGTCCGACATAGACGATGATCTTCTTGTCCTGATCGAGTCCAAGCTCCTCACGAGCCTGTTGGCGATCGCGCGGGTGAAATACCGACGTGTCGCAACCGTTCAGCTTTGTCCGGGTGTAACCGGCGGGTGCGCCCAGGCGGCGAGCGGTGGTGCACAGATCGTGGCTGACCGTGGTCACGAAATCAGCCTGGCGCAGCGTGGCGCGAGTGAGTGCGGCGGAGATTGGGTCGGCCATGCGGTTCAGGTCGGATCCAATGGCAGTCAGGACAGCCGGGACTCCGAGTGACCGGGCAATCCGAACGGCAGCCAATCCGTATGGATAGACGGTGTAGTTCAGGACGACATCCGGGTCAAACTCCGCCACATACGGCAACAGGCGCCGGGCGGCAGTGTATCCGTTGAAGGGCCTGGTCAGCACCGGAAGCGCGGGATACGGAATGTAACTCGTCTTGACATCGGGTGGACTCCAGGTGCGATCGAAGGCTCCCTTGCCATTGGCCGGCTGCATGAAGGTCGGATAGGTTGCTTCGGGATAGAACACATGAACGTCGCACGATTCCGCCAGCACCCGGAGCGTCTGGTACGCCGAGTGGCCGTTCCACGGATGCGTGGAGATGGGGAAATAATTCGTCACGACGGCGACTTTCAGCATGAGCAAAGTCCTGAGTACAAGCCTAGTCGATACCCATGGCGTTGGAGCGGGTGCCGAAGGGTTCGAGAGGGTGCCGAACAAGGCACACTAGAGGGCACACTGCTCGTCCTCATGCGTGTGCCTTCGGCTGAGTGCCGGCGGAGTGGATCAACGCGTCCACGGCCTGGAACATGCCGAATGCGCTGACCCAGTGCAGTTCGAGGTTGTGGCGGTGCGCGGCTTCGTGGATCCACTGGAACATCGGAGCGAGCTTGCCCGGAGTGCCGTTGGTCCCGAGCAAGGCGCCGGCATTATCTTCGCGCGCGCTGTGTCCGTAGAGCTTGAGGAAGACATCGTCGCCGAGCCGCGGAGCCAGCGAGAGCCAGCGCTCCACACGGTACGGCGTCGGCGGGTCGTAAACGGAGAGTTCGCCGGTCTCAAGTCGCGGAACGAGGCGCTCGCGGTAGCGCAAGCCGAGCGGACCGTTGATCATCAGCAGGTCGCCCTGCTTTCCGCCGCCAACGGTCGCCTGAACGCCCTGATCGAAGCCGCGCGGCCTGGCGGGATCGCCGGTCGTCCAGTAGATCTGATTGACGACCCGCGACTGCGTGCGCGAGGGCACCGACGGCATCGTAAAGTCCGCATAGCAGCCGAGATCGCGCAACAGTTGGAGCTCTCCGGTAACGCCGCACCAGCGGCCGTCGGGGCGCGAGTTATCCAGCGCCCAGTTGCCGTGGATGAAGCCAAACATCATGCGGCCATTGTGATCGTGCAGCAGGCCGTGGTTCTCGCGGAGTTGGGCCGTGAAGGTGCGCACCTTGTCGGTGAAGATTGCCGCCGTGTCGTTGTCGTGGTGCAGATGCACCTCGACGTCCACGGTGCCCGTCTTCGTGAGGGCAGTGATGTGGTCTAAAATCTCCCGCTGATACTCTTCCTGCGGGTAGAAGGCGGTGAAACATGGCGGATTTCCGGAGGAATCCTTCGGCGCGTCGGCTGCAATGTGCGGCCAGCGATCTTCCCATGCGC
>Ga0302314_10018577_pt1 | contig 11589 bp, 11 predicted proteins | sample III_Palsa_N2_3_FD_200533 | JGI IMG/M metagenome (GOLD analysis project Ga0302314, IMG submission 200533) | Peat permafrost microbial communities from Stordalen Mire near Abisko, Sweden - III_Palsa_N2_3 | ecosystem: Environmental > Terrestrial > Soil > Palsa > Peat permafrost | place: Sweden... | reverse complement strand
TGATCGGAACACTGGATTTGCTCGCGGTAAGGCCTACCGGGGTTTTTCAATAAAGAAAGCACTTCTTTTTGGAAAAAGAAGCAAAAACTTTTGCAAATTTAGGTGCGCGTTAAATCCAACGTGTGCTTCAATAAGCAAAAGTTTTTTGGTTCTTTTTTCCAAAAAAGAACTGCTTGCCTTACTCTTCAGGCGCCGCCTCAACCTCCACCCACCGAGCCCGCACAGCACGCGCATGCCCCTCGATCCGCCCTTCAACGATCGCCAACCGCAGTCCCCGCATCAGCGACTGGTAGTAAGTCAAATTATGCCAGGTCAGCAGCATCGGCCCCAGCATTTCCGAAGCCTTGAACAGATGATGCACATAAGCGCGGCTATGGCGTGCACAGGCGGGGCAGCTGCAATCCGGGTCGATCGGCCCCGCATCATCGACATGGCGCGCGTTGCGCATATTCAGTACGCCGCGGCTGGTAAATGCGCGTCCGGTACGGCCGGCGCGCGTGGGCATCACGCAATCGAACATATCCACGCCGCGCAGCACGGCACCCACCAGGTCGTCCGGCGTGCCTACACCCATTAAATAGCGCGGCCGCTCCTCCGGCAGATGCGGCAAGGTGGCGGCCAGCACGTCAAACATCGCGGCCTGGCCTTCGCCTACCGCCAGGCCACCAATGGCATAGCCTTCAAAACCGATGTCACGCAGCGCCTCGGCGGAGCGTGCCCGCAAATCCGGAAACACGCTGCCTTGCACGATGCCGAACAGCGCATAGCCGTCGCGGTCGCGAAACGCCGTGCGGCAGCGCGCCGCCCAGCGCATGGACATCGCCATGCTTCTTTCCGCCTGGTCGTAAGTGGCGGGGAAGGGGGTGCACTCATCCAGCACCATCGTAATGGTGGCATCCAGCTGGTCCTGAATTTCGACGGCGCGCTCCGGCGTCAACCGGTGTTTGGAGCCGTCGAGATGGCTGCGGAACGTCACTCCGCCTTCATCCAATGTGCGCAGCGCGCCCAGGGACATCACCTGGAAGCCGCCTGAATCGGTCAGAATAGGCCCTGGCCAATCCATGAATTTGTGCAAACCGCCCAACCGCGCCACGCGCTCGGCGCCGGGGCGCAGCATCAGGTGATACGTGTTGCCCAGCACGATGCCGGCACCCGTGGCGCGCACGGCGTCCGCCGTCATGGCCTTCACGGTCCCCGCGGTTCCTACAGGCATGAATACGGGCGTTTGCACCGGGCCGTGCGCGGTATGCAGCGTGCCCGCGCGCGCGGCCCCATCGGCTGCGTCACTCCGCCAATGAAAACTCATGTCGGGGTCGCCAGCTTGGTCAACAAAGTGGCGTCGCCGTACGAATAGAAACGGTAGCCCGCCTCGATGGCATGCGCGTAGGCGGCCTTCATGCGGTCCGTTCCCGCGAACGCGCACACCAGCATGAACAGGGTGGAGCGGGGCAAATGGAAATTGGTCAGCAGCATATCCGCACTTCTAATAGGTGTGCCGGGGCGCAGGAAAATCTCGGTCTCGCCTGAAAATGGCAATGTTTCACCCGCCGCCGTGGTCGCCGTTTCCAGCAGCCGCAGGCTGGTGGTGCCGACGCAAACAATCCGGCCGCCCGCCGCGCGCGTAGCATTGATCACGGCCGCGGTTTCGGGCGTGATTTCGCCCCGTTCGGCATGGATGCGGTGGCGGGAGATGTCGTCGTCCCGCATCGGCAGAAACGTGCCCGCGCCCACATGCAGCGTTACAGCCACGCGGCCAACGCCCTGGGCCTGCAACGCTGCCAGCAATGCATCGGTGAAATGCAGCCCCGCGGTGGGTGCCGCCACGGCCCCGTCCGCGCGTGCGAAAATGGTCTGGTAATCGGTGGCGTCTTGTGCGGTGGGGCCCTCGGGCCGGGCGATATAGGGCGGCAACGCCAGGGCGCCCGCGCGGCCCAGCGCCGACTGAAACGCGGCGCCCTGTTGATTGAATCGCAGCGCGACGGCGCCGCCGTCATGCACCGCTTCCACGGCCGCGCTAAAATTGGCGGCGCCATCAAAATCCAGCCGGTCGCCCACGCGCAGGCGCCGGGCGTTGCGCGCCAGGGCATGCCACGTGCCGTCCGCCAAAGGGCGATCCAGTGTAATCCCGATGCGTGCCGCACCCCGATGCGCAGTCAGCTGGGCGGGGATCACGCGGGTGTCGTTGGCCACCAGAAGGTCGCCGGCGCGCAGCAATAACGGCAGGTCCGTCACATGCAGGTCGGCCAGCGCCTCATCCACCACCAGCAGCCGCGCGGCATCACGCGGCACCGCCGGGTGCTGCGCGATGCGGTCTGGCGGCAGGTGAAAATCGAAATCCGCGGCGGAGAGCGTCACGTCAGGAGTATTAAGTGAGATAGGACGAAATCTCGATAAGGTTACCGTCCGGGTCCCGGCAGTAGACGGAGGTCATTTCGCCTAGCGCACCCTGCTTTTTCGCGGGGCCGGCTTCGATCACCACGCCGCAGGAATGCAAATGGCCCACCACGTCCTCGGGCCCGACAGCCGTGATGAAACACAAATCCGAGGCGCCGGCACGGCTGCCGCGGCCGCTCACCCAATGCTCCGCATCGGCCGGGCGCACATTGATCTTCTGACCACCGAATTTTAGTGCGCAGCGGCGCTCCGGGCCAAAATCCTCGCGTTCCATGCCCAGCACCCGCTGGTACCAGGCGGCTACCAGTTCCACGTCGGTGCAGGTGAGCACCAGATGATCGAGCCTATCTACGGTGAAGCGCATTCGTGCGAGCTCTAGCAACAGTTACGCGCTTCTAGGTGGCGGCAACGCGGGCCGCAAGCCGACCACCCTAGGAGTGCCCGCCGAATCGGCATTGGGCCGGAGTGGCGTAAGGCAAGCAGTTCTTTTTTGAAAAAAAGAACCAAAAAACTTTTGAAAAATTTAGGGGCGCGTTGCATGTGACGCGTACCCCAGTATGCAAAAGTTTTTGCTTCTTTTTCAAAAAGAAGCGCTTTCTTGCTTGCTATGGGTCAGCCCCACGCCGGTTGATATTACTTCGCCACCCAGGCAGCAAAGCGTGCCTCAAGCTTCTCACCGTTTTCGGCCCAAAACCCTTCATCGTAGGTTAGCGCCGAATTGCCGGTCGCCTGCAGTTGCAGCGATGGCGGTAGCAGCGCCAGCGCGTCCCGCGCCGCCGGTGCCTCGAACGTGGCTTGCGCGAAATTGGCCTGCCGGGCCAGGTCGCCCGCCACCAGCAACGCCAATGCCGCCGCATCGGGCCTAGCCGCCCCATGCGGCACGGCCCAGCTATGCCAGGCCGCCAGGCTGCCGGTCCATTGCACGCCGAAATGCCGTTTCGCGGTGGTCAGCCGCAGCACCGCGCCGGCTGGTGCCGCGGTCAGTAGCACGCGCCCGGTGGCCAGCATTTGCGCCGCGTCCGCAGGCTTGTCCCACCACACGATGTAGGGCTTGAGCTGATCCAGCTTGCGGAACGCGCGGTCCAACCCGTCGGGCGAGCGCAGCGTGCGGTAGATGTCACCCGTAGTCACGCCATCCGCCATCAAGGCGATCTCCAGCGTGAAGCGGGCCGTATGCGGCAAGCCGCGGCGGCCGGGATGGCGCGCCACGTCCCAGAAATCGCCCCAGTTGGGCGCTGCCTGAAGCTTCTCCGGATCCCAGGCGAGCGCCGTGGTTTCCTGATAGGCGCCGACGCCGCAATCGCTGACAGCCTCTGGCTGGTAGCGGTCGCGGCCGAGCCGGTTCCAATCCAGCCGATTGAAGATCTGTGCCTTGCAACCGGCGCTGAGCTGCGCCGCCGTTACCAGAACCAGGTCCGGCGCCGGTTTCTTCAAACCATCCAGGCTGCCGCCATCCCAAGGGAACGGCGTCACCGGCAGCCCGCCAGCCTCGGTATACGGCTTCAGCAGGAAGTGCTGGATCGCGTCCAGGGGTGCGCCCCCGGGTAGCGCCACAGCCAGTGTGGGCGGTGCGGGCGGTGCGGGCTTCTCAGGCGGTTTCGCCGCCGCCTTGCCAGGAGCTGCCGGGCTTGCCGGGGGCGGCGAGGGTGGCGGGGTCGCATGGCTCTCGGTTGGCGCCTTCGGCGAGGCCGCCAGCAGGCCCAACGCCAGAACTGCGAATACTCTCATGCAACTGGCATCCGATCCGCCCTGGCCCCCACATACCGCCCAACTGGCCGCAGCGTACAGACATTCCAGGACCCGCCGTCAAGCCAAGCAACCCTGGCCCGCTCTCTGGTCCGCCCGCCTGGACACGCAGTAGCATGGCCCCATGTTGCAGCTGCGAAGGTTGCGTGCTTTGTCATTCGGTATTTATCTCTATGCCATAGCTGCCGCGCGGCCATGCTACCGCGGATAGTTGCCCCGATCGCCGCCGGACCCCTCCGGCGGCTTGCCATGACAGGATCATATATATGAGCGGCACCCCTACCGGGTCACTCACCGTCACCATGGACGGTTCCGACAAGACCGCGAAGTTGCCCCTGCTGCCCGGCACCATCGGGCCAAAGGTCGCGGACATTCGCAAGTTGTACGCCGATCTGGGGGTGTTCACTTACGACCCGGGCTATGGCGGCACCGCGGCCTGCGACAGCAGCATTACTTACATCGATGGCGACGAGGGCATCCTTCTGCATCGCGGCTACCCGATCGAGCAACTGGCCGAGAAATCCACCTTCCTGGAAGTGGCCTACCTGCTGCTGAACGGCGAGCTTCCCACCGCGGCGCAATCCCGGGAATTTCACCACGGTGTGATGATGCACACCATGGTGCATGAGCAGCTGCGCCAGTTCTACAACGGCTTCCGCCGCGATGCGCACCCGATGGCCGTCATCTGCGGCGTCGTCGGCGCGCTTTCGGCCTTCTATCACGACAGCCTGGACATCAATAACCCCGAGCACCGCCGCATCAGCGCCTTCCGCCTGATCGCCAAGGTGCCCACCATCGCTGCCTGGGCCTACAAATACTCGCTCGGCCAGCCCTTCATGTATCCGCGGAACGATCTCGGTTACGCCGAGAATTTCCTCTACATGATGAATGCGGTGCCGGCCGAACCATACCACGTCAATCCTGTGCTGGCGCGCGCCATGGATCGCATCCTGATCCTGCATGCCGATCACGAACAGAACGCCTCCACCAGCACCGTGCGCCTGGCCGGCTCCACCGGCGCAAATCCGTTCGCGTGTATCGCGGCCGGCATTGCCAGCCTGTGGGGCCCCGCGCATGGCGGCGCCAACGAAGCGGTGCTGAAAATGCTGGCCGAAATCGGTGATGTCAGCAAAATCCCTGAATTCATCGCCAAGGTCAAAGACAAGAACAGCAATGTCCGGCTGATGGGCTTCGGCCATCGCGTCTACAAGAATTACGATCCGCGCGCGAAAATCATGCAGGCGACTTGCCACGAAGTGCTCACCGAGCTGGGCATCAAGGACGATCCGTTGCTGGACCTGGCAATGGAACTGGAACGGATCGCGCTGCACGACGAATACTTCATCAGCAAGAAACTATACCCGAACGTCGATTTCTATTCGGGCATCATTCTGCAGGCCATGGGCATTCCCACCAGCATGTTCACGGTGCTGTTCGCCGTGGCGCGCACGGTGGGCTGGATCAGCCAGTGGAAGGAAATGATGGAAGATCCTTCGCAGCGCATCGGGCGGCCGCGCCAGGTTTATACTGGGCATGTGCAGCGGGATTATGTGCCGGAAGACAAGAGGTAAGAAAGCGCTTCTTTTTGGAAAAAGGAGCAAAAACTTTTGCTCATTGGGGCGCGCGGTCGGTTCAACGCGCGCCCCAAGTATCAAAAGTTTTTTGGTTCTTTTTTTCAAAAAAGAACTGCTTGCCTTCGCCTTGCCTAGACGCCGACTGATATTAAACCCCAAACAACGCCCCAACCGCCTTAGCCCGCCCCGGGCGTCCCACCAGCGCCAGCCCATCCCCCGCCTCAATCACCGCATCCCCCGGCGGCTGCAGCATACTTCCGCCCGCGGCCCGGTTCAGCCCCACCACCAGAAACGCGCCCGCAGCTTCGGTTTCCAGTTCCGCGACGCTCAGCCCCACACACCGGCTGCCCGGCTCCGCGGAAACCACCTCTAACTCCAGCCCCATGCGCCGCAAATCCCGTCCCGGATCGCCCGGCGCGCCTGCGCCCTGCAGCAGCCGCGACATGTCGTTATACAAAATCAGCTCGGCCACGCGCTCGGCGCCGATATGCGCCGGCAGCACCACGCGGTCCGCGCCCGCCTGCAGCAATTTGTTTTCGGTGCTCGGTGCCTCGCCGCGGGCGATAATGGTCAGCGCGCGGTTCAGGCTGCGGGCCGACAGCGTGATAAACACATTGGCTGCGTCGTTCGGTAGCACGGTGGCCAACACGCGGGCCCGGTCCACACCCGCCGCCCTCAGCGTATCCTCGTCCGTGGCGTCCGCCTGCATGGCCAGGAAGCCGTGCTCCACCGCCAGCGCCACGCGTGCATCGTCGCGTTCCAGCACCACGCAGGCCAGCCGGGCGGCGCGCAATTCGCGCACCACCATCTGCCCGATGCGGCCATAGCCACACACAATCACGTGGCCGGACAGGGCCGCGATGTCTTTGTTCATGCGTCTGGTCCCCAAGATCTGCTGGAACTGGCTGGCGGTAATCAACTGCACCAGCGCGCCGGTAACGAAAATCATGCCGGTGCAGCCCAGCAGGATCAGCGCCACGGTGATGCCGCGCAGCAGCGCGCTATCCAGCGGCCGGATTTCGCCATAGCCCACCGTGAATACGGTGGTGATCACCATGAAGAACGCATCGCCCACCGGCCAGCCACAAGCGGCGTAAGCCAGGGTGGCGCCCGTCGCCACCAGCAGCAAATAAGCAACGCCGGCCAGCAGATTGCGTAATGGCGAGGCGAGAAGGCCGGGAAGGTTAGCCACCATTTCAGCCACTCTCCCGTATATGCTAGGGTTTGACCATGTCGATTCCGTTCAGTTTCCCCGATTGGATGCCGTGGTGGGGCCAGCTTCTGGTGGTGATCACCATGATTCTGCTGGCGCTCGCCTTCGCGCTGATGCCGTTCTCGGTGTTCGGCACCAAGTCGCGGCTGGAGGCGATGGAGGCGCGGCTCGACGAAATCCAGGGCGAAATCCGCGCCCTCAGCCTGCGCCTGCCCGAGCCCGCCCGCCGCGGCGCCTACGAAGTCGAGCCCCCGCTCCCGGTGGCCCCGCCGCCCATCACCCGCACCGCCCCGCCGCCGGCGCGCCCGCCCATCCCGCCGGCCGCCTGGTCACCGGATGCGGGCCCCAGGCGCCCAATCGGCACGCCAGCACCGCCCTTGCGCACCGAGCCGGAGTCCTACCGTCCCGGCCCCGGGCCGGGCCCCCGCCTGGAGCCTAGGATCGACCGCGGCCGCTAACCTCGTCGCAAGGGCGCGCCCGGGGCAACCGCCGCCCTGGCGCAAGCATGCCCGCCCTTGCTAAGCAGCGCGGGTGACATCGGTCCTTTTCCAAGGCACGCCCAGCTTCCTGCTCGCGGCGCTTCCGCAGGCCTTGCAGCAGGCCGGCATCACCATGACCGACGCCTTGCCGGCCTCGCTCCTCATCAACCTCACCACCGCGCCGGCCCAAGCCATCGACGCCGCCACCACCTTCGCGGCCGCCGTGCCCCCCGGCGAGGAAGGCCTGGTGATCAACCTGCTGCCCACACACGCACCGGATGATTGGCAGGGCGCCAGCGCCGCGGCCACGATCTGGGCCTTCACGCGCTACGCAGCCCGCGCCTGGGCCCCAAGGCAAATCCGGGTCAACGCCCTGTCATTCGGCGCCTGCCCCAACCTCCCGGACCAGCCCCGCGAAAGCACTGGCCAGGCGGCTTCCGGCACCCCTGCGATCGCCGCCACGCAAGCCGATGTCGCCGCGACCGTGCTCGCTTTCTGGCGGCTGCGTTCAATGACCGGCCAAATGATCAAGTTAGGCTCAGCCGCGTGATGAATGTCGCCCCCGACCGCCCCCCGCTTCTGGCCCCCCAACCTCTGGCAAGCGCCCAGCACGGCCTGCGCCACGTTTTCCTGCGCGACATGGTGTTGCACGCCTCGGTGGGCGTGCACGCCTTCGAAAAGCAGGCGACCCAGCGCATCCGCATCAACGTAAACCTTGGTGTCACGGATACCGCGGCCGCATCGCTGTCCCGCGCGGCACCGGGGCGTGATGAATTGTCCCGCGTGGTGGATTATGAGGCGGTGGCCAAGACCGTGCGTGCGATTGTTGCTGCCGGCCATGTCAGTTTGGTGGAAACCCTGGCCGAGCGCCTGGCGGAAGCCTGCCTCCTGGATACACGCGTGCAGGTAGTACGCATCACGGTTGAAAAGCTCGATATTTTCGCCGATACAGCCTCCGTTGGGGTCGAAATCGAACGCCGCCAAGGGCCCGCCGCCAACCAAATCGCCGCTACTCCGTCAAGCTAAATCGAACGGCCCGGGGGCGTTTCATCCCCCAGGCGCGTTTACGGCCATAAATAACGTACGCTTACGGTTTGATGTCAGTCTGGTGACGGTTTTTTGTGGCCAAACTGAACAATAACAATACGTTGACCGATTACAGCAAGATCGCGAAATCGTCATAAAGCATTGAATTTGCTAGCGCCTCCGCGATCGCCCCCAACTCTTCCCACAGACTTATCCACAGCCGCCGACCCCCAAAATCGACCCATTCCAGGCGCCCTTGAGCCGCCGGTCCAACACCCCCACCATACAGCCAATGTCCGATACCGACCCGCAACCAGCGATTGACGCACCGCAGCAGGCTGAAGAACCCCAGCCCCCGCTTGAAGCGTCCGAGCCCCAATCGCCCCCGCCGCCCATCAAGGGTGTGGCCGTGATCGAGGCCGTGCTGGCCACCTTGCCGCAATCCCCCGGCGTCTACCGCATGCTCGATGCCAACGGCGACGCGCTCTATGTCGGCAAGGCCCGCAGCCTCAAAAAACGCGTCGCCAACTACACCCAGCCCGGGCGGCTGGAAGAACGCCTGCGCCGCATGGTGGCCGAAACCGTGTCGATGGAAATCGTCACCACCCACACCGAGGCCGAGGCCCTGCTCCTCGAAGCCAACCTCATCAAGCGCCTGCGCCCGCGCTTCAACATCGTCCTGCGGGACGACAAATCCTACCCGTGGCTCATGCTGGCCGAGGACCACCCTTTCCCCCAGATCGCCAAACACCGCGGCGCCCAAACCCGCCCCGGCACCTACTGGGGCCCCTTCGCCAGCGCTTGGTCGGTCAACCAGACCGTCACCGCCATGGAGCGCGTGTTCCTGCTCCGCTCCTGTGCCGACACCGTATTCGCCAACCGCACCCGCCCCTGCCTGCTGCACCAGATCAAACGCTGCAGCGCCCCCTGCGTCGGCCGCATCGCGCCTGACGACTACGCCAAACTCGTGGCCCAGGCGAAAAGCTTCCTCTCCGGCAAAGCCGCCCACGTCCAGCGCGACCTGTCCGCGGAAATGCAGGCCGCCTCAGAACACATGGAATATGAGCGCGCCGCCGCGTTGCGGGACCGCATCCGCGGCCTCACGCACGTGCAAAGCAGCGGCATCATCAACCCGGCCAGCCTGGAAGACGCGGATATCATCGCGGTATGGCAAACTGCCAGCCAAAGCTGCGTGCAGGTATTCTTCGTGCGCGGCGGCCGTAACAACGGCAACCGCGCCCACTACCCCAGCCACGCCGGCAACGCCGAACCCGGCGACATCCTCACCGCCTTCGTGGCGCAATTCTACGACGACAAAAAACCGCCGCCGCTCATCCTCACCAATCACATCATGCTGGAAGCAGATCTGCTGGCCGACGCCCTCAGCCTGAAAGCCGGCCGCCGCGTGGAAATCGCCGTCCCCCAACGCGGCGAAAAACGCGAAGTGGTGCTGCACGCCGAAACCAACGCCCGCGAGGCGCTGGAACGCCGCCTGGCGGAATCCACCGGCCAAATGAAATTGCTCGAAGGTGTCGCCACCCTCTTCGATCTTGCCACGGCTCCGGAACGGATCGAAACCTACGACAACAGCCACATCATGGGCGCCCACGCCTATGGCGTCATGGTCGTCGCCGGCCCCGAGGGTTTCCAGAAAAACGCCTACCGCAAATTCTCCATCAAAGGCCCCATCACCCCCGGCGACGATTTCGCCATGATGAAAGAAGTCCTCGAACGCCGCTTTGGCCGTGCGTTACGCGAACAGGAAACCCTGCCCGACATCGTCCTGATCGACGGCGGCGCCGGCCAGTTCTCCGCCGTCCGCGCCGTGCTGGACGATCTCGGCGTCACCGAAGTGAAACTCGTGGCCATTGCCAAAGGCCCAGACCGCGACGCCGGCCGCGAATGGTTCCACACCGAAGACAAACCCCCCTTCCAACTCCCCCCGCGCGACCCGGTATTATACTATTTGCAACGCCTCCGCGACGAAGCCCACCGTTTCGCCATCACCACCCATCGCGCCGGCCGCAGCAAAGCCCTGGTCACCAGCGAACTCGACACCATCCCCGGCATCGGCTCCGCGCGCAAAAAAGCACTGCTGCATCATTTCGGGTCGGCTCGGGGGGTGAAGCAGGCTGGGTTGGAGGATTTGCAGGCAGCACCTGGGATTTCTACCGAGACAGCTAAGCGGATTTATGCGTTTTTTCATGGGGGGTGAAGAAAGCGCTGGGGGGACAAAGCTTGTCCCCCCAGACCCCCCGTCTGTTATACGGGGGTGAGAGTTTGGGCTCCTATAGTTGGAGCGGTGGCCCAAAAGATGTGTAGGCGACATTTAAGCCAACATTGTATTTGGAGAGATATTGCCATGAGCCGAGATACGGACATTAAGCCGACAGCAAAGGTTCTATTCAGGGTGCCAGACGACGAGGGCGATGCCGATGTAGAAACATTATGGGCTGTTGATCTGGGCGAGGGCCTCTATAAAGTTTGTAATTTACCATATTTTGCGTACGGGGTTTCTCTTCATGACGTAGTGTACGCGCCCGTTAATGCCGAGGACGGATTTCCAACTTTCGAAAGAGTTGTGTCGAAATCTGGCAATCGTACGCTGCGCGTGATTCTGGATCCGCCGGTAGCGAAGGGCAACCGGTCCGACGCTCTTTTGGCTGAATTGGTGGCGACAGGATGTGACTGTGAGGGCGCGAATAAAGGTTACGTCGTGATCAACGTGCCAGGCTCTGTCCACTTACCGGACATAGAGGAATTGCTGACTAACTCGAACCCGCAATGGGAGCGGTCCGACCCAGTTTAGTGCTTCGGGGTAATAGCGCTGGATTTTACGGGCTTACCGAGCAAGCTTACAAAAAGTCCGAATGAAGGAAGCTCGTCTTCTTGAAAAGAGAAGCAAAAACTTTTACACATTTAGGCGCGCGTTGAACGTGCCGCGCGCTTAAATGCACAATGCCAAATGATATTATTGAGTGATTTCGAAAACGGTACCGTAATTGCTGGTGCCGCCGCTGAATGTGGTGCCGTACAGGACGCCGCTAGCGTCCATAATCAGGCCGGATTGAACGCCGCTATAAGGCATGCCGTCGCTGGGTTCACCACCGAATGTGTGCAGCACGGTAAGTCTCCAGCGGCCGGCGGTGTGATCCGG
>Ga0302314_10018576_pt1 | contig 11590 bp, 8 predicted proteins | sample III_Palsa_N2_3_FD_200533 | JGI IMG/M metagenome (GOLD analysis project Ga0302314, IMG submission 200533) | Peat permafrost microbial communities from Stordalen Mire near Abisko, Sweden - III_Palsa_N2_3 | ecosystem: Environmental > Terrestrial > Soil > Palsa > Peat permafrost | place: Sweden... | reverse complement strand
GTTGTAGGCTGCGAAATTGCCCTGGTCGCGGCGTTACGCTGCCGCGGCCCGCTGCTGTGGAGGTCTGCGCTGCCCGAGCTGAGCAGCCAGCGCCGCTACCTGGTGCTGGCCATCTGCTGCATGAGCTTGTTCCTGGTCGGCATGGATACCACGATCGTCAACGTGGCGCTGCCGTCGATCGGGCGCAGCTTCAACACGCGGGTGTCCGGGCTGCAGTGGACCGTCGACGCCTACCTGCTGGTGATCGCGAGCCTGCTGATGCTGTCCGGGTCGGTCGGCGACCGGGTGGGCCGCCGCCGGGTGTTCCAGACCGGGCTGGCGCTGTTCGCGCTCGGCTCCCTGGCCTGTTCGCTGGCGCCCGGGCTCGGCTGGCTGATCGCGTTCCGCGCCCTGCAAGCCGTCGGCGGGAGCATGATGAACCCGGTCGCGCTCGCGATCGTCACCAACGTGTTCATCGAGCCTGCCGAGCGGGCGAAGGCGATCGGCATCTGGGGGTCGACGTTCGGGCTGTCAGTCGCGTTCGGCCCGGTCCTCGGCGGGGCCCTGGTCGATTCGGCCGGCTGGCGGAGCGTCTTCTGGGTCAACATCCCGGTCTGCGCCGCCGCGATCGTGCTGACCGCGCGGTATGTGCCGGAGTCGCGGGCCGCCATCGCCCGGCGGCTCGACCCGGTCGGGCAGCTGCTGGTGATAGCGGCGCTGGTCAGCCTCAGCTTCGCGATCATCGAGGGCCCGGACCTCGGCTGGGGCTCGGTCCCGGTCGTGGCGTGCTTTGTCATCGCCGTGGCGTCGACCGCCGCACTGATCGTCTGGTCCGCGCGCGCCACCCAGCCGCTGGTCGATTTGCGCTTCTTCCGCTCGCTGCCGTTCTCCGGCGCGGTGCTCACCGCGCTGACCGGCATGTGCGCGTTCGCCGGGGTTCTCTTCCTCATCACTATCTACCTGCAGGATGTCCGCGGCTACAGCGCGCTCACGGCCGGGCTGTTCCTGCTGCCGATGGCGGTGGTGATGGCCGCGTCGGCGCCGCTGTGCGGCCGGGTGATGGCGCGGATCGGCAGCCGCGTGCCGCTGCTGATCGCGGGCGCCGGCATCACCGCGGGCGGCCTGCTGCTCACCTTCCTGACCGCCGGGTCCCCGGTCTGGTACATCCTGCTGTGCGGCGTGGTCTTCGGCGCCGGCATGGGCTGGGTCAACGCGCCGGCCACCAACAACGCCGTGGCCGGGATGCCCCGCGCCCGGGCCGGGACCGCCTCGGGGATCGTTTCCACCGGGCGTCAGGTCGGCTCCTCGCTCGGCGTCGCGGTGACCGGATCGGTGCTGGCGGCTAACCTGCACGGTTCGTACGCGGCCGGGTTCGCCTCCGCTACCCGGCTGGCCTGGTGGATCGTGGTCGCGATGGGCCTGTGCGTGCTCGCCCTGGCGATGATCACCACCGGCCGGGCCGGCCGGGCCAGCGCCGAGCGCGCCGCCGCGCTGATCGAGCGGGCCGACCTGATGACCCAGGCCGAGCCGGCCCGGGCGGCCTGAGCGACCGGAATGTGCCGCCGGGCCTAGCCGGTGAGCTCGGCCAGCAGGCGCTGCTCCTCGGCCGGCGCCAGCCCCGGCTGCTCGGGGCCGCCGCGGCTCAGGTCCCAGGCCAGCGTGTCACGGATCGTCTCGGTGATCGCCCGGCAGGACAGCCCGGCGCCGACCGCGTGCGAGGAGTCCACGTTGTTGAACGCCTCATAGCCCGGCTCACCGACCCACAGCGGGATACCCATTTCCGGGTCGACGCCCGCCGCCACCAGCTGCTCGGTCGGCACCCAGGTCAGATCGGCGTCGCTGTAGGTCGCCGTCCGGCACAGATCGAGCAGGATCCCGAACGGGCGGGGGTTCCCCGTCAGGTTGAACACCCCGCTCCGGTCCCGGTGCAGGCCGTCGAGCAGGAACGCCGCCAGGTCCCGGACGTCGATGACCTGGGTCAGGTCGCCCGGGTCGCCGGGGGCCAGGACCCGGCCGCCGCGCGCGATCCGCCGCGGCCAGTAGGGGAACCGGTCGGTCGGGTCATGCGGCCCGCTGATCAGCCCGGGCCGCCCGATCAGCGCCCGGTCACCGAAGGCGGCACGGATAATGCCCTCGCACAGCGCCTTGTTCGCGCCGTAGTTTTCCGCGAAGTCGGTCGTGTCCGGCTTGAGCGTCGCGAGCGGCGCGTCCTCGAGCTGGGCTTCGGTGGTCGACTGATCCGCGTACACCGACACGGTCGAGACGAACACGTAGCGCCCGGTCCGGTCCTTGAAGGCATCGGCCGCCAGCTGCGCCGCGGCCGGGTCGTAGCAGGCCACGTCGATGACCGCGTCGAACTCCCGCCCGTCCAGGGGGGACAGGTCCACGGTCCGGTCACCGGTGACGGTCTCCACGCCCGGGTACAGGCCGGGATTCGACTGCCCCCGGTTGAACAGGGTGACGATGTCGCCGCGGCCGAGCGCGGCGTCTACTACCGCGCGGCCGGCGAACCGGGTACCGCCAAGAACGAGGATTCGCACCCGCTCATGCTGTCACCGGCGCGGCCGCCGGGCGGCGTGATTGACGGTGTTCGCAGTGCGGGGACCGCCGTCCCAGCCGCCCGGAACACGCGGCAGCCGGCCCCGGGCGGGCTCTGCCCCAGGGCCGGCCGCCGGGTGAGCGGTCCGGGTGAGCGGTCAGCGGTCGCGGTTGGCCCACAGGTTGATGTCGTCCGGGTTGATGAACCCGGGCATCGTCCAGCCGTCGAGGTCGTACTCGGACATGCACTGCTCGGCGAACTCCTTGAACCGGTTCGCGTCGCCGCTGCCGAGCGCGCCGAACAGCACCGCCCGGCGGGTGTCCTCGACGTTGCCGACGTAGTTCCGCTCGTACAGCTCGTGCCGGCCGCCGAACTCGCTGCCGAGCGCGTCCCACAGCAGCTTCATCGTCTTGGCCCGGTCCACCGAGCTGTAGTCGTCGGAGCCTCGCAGGTACTGGTCGAGGTAGCCGCGGACCTCAGGAGTCTTGAAGTCGATCGCGTTGGAGTTGAGATAGATGAGGCTGGACCCGACCGTGTGCTCGATGATCTCCTTCACCCGGCCGTAGATCTGCGGCGCGAGCGGCTGCATGGCGAGCGCGGCGGCGGTGTTCACCTGGACGCTGCCCTCCGCCCACGGCTCGCACCCCTGGATCATGCCGTCGGCCAGCGACCAGATAATGCTGCGCCAGGCGATGACCTCACCGACGCTCGCCTGCACCCGCGGGGTCTTCTTGTTGCCGGCCGCCTCGGTTGCCTTCATCAGCAGCCCGGAGATGAAGTCGAGCTTGACGCCTAGCCGCAGCAGCGACTGGAACATCGCCCGGTGGATGAAACCGGACCGCTGCAGGAACCCGTTGGCCTGCTCGACGTCATAGGCGAGCACGTTCTCCCACGGGATCAGTGCCCGGTCGAAAATCAAGATGGAGTCGTTCTCATCCAGCCGCGAGGACAACGGGTAGTCGAACGGGCTGCCGGTCGCCGAGGCCACTAGCTCGTAGGACGCGCGGGCCAGCAGCTTGAGGCCCGGGGTGTGCATGTCGACGATGAAGATCGGGGCCCAGCGCTTGTCCTTCAGCGGCAGCCCGGCGTGCGCGATGAATGTCTGGTGGGTCAGCGCGGAGGCGGTCGCCACGACCTTGGCGCCGCTGACGACGAGGCCGTTGTCGTTCTCCTCCTCCACGTGCACGCAGATGTCGGCAACCTCATCGGCCGGCTTGCTGCGGTCGATCGGCGGGTGCACGAACGCGTGGTTCATGAACAGCACCCGCTCCTGGGCACGGGTATACCAGGCCCGGGCATTGTCCTGGTAGGGCGCGTAGAACTCAGTGTTGGCGCCGAGGGTGGCGAGGAACGCCGCCTTGTAGTCAGGGGTGCGGCCCATGAAACCGTAAACCAGCCGCTGCCAGCCGACGATCGCCTCGCGTGAGGTGACCAGGTCCTGCTGGGACCGGGGGGCCTTGAAGAACGGGTGGGTGAAGCCGCCGTTGCCGGTGTCGGTCGGCGCGGTCAGCGCGGCCTGCTGGGCCGGGTCATGCAGCGCGTCGTAGAGCCGGGCAACTGACCGAGCGCTGTTGCGGAAGGCCGGGTGCGCGGTGATGTCCTTGACCCGCTCACCGTAGATCCAGATCTCGCGCCCGTCGCGCAGGCTCTCCAGGTACTCCTCGCCGGTGAAGGGCAAGGTCACGGGACTGGTCCGGCCGCCGGTCGGGGCGGCGGTATCTGTCGCTGTCATGGCCAATTCGCTCTCGTCGTCAGTTGCAAAGGGAGTCCGGGCGCACTGTGGCATCGGTCCTGCGAATGGCGTGCGCTGTATTTCCGGTCATCAGATGAACCTATTGCAGATTTACGGCCGGCCTCAGGTCTTTCACGCGCTGACTCGTGCAGATCCGGCCAATCTTGGCGCGACCGACAAAGAGCCCGCGCAGCGCCAGCCGGCGTCCGCATCCGCCGGCTGCCTGCCGCTGGCGAAGTATGTCACTTTCCGTGATCGAAACGATCTTGATCCGCTGGCCCCTGGGTAAGGTGTGTTTCACTGGGGGGATTGATGATCGTGACCATCGTAGGAGCTGGCCGGCTGGCTGAAGGCGTGGCCGTACGGGCCTTGGCGGGCGGGCACCGGGTGCGGATCACCGACAGCGTGCCGGGCAAAGCGGACGCGCTGGCCGCCGTCCTGGCCGCGGGCAACGGCTCGGGCCGGACAGCCGATGACGGAGCGTCGTCACGGAGCGTAGCAACCGTGGGGGCGGCGATCGCTGGCGCGGACGTGGTGGTGCTGGCGCTCCCGTACCCCGAGGGCCGGGCTGTCGCCCGCGCTCAGGGGGCGGCGCTGGCCGGGGTGACGGTGGTCGACACGTGCAACCCGATTGATTTCTCCACCTTCGACTCGCTGCTCACCAGCCCGGGCATGTCCGCCGCGGAGGAGATCGCAGCCGCCAACCCGGCGGCCCGGGTGGTGAAGGCGTTCAACACCACCTTCGCGGCCGCGCTGATAGCCGGCGAGGTCGGCGGACTGCCGGTCGACGTGTTCCTCGCCGGGGACGACACGCACGCCAAGGCACAGGTGGCGGCCCTGGTCAGCGATGGTGGCATGCGCCCGGTCGACACCGGGCCGCTGCGCCGCGCCCGGGAACTTGAGGCGTTCCAGCTGCTGCACATGACCCTGCAGGGGCCGCTCGGGCTGGACTGGGCGAGCGCCGTCAAGCTGGTGCCCTGACCTCGCCGGGCGGTGGCCTCAGGGCTAGCCCCGGGCCGAACCGGGGGCCTGCCGGATAGCCCGGCCGGGCCCGCGTTCCTAGCGTAAGAGTCATGAACACAGCAACGAAAACAGCGGTATCCCCGCAGCAGCCGGCCGGGCCGGCCCGGGCCCGGCGACCCGCGTGGCAGTGGCCGGTGATCGCCCTCGCCGCCGTGCTGGGGGTGTACCTGGTGGGGCGCGGTGCCGCGGAGCTTTTCATCATCCACTGGTCCGACCCCGCCAGCTACGCAGGCGACTGGGGCGGGCCCAGCCTGGCCGGCGTACTCGCCGTGCACAGCGGCCCCGCTCTCGCCATTATCGGCGTCGCCGCCTGGCGGCTGTTCCACTGGCGCCGCACCGCCGGCCGTCGGTCCCTGGCTTGATCGAACCGACCGCAGGCAGTTCAGTGACGTGATGGACGTCGTTAGTCGCCGGTCGCGCCGTCGAGCTGCTCGCGGAGGATGTCGGCGTGCCCGATGTGCCGGGCGTGCTCCCTGATGATGTGCACGTAGATCCAGCGCAGTGACACCCGGCCCAGCTGGTCGTGCGGCACCGTCTGGTCCACCGCGAAGCCCGCCGCGATCTCCCGCGATGCCGCGCAGGCGTCCTCGAACTCGGCGATGACGCCCCCGATGGTCTTGTCGGCTGCTACGTCCCAGCTCGGGGCGTCACCGCGGGCGTTCCCGGTGATCTCCTCGCGCGGCTTGCCGCCCAGGTAGTGCTGGAACCAGTTCCGCTCCACGGCCGCGGCGTGGCTGACCAGCCCGAGCAAGGTAGTCGCCGAGGGCACCAGGCGCCGCCGCACGTCCTGCTCGGACAACCCGCGCAGCTTCCCGCTGAGCACCCGGCGGTGGTACTCCAGGAACCCTTCCAGGGTCTGTCGTTCCCCGGCGACGGCGACCAGGTCTTCTTCATCTGCCAGCGGCGGGGTATCCGTCACCGCAGCAGGCTACCCTGGCCGCCACCGGCTGCCTCCGCCTAAACTCGTTAGTGATGAGTTCGGATCAGGATGATCCGCGGCAGCGCAAGCCGCCGCAGATGAAATTCGGTACCTGGATCGACCAGCAGGTTGCTGACGCCGAGCGGCGCGGCGTGTTTGATGACCTGCCGGGCGCGGGCAAGCCGCTGAACCTGAAGCCGGGGGCGGTCGACGGAGACTACGGCGCCCAGTGGGCGCGGGATTACGCCCGGCGCGAGGGCGTGTCCGTCGATGAGATGCTGCCGACCCCGCTGCGGCTGCGCCGGGAGATCGAGCGGCTAGCCGAGACCGCGGGCGAGTTCCGCTCGGAAGCGGAGGTCCGCGAGGCCGCCGCCGACCTGAACCGGCGCATCGTGGAGTGGCGCCGCATCCCGGTCGGCCCGCCCATCCACGTCCGCCTGGTGAACGCGGACAACCTGGTCAGCCGCTGGCGCAAGGCCCAGGCCGCCCGCGCGGCGCAGCCAGCCGCGCCGCGCACCGCAGCGCAACCGCTGCCAGCGTCACGGCGCCGCCGCCGCGTGTCCTGGTGGCCGCGGAACCGGCCAGGGCGCCGGTCATGACCCGGTCGCGGCAAGTCCCCAGCGCCTGAAGACATCTCTTGTGGTGTCAAGGCGGCCTGGTAACGCTTCTTTGCGGGTGGACGCCGGCGGGGCCGCCAGCCCGCGGGCAAACGTGTTAGCGTTACCAGTGTCGCCCAGACCCGCCTTGGCCTGGGCCTGACGTTTTGCTCCGCCCGGTGTCGGGGCGGCGGCAGGGCGCGTGTCCCGCCCACCGCAGTCTTGGACGTCCCTTGGCGGGCCACGGGTCGCACCTTTTCGCATCACTCTGGCGCCGGCGACCCCGGGTGGCTCGTCCCGCCAGGCGGCGATGAAGGACACTCCCATGTCCCACGCCGCTACCGGCTACCGTTCCCTGCTGCGCACCCCCGGCGCCGCCGCCTTCTTCCTCGCCGCCGCGGTCGGCCGCGTCGGCATCGCCATGACCGGCCTCGGCCTGGTCTGGCTGCTGCACGCCCGCACCGGCTCCTACGGCACCGCCGGTCTCGCCGCGGCCGGATTCTCCCTGGCCGAGGCCCTGGTCGGCCCCCAGCTGGCCCGCTTGGTCGACCGCTTCGGCCAGACCCGTGTACTGCCGTGCTGCCTTGTCGCGCACGGCGCCGCCGTCGCCGCCGTGCTCGTCTCGACCTCTCCGGTCGTCTCGATCGCCGCCGCTACCGGCGCCGGGGCGGTCGTGCCCCAGCTGGGCTCGCTGTCCGCCGCGCGCTGGGCCTGCCTGCTGCGCGGCGAACGCGGCCGCGAACTGCCCGCCGCCTTCTCCCTCGAATCGCTGGCCAACGCCACCAGCTTCCTCGTCGGGCCGGTCCTGGTCACCTCGCTCGGCGCCATCGGTGACGAGACCCTGGCCAGCATCATCGCCGCGGCCCTGATCCTCGGCGGGGGCGGGGCGCTGGCCGCCCAGACCCGCACCGCCCCTCAGCCCGCCCGCGAGCAGCCAGACCAGGCCCGCACCGGACCGGCCCTGTGGCGGCCGGCCTTCGTCCTCCTCGTCCTGCTCAACCTGGCCATCGGGCTCTACTTCGGGACCATGACCATCTCGGTCAGTTCCTTCGCGACCGTCCACGGGGCTCCCGGTGCGGCGGCGCCGATCATCGCCGCCGGCAGCATCAGCGGGCTGCTGTCCGGCTGGCTGTACGGACGGCGGCGGCACCGCACGGCGCCGAGCCGCCAACTGGCCATCGCCGCCGCCTACCTGACGACCGCGGGTCTGCTGCTGCCCTTCGCGCCGTCCGCCATCTGGCTGGGCGCGGCGGTCGCCGTCACCGAGGTGGCGGTGCCGCCCATGCTCACCCTGCTGAACGTACTCACCGAGCAGGCCGTCTCCCCGGCTGTGCTGACCCAGGCCTTCACCTGGAACAACTCCGCCAGCGCGGCCGGTCTGGCAGTGTCCGCGTCGCTGGCCGGCCACGCCATCAACGCCGGTGGCACGTCCGCCGCCCTCGGGCAGGCCCCGGCGGCCGGGCTGGTGCTGCTGATCGTGTCGGTCCTGCTGGCTCGCTGCCTCGCGGCTGGCAGGCAGCCAGTGGCGGCTGACGGCGGCGAGCGATAACAGCAACAAGCCTGGTGGCAGGGCCGGCCGGCGCCGGTGGCCTGGCCGGTTAAACGGAGGGCAGCCGGACGCCGCCTTCCGGGTGCCCGGCCAGGGTGGCCTCGCCGTGCGGGGCGTCACCGGAGTCGATGTGCCGCAGCACCCCCAGGCCGGGGTCGTTGGACAGTACCCGCTCGATCTTCGCCCCGGCGAGGGGCGTGCCATCGGCCACGCAGACCTGGCCGGCGTGCAGTGACCGGCCGATGCCGACGCCGCCGCCGTGGTGGAAGGACACCCAGGTCGCGCCGGAGGCGGTCGAGGTGAGCGCGTTGAGCAGCGGCCAGTCGGCGATCGAGTCCGACCCGTCGGCCATCGACTCGGTCTCCCGGTAGGGCGAGGCGACTGACCCCGCGTCCAGGTGGTCCCGGCCGATCACCAGCGGCGCGGAAACGGCACCGGACGCGACGAGGTCGTTGAACGCCACTCCGGCCTTGTCCCGCTCGCCGTAGCCGAGCCAGCAGATGCGGGCCGGGAGTCCCTGGAACTCGACCCGGTCCTGGGCCGCTTTGATCCACTTGCCCAGGTGGTCGTTGTCCGGGAACAGCGACAGCACCGCCTCATCGGTCGCGCGGATGTCGGCCGGGTCGCCGGACAGCGCCGCCCAGCGGAACGGTCCCTTTCCTTCGGCGAACAGCGGCCGGATGTAGGCGGGGACGAACCCGGGGAACGCGAACGCCCGGTCGAAGCCGCCTTGCCGCGCCTCGTCCCTGATCGAGTTGCCGTAGTCGAAGACCTCGGCCCCCGCGTCGAGGAAGCCGACCATGGCGGCCACGTGGGTCGCCATCGACTGCCGGGCCCGGTCGGTGAACTCGGCCGGCTTGCTGGCCGCGTACTCGTGCCAGTCCTCCAGCGAGACACCTTCGGGCAGGTACGACAGGGGGTCATGGGCGGAGGTCTGGTCGGTGACGATGTCGACGCCGGCGCCGCGGCGCAGCAGCTCGGGCAGCACGACGGCGCAGTTCCCGGTGAGCCCGACCGACAGCGGCTGCCGCTGCGCCTTGGCCTGCTGGCACCGGCGCAGCGCGTCGTCGAGGTCGTCGGCGACGACGTCGAGGTAACGGTTGGCGGCGCGGCGGGCGAGCCGGGCCGGGTCGACGTCGATCACCAGGCAGACCCCGTCGTTGAGGGTCACCGCGAGCGGCTGTGCGCCGCCCATCCCGCCGCATCCGCCGGTCACCGTCAGCGTCCCGGCCAGGGTGCCGCCGAAACGCTTGGCCGCCACGGCGGCGAAGGTCTCGTACGTGCCCTGCAGGATGCCCTGGGTGCCAATGTAGATCCACGACCCGGCCGTCATCTGCCCGTACATGGTCAGCCCGGCCGCCTCCAGGCGGCGGAACTCCGGCCAGTTGGCCCAGTCGCCGACCAGGTTGGAGTTGGCGATCAGCACCCGCGGCGCCCACTCGTGGGTGCGGATCACCCCGACCGGCTTGCCCGACTGGACCAGCATGGTCTCGTCCTCGCGCAGCTGCCGCAGCGTGGCGACCATCGCGTCGAACGCCGCCCAGGACCGCGCGGCGCGGCCGGTGCCGCCGTAGACCACCAGGTCATCGGGGCGCTCGGCGACGTCGGGGTCAAGGTTGTTCATCAGCATGCGCAGCGGCGCCTCGGTCTGCCAGGACCGGGCGGTGAGCGTGCTGCCGCGCGCAGCGCGGACAGTTCTGGCGCCATCCATGCGTCGGGTCTCCTCGGAACGGGAGCGGCGGGCCGGCCGCTCAGTGAACCAGGCTAAATCATCCGCGTGCTACCCGAGCGGGCCGGTGACCGCCTCGGCCGCGCGCAGCGCCGCGCCGGAGGCGAGGTAGCCGACGGCGGCGTCGATCTCCGGGGACAGGAAGCGGTCAGGGCCTGGTCCCGCGACACCCGGGCCGGCCTGGTCGCGCAGGCCGTCGACGACCGCGGCGGTGGCCGGCGCCGGGGTGAGGGGGGCGCGCAGGTCCAGCGCCCGGGCGGCGGTGAGCAGTTCGATGGCCAGCACCCGGGTCAGCCCGTCCACCGCGCGGCGCAGCTTGCGGGCGGCCGACCAGCCCATCGACACGTGGTCTTCCTGCATCGCCGAGGAGGGAATCGAGTCGACGCTCGCGGGGACGGCCAGCCGCTTCAGCTCGGAGACGATCGCGGCCTGGGTGTACTGGGCGATCATGTGCCCGGAGTCCACCCCGGGGTCGTCGGCCAGGAACGGCGGCAGGCCGTGCGAGCGGGCCTGGTCGAGCATCCGGTCGCTGCGCCGTTCGGCGATGGAGGCGACGTCGGCGGTGACGATGGCGAGGAAGTCAAGCACGTAGGCGACCGGGGCGCCGTGGAAGTTGCCGTTGGACGCCAGCCGGCCGTCGGGGGTGATCACCGGGTTGTCGATGGCGCTGGCGAGCTCACGCTCGGCGACGGTCGCCGCGTGCGCCAGGGTGTCCCGGGCGGCGCCGTGCACCTGCGGGGAGCAGCGCAGCGAGTAGGCGTCCTGCACCCGGGTGTCCTGCGGGCCGCGGTGGCTGGCGACGATGGGGGAGCCGGCCAGCAGCAGCCGCAGGTTGGCGGCGGACGCGGCCTGCCCGGGGTGCGGGCGCAGTGCCTGCAGCCCGGCGTCGAACACCGCGTCGGTGCCGAGCAGTGCCTCGACCGACATCGCGGCGGTGATGTCGGCCGTCTTCAGCAGCATCAGCAGGTCGGTGGCGGCGAGGATCAGCATGCCGAGCATGCCGTCGGTGCCGTTGATCAGCGCCAGGCCCTCCTTCTCGGCCAGTACCAGCGGTTCGATCCCGGCCGCGGCCAGGGCGCTGGCGGCCGGCACCGGATCGGGCGCCGCGGGCACCCGCACGGTGCCCTCGCCCATCGCGGCCAACGCGCAGTGCGCCAGCGGCGCCAGGTCACCGGAACAGCCGAGGGAGCCGTACTCGCGGACCAGCGGGGTGATCGCGGCGCTGAGCATCGCCGCGTAGCTGCGGGCCACCTCGAGCCGGACCCCGGTCCGCCCGGTCGCCAGGGTGGACAACCGCAGCAGCATCATCGCCCGCACCACCTCGGCCTCGACCTCGGGTCCCGACCCGGCCGCATGCGACCGGACCAGGGAACGCTGCAGCTGCGCACGCCGCTCGGCCGGGATGTGCTTGGTCGCCAGGGCGCCGAACCCGGTGGAGACCCCGTAGTGCGGCGCGGTGTCGTGCGCGAGCTCGTCGATGACCTTGCGGCCGGCCGCGACCGCGGCCTCGGCCTCCGCTGACAG
>Ga0302314_10018575_pt1 | contig 11590 bp, 2 predicted proteins | sample III_Palsa_N2_3_FD_200533 | JGI IMG/M metagenome (GOLD analysis project Ga0302314, IMG submission 200533) | Peat permafrost microbial communities from Stordalen Mire near Abisko, Sweden - III_Palsa_N2_3 | ecosystem: Environmental > Terrestrial > Soil > Palsa > Peat permafrost | place: Sweden... | reverse complement strand
CCAATCGGCGTACGTGGTGTTCACCTCGGGGTCGACGGGCCGACCGAAAGGCGTCGTGGTGACCCACGCGGCGTTCGCGAACACCGTGGGAGCGCTGAGCCGGTTCGGCGTCGGGCCCGCTTCACGAGTCGCGCAGTTCGCGTCGGTGGGGTTCGACAACTTCTGTCTGGAGTGGGCCCTGGCGTTCGCCTACGGTGCGACGTTGACCGTGGTGCCGTCGGAGCGCCGGCTCGGAGCCGCGCTCTCGGGTTTCCTGGCCGAGCAGCGGGTGACCCACGCCTCGCTGCCGCCGGTGGTGTTGGCGGGACTGGACCCCGCGTCGGTGTCGTCCGACGTGGTGATCGAAGTGGGCGGCGAGGTGTGCCCGCCGGACCTGGTCCGCGCATGGGCGGGGCCGGACCGGGTGCTGTTCAACACCTACGGGCCGACCGAGACCACGATCGACGCCACGGTGTGGCGGGGTGATGCCGCGTCACGATCGGTGCCCATCGGCACTCCGATCGCCGGTGCGCGGGCGTACGTCCTCGACGACGCGATGCGGCCGGTACCGATCGGGGTGCCCGGCGAGCTCCACGTCGCCGGTGCGGGCGTGGCCCGAGGATATGCGGGGCAGCCCGCCCTGACGGCGGAGCGGTTCGTGGCGTGCCCCTTCGGCGACGCCGGCGGGCGGATGTACCGCACCGGAGACCTGGTGCGGTGGACTGCGCCGGGGGAACTCGAATTCCTCGGACGCGTCGACGCGCAGGTGAAGATCCGGGGTTTCCGGATCGAGCCGGCGGAGATCGAGTCGGTGCTCGCGGGTTGTCCCGGGGTCGACCGGGCCACGGTGGACGTCCGCGAGGACGCCGTCGGCGAAAAGCGTCTGGTGGCGTATGTCGTTCCGGTGGCCGGCGGAGGAGCCGCTCCGCTGCGGAAGCCGGTGATCCGCGACTTCGCGGCCGACCGGCTGCCCGCCTACATGGTGCCGTCGGCGTTCGTGCTCCTGGACGCCCTGCCGCTCACCGCGAACGGGAAGATCGACAGGAAGGCGCTGCCGGATCCGGATCTCAATGCGGAGGCCGGGTCGGGGCGCGGACGGCGTTCGGCCCGTGAGGAGATCCTGTGCGGACTGTTCGCGCGGGTACTCGGCTTGGAGCAGGTCGGCGTCGAGGACGATTTCTTCGCACTGGGTGGACACTCGCTGCTGGCCACCAGGCTGGTCAGCCGGATCCGCACGGTTCTGGGCGTCGAGGTCGGCATCCGCGACCTGTTCAGCAGGCCCACCGTGGCCGGGCTCGTCGAGGCCGTCGATGACATGTGCGGCGCGACGCGGTCGGCGATGCGCCCCGTTGAGCGTCCCGAACGAGTGCCGCTCTCCGCAGGACAGCGGAGGCTCTGGTTCCTGGACAAGCTGGAGGGGCCCGGCCCCACCTACAACATCCCCACGGCGTTCCGCTTGACCGGCGCCGTCGACGCGACCGCGCTGCAGGCTGCCCTCACCGACGTGGCCACCCGGCACGAGAGCCTGCGCACGGTGTTCCCGGAGGTCGACGGCGAACCCGTCCAGCTGATCCTCCGCCCCGACCGGGCCGGGGCGCCGATCACCTTCGCCCGCACGGACGAGGCGACCCTGCCCACCGTCCTGGAAGCCGCCGCCGGGTACCCGTTCGACCTCGCGTCCGAGCCACCGGTCCGGGCCTGGCTGTTCAGCCTCGGCGCCGAGGAGCACGTGCTGCTCCTGCTGATCCATCACATCGCCTGCGACGGCTGGTCGATGGAACCATTGCTCCGCGACCTGTCGCAGGCCTACGGCGCACGACGGTCCGGAGACGCACCGGACTGGCAGGAGCTCCCGGGCCAGTACGCCGACTACACGCTGTGGCAGCAGGAACTCCTCGGCGACGCAGGCGACCCGGAAAGCCTGGCCCACCGCCAACTCGCCCACTGGCGCGAAACACTCGAAGCACTGCCTCCGGAACTGGCGCTGCCCTACGACCGGGGCCGTCCGGACATCGCGAGCCACCGGGGCGGACAGCAGCCGTTCCGGCTGGACGCGGAACTCCACGCGGACCTCCGGCGCACGGCGCGGAACAACGACGCGACCCTCTTCATGGTGGTCCAGGCGGCGCTCGCCGTGGTGCTGTCCAAATCGGGCTGCGGAGAGGACATTCCGCTGGGGACCGCAGTGGCGGGCCGCATGGACGAGGCCCTCGACGACAGCGTCGGCTTCTTCGTCAACACTCTGGTCCTGCGGACCGACGTGTCCGGCGACCCCACCTTCACCCAGCTTCTCGCCAGGGCGCGGGAAACCGCCTTGGACGCCTATGCCCACCAGGACATCCCCTTCGACCGGATCGTCGACGAAGTCGCCACGGACCGGTCGCTGTCCAGGTCCCCGCTCTTCCAGGTCTCACTCACCCTGGACGACGCCACGCGGCAGGTCCCGGACCTGACGGGCCTGGAGGTCGAACCGGTTCCGGTCGCGCTCCAGCGGGCCAAGTTCGACCTCACCTTCTCGCTGACGGAGCGGTACGAGTCGGGGCGTCCGGCCGGTCTGGACGGCGTCCTGGAGTTCGCCACGGACGTGTTCGACTCCGGAACGGCCGGGTGCCTCGCGGACCGGCTGGCCCGCGTCCTCCGGGCGGCCGCCTCGGAGCAGGGGACCCCGGTCTCGCTGATCGACGTGCTCACGGACGGGGAACGAGCGCTGATGCTCGGGGCGCGGGGCGATTCAGCACCGGCGGTGGCACGCGCCACCATTCCCGAACTGTTCGCCGTGCAGGTGGCACTCCGTCCGGATGCGACGGCGCTCGTATCCGGTGGGGTGGAGGTCGGTTTCGCCGAACTCGACGCCCGCGCCGACGCGCTGGCGAGGGTCCTGGGCGAGCACGGTGTCGGGCACGAGGACATCGTCGCGCTCGCGCTTCCGCGCTCGATCGAGCTGGTGGTCGCGGAGCTGGCCGTGCTCAAGGCCGGTGCGGCGTACCTGCCGGTCGACCCGTCCTATCCGGCGGAACGGATCGCCTTCATGCTCACCGACGCGGCCCCGGTGCTGCTGGTGAGCGGGAGCCCGGTCCCGGGCGCCATGGCGGACGCCGGCGTTCCGGTGCTGCTCCTGGACGCGCTCGACGACGCGCCTCCCACCCCACCGCCGACCTCCGCTCGGGAGGTGCCCGAAGGGCCGGGGCCGTCCGCCGACGGCCGGGCGTACGTCATCTACACCTCGGGGTCGACCGGGCGTCCCAAGGGGGTGGCGGTGACGCACACCGGTGTCGCCGCGCTGGCGGCCACCCATGCCGAGCGGCTCGGGTGCGGTCCCGGTTCGCGGGTGCTGCTGTTCGCCTCGCCGAGTTTCGACTCATCGGTCTGCGAGACCTGGATCTCCCTGTGCGCGGGGGCGGCGCTGGTCGTGGTCCCGGCCGAGCGTCTGGCCGTGGGACCGGAACTGGTCGCGACCGCGGCGGAGTTCGGGGTGACCCAGGTGACCCTGCCGTCGGCGGCGCTGGCGGTCCTCCCCGACGGATCCCTGCCCGCTGTCAGCACACTGCTGGTCGCGGGTGAGGCCTGCCCACCGGACGTCGTGGAGCGCTGGTCGGTTGGACGGATCATGGTCAACGCCTACGGCCCGACCGAGTCGACGGTCTGCGCGACCATGAGCGGTGCCCTGATCGCTGACGGCAAGGCCCCGCCGATCGGCAGGTTCGTCGCCGACACCCGTGGGTTCGTCCTCGACTCCCGACTCCGGCCGGTGCCGCCGGGGGTGGCCGGGGAGCTGTATCTGGCCGGCCCCGGACTGGCCCGGGGATACCTCGGCGAACCAGGGATGACCGCCGAACGGTTCGTGGCGTGTCCGTTCGGCGAGCCGGGTGAGCGCATGTACCGCACCGGAGACCTGGCCCGATGGCGCCCGGACGGGCAGCTGGACTTCGCCGGACGGGCCGACGAGCAGATCAAGATCCGCGGGTTCCGCGTCGAGCCCGGCGAGATCGAGGCCGCGCTCGACGCCCGATCCGATATCGCCCGGTCCGCGGTCGTCGTGCGTGAGGACAGCCCCGGAGTCCGCCGACTGGTCGCCTACCTGGTCTCCGCCGAGGACGGCGTGGCCGGCGTGGACGTGCGGCAGGTCCGGGCCGATCTCACGGCGTTGCTGCCGGACTACATGGTGCCCTCCGCGTTCGTGGTCCTCGACGCCCTTCCGCTGACCCCGAACGGGAAGACCGACAGGCGGGCGCTGCCGGTGCCCGGCCGTGCGGCGGACGCCGGGGTCCACGTCCCGCCCAGATCGGAGGCCGAGGACCTGGTCGCGCGGGTCTGGGGCGAGGTGCTCGGCACCGACCGGGTCGGCGTCTTCGACGACTTCTTCGCGTGCGGGGGCAACTCCCTCCTCGCCGCGAGGCTCGTCGCAGGACTGCGCGAATACCTGGACCTGGACGTTCCGGTCCGCACGGTGTTCGCCCACCGCACCGTGGCCGCCCTCGCCGACGCAGTCGAGGTGCTGCTGATCGCCGAGGTCGACGGCCTCACCGACGAGGAGGCCCGCGGACTGGTCGAGGACCTTCCCGCGGCAGACCCGTCCGGAATCCCGACTCATGGAAGGCACGAAGAGCGATGACTGACCTGTCGAGTCGGACAGCGACCCTGTCCGACGACAAGCGAGCCGTCCTGGCGCAACGGCTCCGGGGGCGCGCGGTACCCGCGAGGTCCGTCGTCGCGCGCCCGGCGGATGGCGTCGTCCCCCTGTCGAGCGGACAGGAGCGCATGTGGTTCACGGAGCAACTCACCCCGGGAACCGCTGCCTACGTGCTTGCATTCGCCTGGCGGATCAAGGGCAACCTCGACGCATCGTCCGTGGAGTCGGCCTTGACCGGGCTCGCGACGCGGCACGAGAGCCTCCGGATGAGGTTCCCGGCGACGGCCGACGGCCGTCCGGAGCTCGTGATCGACGACGTCTCCCCGGCTCGGCTGCGGCTCGTGGACCTGGCCGACGGCGCCGGACCGACCGAGGAGCGGATGGCGGAGGCGCGCCGCGTGCTGGCCGGGGTCACGGATCGTGGCTTCGACCTCGGCACCGGACCGCTGTTCCGATCCGCGCTGGCCCGCCTCGACCACGACGACCACGTGCTGGTGTTCGCCATGCACCACATCATCGGCGACGGCCAGACGCTGCTGATCATCCAGGACGAACTCCGCGCCCTGCTCGACGCCGCGCGCAGCGGCACCCCGGCGGACCTGACGGCGCTTCCGGTCCAATTCGGGGACTTCGCGATCTGGGAGCGGGACCGGCTGGCCGGTGCGGCCGCAGGTCCCGACATCGGGTACTGGCGCGCCCAACTGGCCGGCGTGCCCAACCTCGATCTCCCGTGCGACCGTCCGCGTCCCGCCGAGCAGCGCTTCGACGGCGCAGCCCACCTCTTCTCCTGGGACCGCGGGCTGGCCGAGGCGCTGGACGAACTCGGCCGTACTCACGGCGCGACGCTCTACACGACCCTGATGGCCGGGTTCCAGGCCCTGCTCGCCCGGGTCTGCGGCCAGGACGACTTCGCCGTCGGGTCGCCCGTCGCCGGTCGGCCGTACCGCGAGCTCGAAGGAGTCGTCGGTTCCTTCGTCAACATGCTGGCCCTGCGGGCCCGGGTCGCTGACGACCCGAGTTTCGGCGCCCTGCTGTCCCGGACGCAGGAGACCGCGCTGGACGCGTTCGCGCACCAGAACCTCCCGTTCGACCGGGTCGTCGCCGAACTCGGCGGCGCACGCGACGCGAGCCGTTCCGCGGTGTTCCAGACGACGTTCGCCCTGGACAACCTCTCCGGATCCGCCAGCGCGGGCACCGTGCGATCGGTGCGGGAGCTCGCCATCGAGCCCTTCGAGGTCGGCGGCGAGAGTACCCAGTTCGATCTCGCGGCCTACATGAGTCGGACGCCGGACGGCCTGACCGGTTTCATCACCTATCGCACCGACCTGTTCGCCGCCTCGACGGTCGAGCGTCTCGCGATGGCCTGGGAAGCCATGATGCGCGCCGCAGTGGCCGAGCCCGACCTGAGGCTGTCCGAGCTGCCGATGTTGGCGCCCGCGGACGCCGACCTGATCCTCGGCCCGTGGTCCGGGCAGTCCGTCGGGAAGCCGACCCACGCGACGCTGGACCGACTCATCCGGGCCCGTGCGGCGATCGCGCCGGACGACCCCGCGCTCGTCCTCGGAACCGAGTCGTTGACCCATGGAGAGCTGGACCGCCGGGCCACCGGGATGGCCCGGCGGCTGCGCGCGCTCGGAGTCGGCCCCGACACCCTGGTGGCGATCGGCCTGGAGCAGTCCTTGGAACTGGCGGTCGCGGTCCTGGGCGTACTCAAGGCAGGAGGCGCGTACCTGCCGCTGGACCTGGAGCAGCCGCGGGACCGCCTTGAGTACGTGCTCTCCGACTCCGGCACCGCGGTGCTGGTCACCGACTCCGCGAACCGCTCGAAGGTCCCCGGCTTCGCCGGGACGGTCCTCGCGATCGACGTCGAGCGCGAGTCCGTGGCCGCGGAGCGCGACGCGGAGCTGGCGCCGGTCGCGTCCGCGGGTGACCTGGCGTACGTCATCTACACCTCGGGAACGACGGGCCGGCCCAAGGGCGTCGCCGTCGAACACCGCCGGATCGTGGCCTACCTCGATGAGATCAAGGAGGTGCTGCGGATCGAACCGGGAGGGCGTTACGGCCTCCTGCAGTCACTGTCCTTCGACTTCAGCATGCTGATGTTCTACCTGCCGCTGACCACGGGCGGCTGCCTGCACCTGCTCCCGCGCCGGTCATCCGGAACCGAACTGGCCGAGGCCGTGGAACGCATCGGCCTGGACTACCTGAAGATGACGCCGTCCCACCTGACCTCGCTCGGCGTCGAGGTGGACCCGCGGAGCCTGCTGCCGCGCCGTGCGCTGATCCTCGCCGGCGAGGCATCACCCGCGCAGTGGGCGCGGGGACTGGCGGCCGAGGGCCGGTGCGCGGTGTTCAACAGTTACGGCCCGACCGAGACGGTCGTGGCCGTCACGGTGCACGAGGTCGTTCCGGACGGCGCCGACAGCAGTGTGACGGTGCCGATCGGGAAGCCGCTGCCCGACGTCCGGGTGCGGGTCCTGGACGACCGGCTGCGGCCGGTTCCTCCAGGGATCGTGGGAGAGCTCTACATAGGCGGGGACACGCTGGCCCGTGGCTACCTGGGCAGACCGGGTCTGACCTCGGAACGCTTCGTCGCCGACCCCTTCGGCCCGACGGGAGGCCGCCTCTACCGCACCGGAGACCTGGTGCGCTGGCTGCCCGACGGGGTACTGGAGTTCCGGGGCCGCCGTGACCACCAGGTGAAGATTCGCGGGTACCGCGTCGAACTGGCGGAGATCGAGCTCGCGTTGGCCGAGCTCGCCGAGGTCGGGCAGGCCGTCGTCGAGCTGCGCGGCCACGCGGGGAACGAGCGACTGGTCGCCTACCTGGAACGGACGGAGGGCCGCGCCGACGTGGCCGCCGCCGATCTGCGCAGCCACCTTCTCGGCAGTCTGCCGGAATACATGGTGCCCGCGAGGTTCGTCTGGATGGAGGCGTTCCCGCTCCAGGCGCACGGAAAGGTCGACCGCCGGGCCCTGCCCGATCCGGACGCGGAGCGGCCCGAGCAGGAGACCGGGTTCCGGGAGCCGGCGACGGACACCGAGCGGGCCGTCGCGTCCGTCTGGTGCGAGGTGCTGGAGCTCGACCGGGTCGGCGCCGAGGACGACTTCTTCGCCCTGGGCGGGCACTCCTTGCTGGCCACGCAGGTGGTGGCCCGGATCCGCCGCGCGTTCCCGGAGATCGGCGGCCGGATCCGGGTGGTCGACGTCTTCAAGCACCCGACGGTGGCCAAGATCGCCGCACTCCTCGCGGACGGGGGCGGCGGGGGAGACGGGAGCGGTGGTGCGGCGCGTCGTCGGCTGCTCCAGGAGCTCACGGCGGTGATTGCGGACGAGCAGCGGCAGGCCACCTTCGTGTGCCTGCCGCACGGCGGTGCGAACGCGGTCGTGTACCAGCCGCTCGCCGATGCCCTTCCGCCCGGCTACAGCCTTTACTCGGTGGCAGTACCCGGACACGAGGCCGGGGTGATCGAGGAGCAGCTGCCCATCGGCGAACTCGCCGACCTGTGCGTGGCCGAGATCCTCGCTGCGGTGCGGGGGCCGCTGGTCCTGTACGGGCACTGCGGACCCGGCGGCGCGCTGGCCGTGGCCATCGCCCAGCGGCTGACCACCGCCGGCCGTGACCTGTCGGCTCTGTACCTCGGCGGTGTCTTCCCCGCGGCGCGGCTGCCGGGGCGGATGTCCGGGTTCAACCGGATCTTTGACTTCCTGGAGCGGATCGGCGGCGATCGCGCCGAAGCCGTCGGGCTGCAGGGGCTCGGGGCGGATGTCTCAGGGCTCGAAGAGGAAGAGCTCCTGGCGGTCGTCCAGGCGATGCGCCGGGACGGCCAGCTGAGCTTCGACTACTTCACGGAGCTGTTCCGGGGGAGCCCCGTGCGGATCGGGGCGCCCGTCATCTCCGTGGTCGGCGAACTCGATCCCGCGACCGAGTTCCATCAGGAGCGATTCCGGGAGTGGGGCTTCCTCGGCGACACCACCGAGCTGGTGACGATCAGGGAAGCGGGGCACTTCTTCCCCAAGTACCGTGCCGAGGAGCTCGCCCAGATCATCACCACGGTCCATCCCGCCATCGCTTCCGGCGATCGCGCGGAGCTGACCTGCGCCGGGCGCGGTGCCGACTGGTCGCTGCACGACGGGGCCGGGGCTGCGCGGCAGCCCGAGCCGACGGCCGCCGACACTGCGACTCCCTCGAAGTCCGCCGCGTCGTCCGATGGTCCCCGGCCCAGCCTGGGACGGTTCGCGGCCGTCGCCCTCGGACAGCTGGTCTCGATCACCGGCTCCGCGCTGACCGAGTTCGCCCTCCCGATCTGGATCTTCCGCACCACCGGTTCGGTGACGAAGTTCAGCCTGATCGCCCTGTTCGCGCTGGCCCCCGGCATCCTCGTCGCGCCGCTGGCCGGGGCGGTCGTCGACCGCCTGGACCGTCGCCGGGTCATGATGGCGGGCGATCTCGCCTGCGGTGGGATCCAAGCGGTACTGCTGGCGCTGGTCTGGTCCGGATCACTGCGGATGTGGCACGTCTACGTCCTGATCTGCGCGTTGTCGACAGCGTTGACGTTCCAGCGCATCGCCTATGACGCGGCGATTCCGCAACTGGCGCCCAAGCGCTATCTCGGGCACGCGAACGGCATGGTCCAGCTCTCCAACGGGACGGCCCAGTTCCTCGTGCCGATGGTGGCCGCCGGACTGCTGGTCGGGATCGGTCTGCGCGGGATCCTGGTGTTCGACGTCGCGAGCTATCTCGTGGCCGTCGCGGTGATCGCCGCGGTGCGGTTCCCGGCGACGATGGGTGGCCACCGCCGGGAGTCGATGGCCGCGGAGATCGCCGAGGGCTTCCGGTTCGTCCTGGGGCGGAGTGCCTTCCGCGGCCTGCTGATCCTGCTCGCGGCGGTCGGGATGTTCCTCATCCCGCTGACCGTGATGGTCGGCCCGCTCGTCCTGTCCTTCTCGTCGCTGCCGGCGACCGCCGCCGTCCTCGTCGCGGGCGGCGCGGGCGCGGTCGGCGGCGGCCTGGCCATGGCCGTGTGGGGCGGCCCGCGCCGGCGCCGGATGGTCGGGATCAGGGTCCTGACCGTGCTGATGGGCCTGTCGGCGCTGGTCGCGGGGCTCCGGCCGAACGCCGCCGAGGTCGCTGTCGGCGCTTTCGGGCTCCTGTTCTGCCTGGTACTCGTCAACGGGATCATCACCACCATCGTCCAGACCAAGGTCCCGCAGCGCTTCCAGGGCCGGGTCTTCGCGGTCAACACCATGGCCGCCAACGCCACCCTGCCGATCGGCCTCGGACTGCTCGTCCCCCTGGGGACGAGGCTGCTGGATCCGTTGGTGGCCCCGCACGGGGTACTCGCCGCAAGCGTCGGCGCGGTGATCGGGACCGGCCCCGGCCGAGGGCTCGGCCTGCTGTACATGGTCTGCGGACTGATCTCGCTGGTGATCGTCGGCCTGGCCGGCCGGTTCCGGGCGGTCGCCCGCTTCGACGACGACCTGCCGGACGCGTTGCCTGACGACGTCGTCGGCCTCGCAGCCCTCGGGCGTGGAGCACGACTCGGATCGGAGAGGAACTCATGAGCACGACATCGACGGCACCGCAGTGGATCGCCACCCCCGGAAAGCCCGTCACCGCGCATGTCCCCGAGATGTGCCTGGGGCAGGCCCGCGCATGGCTCGTGGACCATCGTGACGAGATCCGCCGGGGCCTGGACGAGCACGGAGCGCTGTATCTGCGCGGACTGCCGGTCCGCAGCGTCGAGGACTTCGCCGCCGTCCGCGACACGGTCGTGACCGAGGCCGCGTCCTACAAGGAGAAGGCGACGCCCCGCAGCCACTTCGGCTCCGATGTCTTCTCCTCGACCGATCTCCCGCCACAGCAGTCCATCCGGCCGCACAACGAGAACAGCTACGCCCTGGAGTTCCCGGGTCTCCTGGTGTTCGGGTGCCTGATTGCGCCGGACGAGGGCGGGGCCACGCCGGTCACCGATGTCCGCAAGGTCCTGAGGAACATCCCCGCCCCGCTGGCCGACCGCTTCCGCGAGCACGGCTGGGGGCTGGTGCGCAACTACGGCGAGCATCTCGGCCTGTCGTGGCAGACGGCGTTCGGCACCGAGGACCGGGCGGCCGTCGCGGAGTACTGCCGCAGGAACCTGACCGCGCACGAGTGGTGCGCCGACGGACACCTCCGGACCGTCCAGCGCCGGACCGCGACGATCCGGCACCCGCGCACGGGAGCGGAGGTCTGGTTCAACCACATGGTCTTCTGGAACGAATGGTCCCTCGACCCCGACGTCCGCGAAGTCCTGGCCGAGGACTTCGGCGCGGAGAACCTGCCGTTCGGCACCTCGTGCGGCGACGGTACTCCCGTCACGCGCGAGGACATCGCGACGATCGACGCGGCGTACCGCGACGCGACGGTCCGGGAGAGCTGGCGGCCGGGCGACGTGATGATCGTCGACAACATCCTGACGGCCCACGGCCGCGAGCCGTACCGGGGCTCCCGGAAGATCGTCGTGGCCATGGGCGATCCGGTTTCGCTCGACGACTGTGCCCCGAGCGCCGCCGCGCTCGCCGGCTTCGCAGCAGGCGTCAAGCGCCGACGCACGTCGAGGTGGCGCCGGGGTTCCTGAACGGGGCGCCCGTGGGCCGAAGGCCCGTCTGGGCAGTGGCGCGGGGTGGTCGGGGAAGTGGGTCAGGCCCTGCTGAGCCAGGCGGCGCCGGCGGCCTTGATCTCGGCTTCCAGGGCGCTGTCGCGGGTGGGGAACTCGCGCACGACGGGGAAGCCGGACTTCTCCAGCAGGTAGGCCAGGGCGGCGTACTCGCGCGGGAAGCGGCGGACCTCCTGCTCGTCGGCTTGCTGGACCTCGGTCAGGAAGTTGAAGCAGCTCATGTCGTAGCTGCTGTCGCGGCGGCTGATGCGCCAGCCGCCGTCACGCTTCTCGACCTGGTCCAGGAAGCGGTTGTGGGCGGTTGCGCCGAGCTCCAGGACCGTGTT
>Ga0302314_10018574_pt1 | contig 11590 bp, 13 predicted proteins | sample III_Palsa_N2_3_FD_200533 | JGI IMG/M metagenome (GOLD analysis project Ga0302314, IMG submission 200533) | Peat permafrost microbial communities from Stordalen Mire near Abisko, Sweden - III_Palsa_N2_3 | ecosystem: Environmental > Terrestrial > Soil > Palsa > Peat permafrost | place: Sweden... | reverse complement strand
AGCGAAAGAGCCGTTCCGAATAACTCTTACTCGCGGAAAGCACCGAGGGCAGGTGGGGCAGACCCGCGCCAACGACGATGAGCGGCCCACCGACCTGAGAAAGCTCATGGCATGCGGCGCAGAGCGCGGACACGTCGGGCGCGGGCACGTCCTGCATCTCGTCGACGAACAGCGCGATGCCGACGCCAAGGTCGGCGGCGACCGAGGAGGCGTCGGTGAACAGCTCGGTCAGGTCCACCTCGAGATCGCCCGAGTCGGCCCGGCCTCGCGCGGCGGGCACATCGATGCCGAACTGGGCATTGATGGAAGTGCCCTTGGGCGCGCTCGGGTCGCGGAGCGCGAAGGCCTTGAGCACGCCGAGGAAGTCGTCGATCCGGTCGGGCGCACGGTGCCTGGGCGCCAGCTCGCGCACGGCCATGTGCAGCGCGCTCGCGATCGGGCGGCGGACGGACTGGTCCGGCCTTGCCTCGAGCTTGCCTGTCCCCCAGAGCCGCTGCAGGGCCATCGACCTGAAGGTATTGAGCATGACGGTCTTACCGACACCGCGCAGTCCGGTGAGCACCATGGACCGCTCGGGACGGGACCTAGCCACCCGCTCAAGGACAACCTCGAACTGGCGGATCTCCCGATCCCGACCGGCGAGCTCAGGCGGCCGCTGCCCGGCGCCGGGCGCATATGGGTTCCGAATGGGGTCCACGATCGGACTCTATGGCGTCCTCTAGCCCGATCCGTAGATTTCCGTAGAGAACCCTACGGGCGTGTCGCTAGTTATTGCGCCCGAGGAACCGCTTGTGCGCTTCGGCAAGCCGGAAGTACGCGCGAGCCGCGATTTCGGCACGGCGGGCGGCATACTCGTGCGGCGCCACCTCGAACCGAGTGAGCGCGACCTGCACGGCCGCGAGCTCGGACTCGTACTCATCCTCGATCGAAAGCGCGTCATCGACGTACTGGGTGTCTGCCTTGCTCATGTTCACGGTCAACGCTGTTCGCCTTTCATGCTTTACCCCCCGGCATGTCATGCTTTAGCCCCGGCATGACAGTCAATCGCATCGTCATATGTCCACGGGATCACCTGGGAAAACTCATAGTTCACAGCCGAAACAGCCATACTCGGCGACCACAAACGGTTACCGACGTGCCTCATGTTGTGTGTGATCTAGATCACATTATGATCCGTCGGTCGACGCTTCCGGCCTGTGACCGACGGGACCGCTGATGCGTGCTAGGTAAGCGTTATAGGCCGCGAGCTGGTCGTCATCCTCGTCGACATCGGCGGTCCGCACGCTTTGACCGGTTCCGCGCTCCCCTGCCTGGGTGGTGGCGGGAGCGGCGGGCAGAACCTCGGCAATCCTGTCGGCCATGCTCGCCCGGCGAGCGACCTCCAGCCAGCCCATGGACGCGGAGGATCGAGTCTCCCTTGTCCATGCGAAGAACGTCACCATGATCATTACGAACATGATCGCGGCGCCGCCGACCCACATTACCGCGCCGCCCTGGTGCAGGTCGTCCACGGCGGACGGTCCCCAGGATCGCGGCTCCATCGGCGCGTTCGGGTCGGTCTGGTAGGAGCCGAGAACGACCCCGGTGAACGCGTCCACCGGCATCGCGATGAACAGCAGGAAGAGCCTGAGCGGGTAGGACACCTTCCACTTGATCGGCTCCCGGCCGACAAGCGGCAGGAAGTACAGGTATCCGACGACGAGATAGAGCACATGCTCTGATTCGTGGACCGCGTCGTGTTCAATGACCAAGTTCATGAAGCTGGTCAGGTGCGTCCCGACGATGGTCGCGGCGTAGGCGGCCACGCCAAAGCCCGGCCAGGTTATCCAGAGCACCGGCTTAGACCTGATGATCTTCTTCACCCACGTGTGCAGCGGGTTCCTGCTCGCGTGCAGCAGCAGCGTCACCGGCTGCCCGGAGACGAGCAGCGGCGGCGCGACCATGATCAGCATCAGGTGCTGGATCATGTGGTCCCAGAACAGCGTGTCGTCGTATGTCCCGATCCCGCTCTGCGTGGCCACGTTGATCACGAGCAGCCCGAGCAGGAACAGGATGACCCGCCCGATCGGCCATGGCCGCCTCGGGTGGCGCTTACGTACCCGGAGGGCGCCCCATAGGTAGGCCGCCGCGAGTGCCACGGTGAACCCCGTGACGATCGGCGCGAACTGCCAGTTGGTAGCGGCCTCGCCCCAGCCAAATGGCGGCAACGTGGAGCTTCCCATGGGCCGAGCCTACCCCTCACCTACGCACTGTCGTAGAGCGCGGTGGCGCGTGAAGCACCGGGAATTCACCCAGACGGCGTGGGCCAGTTACAGGTGACCTGCGGGTTGACGCCTAGGTAGTTCAGCGGGCCGGTCAGCAGCGTCGCCGCGATCGTCGCGCCCCCGCTGCAGCTGCTTATCGAGTTGGCGAAATAACCTCGCTGGCCAGCGGCGGCGGCGCCGATGATCAGCCAGACGAAGAGCACTATCGTCCTTCTTGACATGCCTCTCCGCCTCCAGCCGACAAACCCGCACACGGTACCTAGGCGGGATAATAGCTCCCGGCCACCTGACTACTCCCATTTTGGGCACATCGCCACGCCGGGCAGACCAACGACCCTCGTACTTGCGTTACTGCTGCACTACCGCCCGGTAACCGGGGGTGAGAACGCGAACACCCCGTCGGGTCCCGGTTCGAGCGGCACCGTATCCACCACCGCGTCCGGACTGAGCGGCCCGTAGATATGCGGAAACGGCTCGTCCCAGCCCGGCACCGGATCATAACGGAGCACGGGACCTACCTTATCGGCGTCGATCACGAGCAGCAGGAGGTCCGATACTCCCGCGTAGAACGAGTTCGCGACCCAGCCGACCTGACCGGCGGTCGACGCGTGGATGAACCCCTCCTCGGCCAGCGTCCGGCCCCTGCTCGACGTGGTGTACGCACCGTCCTCGAGAGCCCGTTCCCAGTCGGCGACGGTAGCGATGTGGTAAATGACGCTCACGGTCCCTCAGCTTTCGCATGGTTGAGGTGCGGGGAGAGCGGCCAAGCCTACCGAACCGCAATCGCGCTTTCCTGTCGGCCACGCCATCGACACCTGACACTGGCTGCGGCCATCCGGCGCGGCAACCCGCACCGCGCGGAAACCCGACAAAAATGGCACACACGGGCCGACTTTAGCGTTTGACGAGAACGCGACCGTCTGTATCTTTGTCCTATGGATATAGATAAAGAGATCAGCGACCAGGTGGCTCGCCCCGGACCGGGTGGGCCGGGGTCGCCGATCGAGTTCCGACTGGATTCGGCCTCGGGGGTGCCGACCTACCTGCAGCTTGTGCACCAGGTCGAGCACGCGCTGCGGCTGGGCTATCTCAAGCCCGGCGACCAACTGCCGAAGGTTAGGGACGTGGTCGCCTCGCTGGCCATCAACCCGAACACGGTGCTGAAGGCCTATAAGGACCTGGAGTCCAAGGGCCTGACGGCCGGGCGGCCCGGCCAGGGCACATTCGTCCAGGCCACGCTGAGCCAGGTCGCACTCCCCGAGCTGACCGCGCTGCGCCGCTCCCTGTCGGGCTGGCTGGCCGCCGCGGACGGGGCCGGTCTTGACGAGAACGGGATCGTGGCGCTGTTCACCAGCGCGCTGCGGGATTTCTATGAGCGCCGCGGCGGCTCCGGTGACGGGCGCGGGGCGGCAGGCGGCGAAGCGAAGGGGGTCGCATGAACATGAACGTCATCGAGACCAGCGGCCTGGGCAAGCGGTACGGCGGCACCTGGGCGCTGCGCGATTGCACGCTGGCGATCCCCGCCGGGCACGTGGCCGCGCTGATCGGCCCGAACGGCGCGGGCAAGACGACCCTGCTGAACCTGGCAGTCGGTCTGGCGGCGCCGACCGCGGGCGGCGTCACCGTGCTCGGCGGCCGGCCCGCCGGGTCACCGGCCGCGCTTGACGGCATCGCGTTCGTCGCGCAGGACACACCGGTGTACAGGAACCTGTCCGCCGCCGACATGCTGCACCTGACCCGAAACCTGAACCGCCGCTTCGACCAGCACTACGCGGAAACCAGGCTGGGTGAGCTCGGCATCCCGCTGAAGCGGAAGGCAGGGAAGCTGTCCGGCGGCCAGCGGGCGCAGCTCGCGCTGACCCTGGCGCTGGCCAGGCGGCCGAAGCTGCTGGTGCTTGATGAGCCGGTGGCGATGCTCGACCCGGTCGCCCGGCACGACTTCATGGCCACGGTACTGACCGCGATGGTCGACGACGGCGTGTCGGTGGTGCTGTCCTCGCACGTGCTCGCCGACCTCGAGCGGGTGGCCGACTACCTCATCCTGCTGTCGCGCGGCGGGGTGCAGGTGGCCGGGGAGGCCGACGACCTGCTCGCCGGCCACCGCCTGCTGACCGGCCCGGCCGCCGAGGCCGACGGACTCGCCGGACGGCTGGCGGTGGTGCACGTCCGGCGGGCCGGGGCGCAGGCCCACGTGCTTGTCCGGGCCACCGCGGGCGATCCGGTCCCGCCGGGCTGGGAGGCGCATCCGGTCGGCCTGGAGGAACTCGCCATGGCCTATCTGCGCGAGCCCGGCGCCGCGGCGCTGCCCGGCCCGGTCCGCGCCAGGGACACCAAGCAGGCAACCCCGACAGAGGTGACGCAATGACCACGCTGACCGTGCCCGCCCGTCCGGAGGACGACACGAGCCCGCCGCCGGTGCCGTGGCGGCGGATGGCCTGGGTCACCTGGCGGCAGCACCGCTTCACGCTGGCCGCAGTGGCCGTGTTCCTCGGCGCGCTGGCGGTGGGCCTGTGGCTCGCCGGCCTTAAAACGCACCACGTCTACGCCGCCCTGGTCGCCGCCTGCCACCCAGCCTCAGCCGCCTGCGCCGGCATGAGCACCACCTTCATCGGCACGAACGGGTTCCTGTCGAATGGCTTCATACTGCAGGCGGTGCCCGTGCTGATCGGGGCGTTCGCCGGGGCGCCGGTGCTGGCCAGGGAGATGGAGACCGGTACCTTCCGGTACGCCTGGACCCAGGGCTTCGGCCGGTGGCGCTGGACGCTGGCCAAGCTGGCGCCGCTTGCGGTCGCGGTGGCCGCCGCTGCCGGAGCCCTCAGCGTGCTGCTGTCCTGGTACTACCAGCCGTACTTCGCCACCGGCAACCAGGCCGCGAGCTTTTCCGAGCTGACCCCGTTCTTTCCCGGCGTATTCGACCTGCACGGGATCACGTTCGCCGCCTGGACGCTGACCGCCTTCGCGATCGGCGCGCTGGCCGGCATGCTCATCCGCCGGGTCGTCCCCGCGATTGCCGCCACCATAGCCGCCTACGCCGGGCTCGCCTTCGCGGCCGGGGGATTCCTGCGCCAGCACTACCTGACGCCGCGGGTCACCAGCAACCCGAACGTGCCGGGCTCCGCGTGGATCATCAGCCAGTGGTGGACCAAAGGCGGCAGGTTCGCCTTCGCCGGCTGGCCCCCCGACCGCCTCCTCCAGCAGTTCTGCCCACAAGGCCCTCAGGCTGGGGTGGGGCCTGACGGCGAGCCGAAGACGGTAAGCATCGCGGAGTGCCTCACCCCGCACGGCTACACGCAATGGACCAGCTACCAGCCGGCCAGCCGGTTCTGGCCATTCCAGTGGATCGAGGGCGGCTGGCTGCTCGCGCTGTCCGTGCTGCTCATCGCCGCGACCATCTGGCTTGTCCGCCGCCGCGCGGCCTGATGCGTCCCGCCGCGCGAGCTAAGAACTTACGCAGGCTGTAGATTCCGGTTCCAGCTGTCCCTGCGGGCACCTGTGATCAGCGGCGCGCCGAGTGGTCCAGCGATGTGGCCTCGAAATCCGTCTAGGTTCCCTGTCCCCTGCTGATTATGCCGAGCGTTTCTGACGTGTTGACGGTCACTGCGATCGGCGTACAGCAGCCTGGTTACCCGGCCGGGCTGGCACTGCCTGCCTGTCTGCCTGGCTCCGTTGCCCGTTCGCTGCTGCGCAGGCGGGACAGCAGGACTGCCGTGGTGAGGAGGGAAGCAGCGCCTGCGATGGCCATCACGGCCCTGGCGGGGAGAATGTTGTTGGCGATCTGCATGGCGCCGTCGGCCATGTTGAGGATAGACCGGCCGAGCACGTACTGGCCGGGCAGCACATCGGCCAGCAGCGCGTACCCGGCCCCGTCGGCGACGCCGTCGCCGACCCCGGCCGCCATCAGCAGCACCAGCGCTGCCCACGCCGGCAGCACGCCTGTCGCCAGCAGCGCGACAGGCAGCACGCGCAGCAGCTGCCAGCTGGCCAGCAGCCGGCGAGGCGGCACCCGGTCGGCGACCGCCATCAGAGTCATCGCCCCCAACACCTGGGGCAGCGAGCCGGCCGCGTAGGCCAGGGCGGCTAGCAGCGGCGAGCCCGTCCGGGCGTAGATGAGCACGGCCAGCGCCAGCATCTGCATCGTGGACGCGACGGCCAGTATGGCAGGGAGGGCGGCCGCCCGGCCGCCGAACAGGGCGCGGAATTCTCCGCTAGCGGCGGCATCCCGGTAGGTGGACATGCTCACAGGCTCCGGGCCGGCGGTGCCCGGCGGCTAATGTTTCAGGTGGAGGCGAAACATGGCGGTCCTCGAGCTCACCCCGGACGACCTGGCAGCCACCCGGTTCGCCCTGTCGCCCATGGCCGAGCTGACCGGTGCCCTGCAGGTCCTCGGCGGCCGCTACCTGCCGCCAGGGCTGGACAGGTGGGCTGCCCAGACCAGGCCGCAGTACCTGGCGCTGCGCCAGGCCGACCCCTTCTTCGCAGCTCTCGTCGACTTGCTGTGCGCCACCACCTGGCTACCGGACTTCATCTGCCGGCCGCCGCGTGCCATGGACACGGCGTTCGCCGCCGAGCTGGCCGCCATCGGCGCTGTACCGGCCGCCCAGGCCCGCGCGGACCTGATGCTCAGCAGCCAGGGACGCCCGCTTGCGCCCGAACTCGGCCGCGACGACGTCCCTGATGCGGCCGCCCGCACCCTGGGCGCCGCCTGGAACGAGCTCCTCGCCCCGGACTGGCCCCGCCTGCGGGCGATCCTGGAACGAGACGTCATCCACCGGGCCGGCCTGCTGGCCGCCTACGGCTGGCGGCGCGCCTTCGGCAGCCTGACCGCCGGCCTGCGCTGGGACGCCGGGCGGATCGAGATCCGCACCCTCACCGGTCCCTCGCACCGCATCAAGGGCGCGGTACTTACCCTGGTGCCGAACGGATTCGGGGGTGAACGGCTGTCTCTTGACCCGCCGCGCGCCTACGCCTACCACTATCCCGCCCGGGGCACCGCCCTGCGGGAACCACCCTCGCCCGACGGCGTAGAGCGCCTTATCGGCCGGCCCCGCGCTCACCTGCTGCAGGCCCTGGATTCCCCGGCCACCACCAGCCAGCTATCCCGGGAACTGGCCATGAGCCTCGGCGGGACCAGCACCCACCTGGCCATCCTCCAGCAGGCCGGCCTCGTCACCCGGGCCAGATCCGGCCGCACCGTCCTGTACCGCCGCACCCCGCTCGGTGACGCCCTCGCGGACGCCTCACCCCAGCATCCCGGGCAGGACCAGGACCAGACTGAAGGTCAAGGCGTACCTCGACGGGGAGCTGCGGGAGAGTTCCCCCACGACCGCTTCGCCTGAACGGTAAACGGGTGGCGCCTCCGGACCGCGCGGAGCACAATCGCCGCATGCCTGCTGCATCCGTCCGTCCCGCCACCCTTGCGGACGCCGAAGGCATCGGCCTGGTCCACGTCCGCTCATGGCAGTCTGCCTACCGGGGCAAGATGCCCCAGGACCACCTCGATGGGCTCGACCCGGCCCGTCGCGCGGAGGTGTGGCGGCGAATCATGGAGGAGGCCGAGCCGTCACGGGGCGGGGTCCTTGTCGCGGTGGCGGAGGGCGGCGGTATCACCGGGTTCGCGTCGTTCGGTCCCTCGCGGGACAGCGACACCGATCCGCGAGTGACCGGCGAGGTCTCCGCCATCTACGCGGACCCGGACGCCTGGGGCACGGGCGCCGGGCGCGCCCTGATGGCCAGCGCGGTCGCGGAACTGGCCCGGCTCGGCTACGCTGACGCGATCTTGTGGGTGCTGGACACCAACGACCGGGCACGCCGGTTCTACGCTCTGGCGGGGTGGGAGGAAGACGGTGCGAACAAGACCGACGGTAGCCGCGGCTTCGACATCACCGAGGTCCGCTACCGCAGAACGCTCGGCCGTTGCGTCTGACCGCACCGCCTTCGGCGGACAGGTTGATTTCGGGCACCAAGCTGTCGCTGTTCGGGGCGCCGATCAATGGCTGTCAGGGCCTGTCTTTGAAACCTCCGGGCTGGCTCGTCGATGCGCCTGCCGGCACGGAGCGGACACCGAAGACCTCGCTCTCGCGGTCCGCTCCGTGCCGTTAGGCTCGTTCGAGATGACCGCGTCCTCCCACCCTCAGGGCTGCCGAGCTGCTCGTCGTAGATGCGGTTGCCGTCTCCGGTGTCGAGGAAGCCGCTGTCGTAGGGACTGGTCGGAGGATAGAGATCAACCATCCTGGTGATCTTACGACCAATGGCAATCCCAGGGCTCCGCATCCGTGTCCCCTCTCAAGGGAGCTGCGACGCAACACCGAATGCCGCGAGGTACAGCGAGACACGCGTCAGCTCGCGTGAGACGGGACAACCAGACACCCGGGCAGAAGCGCAGCTATGCGTAGACGAGCACACGTGACCTGCTGCGGCACTAGCCCGCCGTGGTGAATTGGGGCAGGCGGGCCATGACGGCCTGCAGGTCGGCGTCATCGGAGATGCCCTGGAAGTCATAGCGCGACGTGTACGGGGCCTCCAGGGCGCGGATCTCCTCGTCGCTAAGCTCGATATCGAGCGAGGCCGTGGCATCGTCGATCTGCCGGACGGTGCTCGCGCCGACGAGCGGGGAGGTCACGACGGGCTTGCTGCGCAGCCAGGCCAGCGCGACCTGGGCGCGCTTCACCCCGCGGGCCTCGGCCACGGCACCGACGGCGTCGACGATCACGTGGTCGGACTGCCCGGTCAGCGGGGTGTAAAGCATGTCGGCGAAGCCGTCGTTGCCGCTGCGTGCGGTCGCCTTGGCGTCGTCCCAGGCGCGGGCGAGGCGGCCGCGTGCCAGCGGGCTCCACACGATCGCGGCGATGCCCTCGTCGAGGCACAGCGGGATCATCTCGCGCTCCTCCTCGCGGGCGAGCAGGTTGTAGTGGTCCTGCATCGACGCGAACCGCGCCCATCCGTGCTCATGCTGCAGGTGCAGGGCCTTCGCGAACTCCCAGGCGGGCATGGAGGAGGCGCCGAGGTAGCGCACCTTGCCGGCCTTGACGAGGTCGTGGAGTACCCCGAGGGTCTCCTCAAGCGGCGTCGTGTGGTCGTTGCGGTGAATCTGATAGAGGTCGATGTAATCGGTGCCGAGGCGGGTGAGGGAGTGCTCAACCTCGGTCATGATCGCCTTACGGGACAAGCCCTTGCCGTTCGGGCCGGAACGCATGGGGTTCCGCAGCTTGGTCGCGATCACGATGTCGTCGCGGTTCGCGAAGTCGCGCAGGGCGCGGCCGAGGATCTCCTCGCTCGAGCCTTGCGAGTACATGTTCGCGGTCGCGCACGAGCTGCTGGCTGAGTCCGCCGCCGTCTCGATGAACGAGATCGCCAAGCGGGCGGGCGTGGGCGCCGGGACGCTGTACCGGCACTTCCCGACACGCGAGGACCTGATCCTGGCCGTGTACCGGCACGACGTGCAGAAGCTGGTCGACTCGGTCGACGAGATCCTCGCCACTCATCCGCCGCTTGAGGCGTTCACCGCCTGGTTCGAGACACTCGCCGCCTACATCCGGGTCAAGCACGGCCTCGGGGAAGCCCTACACAACGCCGCGATTCAGAACGCCATCGACGAGACCTACGCCCCCGTCGCCGCCGCCGTGACGAAGCTGCTGGACGCGTGCGTCGCCGACAACAGCGTCCGCCGTGACCTCGACCCCGCCGACGTGCTGCTGCTCATGGGCTACCTCTGGCGCGTCGCGCCAGACGAAGACGGCATCAGGCAAGGCCGCCGCCTGACCCAGGTCGTCCTCGACGGGATCCGCACCGGGCGCCCCGGCGGCGAGCACGCCTGACAGCACACAACAACCACGGCCGCCGGCCTGGTCGCCGGGCTTCACTGCCGCCGGCGACGTCCCAGCAGGCTCCCGGGACTAGACCGGATCGTCAACGCCGGTGTTCCGGTGGCGGGACGGCGCCGGCCCGAACTGGCGCGTCTACGCCGATCCGGCCGGCAAGCCATTCTGCCTGGTATGGACGATCTAGCGGGACAGTGAAATCCGGTCGACTTCCGGAGGCGGCCAGAGAAGGATGAGCAGCGTGGCCTCGGTTATGTGGGACGCGGAGCTCGCGGCGGTCTACGACGACGTTTACGCGCGGGAGGCCGAGCCGTCCGTCGTCGAGCCGATCACCGGGGTCCTCGCCGAACTGGCGGGCAGCGGTGCGGCCCTTGAGCTCGCCGTCGGCACGGGGCGGATCGCGCTCGCGCTCAGCGCGCGGGGAGTTGCCGTCACCGGAATCGAGCTGTCGCCGCACATGGCCGCGCGGCTGCGCGCCAAGCCCGGCGCCGATGCGATTCCCGTGATCGTCGGCGACATGACCACCATCCGGGCGGAAGGCTCGTTCACGCTGGTCTACCTGGTGGCGAACTCCATCATGAATGTCACCACCCAGGACGAGCAGCTCGCGGTCTTCAGTAACGCGGCCGCTCACCTGGGACCGGGCGGCCGCTTCGTGGCGGAACTGACCGTGCCCCAGCCGCGCGCAGTGCCGGCCGACGGGAAGGGCCGCGTCTTCACCCTCGACCCCGACCATGTCGGAATCGAGACGTTCGACGACCCCGCCGGCCAGATCGCTTGGTCGCACCACTGGATGCAGGTGGGCGGACGCCTCGTCCGGCACTCTGCCCCCTACCGCTACATCTGGCCCGCAGAACTGGACCTGATGGCCCGGCTGGCCGGCCTCCAGCTTGAGCACCACTGGGCCGGCTGGGACCGGTCCCCGTTCAACGCCACGAGCGCCCGTCACGTCAGCGTGTACGCAAAGACCTGAAGCAGCGCACGTGCAGGGGATCTGGCGCATCCGCTGAAACCGATGGTCTCGATGACGGGCGGGTCGCCGAGCTTGCGGCGCAGCCGGCTAATCGTGATCCTCCCACAGTCTCCCGCGCTGCAGGTGACTCACGGCGTTCGCGTGGCACGTACCGATAGGTGTCCTTGGAATCTGACCAGTCTCAGCTTGTCCCGCCGCGTCTCGCGGGCAGATTCGTTTACCGATACGACCCTGAGCTGGGCTTCCCTGCTCCTCGGAGTCCACATCAAGCTGAAAGGCGGGACGGGAGGACGAGCTCGGCGGCACGCGCCTGCAGGTCACTCAAGGCCGCATTGGCGAAGGGCGGGAACGGTTCGTCATCGTTCGCCTTCATCCAGCGCTCGAACGCGACGCTGAAAGCGAGCATGCCTGTCTCCGCCCCCAGTCGCGCGGTAAGTTCGTCTGTGCCTCGCTCGCGCAGGGCAGCGGTGATCGACTTGGTGATCCGGGCGTGCTTGAGTAGTCCCCGCTCCTGCAGCTCGCTGTTCGCCGCGACC
>Ga0302314_10018573_pt1 | contig 11592 bp, 12 predicted proteins | sample III_Palsa_N2_3_FD_200533 | JGI IMG/M metagenome (GOLD analysis project Ga0302314, IMG submission 200533) | Peat permafrost microbial communities from Stordalen Mire near Abisko, Sweden - III_Palsa_N2_3 | ecosystem: Environmental > Terrestrial > Soil > Palsa > Peat permafrost | place: Sweden... | reverse complement strand
AGGGGGAGCTCGAATGATTGTCCCGGCCGGTGCGGAGAGCGCTCCATGAGCGATGAACGGGCCGCGATCCCGCAGGAGACATACACGTGAAAAAACATGGCTTGATCACGCTTGCGTTGACCGCCATTGCGTTGACATCGCCAGCAAGATCGGCGACGCCAAATACCGTTACTTATGAACGCAATGTCCTGGTCACCATGCGTGACGGCGTCAAGCTGCATGCTGACATCTACCGGCCTGACGCGGAGGGAAAGTATCCGGTACTGCTGACGCGCACGCCGTACGACAAGAACAATGCCGTCGCTTTTGGTCTGCAGGGTGCGGCCCGCGGCTATGTCGTGATCATTCAGGACGTGCGGGGACGCTATACCTCCGAAGGCACCTGGTATCCATTCAAGAATGAGCCGAATGACGGCTATGACACCGTGGAATGGGCCGCTGCCCTGCCCTACTCCAATGGCAAGGTCGGAATGTTCGGCGGCTCATATGTCGGCGCGACGCAGATGCTGACGGCAATCGCTCACCCGCCGCATCTCGCGGGAATCTGCCCTGTCGTCACGGCGAGCAACTATCACGAAAACTGGACTTATCAGGGCGGTGCGCTCGAGCAGTGGTTCGACGAGTCCTGGACCACGCAACTGGCAGCGGACACGCTGAATCGGGACGTCGCGAGCCGTACCGATCCGCTCAACGGCATCATGACGCTGCCTGCGGCCGACTATCCATTGCTTCGCCCCAAGCAGAAAGCGCAGGGCAAGACCACCGCCCGACTGGCGCCCTATTTGCTCGACTGGCTCGATCATCCGAACTTTGATGATTACTGGAAAAGCATTGCGATCGAGAATCACTATGCCGACATCGCGGTACCTGCGCTGAACATCGCCGCCTGGTACGACATCTTCCAGGGCGGCTCGCTGCGCAACTACATGGGCATCAAGGCCCTGGGCGGCACGGACACGGCGCGTCACGGCCAGCAGTTGATGGTGATTGTGGGCGGTCACGCCGGCAATGGCCCGAAGATCGGTGACGTGGACTTCGGGCCCGGCTCGCATTTTGACGAGGGCGAAACCACGCTGCGCTGGTATGACTATCTGTTCAAGGGCGTGCAGAACGACTTCGCTTCCGGCAAGCCCGTGCACATTTTCGTGATGGGTCTAAATAAATGGCGCGATGAAGACGGCTGGCCGCTCGCGCGCGCGCATATCACGCGCTACTTTCTGCACGCGAACGGCTCTTTGAGCGTGGCATCGCCCGGCGGGGAGAAGCCGGACCAATACGTCTACGATCCGGAAAACCCGGTGCAGACCATCGGCGGACCGCTGTGTTGCAGGCCATTGCCCACGGGCATTGGGCCGCAGGACCAGAGGCCCGCCGAGGCGCGCAATGATGTGCTGGTCTATACCTTGCCCGCCTTTGCGAAGGACACCGAAGTCACCGGGCCGATCTCGCTCGATCTCTATGTGAGCAGCTCAGCCGTGGACACCGATTTCACCGGGATGCTCGTGGACGTCTGGCCGAATGGGTATGCGCAGAATCTCACGAGCGGCATTCTGCGGCTGCGATACCGCAATTCCAACGAGAAACCGGAGCTCTCGAATCCCGGACAGACCTATCACGTCACGCTGGATCTATGGGCCACCAGCAATGTATTCCTCGCCGGCCACAAGCTGCGCCTCGAAGTATCCAGCAGTAATTTTCCGCGCTTCGACCGTAATCTAAATACGGGCGAAAACCAGGCGCATTCCACCACTCTGGTCAAAGCGACGAATGTGATTTACCACGACAAGATGCATCCTTCAGCACTGATCGTACCCATCGTGCCGTGAGGCGTATCAACAGGAGCGCGTAGCATGACGATCACGGGCGGATGTATTTGCGGGGCCGTGCGTTACGAGAGCAGTGCCGAGCCGCTCGCCACGCGCGCGTGCTGGTGCCGCTATTGCCAGTACATCGGCGCCGGCAGCGGCACGGTCAACACGTGCTTTCGCACCGATTCCTTCAGCGTGCGCGGTGAGACCCGCGACCATCGCGGCATTGCCGACAGCGGCAATATCATGCATCGCCGCTTCTGTCCGAGCTGCGGAGTGCATTTATTCAGCGAGGCGGAAGTGCGGCCACATCTGATATTTGTACGCGTGGGCACGCTGGACGATCCAAATCTCGTTGCACCGGCAATGACGATCTGGACCTCCGAGGCACCCGCCTGGGCCTGCATCGATGAGGCGTTGCCGCGGCTCGAGCGTCAGCCGCCGCCCGTGGCTTGAGGAGGCAGTGATGCTCCATCAGCGAATGCGCCACCTGCGGGAACGTGGGCCAGCGATGCTCTACGTGGCGCTCGTCTGCATCGTCGGACAGTGCGCTATCGGCGCGGATGTTTATAAGACCGTGGATGCGCAGGGCCACGTCGTGTATTCGGATCGCCCGTTATCGTCGGCCTCCCAGCGGATCACTCTGCAGGTCACGGCGCCGAACGCGCAGGAAGCCGCTCGCCTGACAAAGGAACAGGCGTTGCAAAGTGCACAAGCGTCCCAGGACATGAAAGAGATGCAGCAGACAGCGGCCGATCAGCAGAAACTAGCCGCTGCGGAGGCCCTGCAAAAACAGCGTTGCGATGCAGCCCGCAGTCGCTATGCGGCGTTCGCCGCCGGCGGGCGCTTGTTCAAGACCGATGAACAGGGCAATCGCGCCTATTACACCGATGATGAAATCGCGGCCGAGCTCGCGGCCGCAAAGGCCGCCATGGACAGTGCTTGCCCGCAGTGAGCTGGCGTGGGGCGCGCGCTGGAGGCGTCGCTGCGGCGTTGCTGCTCGCGGTCAGGGCACTGTGCGATAGCAGCGCTCGCGCGGACTCATCCATTTACAAATATCGTGACGCTAACGGCAACCTGATCTATTCCGAGCAGAAGCCCGAATCCGCTAAAACCGAAACCATCAACGTCACGCTCGAGAACAAGGCGCCGCGAATCGACGTCGAGCAAGTCGGTGACGGCGAGCATCTGGAGCTTCGGGCGATCAACGAGTGTCGTTGCGCGGCGGAGTTTGAAGTGCGCCTGCTCGAAGCGCAGAACCTCAAGATGGCCGCGCATACGGTCTATCACGTGGTGCTCGCGCCGCAATCCGAGCAAGCCATCGTGCAGGCGACACACGAGGGCGACGGCGCGCCGAGCTGGCGCTACTCATGGAAGGGGGTTCTGGGCACGCCGGGTGCGCAGCACCGGCCGCACGAGCCCTATCGTGCACCCTTCGCGATCGGCTCGAGCTTTCGGATCACGCAGGCCTATCCGCTGCGCGTCACGCACGACACTTTGGATTCGCTGTACGCCGTGGATATCGCCTTACCCGATGAAACGCCGGTTTATGCAGCGCGCGAAGGTACCGTGATCAATCTGCGTCACGACAGCTTCAGGGGCGCAGCGACGGCGGTGATGCTCGATCAGGCCAACATGATCGAGATTCTCCACGACGATGGCACGATCGGTATGTATGCGCACCTGCACTGGGATTCAGTGCGCGTGCAGCCCGGCCAGTACGTGCATCGCGGCGAATACATTGCGGATTCGGGCGCTACTGGGTTTACGACCGGCGCACACCTTCACTTTGCCGTGCTCAGAAACGCCGGCCTGCAGGCCGAATCGGTGCCGATTCAGTTCAGTGGTCCGGGCGGAGCCGCGATCACGCCGCAAACCGACATGATGCTCACGGCGTATTGAAATGCGCTAGGCGCGAAAGCCGATGCGCGCGTGCGTGCCGTCGCAATAGGGCTTATTCGCGCTGCCGCCGCAACGACACAGCCAGGTCGTCGTAACGCGTGCAACCACGCGCCCGGTACCGGAGGTGATTTCGAGATTGCCGCTGACCTTTAGCGGACCGTCCGGCTGCGGATCGAGCGCGAGTGCACCGTCGCGCACAGGCGGCATATCTATCTTCGGGGCGCTCGCTGGTTCGCCCGTCGCGGTGAAGCCCACCTCGTGATGCGAGCCATCACAATACGGCTTGTTTTTAGAGGCACCGCAACGGCACAGCGTCGCGCGAAAGCCGGAGGGGGCGCCGTTGATCAGCAATGGCGCGTGAATCGCGTAAGGACCGGCTTCGCGGATTACGGCCAAATTGACGGGCGGCGCAGCTTCATCCGGTCGGCCGTCCTTACGCTTATAGCGAATCGCGCCCGAAGGGCACTGCTCTGAGATGGCGACGAGCCGCTCCGGATCGACCGTATCGGGATGCAGCCAGGGACCCTGTGCATTGGCGAGGAAAACGGTCGGCGCACCGGTCACGCAAAAACGCGAATGGATACAGCGGCGAGCTTCGAACATCAGCGTGAGCGCGCGGCCGTCGACGGATTCGACGCCATCGACGATGACGTCCGGCTCGCTCGCACCATTCGCACCACTCGCGCCGTTCGCGCCGTTCGCGGCGGAGCTCGTCGCGGTCGCGGCGGTCGTCGTAGAGGCAGTCGCGGCGGGGCTAGTCGCGGCAGCGCCGGCCGTTGCGGCGGGAGTAACTGGGGCGGACAGATCGAAGTCTTTGGCGCCGCGCTGCTGTAGCGCCTGGAAGGCGCGCGCACTGCGAGCGATCCGATTCTCGGCGCTTTCAACGTTGGATTCCGTTGCATCCGATGCCATGACGGCAGCCGCGCTTGCGAGCTCGGAGAGTCTTTCAATGAAGAAGCGACGTGCACCGACGCCGGGTACGAACGCCGCTGCATCACGCAGCGCCGTGAAGGACACGCCGGCGTTGCAATGCGGGTTCGATGGGCCGGCCGGCGATCGCGCGGCGTGTTCGCCGAGCGGTGTAGCAGCGCGCATGAGGCCGAGAGCAAGATCGACCGCCAATGCTTTGTCGGGATGCGGCGCCGGCACTACATAGGAATACGCCAGCAGCCGCAGCATCAGACCATAAGCAGCGTTCGCGAGATCCACGGTCTCGATCGAGGGTTCGGCCTCAAGCCACACTCTGCCCTCGGGTCGCGGCGGTTGGCGCAGCACGGGATTGGTTGCTGCCGGGTGACTCGGTGCAAACGCTGCGTTAGCCGCCTTGAGCGCCTGGTATTCAGCGCGTATCGCAGTGAACCGCGCGAAATGTGAGCCGGCCGAATGATCGGGGGCGCCCTCCCCTTGCAGCACGATCGAGTCAAACGCGGCCAGCGCTGTTTTCAGACACAGCACGTGCTTTGCGCCGGGCAGGTTGACTTCTTGCTCCGAGAGCTGCAAAGCCTGGTCCCCGACGAAAGTGGCCGACTCGCCCAGGCGCTCCACGAGTGCGCACAGGCTCGTTTTCAGCACTGCGTAGAATTCGCCGACCGTTTCGTAGTCGACGGCCATTGGGGTCAGACGTGGGCTACTCGCGCCGCGATGATATAGCCGCTCAGGCGCAAAGCCCTCTCCGTCGGGCTCATTGGATGAGTGAGGGCGCTCCAGATAAATAAAGTGCTGTAACACTGCCTCGCCGAACGGCGCCAGCTTCACGACGACGTTGGCGGGCAGATAGCCGGGATCCAGGGGAAAGTTTGTACGCCCGAAGCGCGGCATGCCGCCGAGTGCCGACGTGATGTTCCATACGGCCGTAAGATGACTCATCTCGTCCACGGCCACGCCCAGGATCTGCTGACGCCAGCGAGCGACCGCCTCGGCCTCGGTCGCGCTCAGCCCTTCTTGCGTACCCGATTTGAGGCTGAACGCCGCGTAGAGATACGTGCACATGAGATTGTGCTCGAACTCCGCGGCTTCGTAGAGAGCGTGCAGCAGCGACTCACGCGTCGCGTGAATAGGATTGGGTCGCATGGGCGAATATTACACGCGCGAGGGGAGCGCGCGACGCGGGGAGTTCAGGCGTCGTTGTGCGGGGCTTGGGTTGCGAGTCGCGCAAGGCGGCCGCGCAATAGCTGAAGTTCGCGATGCAACAGCAATACTTGCGCTTCGAGCTCTTTGCGGCGCACGGCTTCGCCTTTGAGCCGCTCGACCGTCTCGCGCAATTCGTGGATTTCGTTGGCCCAGCGATCCTGGTGCGCGATCTCGCGTGCCTCCGAGCGCTCTGCCCTGCTCAGCGCCGCAGTCAGTAACTGCTCCTGCTCGGCGATTCGCTGACGAAGATCAATCACATCCACGGGCTCGGCGCTCGGTGGCGCTTTTAGCGCTCGATACAATGCAAATATGCGATCGGTTTTACCCGCGGCCCCGAATTGCTGACGTAGCGCCGCACGCAGCGAGCGCCCGCTGACGCGCTTGTTCTGAGCGCTCAGATCGCGGAATGTTGCGACGATCTGCTGGTCGCTAAGCTTTCGGTTCACGGGGGTGAAGTTTAGCGAAAATGAGGCTACGGGTACATGTTCCCTTTAAGAGAAGCCGCTGGACTGCAATACGTTGATGTTCCACGATTATCCACTTCTAATAACATCGTAATATGTTGAATGAACAGGTGTTTTCTAAGAGCGCGAGCTTGAGCTCCTGCGTAATGTTCCACGAAGTTTCGGTCTGGCGGTTGCTCTCTGCTTTTGAGCTCACACCCACCGGCCTCAGGCCGTACTGGTTGTTTGATTTAAATAGCATCGGGGAATAGATCCTTCTTCGTTATGCGGTCCGGCATACCTCGGTACGCGCAGGCTGGCGGTGGTTCTCGGCTTCGGCTCGAGTCAACGCCCTCGCCCAGTTCGGCGGCATCCGGTTAGGCCGCGACCAGAGGCCATCGCGAATCTTCTTGAGCGCAATACGCATGGCGTGTAACGACTGGAATCGGCGCAGGGCGCCCTCCTCGATCGACCAGACTATTTCGCGCAGCCGCTCGGCCACGAGTGCGGGATCGACCACCGCCTGCAGCTCACGGCGCAATCGTGCCAGCTCAAAGACCGTGAGTTGACGCGGTCCTGCCGCTGCCTGCGCCTGCAATTGCGGTGATTCTGGCGCGCGCGAGGTGGGTTTCACGGCGCAGGCTTCGAGCCACTGCAGCACCGTCGCGCGCTGCTCGGGCCCGAGGCGCGAGCTTTCGCCGAAGGCTATGCACTGCGCGTGCAGGCGCTGCGCTTCGTCGAATTGGCGCCGCTCGCAGGGCGACATCAGGGCAGTGAGCGCCGCCAGGGCGCGCAGTTTCTGGCGCAGCGAGAGCCCTGGAAAGGGATCTGTGCGCGCGGCGACCGCAGGCGCGTCATTGGCGGGCGCCCTCGCAGCAGCGTTGGCCTGGCTATGGCCTGAGGGCTGTAGCATCGGGCCGTGGGGTGCTTGTGCGCGATTCGGGTACCGGTCGAGCTGCAGCAGCATTTCACGCGGTAAGAGCACCTCGGTGATGGCTGTGGCCTGCTGGAACGGCCTTGAGGGATCGCGGCCCGGATCCTGCCGGCGAATCAGGCCCAGGCGGCTCAGCAGCTGGTAGGAGCGCGTTACGGTCGAGACATCCAGGCAGCATTGCTGGGCGACACGCCGCAGCGGAACCTCCGAGCACCAATCCGCATTGCGCATGCCCTCCTGCCAGTGCAGCCAGAACACGCGTTCGGCCGATGGCGGCACGCCCTGGCGCCACAGCCACTGCTCCAGCGGCTGCGGGCGCAGGCTGAAGTACTTGTCACGCTTGAGCACGACCCGCGGATCGTGTCCATATTCTTCAGGCATAACCTCTCCCTCGGCAGTCCAGCCGATTTGTTCTGAAATCGAGGGATTGGCGCGTTTTAAGCTTGACCCGACGGAATCGCGGGCCTAACCTTCAAATTGTCCGGTTCGAGGGTTAGACGCTGAATCAGCCGACAATCCCAAACTGATAAAAGGGCCCCGCACAGGGGCCTTTTTATTGCGTACTCATTTTTGCTCCTCCCAAAATGCTGAGGGCCGGTTCAACCGGCCCTCGTGCGTTTCGCTGTGGGGGTGCGCACCCGGTGGCGCGCCGCGTTCTTGCGCCCAGCGGCATCGGTCGCGGCTGGCGGCGCCTAACGTGGCGGCGTCTAACGCGTTAGACACCGGCACCAAGACCGTCATGACTCGCACGTCTAACGCGTTAGACAGGCCGGGCGCAACCACGTCTACGGTCGCGGTCATTTCCGCGCCGATGACTTGTCTTTCGGTGACCGCCGCGCCCTTCACTTCTTCTTCTCCTGCAGGCGCCGCTTCAGCCACAGTCGCAGGTGCGACTGCATCTGCTCGACGGCCTCGCGTGCGAGGCTCGCGGGCACGGCGTTACCGAAGCGAAACGCGACGCGCCGGCCTTTGCGCGAGAGCTTGTAGATCGTGTCGCGCCCGATCTGAAACGTATCGGACTCAGAGGCCGGAGTGCGCTCCTTGCGCGGCAGCCCCGGCGCATCCAGCAGCGTCTGCAATACCTGATCGGCAGCCGGCGTGGGCTTGAGCTTGGACAGCTGTTCGGCACGTGCCAGCACGCCGGCGCGATCCTTGGCGATCGCCGGCTCGAGCTCGTCGATCCAGCGCAATGCGATCACGCGCGGATCCCCGAACGAGCGCAGGACCTGTTCGGGTAGATCCACCAATTTCAGATATTTCGATACCAATTGCCGCGAAACCTTGATTTCCTCGGCAATTGCTGACTGGCTGTCAAAAATTCGCTGCGTGAGCCAGAGCCGGAACATATGGCCCTGCTCGTAGGCTGAAAGGTCTTTGCGAGCCGCGTTTTCCTGATACATCTTGAGCACGTGCGTGCGGATCTCGCCGGCGCCCGCATCCAGCAGCGCGAGCACCTTCCAGCCATCGGGGCGCTCGGCGTCCAACGCCAGGCAGGCAGCATGACGGCGATGGCCATAGACGATCTCGTAGGCTCCGCCGCCCTCTGCCGCCGGCCGCACGCGAATCGGCTCGAGCTGGCCCTGGCGCGCGATGTCCGCCTTGAGGCGATTCAGATCCTCGTCCTCGTCCTTGAGGCTCAAGGCGTGTCGGTTCGCGAGCTCGCTCGCGCGCACCTGTTTGGGATCGAGCTCGAGCACCACCTTGCCGCTCTCGCGCTCGGATTTAAGCCGCGCGATCGTCTGGATGTAGCCCGCGCTCATTTCCTGGGCCAGCGTGTTCGGCACCGGATCGACGCGGCGGGCTGGAAGAATCGAACTGATTGAGCCTTTGGCGCGCAGCGCGGCCAGATCCTCGAGGACGCCGCGGCCCAGATCGTCGCGCTTGCTCACGCGGCCGCCTCGGCAGCACTGCGCTGTCGAATCTCATGCGCCCATTGCTGGCGGATGAGCTTCTCGATCTCGCCATTGACGTCTTCGAGGAATTTCATGGCGCGCTGCAGCGTACGTCGATCCCCAGAGTAACTGCCCATCTCGTAGGCGGTCTGCAACTCTGGTCCGGTACGCAGCGCGGCCGACAGCACCATGTTCTTGCTGAATACGGCCGATTCGAAGCCTTGACGAATCCATTCCTCGATCGTCTCGTGGACCTTGTTGTTGGCTTCGAACTTCGAGACCAGCAGGCGTACAAAGCGAAAGCGCTTGTCGCCGCCCTCGTGCTGATTGATCACGTCGACATGTTCGGCCACCAGCTGAAAGAACTGCGCGGCGGAGGCGAAATCCATCATGGCCGGCGTAATGGGGATCACGAGCCCATTGGCGGCATACATCGCATTGGTCGTCACGAACCCGAGGGCAGGCGGGGTATCGAGCACGATGACGTCGTAGTTCTTGCCGACCGCATCGAGGCCTTCCTTGAGCACCGCATAGAAGCGAAAGCCGCTCTCGACATTCTGGCGGCGCGCGAGCGCGAATTCGGCGTTATACAGCGCGAGATTGGCGGGAATCAGATCCAGCGCATGCCAGTAGGTATGGCGGATCGAGCCGGCCAGCGAATCCACATTGCCGCTGAAAAAGGGCAGGGCCGTGAGTTCGGTGGGTACATCGCTATCGGGCAGCAGCCCGAACAGCGTTGTCAGGCTCGCCTGCGCGTCCAGATCGACCATGAGCACGCGGTAGCCTTGCAGCGCGAGGTACTGACCCAGATGCACGGCCGTGCTGGTCTTGCCCACGCCGCCCTTGAAGTTGGCCACGCCGATGATGCAGGGCGCAGAGCCTGGCGGGCGGTGCGGTACGCGGCCAAAGTGCTGGCGAAACTGCGCGACCTCGACCAGCGTGAAGAGTCGCTTGCGACCGCTCGTCGTGCCGGAAGGCAGGGAGCGGGTCTCGATCGCGTATTCGATCGTCTTGCGCGGCACCTGGATCAGATCAGCCATCTCGGCCAGGCTTAGCGAGCGCGTCGTCTTCTCCATGCTTGGCGCCAGCGCCCGTGTGCGAGCCAATTGCATCAGAGCCTGGGCCGTTTCGGCCATTTGCTGTAGCTCAGCTGAACCGGAGCTCGTGTCGCGCGCGTCGTCGGCTAGTCCAAGCGGTGAGGCTGAGGGCTTCAGCGGCTCGGGTGTGGCCATTAGAATGGATTTTCCATAGACAATCGCTGGATTATGCTACATCGCTTCTCCATCGGATTGCAATCTCTCCTGATTGCATGGAGAACAGGGCGCAGCAGGGCAGCTGATTACTCTACGAACGGCGCAAGCTGAATCCCACCCTCGAGTTGATTGGAGTTTAGACCGCGTTCGAGGTGATAGGCACTGTTATCGCCGAGATTACGCGCGTAGATGTCGCCGTAATGGCCCGTCGCCTTCAGCACGCGTGCTTGCCAGTCGGCGTCGAGCCCGAGAGCGGCTGCAGGAATGGGCATCGCGCGCGCACCGCCCGCGAACCAATCACTCTCGGGCCGCTCGGCGTCGATGAGCGTGTGCACGGTCCAGGCGACGATCGCGGACCACTGCCCATCGGCTGTGCTCGTCGCGGCCACTACCGGAAACACGTTGAGGCGTTCGGGGAGAATTCGACTGCGCAGTCGCGCTTGTCCAGGAAGCGTGCGGATGCGCGCGAGCTCGGTGCTCTCGGCCGCTACTGCCTGGCAGCGCTGCGCGGCATAGGCGTCCTCCATCTCGCCGTGCTCGGAGTAGGGGTGCCGCAGCCAGGTGAGATGAGCGGTGCCGAAGTAATGGCCAAGCGCCTGCTCAGCGGTGTCCGCGATCATGAAGCACACGCCTTTGCCGGCCAGCTCAGCGACGTGCTGGACCGCTGAGTTCCCCGGGACCATCACAGCGTCGCTGGCTATGAATACCGTGGGGCCCGGGACGAGCGCGCCGATGAGCTTGCCTTCCACGATCTCGCGGCCGGTCAGGAAATACAGATCATCCGCGCGTGCCTGCAACCGCTCGTAGCCGGATTGGGACTCATAAGTGTGGTACTCGAAGCGCTCGGCTTTGCCGAGCACGGCTGCGGCCACCGCGCGGCAAACATCCACGGCGAGCCCACGCCATTGTCCCGCGCCGTCGCGCTCCGCGATGCCGGGGCGCTCGACGCTGCCGCAGCGGACCCTGCCTCGCGATTGAACGCGCAACAGCGTCACACCATGCGCTGCGTGCTCGGAACCGGCGTGCGCGGGCAGGGGGCTCAGGCCTGCGAGTAGCAGCGCCAGCGGCAGCGCGAGCAGCGGGTGAAGTCTCATGAGGATGATTGATCGAAGGTGCAATCAATTCGCCGCGGGGTAGGTGCTGGGCAGCGGATTGAAGCCGGCCGGGACGATATCTTCAGCCGGCTCAGGCACGGGCCTGATATGCAGCGCCGAGCAGCCCGCGCCATTG
>Ga0302314_10018572_pt1 | contig 11592 bp, 9 predicted proteins | sample III_Palsa_N2_3_FD_200533 | JGI IMG/M metagenome (GOLD analysis project Ga0302314, IMG submission 200533) | Peat permafrost microbial communities from Stordalen Mire near Abisko, Sweden - III_Palsa_N2_3 | ecosystem: Environmental > Terrestrial > Soil > Palsa > Peat permafrost | place: Sweden... | reverse complement strand
TGCTAGTCGCTATGGATCGAGATCGCGATGCGCGCATCGTCGCGCGCGGTCGCATGCTTGATCGCGTTGGTGATGATCTCGCCGGCGATCAACGCGACGGGCACACCGCGCCGGATCGGCAGCATCAGGGCCTCCGGCACGTCGAAGACAAGCTCGGCGCGTTTGCCGCCGGCGCCTCCGATCAGGCTTGTCGCAAGGTTGCGGATGAAGCTGACGAATTCGACATGATCATGCTGGCTTGCCAGATAGATCGTCTCGTACACCCGCGCGATCGTGCCGATCTGCGCACGCGCGTCCATCAGCCGCGCCTTCGCTTCGGGGTGGGTGATCTTGCTGGCATGCATCGCCAGCAATCCGGTAATGATCTGGAGGCTGTTCTTGGCGCGGTGATTGACCTCGACCAGCAGCAATTCCTGAGCCTCAACGGCATCCTGAAGCGAGGTTTCGAGCGTCTTGAGATCGTCGATATCGGTGCCGATGCCGAGCCACTCGAACTCCCGCCCCTCCCTCGCGATCGGTGCCAGATTGATGAGGAACCAGCGCGACGCCCCCGATGGCATGGCGAGCCGGCATTCGAAAGACAGCGGCGTCAGGTCGGCGCGCGCCTGCTCCCAGTCGAGATGCAGTTCGGCGAGATCCTGATCGAAGAGAGACATCAGGCTGGCGCCGGCATCCTCCAGCCGAGCGATCCGCAGAACGTCATACGCACGGCGATTACGGCCCATGGGCTTGCCCGACGCGGTCATCGTCCAGATCATCTGCGGCAACGTGTCCGAAATTGCCTGGTAACGAGTGCTGGCTTCCTCCCATTCGCGACTGACCGTGGCAGCATGGATCGCGGCCAGGCCGCCTGCGAGCTGGCCGGCGATCAGTCGCGCGACGGCGAGATCGGGCTGGGCGAAGGCGGCCGGTTCGCCCGAATAGAATTTGATAGCGCCGACGGACCCGTCTCCGCGCCGAAACGGCACCGCCATCAGTGCGCGCATGCCGATGTCGCGATAGCGGGCCAGATCGATCTCCGGCTCCTGCTCGACATCGGCAACGAGCATCGCAGCGTCGCCGGCTATACTGCGTCCGGCGAACGAGCCGGCGACGGGAAGCCGCTGCCCGACCAGGTGGTGCGCATTGCCGCTCGCTGCGCGATAGACGAGATCACCCGCGTCGAGCATCTCGACGATGGCACCCTGCGCTTGCGGAATCGCCGCGATGCTCTGATCGACGATGATGTCGAACAAACGATCGAGATTGTCTCCGACGCTCAGCAACGCGTCCTGAGCACGCGCGAGCGCTTCCAACCGCCCGTCGGCATTATGCACCGCGCGCGTCCCTTGTTACATCGCGATCGCGCGAATCCGCCATGATCCGCCCCACCTTATGTTCCCCTCAGCTTTCTTTGCCGAAACGCCAGATAATCGCGAAGAAGCGTCATTCAACCACGTTAGCGGTAACATCGACGGACGGATTTATGTCGACAGACACAATCGACATTGAGATATGATATAAACGATCATGTCATCTCCGCTCAAGTACAATCTTGCACCGCACAATTTCCGCCTGCCGACCACGAACCGATTGGCCGCGCGATGTTGGTCCATATTTCAATGGATTGACCGCATTCTCGATTTTGTCACGATTGGGCAGACCGATCGGTGGTCCGCCTGATCGAAAGGGCATCCGTCAGCGCCACCCGCTGCCAGGCGCCAACCTGCCCCAGACGCGCCGGCAGGCGTGCGGGCATCATTCCCGCCGGCGCGAAGGCCTGCCAGGGCAGCGACGTGTCCCGCCACAGATCAAGGCTGTTCGGAAGAACCGGCGCGGACCCGAGCCCCGAACCAAGATCGTCGGCCAGCAGCAATGTGCCGGCGCGATGGGCCAACTCGGCCAGACGCCCCATGACACGATCGGCGGCCGACAGCGGATTGCCAAGCACGGCCTGATCGACCGGCAGGGGATCATGACCGGTCACCGCGAAAAAGCGCGTTCCGCATCCGGTGAGCCGGATCGTCGCACCGCATAGGCGCAGCACACACAGCATGTCGCGGGTGGTCGCGAGATCGGCGAACACATCGTCCTCGCCGAGCACGATCGTCGCCGCAGGTTGCGACGCGCTATGGCTCGTCTGACGCAACCCCGGCATCATCGCAGGAATGTCCGCCACCCGCGCCTCGATACACAGCGCCGCCGGCGCTGGTAGCGCGAGCAACGGTTCGCGATAGCGCCCCTCCCTCGTGGTCCACCACGAAAGCTGCTCGGCGGGGGATTGCGGCGTTTCCGCCGGACGATCCCCGGCCGCCGATGCGAAGGCCAGATCGACGAGGCCGATCGGCGCGGTCGCGCATGTCCAGGATCGGCAGACGAGCCCGGGTTCGGCGGCATCCGTATCGTCGTTGGCGCGCAGAAGCGCCTCGTCGCGAAGCACCTGTTCGATCGCGTCGATGCGGAAGGGTTTTGCCAGGGGTTTGCGCATGCGCAGGCCGAGTTCGCCGCCGGTATGGAACACTCGCTCGAGCACGTACGGCGCCCGCCCGCTGACGATCTGTATCGCGCCCGTGAAGGAAGAGGCGGCGAGGATGTCGAGCAACGCGAAGGCATCGGTGTCGCGAAGCCCGACATCGAGAAAAAGGATATCGGGCGCGAAATCCCTGATCCCGCGCTCCAGATCGGCGGCATTCTCGCCCGTTACGATCGCACAGCCATGATCCGCAAGTATAGCCGCAAGAAGCCCGCGGATCGCAGGCTCGTCATCGATCACCATTGCCTTGCCAGCCAAAGCTTTACGCATACGCTCCTCCAACTAATGGAGCCATAACGATGAGAAAGAGATAAACTGATGAAAGTTCAATGTCGTAAAATTACGGTGGCGCAATTGCGACCGGTCCATCGCGGATCGCATGGCTCAAGACGTACGTGATTTTAACGACTTACGCCAGGATGCTCAGTCTTCGCACCGGGCCCGCATACCAGCCGAGAAGAAGCGATAGCGGCCGTCGCCGCCGCAAAGTCCTCGCACCGGCCGGCTGGAGCCGCCAGCGTGGCAATACGCCTGTCACGCTATGGGAAGCGCGAGCCCGCCCCCAGGAAAAGGCAGCGCGTCATGGGAGGCGGCCCGCGCGCCGCGCGCAACCGTCGCCCGCCCCCCCTGTCGGGGGCGGGTCTCGGCGGACTATTTCTTCACTTCGGTCGAATTGCCCGTCACGCTCGGCGCGCCATTGCCGCCGACGCTGCCTTTGGGATTGGCCGCGGCCTGGCCCTCGGTGATGACGGGCTGCTTCTTGGCACCCTCGCCCGTCGTGTTGGCACCGGGCTTGGCCGACGCATCGGTGCCGGCAGCGGCAGCCGGTGCCGCGGCGGGCGCGGTCGGCAGCGGCTCGGGCTTGTCGCCCTCGGTGTTGAGATAGGCGATGACGTTGGCGCGATCCTCGGGCTTCGACAGGCCGGCGAAGGTCATCTTGGTGCCCGCCGCATAGGCCTTGGGGCTCTTGAGCCACTGGAACAGCTCGTCGAACGTCCACGGGCCGCTATGCGCCTTGAGCGCATCCGAATAGGAGAAGCCCGCCTCGCTCGCGACCGGTCGACCGACGACGCCCCACAATTGCGGCCCGATCTGATTGGGGCCACCCTTGCTGTCGTTGTGGCAGGCGCCGCATTTCTTGAAGACGTCCGCGCCCTTCTGCGGATCGGCCTTGGCGAGATAGAAAGCGGCGGGCTGCTCGACGGCTTCGCCACCGCTAGGGCCCGCGTCGGCCTCGACGCCTTCGACGGTATAGCCCATCTTCTCGGGACGCTCGGAGCGGAAATATTCGCCCGTCACCACCGAGAGGCCCAGCGCGGCAATGCCCGCGGCAAGCACCCAGCCGGCGATGGTATTGGTGCGATCCTTGACGCCCCCGGAGACCCGGTGTCCCTCTTCCCAGTGGGGATCCTCGTTCCGATCGACCATGCGCCGTCGCACTCCCTCTTTATCCCCGTCCGCATACCGCGGCGTTTATTCCGGCAACCCATAGATTCGCAGGCTCGCTCGCGCAAGCACGCTTGCGGCGACGTGGGCGGACCGCGTAGGCGCTGACGCGCCATGCAGACCTACCCCGCCCCCGCCGCCTTGCTCGTATCCGAGATGGTCGCCGCCGCCGCCGCCGAGCCGACACGCGCGGTCGCCTTCCAGGGCGCACCCGGCGCCAACAGCCACATCGCTGTCGGCGAGGCGTTTCCCAATGCGCTGCCGCTGCCCTGCTTCGGCTTCGAGGACGCGATCGACGCAGTGCGCGAGGGGCGCGCCGATTGCGCGCTGATCCCGATCGAGAATTCGCTCCACGGTCGCGTTGCCGACATGCACTTCCTGCTGCCCGAAAGCGGGTTGGTGATCACCGGCGAGCATTTCCTGGCCGTCCGCCACTGCCTGCTCGGATCGGGGTCGCTGGACGAGGTGACCGAGGCGATGAGCCATCCGCAGGCGCTCGGCCAATGCCGCCACTGGCTGCGCGCACGCGGGATCCAGGCGATCCCGTTCGCCGACACCGCCGCCGCCGCCGCCGAGGTGATCGCGATGGGCGCGCCGCGCCATGTCGCGGCGCTGGCGCCCAGGCTCGCCTCCGAAATCTACGGCCTGCCGCTGATCGCCGAGGCGATCGCCGACGAGGTCGACAACACCACGCGCTTCGTCGCGCTCGCGCTGGGGGCGCCCGCCGACATCGGCCCCGGCCCCTATATGACGACGCTGATGTTCGCGGTGAAGGACGTTCCCGCCGCGCTGTTCAAGGCGCTGGGCGGCTTTGCCACCAACGGCGTCAACATGACCAAGCTCGAAAGCTATCAGCGCGGCGGCGCCTTCCGCGTCTCCGAATTCTATGCGGATATCGAAGGCCATCCCGAGGATAGCGGCGTGCGACGCGCGCTGGAGGAACTCGCCTTCCATTCGCGCTGGGTGCGCGTACTGGGCACCTATCCGCAGGCGCGCGAGCGCGGGGCGGCTTGAGTTCACGCCCATCCCGCTAGCGGATGGGCGATCAGTCCCCCACCCAGCGCGCGAACAGCGTGTAGGCGATCGCGTAGGAGGGTGGCGGCAGGAACGACGCCGCGGGGTCGCCCGCAAGTGCCGCGGCGACCTCCCCGCGCGTGACCCACTTCGCATCCTCGAGCTCGTGGCGATCGATCGTCAGCGCATCGTCGTCGGTCAGCCCAATGCAGGCGATCATCAGCTGCGAGGGGAAGGGCCAGGGCTGCGAGGCGATGTAGCGCACCGAATGGATCGTCACCCCCGCCTCTTCGTGCAGCTCGCGCGCCACCGCCTCCTCGATCGATTCGCCGGGTTCGAGAAACCCTGCCAGCGCCGAATAGCGCCCCGGCGGTAAGCCCGGCTGCCGCCCGATCAGCACGCGCGCGGCGTCACCCTCGCCATGCTGGGCGAGCATGATGACGACGGGATCGACGCGCGGGAAATGCTCGGCGCCGCAATGCGGGCAGAGCCGGCCCCAGCCCGCGCGGAAGACATCGGTCGCGCTGCCGCATTTGGGGCAGAAGCCGTGGCGCGCGTGCCAGTCGACGAGACTGCGCGCCGCCGCATAGGTGCCCGCCTCGGCCGGCGGCAATGCCATGATCACCTCGAACAATTCGCGCGAGCGCTGCAGCGCCGAGACGCCCGGCGTCAGCGCGACGAAGCGCGGAATGCCCTCGATCCGGCCTAGCAACGCCAGCTCGACGCCGCCGTCGCCGACTTCGGCGAGCGCGGTCCAGCCGAGCGTACCGCCCTCGCGCAGCAAGGGATGCAGTCCGTCGAGGCAAAGCAGCAACGCCTGCGGATCGCGCCGCATCGCCGCGACGAGCAGCGGATCGTGGCGCGCGGCATCGAGACGATCGAGCAGCGAGCCGGTGAAGCCGGGAACGATCGTCATACGGGCAAGACCTCTCGGGCGAAATTGCGGCCGAACGCGGCGGCGCGGGCGTACAGTGTGGGAAGACCGGCCTGCTCGATATCCGCGACCGGCCACCATTCGGCCTCCGCAAGATCGAGCGCCGGCCTGGCGAGAAGCACTGCCGCCATCACGTCGAGCGACAGCGAGAAATGCGTGAAGACATGCTCGACGGTGCCGATCGCGCGCCATGGCGCTTCGACGGGCGGTGCGACCTCGGGCGTGTCGCCCCAGTCGCCACCGGGCAAGGCGCGCATCCCGCCGAGCATGCCCTTGTCGGGCCGGCGGACGAGCAGCACGCCGCCCTCGACCTCGAGCCAATAGGCGACGCCGCGGCGATGCGGACGGACCTTCTTCGCAGGCTTGACCGGATAGGTTTCGGGATGCCCCTCCGCGCGCGCCTCGCAGCAGCGCGCGAGCGGGCAGAGCAGGCAGCGCGGCGCCCGCGTGGTGCAGATCGTCGCGCCCAGATCCATCATCGCCTGCGCGAAATCGCCCGCGCGAAAATCGGGCGTGATCGTATCGGCGAGCGCGCGGATGCGCGGCCGTACACCGGGCAGCGGCTGGTCACATGCGAACAGCCGCGTCGTCACGCGCTCGACATTGGCGTCGACCACCACCGCGCGCCGCCCGAATGCGATCGCTGCGATCGCCGCGGCGGTATAGGCGCCGACGCCGGGGAGCGAGCGCAGCTCCTCCTCGGTATCGGGGAAGCACCCGTCATGCTCGGCCACGACCGCGCGCGCGCAGGCGACCAGATTGCGTGCCCGCGCATAATAGCCGAGCCCCGCCCAGGCCGCCATCAACTCGGCCTCGTCGGCGGCAGCGAGCGCGGCGACGGTCGGCCAGCGCGCAGTGAAGCGGGCGAAATAGGGCGCGACGGCGGCGGTCGTCGTCTGCTGGAGCATGATCTCGCTCAGCCAGACGCGATAGGGATCGGGCCGCGTCGCGTCGCCCGGCGGCGTCCGCCACGGCAGCGCGCGGGCATGCGCGTCGTACCAGGCGAGCAAGAGGGGAGCGGCATCGGTGGACCGAGCGACGCGCGTATCGACGGGCATGGCTCGCCTATGGCATGGGGAGACGGATGACGGAAGGTTCGGACAAGAAGGCGGCGAGCAAACCGCGCGGCAAGGCGAAGGCCAAGCCGCCGGTGGCAGCACCGCGCCAGGCGCGGGCGCGCGCGGTCGCCGATCTGCTCCCCGAGATCGGCGGCGCGGCGTTCCGGCGGTTCGGCTTCGTCCAGTCGGCGGTGGTGAGCCGCTGGCCCGAGATCGTCGGCGAGCGTTATGCCGGGGTCTGCTCCCCCGAATCGATCCGCTTCCCCGCGGGCAAGCGGTCCGACGGCGTGCTGACGCTGGCGGTCGAGGGTGCGCATGCGACGATGATGCAGCATGTCGCGCCGACGCTGATCGAACGCGTCAATCGCTTCTTCGGCTATCCCGCGGTGGTGCGCGTCCAGATCAAGCAAGGTGCCGCTCAGCCCAAGGAGCGCGAAAAGCCCAAGCCCGCCGCGCCGCCGTTGCTCAAGCCCGTCGAATTCGGTGACGGGCTGCGCACGATCGCCGATCCCGAACTGCGCGCGGTGCTGACCTCGCTCGCGCACGGCCTGTCCTTCACCACCGGCGCACCGCGCCTGCCGGAGCCTTCCGAATGAACCCCGTACGTCTCGCCTTGCTTGCCACCGCCGTCGCCCTCGCCGGATCGGCGGTGGCCGCCACCCACCACCCGGCCCCCGCCCGTTCCGCGGCGGTCGACTGGACACGCACCGTCGCACCCACCGCCGATGGCGGCGTCCGCGTCGGCAATCCGCAGGCGAAGGTGAAGCTCGTCGAATATTTCTCGACGACCTGCCCGCATTGCGCAGCCTTCTCGCACGAGGCCTATCCGCAGATCATCGACAAATATGTCCGCGGCGGACAGGTCAGCTTCGAAGTGCGCGCGGCGTTGCGCGACGCGGTCGATCTGGTCGCCGCCAAGTCGGCGCGTTGCTCGTCCCCCGTCCGGTATTTCGCGACGCTCGAGGACGTCATGGGCGCGCAGTCCGATTGGGAGCCCAAGACGATCGACTGGGTCAGTGCGCATCAGGCCGATCTGCAGGGCGCCGACAAGGACGCCGCGGTCCAAGCGCTGGTCGCGGGCGTCGGGCTGCAGGCGATCGTCGGCAAGCATGGCGTGACGCCCGCGGCGCTCGGCGCCTGCCTGACCAGCAAGCCGATCGAACAGGCGCTCGAACGCAGCACCAACGATGCGTGGAACGTCCGCAAGATCGACGGCACGCCGTTTTTCTACCTCAACGACGCCGCGCTGAAGGACGTCTATGTCTGGTCGGCGCTCGAACCGCTGATCCAGAAGGCGATCAAGGCATGACCACGGGAGTTTCGCATATCATGACTGTCTCCGCTCGCCTCGCTCTGCCCGCACTCGCCGCGGCGGCACTGGCGCTCGCCGGCTGCAACAAGCAGGCCGACACCGGCACCGCCGCACCGACCGGCGGCACGACCGCGGCCGCGAGCGGCCCGGCGACGCCCGCGCCCGCCGGCGGCTGGACCGAACAGGTGATCCAGACGCCCGCGGGCGGCTTCAGGATGGGCAATCCCAACGCCGCGGTGACGCTGGTCGAATATGGCTCGCGCACCTGCCCGCATTGCGGCGAGTTCGCCAAGGAATCGATGCCCGATATCAAGAAGATGGTCGATACCGGCAAGCTCTCCTACGAATTCCGCGACTTCCCGATCCACGCGCCCGATCTCGCGGCGATCCTGCTCGGCCAGTGCAACGGCGCGTCGACCTATTTCCCGATCCTCGAGGCGATGTTCGCCGATCAGGTCAACACGCTGCCCAAGCTCGAGACGCTGCCGCCGAGCTTCCAGCAATCGATGCAAGGCAAGACGCCCAACGAGCAGGCGGTGATGTGGGCCAATCTGCTCGGCTATACGAGCTTCGTCGCGCAGCGCGGCGTGCCGTCCGCCAAGGCGCAGGCGTGCCTTGCCGATCCCAAGGCGGTCGATGCGATCAGCGCGCGGCTGCAGAAGGATCAGGGCCGGATCGAGGCGACGCCAAGCTTCATCATCAACAATGGCGATATCTCGACCGGGCTGACCTGGCCGCAGATCAAGGCGCAGCTCGCCGCCGCCGGCGCCTGACGCCGCGAGCGGATCGGCACGCGCGATGCGGATCAGGCGGATCAAGCTCTCGGGATTCAAGAGCTTCGTCGATCCCGCCGAGCTGCTGATCGAGCCGGGGCTGACGGGGATCGTTGGTCCCAATGGCTGCGGCAAGTCCAATCTGCTCGAAGCCATCCGCTGGGTGATGGGCGAAGGCTCGCCCAAGTCGCTGCGCGGCAGCGGGATGGACGACGTCATCTTCGCAGGGACCGCGCAACGACCCGCGCGAGACTTCGCCGAGGTCTCGATGCTGCTCGAACGCGCCGGCGAGAAGGGCGCGGACGAGGCCGAGATCGTCCGCCGGATCGAGCGCGGCGCCGGCTCTGCCTACCGCATCGACGGGCGCGACGTCCGCCAGAAGGACGTGGCGCTGCTGTTTGCCGACGCCGCGACCGGCGCGCATTCGCCCGCGCTGGTCAGCCAGGGGCGGATCGGCGCGATCATCGCAGCGCGCCCCGCCGATCGCCGCGCGATGCTCGAGGAGGCGGCGGGGATCGCCGGGCTGCACGTCCGCCGCAAGGACGCCGAACAGAAGCTGCGCGCGACCGAGACCAATCTCGAACGGCTCGACACGCTGCTCGGCGATATGGAGGCGCGCGCCTCCGCGCTCAGGCGCCAGGCGCGCGCCGCCGAGCGTTATCGGCTGCTGTCGGCCGATATCCGCATCGCCGAGGGGCGGCTGATCTGGGCGCGCTGGCGCGATGCCGCCGATGCCGCGGCAACGGCCAAGCGCGAGGCAGAGGCGGCGAACGGCGTGGTCGCCACCACGGGCGAGCAGCAGCAGCGCGCGCAGGGCGCCGCGGCGCAGGCGACGCGCGAACTCGCCGCGGCACGATCGGCAGCGCAGGCAGCGCGCGACGTCGCGGCGAGCGCAGGGCACCGGCTCCAGACGCTCAGGACCGAGCTGGCGACGATCGAGCGCCGGCTGGGCGAACTGAAACGGCTACGCGAGACGCTCGACAGCGACCGTGCGCGCGAAGGCGCGCTGGCGGAGGACGCCGCCGCCGCGATCACGCGGCTCGCGCAGGAGGCCGATACCAAGGCGGCACGCGCTAGGGAGGCGGCCGCCGCGCGCCCTGCGCTGGTCGCGCGGCTCGCCGAGACCGAAGCGAGCCTGCGCGATTCGGAGGTCGCGCTGGCCCAGGCGCTCGCTGCCGAGGCGACCGAGCAGGCCGAGGCGCGGATCGCGACCGCCGCGCTCGCCGCCGCGCGCCAGCGGCTCGACCGCACCGAAGCGGAGGTCGCGCGGATCGCGCGCGATCTTGGCGGCGTCGGCGATGCCGCCGCGCACCAGGCCGCGCTCGCAAACGCAACCGAGGCGGGCGCGCAGGCCGAGAGCGATCGCGCCTCCGCCGCACACCGCATCGCGCACGCCGAGGCCAGGCGGATCGACGCCGCGCAGGCGCGCGACGAGGCGCAATCGGCCGCCGCGAGCGCACGCGCGGCGCTGGCCTCGCTCGAATCCGAAGCCGCGGCGCTGACCCGCTCGCTGTCCGCGCGCAAGGACAAGGCGCCGGGCGCGATCGACGCGATCAGCGCCGCGCCGGGCTATGAACGCGCGCTCGCCGCGGCGCTGGGCGACGATCTCGAGGCGCCGTTGGGGGGCACGGGCCCGGTGCGCTGGTCGGGCGCCGAGGATGCCGGCGACGCGGCACTACCATCGGGCTGCGTGTCGCTTGCCGATCATGTCCGCGCACCGCCCGAACTCGCGCGCCGGCTCGCGCAGATCGGCGTGGTCGAGACGGACGACGGATCGATCCTGCTCGGCGTCGGCCAGCGGCTGGTGACGATGGCCGGCCGGCTGCGGCGCTGGGACGGTTTCGTCGCCGAGGATCGCGCCGCCGCCACCGCCGAAGCGATGATCCGCCGCAATCGCCTCGCCGAGCTCGCCCGCCTGATCGATCCCGCGCGCGAGGCGTTGCGCGCGGCCGAGACCGCGGGCGCATCGGCGACCGCGGTGCTCGACGAGGCGCAGCGCGACGGCCAGGCGGCACGCACCGATCTCGCTGCCGCCGAGCGCAGGCTTCGCGACGCGGCGATGACGGAGGATCGCGCGCGTGTCGCAGTCGAGCGGGTCGCCGCGCGCGCCGCCGATCTCGCCGAACGCGGGGCGATCGCCGAGGCCGATCGCGTTGCCGCCGCCGCCGATCGCGTCGATGCACAGACCGCGGTCGATGCGCTTCCCGACACCGCCGCCACAGGGCGCGCAGTCGTCGCGCAACGCGCCGCCACCGACGCCGGACGCGCGACCGTCGGCCAGCAGCGCGCCGATCTCGCCACGCTCGATCGCGGCATCGCCGCCGACCGCGACCGTGCGACGGGCGCGCGCGCCGAGGCGGAGGGCTGGCGCGCGCGCGCCGGCGACGCCGCACGCCGGATCGAGGAGATGGCGGCGCGCGCCGAGGCCGCGACCGAAGAGGAAACGCTGCTCGCCCTCGCGCCCGCGCAGATCGCCGCACGGATCGATGCGCTCGACGCCGAGACGCGCGCCGCCGCCGCCGCGGTCACCGACACCTCGACCG
>Ga0302314_10018570_pt1 | contig 11593 bp, 11 predicted proteins | sample III_Palsa_N2_3_FD_200533 | JGI IMG/M metagenome (GOLD analysis project Ga0302314, IMG submission 200533) | Peat permafrost microbial communities from Stordalen Mire near Abisko, Sweden - III_Palsa_N2_3 | ecosystem: Environmental > Terrestrial > Soil > Palsa > Peat permafrost | place: Sweden... | reverse complement strand
TCTGGGGGAACGGGACGGCGAAGAGCGTCCACGGGGCAGGTTGCGAGGGAGAGGACTGGCAACGCACTGGGCTTTCGAGGCTGGGAGCAGTCGGGATATTGCCGGACCGGGTGCGGGCATGGGATGCCCGGGGCAGGAGCGTGGAGGGGGTGCACAGCTGTCCCGGGCGCGGAGCACGTGCTCACAGACCCGGCCGGGCCGCACCGACAGGGACCGTCCGGCCCCGCCGGCTCGGCGTCGTCGAGGTGTGCGGTACGGGTTCTCGCGAGGCCCGCAGCCTCAGGAGCCGCAGTCGGTCTTGTAGAGGAAGCGGGCCACGGACGGGCTGCTCACGTTGTCCCGGGTGATGCTGACCAGGTCGGTCTGGATGGTGGAGGTGACCGGCTTGCCGGTGAGCGAGGCCACCAGCTGCTCGACGGCCTGCTGCCCGATGCCGTAGGGGTCCTGGGAGATCAGCGCGTCCACCGCACCGCTCTGCAGCGCGGCGACCTGCTGGGGTCCGGCGTCGAACGAGACGACCTTGATCTTCCCCTGCTTGCCGGCGTCCTTCAGCCCGGTGCCGACCCCTTCACCGGTCTGCGAGTTGGTGGTGAAGATGCCGACCAGCGCCGGGTGGGCGGCGAGTTCGTCGCTGACCGCCGACGCGGCACCCTGCGCGGTGTCGCCGACCTGGCGCACATCGTCGATCTTGATGCCGGGGAACTTGGCGGCAAGTTCCTGCTTGAAGCCCTGGATGCGGGCATTGGTGGTCGTGGTGGTCAGGTCCGGGGTGAGGACCACCACCTCGCCGGTGTCGTCCACCAGCGCGGCCATGGTGTCGGCGGCCTTCTCCCCGCCCTGCAGGTTGTTGGAGGAGATGTGGGTGACCCCGATCGAGGGGTCGGTGAGGGTGGTGTCCACGATCGCCACCTTGGTGCCGTTGCTCTCCATAGTCCTGATCGGCCCCTCCAGCGAGTTCGGGTCGACCGGCGAGATCAGCACCCCGCTGGGGTGGTACGCGGTGACGCTGCTCACCGAGGACACCTGCTCGGGCACGCTCCAGTCCACCGAGCCGGTCGCTGTGAACTTCACGCCGAGCTTCTGCGCCTCGGCCTGCGCGCCGCACTTCATGGTGATGTAGAAGGGGTCGCCGGTCTTCCCGGCCACGAAGGTGATGCTCTTTCCCGCCGCCGTGCCGCCTCCGGAGCCAGAACTGCCCGAACCGCCCGAACTGCTGCAGCCGGTGGCCGCCGCGAGTATCAGCACGGTGGTCGCGCCGGTGACAAGAGCCTTGGTGTGCACGTGATTTCCTCCTTGGGTGGGTCCGCTGTCCGGGCGCTGCCCGTGGGCACCGGCCGGACGCGGGGTCATCTGCTGTTCCGCCTGCGCCGTCTGAGCTGGTCGAAGTAGACGGCCAGGATGAGCACCGCGCCCACCGCCACCGTCTGCCAGAAGGACTGGACCTGGAGAATGGTGAATCCGCTCTGCAGCACCGCCGGGATGAAGACGCCGATCACGCTGCCGATCACCGTCCCGACACCGCCGAACAGACTCGTGCCGCCCAGCACGACCGCCGCGATGGCGTTGAGGTTGTCCTGGGCGCCGCTGGTCAGCGTGGTACTGCTGAAGTGGGCCAGATTGAGCACGCCGGCCAGGCCGGCGAGCAGGCCGGACAGCCCGTATACCTTGATCAGGTGCCGGTCCACCCGGATGCCGACCCGCGAGGCCGCTTCCTCGTTGGAGCCCACCGCCCGGGTGTACCTGCCGAAGCGGGTGGTGTTCAGTGCGAGGGCGGCCGCCACCACGACGACCACCGCCACGACGATCAGCCAGGGCACGCCCAGCACGCTGCCGCTGCCGATCGAGTCGGCCAGCGAGTTCGGGATGTCGCCGACGTCCACCCCGTGGGTGAGGACCTGGGCGAGGCCGAGCGCCATGCCGAGCGTGCCCAGCGTCACGATCAGCGGCGGCACCTTGGCCTTGGCCACCCAGATCCCGTTGAACACCCCCCAGGCCAGACCGGCGAGCATGCCCGCCAGGGCGCCGACCACGACCACCCACCAACCCGCGTCGGGACTGGAGTCCAGAGCGTTCATCGTCCTCACCGCGACCACGCCGGAGAAGATCAGCACCGAGCCGACCGACAGGTCGATACCGGAGGTGACGATGACGAAGGTCTGCCCGACCGCCAGGACCACCAGGATCGAGGACTCGATCGCGATGCTCCTGAACTCGAAGCTGGTGGCGAACGCGTCCGGACTCAACACCGAGAACACCGCGACCAGCACCAGCAGCACCAGGAAGGTCCAGAGCGTGTTCTGGCCGCGCGCCCGCTGCCACAGCCGAGCGGCCGCCTGTGGGAGCGGCTCGCGACGGCGTACCACGGTCGCCTCGCCTTCGGTCGTCGCCTCCGCCGCGGGCGCGTCCTCGGCAGCGGCCGCCATCACCTGGCCGGCGGCCCCGACGGGCCGGGGGCCCGAAGGCTGCGGTCCGGCCCCATCGCGTGTGTCGCTCATGCAGCCTCCTCCTCGTGCTCCAGTGCTCCGGTCATCGCCGCGACCAGTTCCTCCAGAGAGGTCTCCGATGCCTTGAACCGTGCGACGCGCCGACCGAGCCGCAGCACCTCGACCCGGTCCGCGACCGAGAGCACCTCGGGCATGTTGTGGCTGATCAGAACCGTGGATATGCCCCGGTCACGGACCCGCCTGATCAGGTCGAGAACCCGCTCGCGCTGCACCACACCCAGCGCGGCGGTCGGCTCGTCCATGAACACCACCCGCGAGGCCCACGCCACCGACCGGGCGATGGCCACACTCTGCCGCTGGCCACCGGACAGGGTCGCCACCGGTGCGTCGATGTCCTTGAGCTGGACCCCGAGTTCGGCGAACGCCGCCACCGATCGCTCCCGCATCGCCCGCTTGTCCAGCACGCCGAAGGCGCCGAGCAGGCCCTTGCGCACCTGCTCCCGGCCCAGGAACAGGTTCGCTGCCGCATCCAGGTCCGCTGCCAGCGCCAGGTCCTGATAGACCGTCTCCAGACCCAGGAGCTGCGCGTCCCTGGGACTGTTGAAGGAGACCGGCTTCCCGTCCAGCAGGATCTCCCCGCTGTCCGCGACGGCCGCGCCCACCAAGGTCCTGACCAGGGTCGACTTGCCGGCGCCGTTGTCGCCGATCAGTGCCACCACCTCCCCCGGGTACACCGTGAAGTTGGCCCCCCGCAATGCCTCCACCTGCCCGTAGGTCTTTCTCAACCCGCGTGCGTCGAGCAGCGGTTCTGACACTTCTCCTCCTTGCCGTCACAGCGGGCCATCGGCCGTCGCCTCGACCGCGTCGGGAACCGGATGCGAGCTTCCTGCAGCCCAGCTTCGCCAACGAGCCATCAGATGGTCCGGCACGCGCCCCTCATGAAGACAACGTTGCCAGGAATGCATGAACTCACGCCCCATCAGCCACTGTCAAGGCTTCGGTCAGAGCCCGCACAGGCTCGCTCACCACCCGTGCACGGACCGCGTGTTCAGGCAGGACCCTGGACGCCGAGGGCTCTGGCAACGCATTCCCGGAAGCGGCGTGGGAATCGTCAGACAGCCGACGGGGACCGGCTGGAACGGCACGGACCGCCTTCGCAGGGCTCGTGGACACGCCCGGGGAGCCGACTCCCCGACGTCGACGAAGGACCGGCCCCCACCACCTCGACCAGAACAGCTAGCGCACGGCTCCGTTTTCTGGCAACGTTGTCGGATATCGAGTGCTCCACCGCTCACCACTTCATCCGAACGTGCTGTCCGACACCGACCGGTCACCCACTGCACGCACACGTCTCGAAACTCCTCGCCCCCAGGGGCGAGCCTTCACCCCGGACGTCGGGCACGGGGCTGTGCAGCCGTGCTCGCGATGCAGCCCGCGTCCTGGAGATCAACCGGCGGCCGGGGCGGTGTCTGTCGTTCGGGTGAACGGCCACGTTCGAGGCTCTTGCCGGCAGCGCCGAGGGGAATGTCAGCGGCAGGTTCACGGCCGACAGGGACCGTGCCCCGATCGGAAGGGACGTCCGGATCAGGTGAGCAGGTATCAGATCGCAGGTCAAGGGCGGCGGACAGGCCGCACGAAGGTGGTTTCCGCGGTGGCGGTGGCAGTGGCCGCGGTGGCCGCGTCGACTCCCGCCCAGGGAGCGTGGCACCGCCCGAGCGGTGGATATCCTGGCTGCGAGGCAATGCACACGGCGCGGGCACCCGAGGTCAGGCGGTAGACGCATGTTTGAGCTGGGCAGTGACGGCCCGTCGGTGATCGTGGCGGGAGTCGACGGTTCGGATTCCTCGATGCGGGCCGCCGCATACGCCTGGGGTCTGGGCCGTCGCCAGGGCGCCGAGGTGGTGTTCGCCTACATCCGGACGCTGGGCATCGGAGCGCCTGAGGCCGGCCCGGCGCTGGACCAGATCGCCAGGGAGACCGTGGCCGATCTCGAGCAGCAGATCCGCGAGGGCGTCGAGCGGCTCCCGGAGGGCCAGAACGTCCGCTGGCAGTTCCACGTCGGCCAGGGCGACCCCTACCGAGGCCTGATGGAGCTCGCCGACCGGCTGAAGGCGGACGCCGTGGTCATCGGCGCGTCGCAGCAGGCGGGCCATCGGATCCTGGGCTCAGTCGCCGTCCGCCTGGTCAAGGCCGGCCGCTGGCCGGTGACCGTCGTCCCCTGCGGCTCTTGCCGAAGGGCCGGCCCCTCCTCCGATGGCCATCCGGATACGGCCCCGGCGCTCGGGGAAGAACGTGACGGCTCGGCGGGGACCTCGGCCTCGCCGAGGGGTGGCTGTGCCAACGCCTCCCCGGGGCTGATGCGGAACCGTTCCATCGTCAGAGCAGTTGAGCGTCCGAGACACCTCGTGCCCGCAGGCGCGGCAGCTCTTCGCCATCAGCACCATGCCGCCCCCGCCGAGGGTCAACGCCGTGCCCAGCTCGGGGGCGGCCTCGTCGACGGCCGAGTTGGTGCACCCGGTGCAGGTCGGGCAGCCGGTCAGGACGCTCTCTGCCATGGGTGTCTTCTCCTGGTGTGGGTGGGGCCGGGATGGCCGCCGTGCCCGCGACCGGTGGAGATTCTCATGAGGGTCCGTGCAGGGTTCGGCTTCAACAGGCGAACACCGACCAGCAGATGTCGTTGCGCAGCCGCTGGTCATCAAGTACGAGCTCGCGGATCGCCTCCGGGAGCTCATTGCGCTGCCACTGGCACTCGAGTTGCCCCGCGTTCTCGATCCCGACTTGCGGCGCCGCCGCACGTGCGGCCTTGATCGCGTAGGCGGCCGCGCCGAGCTCGTGCGCGGCGACGTGGGCGACGGCCCCGGCCTGACCGGCGGCGTACGCGGCATGCCGTGCTGCCCCACGCAGGTCTCTGGCCGCCCCCATCGCATGGCCGCCCGCCGCACGAGCCTGCATCATCGTGACCTCGCCGCGCACCCAGGCCCGGGCGTGCTCGATCGCCCGGCGCGGTCGGGGGTCCCCAGGCTGGGCCGACTCGAAGAGGCCAAGGACGTGCTCGGCACACGAGGCAGCCCACAGAGCGAGGAGGTGGTGATCCGCATCAGTGAGAGTCCCGCCACGGCGGATCGTCACGAAGCGAGGGTCCCGGACCTTCGGGAGGATCATGACTCGTACTCCCTCCTGCGCGCTTCGGCGCCACTCGCTGCGATGTGCCCCTGGCCGCAGGCAGCCGCCTGGCGCGGGGAACGATCCAGACTACTCGCCAGGCCCCTGCGGCAAGCGCACCGGACGGTCTTCGCCGTAGAGCGCGACAAACCGTGCAGGTAGAGCAGCGGCAGCACCTCGCTCACCCCCGCTTCGCTGCCGTGCACCGGGGTCAGTCCTCGAAGCGCCATCTGGTCGCGCCGTGGGGTTCGCGGGTGGCGACGCCGAAGACGGTGCTGATCCGCATCCGGTACAGATGCCACGGCGGCGGGCCCGCGCTGGGAGCGTTGAAAGGCGCGGTGAGAGCGTCACCGACCGCCTCTGCAGGCCACCCCGCCCGTCGATAGAGGGCCGCGATCCTCTGCAACGTGTCCTCGTCGCTGACACGCGCCGCCTCACCCTCGGCCACGATGTCGATACCCTCCAACCGCGTCGAGAACGTGCACGCCGGATTCACCGCCAGATTGCGGGCCTTACGCGCATCGGGGCCGCTGGTGAAGTACATGTCCCCGTCAAGCCACACCGCCCCCACCCCGGCGGAGCACGGACGCCCGTCCGGCCGCACCGTCCCGAGGAAGGACGTGACCGCCGGGCTCGGCATGGAGCCACCCAGCGCCTGATCCGCTCTGCTCCACAGCAACACCGGATTGCCATAGCGGTCGAGGTTGGTCACCTCGACCGGTTCCCTGCCAGTCATCGTCCATCAGCCCTTCGGGAGACCACGCCATCGCCCCAGCCGGGGCTCTCCCCCAACGTCTCACGGGAGCTCGAAGCCGGCCCTGAGCGACACAGACTGCCGATCGGTCCACTTGGCGTGACAGCGGCCCCGGACGGACGGCCCGGCGATGATTTCCATTCCCTGAAACGGACATTCCATCACGAGTCCTGTTCGGCGGACCAGGAAGAACAATGGGCGGAATTACAGGCAGAAGCAGGGCCCGATAATTCTGCCCATGTGCGGCGGGAGGGAATGGCGCATCGGTGGATCCGGCACGTGAGGGGCTTGATCCGCGCCCGCTGGAGCCGTCATCCGGTAGCAGTACGCCATCTGACCTGTTGTCACCTGGATCTGACGTTCGGTTCGCTGCCCGGGTGACCCGAACGTCCGCGCTACTTGATCAGTGTCAACGGCCAGTCGGAGCCGCGAAGCACCCGTCCCGCCGCAGGAATAAGGAAGTTCAAACCAAACCGGTATGACGGTGCGTCGGGTCAGTTTCGACGAGAAAGGAAACCTCGTACTCGCCGCAACCTGAATGCGCTCCCCACACGTCTGGTGGTCTGACAAGGCGGTCGGGTGGGCCACCGCGCCGCCGCGTCCGTACTCGTGGTTGACGCGCATCGCCCTGGCCCGTCCGGGGGCCGGGGTCGGGCGGGGGCAACCGGCTGCGAGCGTCACTTGGAAATCGTGACCACGGCTTCGGAGTTGTTGGTGTTCCCGATCGTGGTGATCTTCACTGTGCCGTGAACACCCTGATATGCACCCGTCCCGCCGGTGACGACAAGGGTCGTGTTCGGACTGTTGTCGGCGAAATTCTGGATCGAATGGTCGGCAACGATCATAGAACCGTCGATCGCGATCTCGGCTGAGCAGGTAGCCGTGCCGGGCGCCTTCGTGACAATGCAGAAAATATGGTCGGTGGCCGCCACGTCGTTGGAATGGCTCGCCTGCGTTCCGGCGTAGTCCGCATCCGTGCCCACCAGATAGTCCCCGACAGTCGGCGTGGCATTGGGATCGGTGATCAGCTGGCCGCCGGCCGAGTAGAGACCGGATTGCGTGGACACGCTGTAGTAGTTCATCGTCACCGGGCTCGTACCCACCGTCGACGGGGACGGGGTGGCCGCCAGGACGGTGCCGGATCCGGCGACCAGGACAAAGGCTCCCGCCGCCGCGGCCGCAGCAGCGGATCGTATGGTGAATCTCATTGGGTGCTCCCTGGAGTGCTCCCCAGACATCGGGCCGCTCCCCCGCCGGTCCATTGTCCCGCAGGGTGGGCGGGCCCGCCTGCCCGATCGCACCGTGGACGCGACAGGTGCAGCGCGCAGGCTCTGCTGGACGGCGAAGCCCCTCGGCGGGGGTGAGCCGCGGCAGCCACTCCGAGGGGCCTGCGGGCAGGACCGTCGAGACCGCGAGCAGATACGGCAGGACGGTCAGTGCGACGGCTGCGGCGACTGCCCCGGCGCTGCGCCGGGTCACGGTGCCGACAGCCAGCGCGAAGACGGCGGTGACGGCGAGCCGCCTGACCGGCAGGGCGCGCCGCTGCGAGCGGCTGAGGATGAACACCTCAGAACAACGCCACAGCGCCCCGCCGGAGTTGGCCAAGACCCTTGCCGACCCGCGGACCCATGTCGTCACGTTCGACGACCCGCTGCAGGGCGGCACCTCGACCAACGCCGTCCACGCCGACCGGCAGACCTGTCGGACAGGCGCTAACGCCGGCTGCGGGCCAGCTCCTCGGCGATGTCGGGGTCGTCGGGCGACAGGGCGGCGGCTTTCTCCAGGTCGGCGAGCGACTCGGCCGTACGGCCCGCGTCCCGGTGCACCAGGGCCCGGTTGTAGTGCAGGGCCGAGTCGTCGGGCTGCAGCTCGACGGCATGGTCCAGATCGTCGGCCGCGGTGGCCAGGTCACCGGTGGAGTAGGCCAGCACGGCCCGGCCGACCAGTGCCGAAACCAGGTCGGGGGCGGTCTTCAGGGCCCGGTCGTAGGCCGCCCGGGCGGCGGCGAAGTCGTCGGCCTCGGCGAAGACCTGGCCCAGGACTGCGTGCAGGTAGGGGTTCTCCGGCTCGAACTCGAGTCCGTGCAGGGCGTCGTCGCGGGCGGCCTCGTTGTCGCCCTCCTCCAGGTACAGCCCGGCCCGGTTGACATAGGCGTCGACGAAGTCCGGCTGCAGCTCCAGCACATAGCTGAAGTCGGCCAGCGCGCCGGCCGTGTCGCCCTCGCTGAAGCGCAGGTCGCCGCGGTTGTAGTAGATCTCAGGGAACGGCGGGGAGAGCCGCATCGCGGTGGCGTAGTCCGCGTGGGCCTCCTCCTCCCGGCCCAGCCGGCGCAGGATGTTGCCGCGCTCCAGGTAGTGCTCGGGGTGGTTGGGGTCCTGCCCGATCACCACGGCGTAGTCGGCCATGGCGTCGTCCAACCGCCCGAGGGCCAGGTAGACCCGGGCCCGGTTGTTCTTCAGCACGGAGCGGTGCAGCACATGGTTGTCGGGGGGCAGCAGCCGGTCCAGCATCTCTATGCACTCGTCGACCAGCCGCAGCGCCTCGGCCGGCTCGCCCAGGTTGGCCTCCACCAGGGCAAGGCCGTTGCGGAAGAACGCGCTCTGGAAGGCCCGCTCCAGCGGGTCCTCGATCATGGAGGCGCTGGCGATGGCGGCGTTCAGCCAGGACTTCGCCTTGCGCTGGTCGCGCTGCTCGGGGTCCTTGTGCCGGGTGTAGAGCATGGCGGTGGAGTAGGCACAGCTCATATGGACGTTGGGGCTGATCGAGTTGAACCGGGACTGGTCGTCCATCAGCTCGGCCTCCTCGGTGCGACCGAGGATCGACAGTGCCAGCGTGGTGCCCTTGACGAAGGCCCACCAGCGTTGGTGCTCGGTCCGCGGGTCGACCAGCGCAAGCCCGCGGCGGCCGTACTCGACGCAGGCCTCGTAGAAGCCCATGCAGAGGCAGTGGTCCGTGGCGTGCAGAAGGGCCCGCACCCCCGCTTCGCCCGGGTCGCTGCCGTGCACGCGGTGGTGGGCCAAGGCTCCGATCCGCAGCGACTCCTGGTCCAGGGCCTCGACCTCGTCGGCCCGGCGGTCGTGCAGCCGGGCTCGCGCCTCGGCCGACAAGCCCTGGTAGGCGGCCAACTGCGCCGGCTCGTCGCCGGTGCAGTCCGCGTCGACATAGCGCCTGGCGTCGGACTCGGGGTCGGCGTCCGGCGGGGCCGGGGTGCCCGGGGCGACGGGCGTCAGCCGGGCCCGGGTACGGAGGACGGCCAGCAGGGTTTCGTCACCCGGGTCCCGGTCCGCGGTGCAGACGACGACGCACAGCCGCCCGGGGTCGACCCGGCGCAGCAGCGAGGCCAGGAACTCCAGGTCGGTGGGATCGGCCTGGTCGACGTTCTCCACCACCAGCAGGCGCGGTCCGGCGTCGGCGGGGCTGTCCCGGACGAACTCCACCAGCCCGTTGGCGATCCGCACGGTGCGCAGCCGGGCGTAGAACCTGGTCCGCTCGTTCGGGATCGCCATCGACGTGAGCGTGTCCCGGGAGTTGGGCACGATGCTGCTCACGTCGGGTGCGGCGGACAGAAGTTCGATGTCGTAGCGGTGGACCAGACCGGGGTCGTGCGGCAGCGTCAGCGGCAGCAGGTGGGTGACCACCTGCCCCGCCGCGCTGTAGGGGCCGCGCAGGCGGCGGTGCGCGTCCACGCACAGCACCGCCTCGCTGCCCGGTTCGCCGACGCCCAGCTCCCGCAGGGTGCGTGCTCGGTCGCTGCGCAGACCGCCGCGCAGCCAGTGATGGGTGTGCAGGAACTCGTTCATCCCAGCCTCCTTGCTGAAAGGTCCCGGCGTCGGCCGAGGGTTGGCTCGCGAAGTGGCGGAAGGGCCGGAGTGCTATTCGGCGATCGCGCCGGCCGACCGGACACCCCGGCGCTGCCAGCCGCGGACCGCGAGGAATCCGGCGAGGACCAGTTCGCCGAAGTTCAGCACCAGGAAGACGCAGACGTCGGTGATGTTCAGCGGGGTGAGGTTGTTGACCAGTTTGTGCCAGGCCAGCTCGGTGATCCGGATCGTTGCCGGGATCACCACGATCACCAGCAGCACGGTCATCAGGGTGTATCCGGTGACCATCAGCCAGACGTACCAGCGCGCCACGTCGCGGTCCCGCTGTGTCCAGGCCTCCGGGTCGACCAGCTTCTCCTGGCGGCCGAGCAGGCTCCAGAACCGGTTCTGCAGGGTCTGCCTGGCGACGGTCTGCAGGTCGTTGCAGCCCAGCACGGTGGTGGCCAGGAAGTAGAGGTCGGTCCGCAGGAAGAAGTAGAACTGCCAGGCGAAGCGGAGCAGCGTGCCGAACGCCATCGCCAGGAAGAACTTGCCGAAGAACCCGCTCACGCCGTGGTCGCCGACCAGCGGGATCGCGGCGAGGGTGAGCGCGGAGGCCACCAGCACGTCGACCAGCATCCCGGCCAGCATCGGCAGATAGCGCTTGCGCCGGGGGATGGCGACGAGGCCGTCCAGCGTGGTGACGAACACCAGGTAGTAGAAGCGTCGGCCGATCCGCAGCGTCGAGTTGAGGCCGAGTCTGCGGCCGGCCACCGCGTGGGCTGCCTCGTGCAGCAGGATCCACGGGGCTTGGCCGAGCACATTGCCTGCGGTCAGTGCGACCAGCGACGACGTGGTGAAGAAGATGTTCTGGTAGCGCGGCGTCACCCGGTCGTCGAGGATCATGGCCAGGACACCGGCGACGATCAACGCGGCGTAGCAGACCCAGGCCGGCGGCGAGAAGAGCGCCTGGCCGAGCCGCTGCCAGCGGACCGCCTTCACCTCGGCGACCTGCTCGCCCTCGGGGACGAGCATCTCGTACTCGTCGAGCACCTCGAGGAACTCCAGGATGTCGACGGTCTCGCCGTACTCCTCGCCGAACCAGCGGGCCGCAGCGTTCGGGGACTCCCCGGACTCCAGTCGGCGCAGCAGCGCCGCGGCGTCCACCGGGAAGAGTCCGTAGGAGTCGATGTCGGGCCGCCCCACGGTGACCTCGTCGCCCTCCTCCAGGAAAGTGAGCGGGTACAGCCTCAGGGATTTGTCGAGATCCAGTGTCGCCAGGTCCATGCCCCCACCTCACCGTCCGTCGGTAGACTTCAAGCGGGCCCGGGCCGCTATGCGTGCGGCCCGGACCCTTTTGCTGACGCTCGTCGGTCGTGGGGAAGTCAGAACTCATCCCCCTACGGCCCGGTGACGATGGGTCAGGCGAGGAC
>Ga0302314_10018568_pt1 | contig 11593 bp, 10 predicted proteins | sample III_Palsa_N2_3_FD_200533 | JGI IMG/M metagenome (GOLD analysis project Ga0302314, IMG submission 200533) | Peat permafrost microbial communities from Stordalen Mire near Abisko, Sweden - III_Palsa_N2_3 | ecosystem: Environmental > Terrestrial > Soil > Palsa > Peat permafrost | place: Sweden... | reverse complement strand
AAGCCAAGCCCCTCCCGGCCAGCGACTGACAAAGACCGCCCGTCAGCGCCTGGCGCTGACGGGCTGCCGCGGGCCGTGCGTCAGTCGTACATGAGGCCGCCGTCGACGAGGAGCTCGGTGCCGGTCATGAACCCGGCCGCGTCGGACAGCAGGAAGCCGACGCAGGCGGCGACCTCCTCCGGCGTGCCCATCCGGCCCATCGGCATCATGTCCGCCCACACCTTCTGGTTCTCCTCGGGGAACGAGGCGATGCCCGGCGTCCTGATCGTCCCCGGGCAGACGGCGTTGATGCGGATTCCCTGCCGCGCGTACTGGAGCGCCGCGTTCTTGGTGAGCCCGATGACGCCGTGCTTGGCCGAGGTGTAGGCGGCCATCGACGGCGCGTTCTTCACGCCCGCGTTGGATGCCATGTTCACGATCGCGCCGTGCCCGGCGGCGTGCATGACCCGCAGTTCGGCCCGCATGCACAAGAAGGTGCCGCGCAGGTCGACGCTCAGCACCCTGTCCCAGGTGTCGACCGGCAGCTCGTGCAGAAAACCGGGGTGGTCGGCGAAGCCCGCGTTGTTGACCGCGAAGTCGAGCCCGCCCAGGAACGAGACCGACCGTTCGATCAGCTCCTCGACCTCGGACTCGGAGGAAATGTCGCAGGCCACGAACTCGGCGGTGCCGCCGTCGGCGCGAATCTCCTCGACGACGCCCTTGCCGCCGTCGGCGTCGATATCCGACAGGACCACCCGGACCCCTTCGCCCGCCAGGTAGAGCGCGGTGGCCCGGCCGATCCCGGCCGCCGCGCCGGTGATGACCACGCCCTGGCCGGCCAGCGTGCCAAATGTCGCCAACGTCATCGTTGTCTCCTTATCGATAGCGGTAGTGGTCAGGATCCGGGGTCCTGGTCAGGTCCCAGTAATCGATGGTGGCCAGCGGCCAGTTCGCCGACACCCGGCCGGTCGGGCTCTTGTACCAGTTGTCCACGTCCTCGACCCCCCAGGCCATCAGCGCGTTCGCCTCGTCGACGGAGGCCTGGTAGGCGTCCAGGACATCGGGGCGCAGGTCCATGACCTGGTCGTCGCGCTCGAGCAGCAGCCGCAGGCACTCCAGCACGTAGTGCACCGCGCACTCGCTGAACATGACGATGCTGCCGTTCACGACGAGGTTGGTGTTCGGCCCGTAGAGGCAGAACAGGTTCGGGAAATCGGGAATGGTGATGCCCAGGTAGGCGGCCGGGTCCTGGCCCCACCGCTGGTGCAGGTCCGCTCCGCCGGTTCCGGTGACGTCGATCCCGCCGAGGAACCGCCACGCCTGGAAGCCGGTGCAGTAGACGATCACGTCGAGCTCATGGTGGACGCCGTCGGCGGTAACGACGCCGGCCGGGGTGATCCGCTCGATCCGGTCGCTGACCACCGCCACGTTCGGCCGCCTGAGCGTCCGCGCCCAGATCCCGTTGTCGCGCAGCATGCGCTTGCCGTACGGCGGGTACCGCGGGATCATCACGCGCTGCAAGTCGGGCCGGCCCTCGTACTCGGCCAGCAGGTGCCGGGTCAGCGTCTCCCGGAGCTGCTGGTTCCGGGCCGAGACCGAACCGGGCTGGTGCCAGTCCCGGTCCACCGCGGCGAAATCCCGGCGTCCCTCGACCGAGGTCCAGAACTGGTAGAAGCGGAACCACCGGTGGTAGTAGGGAACCGCACGAAAAAGCCAAGCCAGGTCAGAATGAACGATCGCGTGGTAATTCGGAGTCGGCACAGTCCAGGGCGGGGTGCGCAGGAAGACCCGCAGCTCGCCGGCTTCTCCCGCGATCGAGGGAATCACCTGAAAGCCGCTGGCCCCGCTGCCGATGACTCCGACCCGCTTGCCGCGCAGGTCGGCGCGGTGGTCCCAGCGGGCGCTGTGAAAGCTGACGCCGCCGAAGTCCGCGGTCCCCGGGATGTCGGGGATGTTCGGCTGGTTCAGCTGGCCGGTCGCGCTGATCACGGCACTGAACCGGCTTGTCTCGCGCTGCCCGTCAGCGTCGACGGTGACCAGCCACTCGCCGGCGCCGTCGTCGAACCGCGCGGCCCGTACGCACGCGCCGAACCGGATGTGCGCACGCAGGCCCAGCCGCTGGCTCGCGTCCTGGAAGTAGGCCCGGATCTCGGGGCCGCGCGAGTACTGGTCCGGCCAGTCGTCTCGCTGCAGGAACGAGTAGCTGTAGCAGAAATTGCTGGTGTCGAGGCGGCAGCCGGGATAGTCGTTCTCCAGCCAGACGCCGCCGACGTCGTCGTTGCGCTCGAACACCTCGAAGTCGATGCCCGCCTGGAGCAGCCGGTGGGCCACGGCCAGGCCGGACATGCCCGCGCCGATGACGGCCACCCGGAAGTTCCGGCCCGGCGCGACCGCTTCCTTCCTCCAGCCCGGGGCATCGGTGTCCGCGGGCAGCCCCAGCTCGAAGGCGAGCATGGGCAGGTACCGGTCGTCCACGTCTCCGGTCATGAAGGTCATCAGTGCCCGGCGGTCCGCCAGCCGGGCCGGCGGCGCCGCGGGGACGCATCCGCCGTCCCGGAAGGCGGTCAGCGCGTCGAGGGCCCGCTGGCGGGCGAGCTCCTGCTGCGCCGGGGGCATCCCGCCCTGCGCGGCCAGGACCACCGACGGGCCGCCGGCCGGAGGCCGTAGCTCGCCGCCCACCAGCGACCGGTCCCCGGTCAGGTAGCTCAGCGCAGGCATCAGTGAGGGCAGCTCAGCCTGGGTGAGCGCGGCCCGGATCTGCTCGTCGGTGGCGTGCGCGAGGTCGGTCACGGGCCCACCCATCGATGAAAGTCTTCTACATAATATAGAATCGATGATCAGGGGAGTGAGGTCAAGGGACATCGGGTGTGACGTCAACCGCTCCGGGACTCCGCTATCGCCGCGACGGATTCGAAGTTCGCCGCCAGCAGCTTCCCGGCGTTCTCCATGTGCTGCATCATCGCGGCCCGCGCGCCGTCGACGTCGCTGGCGTTGATGGCGCTGAGGATCGCGGCATGATCCTGAGCGGCGGCCTTGGGCCAGCCGGGGATGGTCGCGAAGAACCGGCGCGGTGCGAACTTCGCCGATATCGACAGCATCCAGGCCAGCCTCGGGGCCTCGGCGGCCAGGTTGATCCGGCGGTGGAAATCGTGGTTCAGGCTCTCGACGAGACCGCCATCGCCGTCCCCCGCGGCCTGGCGCAGCGCCAGATGGACCTCGGTGAGCTCGCGCACGTCTTCTAGCCCCATCCGCACGGCGGCCCGGCTGACGAGCTCGCCGGCCAGCAGGGCCTGCGCGGTGAACAGGTCACGCACGTCAGCGGCCGACAGCGGGGCGACCACGAATCCGCGGCGCGGCTTCAGCTCGACGAAGCCCTCCCCGCTCAGCAGCAGCAGCCCCTCTCTGATCGGAGTGGCGCTAAGCTGCAGCTCGTCAGCGAGGGCATCCTGGCGGATGAAGTCGCCGGGCCGCACATTGCCGCTCATGATCAGCTCGCGGACGTGGGTCGCAACCGCGTAGCTGAGCTGTCGCCGCGGAAAGCCCTCCCGGACATTGCCGCTGCCCTCGCTCATAGACCCCGCTCCTATGATCCTGCTTCGATAAAAATCTTGCAGAATGCAGGATATCGAGTTCCGTGGCGGCCGTACACGGGCGCGACCGGGGTCGCCGGACCCTCATTCGAGGCTGGCCTTGACCTCCCGCTTGAGCACCTTGCCGGCCGGGCCGAGCGGCACCTCGGAACGGAACACGTACTCGCGCGGCTGCTTGTAGCCGCCGAGCTGTGCCCGGGACAACTCGCGCAGCTCCGCTTCCAGCGCCGTGGTGTCGGCATCGCCGCGGGGCACGACGACCGCGACCGGGGTCTCGCCCCACTCCGGGTCCGCCTTGCCCACCACGACCACCGTGTCGACCAGGTCGTGCGACCCCAGGACCCGCTCGAGTTCGGCCGGGTAGATGTTGAAGCCGCCGGAGATGATCATGTCGGTCTTGCGGCCGGCGATGTGCAGGTAGCCCTCGGCGTCCAGCCAGCCGGTGTCGCCGGAGAAGACTCCTTCCGGGCGGAACGTCTGCGCGGTCTGCTCCGGGCGGTTCCAGTAACCGCGGGCCTGCGAGTCGGCCCGCACGACGATCTCGCCGGTTTCGCCGGAAGGCAGCCGGCTGCCGTCGTCGTCGACGATCCAGACCTCGGCCATCGGGGTCTCCCGGCCGCACGAGCTCTTGATGCTCTCCTTGCCCGCGAGCAGGTCGCGGTGGTCTTGCGGGGTCAGGATGGTGAACTGCCCGCCCGCCTCGGTGAGCCCGTACCGCTGCTGCATGTCGCAGCCGAGCCGGACGAGCGCGTCGGCGATGACCTCCTTGGAGATCGGCGCGCCGCCGTAGCTGATCCGCCGCAGGCTGGACAGGTCACGCGGCCGGCCTTCTTCCAGCAGGCGCAGCGTCCGGATCAGCATCGTCGGGATGAACGTGGTGAACGTGACCCGGTCGCGCTCGATGGAGTCGAGCAGCGCCTCGGGATCGAACTTGGGCGCAATCACGATCGTCTGGCCCAGGTACAGCCAGGTCAGTGCCCGGACGACGCCGCCGGTGGTGAAGAACGGCGTCGTGGCCAGGCCGATGTCCTCGTGCTTGGACTCGGTGGAGATCGTGGTGTCGAGGGTCATCGCCATCATGCCCCGGTGGTCGTTCATGACCCCCTTCGGGTGACCCGTCGTGCCGCTCGTGTACAGCAGCACGTGCAGGTCGGACTCGGTCAGGCCGGCCGGAGTGGGGTCGACGTTCCGGCCGCCGGCCAGGGCTTCCTCGTACTCCTTGCCGAGCGACGAGCCGCCGATCTGCAGCACGGTGCCGACGCCGGCCGCGGCCAGCGGGCCGGCGGCGATCTCGGCCTGGTCGCCGTGCACGATCGCGGCCGCGACGCCGGAGTCCTCGACGATGTACTGGATCTCGGCCGGGGTGAGCCGGATGTTGACCGGGACGAGCACCAGGCCGGCCTTGGCCAGGCCGTAGGTGATCTCCGGCCATTCCAGGGTGTTCCGCGCGCAGACGGCGACCCGGTCGCCCTTCGTGAGGCCGGCGGACTGAAGGTAGGTGGCCAGCCGGTTCGCCCGCTCGTCCACGGCCCCCCAGGACAGCTGCCTGCCCTCGGCGATGACGGCGGTCTTGGCCGGGTAGCGGCGCCCGTTGTGCCGGGAGATGTCGCCGATCAGCATGTCAGTTCTCTTTCTTCCGCTCAGATCAGGAACGCCATCGTGGGGATGGGGCCGCCCGCGTTGACCAGGTGCACGGTCTTGGCCGCCAGCCGCGGCCCGCTTTCCGTCCGGCGGATCGTGTGCAGGTAGCGGCCCGCCCACAGCGTGCTCGCGAACCGGTACTCGACCAGGACGAAGTTGGACGCGACGGTCACGCGGTCGCCCGTGACGTCGGTGACCTCGAAGTTGGACACGGTCCGGCGCAGCACCGACGGCGGGGTCTGCGAGTGCCGGACCCCGGTGTTGAGCTGGGCCACGCGGCTGCGGATGCGGGCCCGGTTGTCATTGACGTAGGACACCTGCGTCTCGGGGTCGGCGTCCGGTGACATCGGCACCCAGTACGTCGCGCTGTCATCCCAGAGCGCTTCCCACTCCGAGTAGCGGGCCTCGTCGGCCAGCCGCGCCTCGTGGTAGATGAACGCGACCAGGGCCGGGTCGACGAGGGCGGCGGCGGACGGGTCGGTGAGGGTGGTCGCGGTCATGATGCCTCGCCTTCGAGTACGGCGGCCCAGTGCTTCCACCAGCCGCGTTGCGGGGTCTCCGCGCTCTTGTCCTTGTTGATCCGGCCGGTGGCGTCGGTCACGTCCGTCTCCAGGCCGCGGCTGAGCGTGACCCACTCGGGCTGACGGGCGGCGAGACCGAGCTGGTTGCGGGCGCCGATCTCGCCGTCGTCGGCGATCAGGAAGCCGGCCGGCCCCATCGCGCCCTCGCTGCGGCGCAGCGTGCGGCGGTTGAGCTCCCGCTGGCCGGGGATGAGCACCGGGCTCGTATAGGCGATCGTCTCGCCGACGCCGAGCGGCTCCACGGTCATCACGTTCATCTCGGCGATGAACAGGTTGGGGAAGATGAGCGTGTGCGGCGGCCCGATCACCAGGGCGTCGTGGGCGCCGTCGACGCCGCGGGCTTCCTCCAGCGCCGCGATGTAGCCGGGCACCTTCTCCCGGGCCAGCCGCCCGTACCAGACGAACTCCTCGTCCAGGCGCCGGTACTCGGTGGCGTAGTCGATCTCGGAGTGCCCGTCGCCCATGTCCCGGACCATGGTCTCGGTCTTGGCGGGGACGTGCGAGACCTTCGCCGGGCGGACCGCGTCGTAGACCGACTGATGGGTGAACAGCGCGTGGTACCCGTCCACGTTGTTTTCCATCACCATCTTCCAGTTGCAGTACATCCGGTGCTTCATCCAGCCGGCCGACAGCTGGACGCTCCCGGTGGGCGACAGGGCCACCAGGCGGTCGATCGCGTGCCGGGCGTTGCCCAGGTGCTCCGCGAGGGTGCTGCCCGCGGGCTCGAGCGAGGCGAAGACGAACCCGCCGTAGCTCTCCTGCCGGGGCGCCGGGACCAGGCCGAGGCTGGCCCGGACCTCGCCGAAACGCTCGGCGTACCCGTCGCGCATCGGCACGCCGGACAGGCTGCCGTCGTTGCCGAACGTCCACCCGTGGTACGGGCAGCGGAATGAACTGGTGTTGCCCTTGTCCGCGTTGCACAGCCGGTTGCCGCGGTGCGTGCACCGGTTGGCCAGCACCCGGACCTCGCCGTCCTTGCCCCGTGCCACCACGTACGGCTCGCCCGCGACGCGCTTGGTCACGTAGTCGCCGGGTTCGGGGACCTCGCTCTCATGGGCGACGAAGACCCAGCCCTCGCGGAAGATGCGGCGCATCTCCAGCTCGTAGACCTGGGGATCGGTGTATACGAGGCCGCGCACGCGGTCCGGCTGGACGAGCGCGCGGACGTCGCCGGGGCGCAGCCCGGCGGCGGTCTCGGCCGGCGGGCCGGCCTGGTCGGTGACCGTCATGACGTTGATCTCTCCTTCAGTAACATCCGGCAGTAACATCCGGCCGGCGGCGCGGCCCGGGGGAAACCGCACCGCCGGAAGGTGGACGGCGCCTACCGTGCGGAAGGCGATCTCGACGGGGGCGCCGATGTCCAGGGACTGCCCGGACGGCGCGGCGGTGGTGAGGACAAGGCGGTGCCCGCTCGCCAGCTCGACATCGATGACCGGGTACGGCCCCGGCGCGACGATGAGACCGGGCTCGCGCCGGTGCACGAGCGTCGCGGTGTGGACGGTGCCAGCGAGCGGCACGTCGCGCCACTCGCGGCCCGCGGTCCCGATCTCGGCGCTCGCCCCGCACACGTCGCACACGTACTGCTCAAGCTCGAGGGGGGTGGAGCACGCGGCGCAGAACGGCAGGGCGAGCGCGCCCCGGGCGGCCGCCGCGTACACCGGGGCCAGCACCGGGTCGGCGGCGTCGGGGGCCAGGTCCGGGGCGACGAGCCAGTCGCCGGGACCAGGCAGTCCCTCGGACTCGGTGACCTGAGGGGCCTGCCCGCGCGACGCCGTCACGCGGCCTCCCGCGCGAGGACGAGCGCCTCGTGGTGGTCGGCGCGGCCGCCGATGCCGGTGACCAGCGCCGTCCGCGCGCCGGCGACCTGGCGCTCGCCGCCGTCGCCGCGGAGCTGGATAAGCGCCTCGGCCAGGGGGGTCATGCCCTGGAGGTAGAACCCGGACAGCTGGCCGCCGCCGGTGTTGACCGGCAGCTCGCCGCCGGGGGCGATCCCGCCGCCGCGCACGAACGTGCCCGCCTGGCCGCTCGCGCAGAAGCCGTATTCTTCGAGCAGGCAGAGCGTCACGATCGAGAACGGGTCGTACAGCTCGACCACGTCCAGGCCAGCCCGGCTGGTTCGGGCCATGGCGAGCGCGTCGTCGACCGCCTGGCCGCCACCGCCGAACCAGGACTCGCCGCCCGCCCGGCGGCGGCGCATCGGGTGGATGGCGCCCATCCCGCGGATCTCGACCGCGGCGGCCGCCCGGCCGCCTGGCCGCGCGGAGCTCACGATGACGGCGACCGCGCCGTTCACCGGGCGGGCACAGTCCAGGACCCGCAGTGGCGTGGAGATCATCCGGCTCGCGAAGTAGCCGTCTTGGTCGAGCGGCTTGCGGTTGACCGCCTGCGGGCTGGCCGTCGCCCAGGCCCGCGCGGCCAGCGCCACCGCGCCCAGGTCGGCCTCGGTACCGCCGCTGACGTGCAGATACCGGGCCGCGAGGAGCGCGAACGTGGGCACCGAGCCGAGCACGCCGCTGGCCCGCTCGAGGCCGCGGACGCCGGAGTTGCCGCCGCTGCGGGCGTAGAGCGTTCCGGCGGACCCGCCGCCGACCGGCGCGTCGGCGAACACGCAGACGACCGTGCGGGCCATGCCCGCACCGATCGCGAGCACGGCGCGGGTGACCATCGCCACCGCGGTCGCGCCCTTGATTTCCAGGTGCTCGATCAGGCGCAGGTCACCGAATCCGGCGCGCCGGGCGAGGGCGACGCCGAGCCGGTCCTCGCGGACGCCCTGGCTCGAGCCGACGAGCATGCCGTCCACGTCGCCGCGCTCGAGGCCGGCGTCGGCCAGGGCGGCGGCGACCGCCTCGGTGGCGAGCGCGTAGCTGTCCGGCCCGGCGGTGACCGACATCTCCGTCATCCCCAGGCCGGTGATCGCGGGCGCCTGGCTCACTCGCCCTCGTCCCGGGGATCGGTCCGGTAGAGCCCGACCCTCAGCCACCCGGCCCGGTCGTCGCTCGTCGCCTGGCACAGGCTGGCCAGTTCGATCGCCGACAGCAGGATGTCGTCGCCCGTCTCGTTGTCCTGGACGTGCAGCCGGGGACTGTGGCCCGCGCTGTCCAGGCTGACGGTGACGGAGGCGAACTCATTCTCGACGACCGCGAGCCGGACGCGAGGTGCCCCCCGCTGGTCCCCACGGGGCGCGTCGGCACGGGGTTGGCTGACAGCGTGTTCCCCATTAGTTTGTACGGTACTAACGTTCATCGCGTGTTCCATGCTCACCTGCCCCTAAGAATCTGACACTATAGTCACTCTTTCGGCTATCCTATATTCAAGTCGCGAAGTTCTCCATGGGCCGAGGCCAGCGGGGGCGGGAACCGGCTGAGAAAGGTGCTGTGAACCCTTGAACGACGCCAGGACCGAGTACCGCAGCCTGTGGACGTGGCTGCGCGAGGTTGAGTTCTGCCAGCGCTGGGTCGACGTGAACGGGGTGGCGACCCGGATCGCCGAGGCGGGCAGCTCCAGCCGCCCGGCCGTGGTCCTGCTGCACGGCACCGGCGGCCACTGGGAGGTCTACGCCCCCACCATCGGGCCGCTGAGCGCGGATTTTCACGTCATCGCGGTCGACATGGTGGGCAACGGCTTCTCCGGCCGGCCCGACTACGACTACGAGATCGCGGTGTACGTCGCCCACCTGGCGGGCCTGCTCGACGTGCTCGGCATCGAGCGGGCGTCGTTCATCGGAATGTCGCTCGGCGCCTGGGTGGCGGCCCGGTTCGCCCTCGACCACCCGGACCGGACGGACAAGCTCATCCTCCAGTCGCCCGCCGGCCTGATCGCGACCGCGTCCAACATGGCGCGGATCAGGGCCGAGCGGACCGCGGCGGTCGAGAACCCGACCTGGGAATCGATCAAGGCCATGTTCGACCACCTGATCGCCGACGAGGAGAACCGGATCCCCGACATCATCGCGCTGCGCCAGGCGATCTACCGGACGCCGGCCACCAGGGACGCGATCGACCACGTGCTGATCCTCCAGGACCCGGCCGCCCGCGAGCGCAACCTCCTCACGCAGGAGCAGTGGGCCGCGATCGCGGCCCCCACCCTGGTGGTGGCCTCGGGCAAGGACCACAGCGAGTACATGAACACCGCGCAGCAGGTCGCGCGGCTCATCCCGAATTCCACGACAGTCGAGATGGCCCAGGTCAGGCACTGGCCGGCCTTCGAGGACCCGGAAACGTTCAACGCCGCCGCGCTCCGTTTCCTGCGGGGCTGACCATGCTCGCCGACGCAGCGCTGTCCGAAGACCAGGTCGCCGACGCCGCCCGGCGGCTGCTGGCCGCCGAGCGTGATCACCAGCCGATCAGGCAGCTGTCGCTCCAGTACCCCCAGATGACCGTCGAGGACGCCTACCGGGTGCAGCGGGCGCTGACCGCGGCCAAGCTGGCCGCGGGCCGGACGGTCAAGGCCCGCAAGATCGGGCTCACCTCGCGGGCCATGCAGCAGGCGGTGTCGATCACCGAGCCCGACTACGGGGTCATCTTCGACGACATGTTCTTCGCCGACGGCGGCGTGGTGCCGTTCGCGCGGTTTATCCGCCCCCGGGTGGAAGTCGAGCTGGCGTTCGTCCTCGACCAGCCGCTCAAGGGTCCCGGGGTCACCCTGCTCGACGTGCTCGACGCGACCCGGTGGGTCACCCCGGCCCTGGAGATCCTCGACGCCCGGGTGCAGATGAGCGACCCCGAGACCGGGCACCTGCGCACGATCGTCGACACGATTTCCGACAACGCCGCCGACGCGGGCATCGTCGTCGGCGGCCGCGCGGTCCGTCCCGCCGCGCTCGACCTGAGCCGGGTCGGCGCCGCGCTCTACGTCAACGAGGCGATCGAGGAGACCGGGCTGGCGGCGGGGGTCCTCGGCCATCCCGCCAACGGCGTCGCCTGGCTGGCCAACAAGCTCGCCCCGTACGACGAGTACCTGCCGCCCGGGCAGGTCATCCTGGCCGGCTCCTTCACCCGGCCGGTCTTCGTGGGCGAAGGCGACACGGTGCACGCCGACTTCGGCGACCTGGGGGCGGTGACATGCCGCTTCCGCTGAGCCGGACCGCCGCGCGCTGGCGCGCCCTGCTGGCCGGCCAGCGGCCGGCCGCCGGCATGTGGGTCGCGTCGGGCAGCCCGGTCGTCGCCGAGATCTGCGCCGGATCCGGCCTGGACTGGCTGCTGATCGACGGTGAGCACGCACCCAACGACCTGCGCTCGATCCTCGCCCAGCTGCAGGCGGTCGCGCCCTACCCGGTGACCCCGGTGGTCCGGCCCCCGGTGGGCGACCCGGTGCTGATCAAGCAGCTGCTCGACCTCGGGGCGGAAGTGCTGCTCATCCCGATGGTGGAGTCGGCGGAGCAGGCGCGGGCGCTGGTCGCGGCCACCCGCTATCCGCCCGACGGCATCCGCGGTGTCGGGTCCGCCCTCGCCCGGGCGTCGCGCTGGAACCGGGTCAGCGGGTACCTGGCGGGCGCGGCCGAGACCGTCTCGCTGCTCGTCCAGATCGAGTCACGGGCCGGCCTTGACGCACTGCCGGACATCGCGGCGACCGACGGCATCGACGGGATCTTCCTCGGCCCGGCCGACCTCGCCGCCTCGCTCGGCCACCTCGGCGAGCAGGCGCATCCCGAGGTGACGGGCGCGGTCGAGGACGCGATCAAGGCGATCACGGCCGCGGGAAAGGCGGCCGGCGTCAACGCGTTCCCCCGCGACCTGGCCGAACGGTACCTGGCCGCCGGGGCGCGATTCATCCTCGTCGGCGCGGACGTGACGCTGCTGGCCG
>Ga0302314_10018565_pt1 | contig 11594 bp, 14 predicted proteins | sample III_Palsa_N2_3_FD_200533 | JGI IMG/M metagenome (GOLD analysis project Ga0302314, IMG submission 200533) | Peat permafrost microbial communities from Stordalen Mire near Abisko, Sweden - III_Palsa_N2_3 | ecosystem: Environmental > Terrestrial > Soil > Palsa > Peat permafrost | place: Sweden... | reverse complement strand
GTCGCGGCGCGACTCATGATCCGAAGGCCGCGCTGACCGAGATCGGCGTCGCCTATGTCACCTTCGCCCGCAAGAACCCAGCGCTCTACAGGCTGATGTATCATGCCGCCTGCGACCGGGAGATGATGCCCGACCACGCCAAGGACGCCGACAGCGGCTGGCACCATGTGGCGGAGGCGCTGATCGAGGCGGGCGCCGACCCCAACGACCAGCGCGAGATGCAGCTGGCCCAGATCGCCGCCTGGTGCAATGCCCATGGCGTGGCCGAGATGGCCGGCTTCAAGGAATTCGAGCCGCTGAAGGCGGCGATGGGCGGCGAGGAGGCCTTCGTGCGGGCGATCCTCAGCCATGTTGGGATCTACGCGCGGCGGACGAGGGCGCCCCTGGACTAGACGCCGCTCGGCGCCGCGACCCCTGGCCGTGAGCGCGCCGCCGTTCGTCACCCGGTTCGCCCCTTCGCCCACCGGATGGCTGCATCGGGGCCACGCCTTCTCCGCCTTGACCGCCTATGAGGCGGCGCGCCGGGCCGGTGGGTGCTTTCTCTTGAGATTCGAGGACATCGACACCGCGCGATGCCGGCCGGCCTTCGAGACCGCGATCCTTGAGGATCTGGCTTGGCTGGGCCTCGCCTGGGAATCGCCGGTGCCGCGGCAGTCCGAGCGAACCCCCGCCTACCAACGCGCGCTGGACGCCTTGCGCGCCCGCGGCCTGCTCTATCGCTGCTTTCGCACCCGCAGGGAGACAAGCTCGGACATTGCCAGCGCCCCGCATGGGCCGCGAACGGCTGGTCGTCCGGGGCCGCATCCCGCCAGAGACGAGGCGCGATGGCTGGCCGAGGGCCGGCCGTTCGCCTGGCGGTTGTCGCTGGCCGCCGCCGAGGCGGCGCTGGGCGGCTTCGGGGGACTGAGTTTCATCGAGGAGGGCGCCGGCCCCGGCGGGGAGACCGGCGTCATCGGCGCCCGACCGGAACTTGCGGGCGACGTGGTGCTCGCCCGCAAGGACGTCGGGGTCAGTTACCATCTCGCCGTGGTGGCGGACGACGCGCACCAGAGGGTGACGCATGTTATCCGGGGCGAGGATCTGTTCGCGGCGACCCGCATCCAGCGCCTGCTTCAGGCGCTGCTCGGCCTTCCAGCGCCGGTCTATCGCCATCACCGGCTGCTGCTGCGCCCCGACGGCAAGCGCTTCGCCAAGCGCGACACGGCCGAGACGCTGGCCGACCTGCGGGCACGAGGCGTGACGCCCCAGTCACTGCGGGCTCAGCTCGGCTTCTGATGGCCTTGCCGGTTCCGGCGCGCGCGCTATGGTCGGCCGATGACCACGACGCCCCACACCCACGACGACTGGCGATCCAACGGCGTGCGGGTGATCCCCGGCGACCAGCTGGACGTCAACACGGCCCAGACTCCCGGCATGAACCGCGCCGCGGCGATCAATTTCGCCCGCGTGGGGGCGGAGAAGCTGTGGGCCGGCACGGTGCATATCCACGCCGGCGCCAAGACGGGCGCGCACCACCACGGCGAACTGGAAAGCGTGATCTATGTGGTCAAGGGCAAGGCCCGTATGCGCTGGGGCGAGGCGCTGGAATTCACCGCCGAGGCGGGTCCTGGCGACTTCATCTATGTGCCTCCGTATGTCCCACACCAGGAGATCAACGCCTCGGACGACGAGACCCTGGAGTGCGTGCTGGTGCGCAGTGGCGGCGACGCGGTGGTGGTGAACCTGGACATCGCCCCCGTCGAGACTCCCACCGCGGTGGCCTGGGTGGATTCCATTCACAAAGCGCCCTGAGGCCAGGTCGACTCCGGTCACTCCGCCTGATCGGGCTTGAACCAGTAACGATAGCGGTAGGCCTCCTCGAAGCCGGCCGCCGCATAAAGGGCGATGGCGCCCGGGTTGTCGGCCTCGACTTGCAGCCAGGCGCGCCCGGCGCCGTGGTCGGCGGCGCTGCCGAGCAGGGCGGACAACACCCGACGCGCCAGGCCCATACGGCGATGGTTCGGATCGGTGCGCATGGCGAAGACGCCGGCCCAGTCGCCCTCGACCGCGGCGGCGCCGATGGCCGCCGGCGCGCCTGAAACGTCGAGCCTGGCGAACACGCGCGGCGCGGGAATGCGGGCCAGGGTGTCCAGCCGCTCACGCGCGTCGCCGGGATCGGCCGCCGTAACGACGAACACCGTCTCGAAGGTCGGATCGACGCCGTCGCCCAGCGCCACGCCCGGATCGACGGGCGTGGGCGCCGCCGGTCCGACCATCATCAGGGTCTCGGTGCGCGGCCGGTAGCCCAGGTCGGCGAGGCGCGGGGCCAGATCCGGCGGCGCGCACGACCCATCGACCGCCTTGAACAGGGCGGGCAGACCCTCGGTGGCGTACCAGGCCTCGACCGCGGCGATGGCCTCGGACGATGGCAGGCCCGGGTCGCCGAGCGGCCAGCAGGCGTTGATGCGTCCGGAGAACCCCGACGTCGCGTTCAGTCGCCAGCCCCCGAGCGCGCCTCGCCGGACAGCCGGCCAGGCGCGGGCCGAGACGGTCTCGAGATCGACGATTTCGGCCGGGGAAAGAGTCACGAGTCGGCGAGCAGGGAATCGACCAAAGCCCGAGCGTCGGCGCCGGACCAGTCGGCCCCTCCCTCGAGCCGAGCCCGCTCGACGCCCTTGCGGTCATAGATGATTGTGGTCGGCATGCCGTCCACCGCCGGCTTGAAAGCAAAGGTCAGGGCGTAGGTGGGCTCGGTGTAGAAGGTCAGCGGTGGATTGCGGTCGATGAAGGCGTGGCCGTTGGTCTCGTCGTCGCCCTTGCCGACGCTGACGGGCACGACGGCGACGGGCTTGCCGGCGTAGGCGGTCTGCAGCCGCGCGAGGCTGGGGATCTCTTCCTTGCAGGGCGCGCACCAGTTGGCCCAGACATTGACGATGGCCACCTTGCCCCTGAACTCGGCCAGGGTGTGGGGCCGGCCGGCGGCGTCCTTGAACGGAGTGTCGGGGGCCGGGGCGGCGTTGTTGCTGACCACCAGCTTGGCCATGGCCCCGTGGGCGAGGCTCTTGAGGTCGCCGGGCGTGTTGGAACAGCCGCCGAGCGCGTATAGAAGCCCGACCATCCCCGCGACGGCGATGGGACGCGCCAGCCGGCGGGCGGGGCGCTTGGGTTCAGGGATTTCGTCCATATGACCGATGACTCCGGGAAGGCAGGCCACTCTCTATGGGGCGGCCGCTTCTCCGCCAAGCCCGCCGACCTGATGCGGCGGATCAACGCCTCGATCGATGTGGACAAGCGCCTGGCGGGCGAAGACCTGGCCGGCTCGCGGGCGCATGCGGCGATGCTGGCGGCCGTCGGCGTGATCGACGCCAGGGACGAGCAGGCGATCCAGGGCGGATTGAGTCTGATCGAGGCGGAAATCGCGGCCGGGACCTTTCCCTACCGCGAGGATCTCGAAGACATCCACATGAATGTCGAGGCCCGCCTGACCGAACTGATCGGCCCGGCGGCCGGGCGACTGCACACCGCCCGCTCGCGCAACGACCAGGTGGCGGTGGACTTTCGGCTGTGGGTCCGCGAGGCCTGTGGCCGGACGGCGTCACAGCTGCGCGATCTGCAGCGCGCTCTGCTGCGCCAGGCCGAGGGCGCGGCCGACGCCCTGATGCCGGGCTTCACCCACCTGCAGCCGGCCCAGCCGGTGACCTTCGGCCATCACCTGATGGCCTATGTGGAGATGTTCGGTCGCGACGCCGGCCGATTCGACGACGCCCGCGCGCGGATGAACGAGTGTCCGCTGGGCGCGGCGGCTCTGGCCGGCACCTCGTTCCCGATCGATCGCGACGCCACCGCCCGGGCCCTGGGGTTCGATCGGCCGACCGCCAATTCTCTGGACAGCGTGTCGGCGCGGGACTTCGCGCTGGAGGCCCTGTCGGCGGCGGCGATCAGCGCCACCCACCTCTCGCGCCTGGCCGAGGAGATCGTCATCTGGATGACCCCGAATTTCGGCTTCATCACCCTGACCGACGCCTTCACCACCGGCTCGTCGATCATGCCCCAGAAGCGCAATCCCGACGCCGCCGAGCTGATCCGCGCCAAGGTCGGCCGGATCCTCGGCGCGCTGGTCAATCTGACGGTGGTGATGAAGGGCCTGCCGCTGGCCTATGGCAAGGACATGCAGGAGGACAAGGCCTGCACCTTCGAGGCGTTCGACGCCCTGGAGCTGTCGTTGGGGGCTATGACCGGGATGGTCGACGACCTGGCGCCCAATCGCGCGGCGATGGCGGCGGCGGCGGGCCGCGGCTTTTCCACGGCCACCGACCTGGCCGACTGGCTGGTCCGGCGGCTTGGCATGCCGTTTCGCGAGGCCCACCATGTAACCGGCCGGGCCGTGGCCAGGGCCGAGGCGCTGGGCGTCGATCTGGGGGGCTTGTCGATGGATGAGCTCAAGATGCTGGAACCACGCATATCGGCCGACGTTTTCGACCTGTTGACCCCGGCCGCCTCGGTGGCCAGCCGCGTAAGCCATGGCGGCACGGCGCCTTCCCAGGTCCGCGTCCAGATCGCCCGTTGGAAGGAACGCCTTGCATGACCCAAACCACCGCGATCGACACGCCCAGGGCGCTCGCCCTGGGTCTGATATTCGCCGCCGCCCTGGCCACCCTCGGCGCCTGTGGGCGGGTCGGCCCGCTCGACCAGCCGGCGCCGCTGTATGGCGCCAAGGCCAAGGCCGACTATCAGGCCAGGAAGGCCGCGGCCGCCGCCGCCAAGGCGGACAAGGATGACGGCGAACCGGAGCCGCTGGCCCCGGACACCCCCGGCCCGAACGTGCCGTCGTCCTCGATCCCGACCCTGCGGGCCGACCCGACGCCCGGAATGCCCGCCCTGCCCAACGCTTCGGGGCCGGGCGGCGTTCTGCCGGACCCCCTGACCCACCCGCAATGAATCACTTCGAGGCCCGCGAGGGCGAACTCTGGTGCGAGGGGGTGTCGCTGAAGGCGCTCGCCGAGGCGGTGGGCACGCCGCTCTATGTCTATTCCTCGGCGACCCTGGAACGGCACTACCGGGTGTTCCGCGCGGCTCTGGACGCCTTTCCGCGACTGGGCGCGCCGTTGATCGCCTATGCCGTGAAGGCCAACTCCAACCTATCGGTGCTGGCGACGCTGGGGCGGATGGGCGCCGGAGCCGACACCGTGTCCGAAGGGGAAATCCGCCGGGCCCTGGCGGCCGGCATTCCCGCAACGCGCATCGTGTATTCGGGCGTCGGCAAGACCGCGGCCGAACTGCGCTTCGCCCTCGACGTCGGCGTCGACCAGATCAACGTCGAATCGGAGCCCGAACTTCGCCTGCTGTCGACCCTGGCGCGTGAACGGGGCGCGAAACCAGGGGTCGTGATCCGGGTCAATCCCGACGTCGGCGCGGGCGGACACGCCAAGATCTCCACCGGCGCGCGCGAGAGCAAGTTCGGCGTTTCCCTGGCCGAGGCCGAGCGGCTTTATGCGGTGGCCAGCAACGCCCCCCACCTGGCAGCGCTCGGCGTCGGCTGCCACATCGGCAGCCAGATCACCGATTTGGCGCCGCTGGCGCGGGCGTTCGGCCTGATGCGCGACCTGGTGGAGCGCCTGCGGGGCCAGGGCCTGGCCGTCGAGCGGCTCGACCTGGGCGGCGGTCTCGGCGTGCCCTATTTCAACCAGCCGGACCCGCCGACCCCGGATGATTTCGCGGCGATGGCCGACGCGGCGGTCGGAGGAATGGGCGTGGCGCTGGCGTTCGAGCCAGGTCGGGTGATCGCCGCCAACGCCGGGGTAATGCTGGCCCGGGTGATCCATGTGCACGAACGCCCCGAGGGGCGGCGGTTCCTGGTGCTCGACGCGGCGATGAACGACCTGATCCGGCCGGCGATGTACGACGCCTATCATGACATCCGTCCGGTGGCCCCACGCCCAGGTCCGCGGGCGCCCTACGACGTGGTGGGCCCGGTCTGCGAGACCGGCGACACCTTCGCGCGGGATCGGGTTCTACCGCCGATCGAGGGCGGCGATCTGGTGGCGTTCATGAGCGCCGGCGCCTATGGCGCGGTGATGTCGAGCGAATACAACAGCCGGCCGCTGATCCCGGAGGTGCTGGTGAAGGGCGCCGTCTGGGCCGTGGTGCGGCCGCGGCCAAGCTATGAGGCGATGCTGGCGCGCGACTCGGCCGCGCCGTGGCTGTCGTCCTCGATCAGCGCGGCCACATAGGGCAGGCCCCGATAGGCGCCGCCCATGTCCATCCCATAGCCCACCAGGAACCGGCCCGGCGCTTCCCAGGCCACATAGTCGGGGGCCGGGGTGCGGGGCAGCGGCCAGGGTTTGCGAGCGAAGACGGCGGTGGTCACCACGGCGGCCCCGGCGGCGCTGACATGCCTCACCGCCTCGGCGAGGGACAGGCCGGTGTCGAACACGTCATCGACGATCAGCGCCTGACGTCCTGCGATCGGCCGCTGCAATCCGGCCCGCAGTTCGCAGCGCCCGGCGCTGACCGTGGCGTCGCCATAGGACGCCAGCCAGAGGGCGTCGAAGGCGACCGGTCGACCCAGCCGCGCCAACGCCCGCGTCAGGTCGCCGGCGAACCACAGCCCGCCGGTGAGCAGGCAGATGACCACGGCGTCCTCGGCGAGCGCCGGGGCGATCTGTTCGGCCAGGGCGTCGACCCGGGCGGCGACCGCCTCGGCCGGCAGCAGGATCTCGAAGCGGACGGAGGTCTCCCTCAATGCGGCCTCCCCGCCGGGGGCGCGGCCGCCGGTGATTCGGCGACCGGCAAGCCGACGGTCGCATAGATGCCGGCCAGGGCGGGGATGTCACGGGCAAGCTCCTCGCGCCGGGCGATCGCGATGACCAGGACGACCAGGGCCAGCAGGGCCACGCCCCAGGCCGCCAGCACGATGGCCGGGATGCGCCCGTCCGCCGCGGTCTTGCCGCGAGTGCGAGCCTGTCTTGCCTGGGCGCCTGAGCGCGGCGGGACGAACAGCAGACCCGCGTCGTCGTCAGGGGGATCGGCGGGAGGCGCGGGAGCCTCGGCAACAGCAGCCGCCGGCCGGCCCGGCGCCTCCGGCGAGGCTGACGAGGTCGGATCGGCGACCCGCTTGACGGCCGGCAACGTCGCGGCGTCCACCTCGGGAGCCACGGGGTCGATCGGCGTCGCGGCGGGGCGAACCGGAGGCGGCGGTGGCGGAGCCGGGGGCGGCGGTGGCGCGGGCCGGACGCCGCGGCCCACGGCGCGCCACCGCATGGCGCACGCTTCGCATTCGACGGTCCGGCCGGTCGCCCAAACCTGCCGCTCATCCACCAAATATCGGGTGGCGCACCTTGGGCAGGTCAGTATCATGATGTGACTCGGAGCAACCTCGGCAGCGGCGCCTTGGGGTCGCCGATTTTCACGCGCATGTCCAGAAAACCCATCGCTCTACCCAAAGATAGCGAAAGCCCTCCACGCGGCCCGCCGTCGGCGATCCGCCTGCAACGGGCGGTGGCGCGCGCGCCAGGCGGCGGGATCGTCGGGGCGGTTTCGCTCGAGGTGCCGATGGGCGGCTCCCACGTGCTGACCGGCGAGGCCGGAGCCGGCAAGACGGCGGTGCTGGAGATGATCGCCCTGGCCCGGCCGCCCGAATCGGGCGGGATCGAGCTATTCGGCGAGGACGTCGGCGCCGTCGCGCCGCGCGATCGCCATGCGCTGCGCCGAAGGATCGGGATGATCTTCCAGGATCCGCGTCTGGTCGACACGCTGTCGGCCTACGACAACGTCGCCTTGGCGGCGCGCGCGGTGGGTCGGCGGGCGGCGGACTACGGCAAGCAGATCGACGAGGTGCTGTCGTGGGTCGGGCTGGGTCGCCAGTCCGCCACGGTGGCCGGCGATCTGGGCGACGAGGCCCGGCGGCGTCTGGCGGTGGCCCGCGCGGTCATCAACCGACCCGACGTGGTGATCGCCGACGAACCGGCGAGGCGAGGCGACCAGGCGGTGTTGCGCCTGCTGGCCGATCTGAACCAGACGGGGACGGCCATCCTGCTGGCGACCCGCGATGGGACCCTGGCCGCCAGCGCCGGTCCGGACGCCACCCACCTGTCGCGCGAGACGGCCTCGTGGCCGGCGGGCGGGGCGCGGGAGCGGCGGACTTGAGCCAGGCCTCGAGCGGTCGCGAGCCGCCGCGGCTGCTGCCCGGGGCCGGCCGCCCCTCGTTGGGCGTCACCCTGGCGATCCTGGTGCTGTCGATCGTCGCCACCCTGGATATCATCGCCGCCACCGCGGCGGTGCGATTGCTCCAGGCATGGCCGGCCCGGCTGGCGGGCTCGATCACCGTGGCGACAACCAGCGGCGGCGTCGAAAGCGCCGACGCGGCGGCGGCGCGCGTCGTCGAAAGCCTCGCCAGCACGCCGGGCATCGCCAGCGCGCGGGTGCTCGATCCGGCGAGCGGCGACGATCTGGCGGCGCGATTGATGATCGGAGGCGACGCCACGAGCATCCTGGGCGTCGCCGACACCACAACGGCCCGACTGATCCGCGCCGATTTCACGCCTCAGTCGCTCTTGCGGCCTTCCGATATCCCCATTCTGCTCGGACGGCAGGGCCTGCGCGTGGCCGTCGACGATCACGACCCATGGACCGGGCCGGTGGAGCGCACGGCGCTGATCGCCGGGGTCGCGGCGGCCGCCACGCCGCTGTTGGCCCTGTTCGGCGTGTGGGCCGTGACGGCCTGGCGCGCGCCCAGGGCGGTGGCGCGGCGACGGGATCGGGTGTCGCTGTTGATCCACCTGGGCGCGACGGAAGCGACGCTGGCGCGGCCGTTCACCGACGGACTGATCCTGGCGGCGGCGTTGGGCTCCGGCCTGGGCTCCGCCGCGTCGGCCGGCGCAGCCAGCGCGACGATCTGGGCGCCCTCGGCGGCGATCTGGCTTGCGTCGCGGGGAGTCACCATCCAGCCCCTGGCGGGCGTCGATCTGGCCGGCGTGCCGGCCTGGCCGGTCGCGGCGACCCTGGTCGCGGCGCTGGTCGCGCGCGGCGCGATGACTCGCGCTCTGAGGGAGCTGGCTTGAAAGGCCTCGTGGCCGGTCTCGTGGCCCTGGTGATCTGGACCGCGGGACTGCTGGCCTTCGCCGACCGGATCGCGCGCCTGACCCCCGCCGGCCAGCCCGCCCCGGCCGATGGCATCGTGGCCCTGACCGGCGGCTCGGCCGTGCGGCTCCAGACGGCGACCGACCTGCTGGAGGCGGGCGACGGTCGCAGACTGTTGTTGTCGGGCGTCAACCCGGCCGCCACCCGTGGCCAGATCTGGGCGGTGACCCGCGCCGCCAAGCCCTTGTTCGACTGCTGCGTGGACCTGGATTTCACCGCCGCCAACACGATCGGCAACGCCCGCGAGACCGCGCGGTGGGCCCGCGCGATGGGCTATCACAGCTTGATCCTGGTCACGGCCGATTATCACATGCCGCGCGCGACCCTGGAGCTGCGGGCCACGCTGCCCGACGTCCGAATCGCTGTCTACCCCGTGGCGACGCCCGACCTGGACGCGCGGCATTGGTGGGAGACATCGCTCGGAGCCCGGCGGATGACGGTGGAATACGTCAAGTACCTCGTGGCGCTCGGCCGGGAGGGGTTGCTGTCCTTCAATCCCCACCAACATGGCGAAGGCGTAGCGGGCGCGGAGGCTCCTCGATCATGATGATGGCGCGTTCCCTGATCTATGTGGCGATATTCTACCTGTGGTCGATCGCTTGCGGACTCGCCATGACGCCGTTGCTGCTGGCGCCGCGACGCTGGATGCTCCGGGCAATGGCCGCCTGGGCGGTGGTGGTGATGGTGCTGCTGCGCGTGATCTGCGGCATCCGCGTGGAGTTTCGCGGGCGCGAGCACCTTCCCGCCGGCCGCGCGCTGGTCGCCGCCAAGCACCAGTGCATGTTCGACACAATGGCGCCGCTGGCCGTGTTTCCGGACGCGGCCTATGTGATGAAGCGCGAACTGCTGAAGATCCCCTTCTATGGCTGGTTCTGCGTGAAGGCGGGGATGATCGAGCTCGACCGCCAGGGCGGGGCCGGCGCGCTGCGCAGGCTGATCGCCCAGTCCAAGGCGCGGCTGGCCGAGCCGCGGCAGCTGGTGATCTTCCCGGAGGGCACGCGCATGGCCCCTGGAACCAAGGCCGACTACCAGCCGGGTGTCGCCGGACTCTACCGGGAACTCGACCTTCCCTGCACGCCGATGGCCACCAATTCGGGCGCTCACTGGCCGGCGCATGGCCTTCTGCGGCGACCCGGCGTGATCGTCTACGAGTTCCTCGAACCCATCCCCGCGGGCCTCAAGCGCGCGGCCTTCATGCGCGAGCTGGAAACCCGGATCGAAGCCGCGTCTAGCCGGCTGCTGCCGGAATAGGCCCAGCCTCGGCCTCGAGCGCGGCGACGCGCTCGAGCAGCCGCTCCATCGCCCGATCGCGGATGCCCTCGACGCGCAGATGGTCCACAAGGTCGCGCAGATAGTCGATGTTGCGGCCCGACAGGCCCCATGCGCCGGCGATCAGCCGCGCCTGGCGTTCGGGATCCAGCACCCCGGCCCATTGGGGATGGCCGGTGTCGGAGAGGAAGGTCACCGCGGCGACCTGGCGGCTGTCGGCCAGACGCACCCGGACACGCGCCTCGATATAGGTCTCGGTCGGCTGTTCGCGCTCGAGCAGATAGGCATAGACCTCGGGCCAACGGTCGTCGGCGACGCGGTAGGCGGCTCCGCGGACCGCCCCGCCCGCGGCCAGCCCCAGCACCAGGCCCGGCCGCCGCGGCGTGCCGCGATGGTGCACCGAATAGATGCAGAAAGCCCGGCGGCGACCGTGTAGAAGGGCGCTCGCCTGCTCCACAAAGTCAAATCCCGGCCGCCACATCAGCGAGCCGTAGCCGAACACCCAATGATCCTCAGCCCGCATGACCCCGCCTGAACTGCCCGCGTCGACCGGCCGGCGCGGCGGCGCGCGTCGCCTGGGGCTCTATGCGCCATTCGCCACCTTGCTCCTAGCCATCGCCGCCTGGACCGTGGGCTGGGTCTGGCTGCGCGGCGAGGTGTTCCGCGGGATGGACGCCGGGGCCAGCGCGCTGGACGCGGCCGGCTTCACGGTGGACTGGAGCGATCGCTCGCTGTCCGGATTCCCCTTCCGCCTCGACCTCGACGTGACTGGGCCCCGGCTGCGTGAGCGGTCCGGCTGGGGCCTCGCCGCGACGCGCTTGAAGGCGGAAGCCTTTGTGTTCGCGCCCGACCATTGGGTGATCGTGGCGCCCGCCGGCGTGACCCTGACCCGGCGGGTCGGCGGACAGGTGGAGATCGGCGCGAAGGTGTTGCGGGCCAGCCTCTCGGACATGGCCGCCCACCCGCCGCGGCTGTCGGTGGAGGGGCTGGGCCTCACCTTTTCCGCCAAGCCGGGATCGACGCCCGTGGCGATCGCTTCGGCGGAGGAACTTCACCTGCACGCCAAGGCCGGGCCGGGCGGCCAGGGCGCGGCCTATGTGGAACTTGACGGGGCCCGCGCCCGGGCGCCGGGCTGGCTGGACGACGTGGCCGCCGGCGCCCCCGTGACCCTGGTCTCCGACGCTATCTACGACCACGCCGAGGCCTTG
>Ga0302314_10018564_pt1 | contig 11594 bp, 12 predicted proteins | sample III_Palsa_N2_3_FD_200533 | JGI IMG/M metagenome (GOLD analysis project Ga0302314, IMG submission 200533) | Peat permafrost microbial communities from Stordalen Mire near Abisko, Sweden - III_Palsa_N2_3 | ecosystem: Environmental > Terrestrial > Soil > Palsa > Peat permafrost | place: Sweden... | reverse complement strand
CTTGGGGGTCCTGGCGGTCTGCGTGCTGATCGTCCTGCAGGTGCGCAAGGGGACGGTGGGGCGCAACCTGGCCGCCATGCGGGGGAGCGAGACGGCCGCGGCCGGGTTGGGCATCAATCTGACGTGGCAGCGCATCGTGGTGTTCGCGTTGGCCGGTGCCATCGCCGGCGTAGGAGGTGTGCTGGTCACCATCGGTTCACAGGTGGCCAACTCGGCCCAGTGGAACTACAGCTTCTCTTTGATCTTCATCGTCCTGGTGGTCACGACGGGAGTGGCGACGGTGGAGGGGGCGATTCAGGCCGGTATCGGCTTCTTCGTGACCAGCCAGTTGCTGACGTACCTCCCGGCCCGGTTCGGTGGGTCGAGTCTCGTCATCGTGTTGTTCGCCTTCGGCGCGGTGCAGTACGCCAAGCACCCCGAAGGGGTTCTGGAGTTCCAGAAGCGCCAGGGGAACCAGCGGTTCGAGCGATTGTTCTTCCCCAAGGAGTACTACATGTTGCATCCCACCGAGCTCGCTCCGGGGACAGGTGCCTGAGCCGGCGCTGCTCGCACTGCGCGGCGTCTCCAAGTCCTTCGGGGGGATCCATGCCGTGCACGACATTTCCTTCGAGGTGCGCGCCGGCGAGAGCGTGGGCCTCGTCGGGCCCAATGGTGCGGGGAAGACGACGCTGTTCAATTGTGTGTGCGGGCAGTTGCGCAACGACGCCGGCGAGATCCTGTTCGAGGGCGCCTCGCTGGCCGGCCTCCCCACATTCAAGCGAGCCCGATTGGGGATCGGGCGGACCTACCAGAAGGTCGAGGTCTTCACCGACATGAGCGTGCGCGACCACCTGCTCGTAGCCGAGCGCTCGTGCCGCGGTGAGGGTCGGCTTTGGAAGGACCTGCTCAACATGAGCTCGGTGACGAAGTCCGAGGCGGACAACGTAGATGCCACCTTGGAGTTGGTGGGGCTGTCCTCCCTATCCGATACGTCGGTGAACGCGCTCGGTCTGGGTCATTGCCGTCTGGTCGAGCTGGCCCGTGCTCTGGCCGCCGAGCCGAAGATCCTTCTGGCGGACGAGCCCTCCTCCGGGCTCGACGTCCGCGAGACGGCGGAGGTGGCAGCGATGCTTCGCACCGTGCAGCGCGAGCGCGGCACGGCCATTCTGCTGGTCGAGCACGATCTCTCCATGGTCGGAGAAGTCGTTGACCGGACCGTTGTCATGGACCTGGGCTCCATGTTGGCCCAGGGCACCTTCGACGAGGTGATGGCCAATGCCGAGGTCCGTCACGCCTATCTGGGCCAGATGGGAGCGGCGTGAGCCTGCCCCCGCCGCCGGCCCCGCCCACAACGGCCGGTGGGGCGGCCGACGTGCTCGTGCTGCGCAACGTCAGCGCCGCCTATGGCCCGTACCGCGCCCTGTTCGACGTGTCGTTCAACGTGCCCCCCGGCGCGATCGTGGCGCTGGTCGGCTCCAACGGGGCCGGGAAGTCAACCGTGGCCCGCACGGTGAGCGGATTGGTGACGGCGTCGGTGGGATCGGTGGTGTTTGCCGGACAGGACGTCACCCGTATGCCGGCCTACAAGATCGCGCGCCTCGGGATGGCGCATGTGGTGGAGGGGAGAGGCGTCTTCTCGACCCTCACGGTCGAGGAGAACCTCACGTTGGCGTTCCGCCAGCGCGCCGGGCGAAAGCTGTTGGCCGCCAACCTGGAGCGGGCGTACGGCGCCTTCCCGATTCTGGGGGACCGCCGCCGGCAGATGGCCGGGACGCTCTCGGGAGGGCAGCAACGCCTGCTTTCGTTGGCCAAGGTTCTGGTCGTACCGCCCCAGGTGCTCATTGCCGACGAGCTCTCCCTGGGCCTGGCGCCGGTCGTCATCGACGCCGTGTACGAGGGGTTGGTGGAGATCAATCGCAACGGCACCGCGCTGGTCGTCGTCGAGCAGCAGGTGTCGCGCGTGCTCGACATGGCGAGCAAGGCGGTCGTCCTGGACCGGGGGTCGGTGGCCTACGAAGGCGATCCCGCTGGTGCGAGCAAGGCGGTCGAGTCGTTGATGGCGCGCCGCGAGGAGGCCACCGCAACCGCCGTGAGCAACATGGACGAACCCGCGACGTGACCCGACAGGTCCGCGCCAATGCAAGAGGAGGCACCATGCGAGAGCCCGTCATCGTCGATGTCGTGCGGACCACATTTGGAAAGAGCGGTGGGGCGCTGTCGAACTGGCAACCGGCCGACCTGCTCGGTTTCACACTGAATTCGCTGATGGCGCGGACGGGCGTCGATCCCGAGCGGATCGACGACGTCATCGGCGGCTGCGTGAGCCAGGTCGGCGAGCAGAGCACGAACGTGACGCGCAACGGGTGGGTTTCCGCCGGACTGCCGCAGACCGTGCCGGCGACGACCGTCGACCGACAGTGCGGATCGTCGCAGCAGGCCGTTCACTTCGCCGCGGCCGGGGTGGCAGCCGGGCACTACGACCTGGTCGTGGCCTGCGGCGTGGAGGTCATGAGCCGGGTGCCGATGGCATCGAATGCGCACGGTGGCATGGGCCCGTTCCCACCTTCGTTCATGGAGCACGTGCAAGGGAGGCTGTGGACACAGTTCCGCGTCAGCCAGGTACTGGCGGACCGCTACGGCATCACGCGGGAGGAGATGGATGCCTATGCCCTCGAATCACACCGGCGGGCGGCCGCGAGTTGGGACAACGGTCACTTCGCACGGGAGGCGATCCCGGTCCCGCTCAAGGACGCGGACGGCGCATTTACCGGCGAATCCCTACTCAGTGACGAAGGCATCCGCCGGACGTCGACGCTGGCCGCGTTGGCCGGACTTGCGCCGGCCCAGCACTGGGAGCCCGAGACCGCCCCCGGCATTACGGCCGGCAACGCGTCGCAGACCACCGACGGCGCCGCCGCCATGCTCATCGCCGACCGCGCCGTGGCCGAGGAGTTGGGGCTGCCCATCCGAGCCCGCTTCTCCCATTTCGCCGTGGCGGCCGAAGACGCGGCGATCGTCCTCTCCGCCCCGGTGCCGGTGACGCAGAAGTTGCTGGACCGATCGGGCATGAAGGTCGGGGAGTTCGACGCCGTCGAGTGCAACGAGGCGTTTGCCGCCATCGCGCTCATGTGGCGCAAGGCCTTCGACTACGACCCCGAGCGCTTCAATCCACGGGGCGGCGCCATCGCCATTGGGCACCCTCTCGGGGCCAGCGGGGTGCGCCTCATGGGGACGCTGCTGAACCACCTCGAGGCAACGGGCGGGCGCTTCGGGTTCCAGACGATGTGCGAGGGGGGCGGTCAGGCCAACGCCACCGTCATCGAACGCCTGGGTTAATTAGCCCCGCACGTCAGCGCGGCACCGTGGCGGCGACGTCCGCTTCGGCCGACAACAGCGGGTGGATCTTGCGGGTCACGATCCACCACTCGACCAAGAAGGTCATGCCCGGTACGAGCCCGGCTCCGCACATGATGAGAATCCACAGAATGTTCAGCCGCGTCCTGAAGGCCAGGATGCCCACGGTTATCAGGTAGACGATGTAGAGGTAGCCGTGGGCGACGCCGAAGATCTCGACCTCGACCTTGCACTCCCCGGCGAAGATCTTGAAGCCGGTGAAGATGAAGAGCGGGATGATGAGCGTGCCGACGATGTTGGCCATGAGCTGATAGCGGAAGAGCGCCCCCTCGAGACCGCGCGCCGTGAGCCGTCTCACCGGGGCCGTCGGACGACGTGTGTTTCAGGCTTCCTCCACGTCTTGGCACCGCTGGCCGCCAGCGCGGCCAACCGATCGTTGTACGAAGCCAACTCGTCGTCTTCTTCTCCTCGCTGTGCCACCACCGCAACCTGTATTGGTGCCGGCTGAGTGTGCTGAGCGTCGTCAGCGTCGTCAGCGTCGTGGGGGTCGTCCACTTGGTTCTGCATCCCCTTGAGCCCGACGGCGTCGTAGTCGGTGTGCAGGAACATCCACCAGAAGTACACGCCGAGGATGGCGAAAACCGGCCACTCGACCGAATACAGGTAACTCAAACCGTTGCCATCCTCGGCGCGGGTGATCTGCCACCAGGTGGCCACAATGCAGAAGGGCACGAAGAGCAGGAACCCGAGATGCAGGAAAACGGCTCGTCTCGATAGCCACCGCTCACGCACACCCCCGATGCTATCGGGGACCGCCGAGCGGAGGAATTCGCCACTAACGTGCTTCGATGGCTTCACACATGTGGCACCGTGCCGCCCCGACGGCCCGGGCGCGCCGACCCGTCCGCCTCCGGTGGGAGTGCACCGGGGGGAACGCCGAGGCTTGAAGTTCTCCTATCGACAGATCCTGGCTTCCGCCGGTGGCGCCGTGTTGTCGGCAGTCATCGCGTCGATCTTCGGGGTGAAGGGGACCATCGTCGGCGTTGCCATCGGCTCGGTCGCCGCCACGGTGGGCACGGCGTTGCTGTTCCAATCGATCGATCGGACCCACGCCGCCGTCAAGCAGGTCGTCGTCCGGGTACCCGAAGGCAGCAAGTTGCTCCATCGGCTTGGTGGTACCGACGCGGCGGGCGTCACGCAGGCAGAGACCACGGGAGAGCCGCCGGCGACGAGCGCGGCCCAAGGAGATGACACGACCGACGGCGCCAGCCCGGGACAACCCGAGATGGCGCAGGGAGACGACGGGCGTGCGTCGAGCAGCACCCCGGGTCTGCGGTGGCCGGCCGTGGCCGGCCTGGTCGCGGCCGTCTTCGTGGTCTCGCTCGTGTTCGTCACCGTCGTCGAGCTGATCGCGGGCCGGCCCTTGGCAAATCTGTTCGGGCACTCCGGCGGTGGGACAACGGTGGAGAAGATCTTCGAGAACAATCCCGCCCCGACGCTCCCGACGACGACCACCACGACGTCGAGTACGACGACCACCACGAGCACGACATCGACCACCTCGAGCTCGTCGTCGACCACCACCACGGCGGTCGGGAGCACCAGCACGTCATCGACCGCCCTCGGGTCGGCGAGCACGACCACGACGGAAGCTCCTGGCACGTCGACATCCAGCACGACCAAGGCCGCCGGATGAGATCGGCTACCAACCCGTGAACGTCGAGGGGCGCCGTTCGACGAAGCTGGCCAGACCTTCGCGTGAGTCGTGCGTACGCGTGAGGAGCTCCTGTGCCATGGCCTCGTCCAAGAACGCGGTGGCCCGGTCGACATCGAGTGCTCGATTCGTCAGCCATTTCGCCATGCCGATGGCTTTGGTAGGCCCGCTGGCCAGCCGGGTCGCCAATGCCTCCACGGTTTCGGCCAGTTCGGCCCGGGGCACCACCCGGTTCACCAGCCCGAGGCGGTAGGCCTCGGCCGCCGGCACGTCGTCGCCGAAGAAGAAGAGCTCTTTGGCCTTCTGGATGCCGACCAACCGGGACAGCAACCACGCTCCGCCCCCGTCCGGCGCGATGCCCCGACGGATGAACACCTCGATGAATTTGGACTCCTCGGCTGCCACGACGAGATCGCACGCCAGGGCGAGATGCATCCCGCCGCCGGCTGCCGTCCCGTTGACGGCGGCGATCACGGGCTTCTCGCAGTCGAGGATGGAACCCACCAGGCGTTGCCAGCCGTTGCGGATGGTGCGGGCCGCGTCGCCCATGACCTCCTGTGGCGCGCCGTCAGGTCGCTCGCCCGGCGCGGCGCGCGTCCGGCGCAGATCGGCGCCGGTGCAGAATGCCCTGTCCCCGGCGGCGGTGATGACGACGACCCGGACGTGGAGATCGGCCGAGGCGTCCTGGACCCACTCGCTGATCTGATCCCGCATGGCGCTGGTCATGGCGTTGCCGGCATCGGGACGGTTGAGCGTCACCCAGGCCACGCCGTTCTCGATCCGCCTGATGACATCGTCGCCGGCCGGGCTCCCGGTGCTCGCACTCATCGTCGCTCCTCGTGTTCGTCAGGTCGGCACGAGGGTGAGGGCCAGCTCACCTGGCCAAATCGTCGCCTACCGCTCGCACCGTTACGGTATATGACCTCGCCGATTTTCTCTGTGGATTGGGTTTCACAGGTCGGGCAAGAAGGGGAGAGCCATGGCGAACCGCCGCGTGGCCGTGGTCGGGGCGTCCACCTCCGACTGCGGCCGGGTCGACGACAAGACCGCATTCCAGCTGAATTTCCAAGGAACCACGCGGGCACTGGCCGATGCCGGCATCGCCAAGTCCGAGGTGGACGGGTTCATGTCGGTGAGCGGCGCACTCGCTCCGGTTGAACTGGCGGAGTATCTCGGCTTGCGCCCCAACTGGGTGGACTCGACGGCCCACGGGGGCAGCGTCTGGGAGTTCATGGTCGAGCACGCCGCCGCCGCCATCTCCCTGGGGCTGGTCGAGGTGGTGGTCCTGACCTATGGATCGACGCAGCGCGCCGACCTCAAGAAGAAGCTCCGGATGGCGAACCTCTCATTCGGGACCCGGGGTCCGATCCAGTTCGCCGCTCCGTTCGGGCACCCGGTGGGCTCGCACTACGCCATGGTGGCGCGGCGCCACATGCACGAGTTCGGCACCACCATCGAGCAGCTGGCCGAAGTGGCCGTATCGACGCGCTACAACGCCGGCTTCAATCCCGAGGCCTACTACCAGGACCCGATCACCATCGACGACGTGTTGGCGGCGCCGATGGTGTGGGATCCCCTCACGAAATTGCATTGCTGCATCCGGTCAGACGGTGGCGGCGCGGTCGTCCTGACCAGCGAGGAACGGGCCCGTGATTGCGCCAAGACGCCCGTCTGGGTGCTCGGCACCGGCGAGGCGGTCTCCCATACGACGATGAGCGAATGGGACGACTTCACCGAGTCGCCCTGTGTGCGATCGGGCCAGCTCGCCTTCGGGCGCGCTGGCGTCACCCCCGAAGAGATCGACACGGCACAGATCTACGACGCCTTCACCCCCATGGTCATCCTGACACTGGAAGGTTTGGGGTTCTGCGCCAAGGGCGAGGGCGGCGCGTTCGTAGAAGATGGGCGGTTGCGGGTCGGCGGCGCACTTCCGACCAACACCGACGGGGGAGGCCTTTCAGCCTGCCAACCGGGCATGCGGGGGATCTTCCTCCTGATTGAGGCGGTCAGGCAGCTCCGGGGCGAATGTGGTGACCGCCAGGTGCCGGACGCCCGATTGGCGTGCGTAAACGGGACGAGTGGATGGTTCAGCGCGGCCGGGACGGTGATTCTCGGTCGGGACTGACGGTCCAGTGCTTTAGCCTGGACTGATGCCCGCTCCGTACGATCTGTCGCGCCAGGAGCTCGATGTGCTGGTCGAGGGTGAGCCGGCCTTCCGCTCACGCCAGGTCTGGGACGGGCTGCACGTCCGTGTGCTGCGTCCCGAGGAGATGAGCGACCTGCCGGCTCCGCTGCGGGCAACGCTGGCGCGCGCCCTTCCGCCTGCGCTCAGCGAGATCTCGCAGCGATCGGCCGACGACGGCCAGACCACGAAGTGGCTGTGGTCGCTGCACGATGGCGCGCAGGTGGAAACCGTCTTGATGCACTATCCCGACCGGGTCACCGTCTGCGTGTCGACGCAGGCGGGTTGTGCCATGGCCTGCCAGTTCTGTGCGACGGGGCAGGCGGGGTTCCAGCGCCAGCTCACCGGCGGGGAGATCGTCGAGCAGGTGGCCGAGGCAATCCGGGCCGCCCGACCGCGCCGGCTTTCCAATGTCGTGTTCATGGGCATGGGGGAGCCTTTGGCCAACTACGACCGGGTTTGGAGCGCGGTCACTCGTTTGCACGGCGACATGGGACTCTCGGCCCGCCACCTGACGCTGTCGACCGTGGGCGTCGTGCCCGGGATACGCCGCCTCGCCGGGGAGTCCCTCCCGGTCAACCTCGCCGTGTCCCTGCATGCCGCCAACGACGCGAAGCGTGACGTGCTCGTCCCCATCAATCGGCGCTATCCGCTGCCCGTGCTGGCTGAGGCATGCGCCGAGTACGTCGAGGCGACCGGGCGACGGCTCTCCATCGAGTGGGCGATGATCCACGACGTCAACGACCAGGTTTCTGATGCGGTCGAACTCGCCCAGTTCGCCCGACCGCTGGGCGCCCACGTCAACCTCATCCCGCTCAACCCGACGCCGGGATATGCCGTGCGTGGGAGTACGGCGCGGCGCGTGCGCGGATTTCGGGATCAGCTCGACAGCCTGGGCGTCAACACCACGGTGCGCATGACCCGGGGTGCGGAGATCGACGCCGCCTGCGGGCAATTGGCGGCATCGATCACCCAGGGTCGGCTCGCCACGTCCTGAGACGGGCGAACATCGGCTCAGCGATTCTTCCAGTCCGGGGTTCTCTTCTCGGCAAAGGCCAGTGGACCTTCCTTGGCATCCTCGCTCGAGAAGACCTGGTTCGAGATCTCCGTCTCGATCTTGTAGGCCTCACCCATATCGGTAGCGAGACACCGCAGAACCGACTCCTTGGTCTTGCGGATGGCGAAGGGACCGTTGGCGGTGATCCGGTGCGCGTAGTCGTAGGCCCGTTCCATCAGGTCGGCCGGCCGGCACACCTCGTTGAGGAGGCCCATCTCATAGGCCCGCTGCGCCGGCACGCGGTCAGCGCACAGCAGGAGCTCCATGGCGGCGGGATAGGGGACCTGTCGGGGCAGGCGGACCGTCGTCCCGCCGCCGGCGAAGAGGCCGCGCTTGGGTTCCATGACCCCGAACCGGGCGATGTCGCTGGCCACGCGTAGATCACACCCGCCCAGCATCTCCATCCCGCCGGCCACGCAGTTCCCGTTGACCGCAGCGATGATCGGCTTGTAGAGCTTCGTGTCCCGCAAGACGGCCTTGATCCCATCATCGAGCCGGTACCCGTCGACCTCCGCCACCTCACCCGCCTTCATCTTTCGCTGCAGTGCGGTGATCTGCGGAATGTAGGTCTTGAGGTCGGCCCCCACGCAAAAGTCCTGACCGACGCCCGTGATGACGGCGACGTAGGCGTTGTCGTCTTCTCCGAACCGCTCCCAGGCCAGGCGCAAGTGGAAGAAGTGCTCCATGTCCAACGAGTTGCGCGCTTCGGGACGGTTGATGGTGATGGTGACGACATGGTCGTCACCGGTGACGTAGTCGATGGACATGGCGGCTCTCAGTCCTCGCCGCTCAGCCGCTTGGCCACGCTGGCCATGCTGACGAGTCCGTCGGGCCCGGCGGGCGTGGCACCCCTGGCGCGTGAGACCGGCGACGTGTCGACGTCGGAGGCCTCGGCGCGCAGCGCGCCCACGGTGCAGGACTCCCGGGGACGCACGCTGAAGGGATCGAAACGGAAATGCTTCATGGCGTTGAGGTGGGTGATCTTGTTGACCTCCTCGTCCGGCACGTCCTCGAGATACTTCATGGCCGCTTCCGGCGAGGTCGGCCAGGTCGAGTCCGAGTGCGGGTAGTCGCACTCCCAGGTGATGTTGTCGATGTTGAGGTAGCGCCGGTTGTCGATGCCGAAGGCGTCGTCGATGAAGCAGGTGATGATGCGCTCCTTGAAGACCTGGCTGGGCAACATGTCACCGAAGTCCTGCCCCGTCCACCTGTGGTGGTGCTGGTAGACGTAGTCGATGCGTTCGAGGGCATAGGGGATCCACCCGATGCCGCCCTCGGAGAGGGCGAAACGGAGGTCCTTGTACTTGCGCAGGATGGGCGACCACAACAGATCCGCCGCCGCCTGGACCATGTTTATCGGTTGCAGGCTGATCATGACATCGATCGGAGCCTCGACCGAGGTGAGGAGGAGCTGGGACGACGAGCCCAGGTGCATGCAGACGACGGTTCCCGCATCGGCGCAGGCCTGCCACAGCGGGTCCCAGTGGCTGTTGTGCAGGGACGGCCATCCGAGCTTCTCGGGATTCTCGGAGAACGTGACGGCATGGCAGCCCTTCTCCGCGACGCGCCGAACTTCGGCCGCGGCGAGCTCGGGATCCCAGATGACCGGGATGGACAGGGGGATGAAGCGCCCGGGCTCGGCCCCGCACCACGCGTCGATGTGCCAGTCGTTATAGGCCCGCACCATGGCCAGGGCCTCGTCCTTGTCCTCCCGGCGGGCGAACAGCTGACCGCAGAACTGCGGGAAGGAGGGGAAGCACATGGAGCCGAGGACGCCGTTGACCGACATGTCCCGCACCCGCTCGTGCACGTCGTAGCAGCCGACGCGCATGTCGTCGAGCGATGTGGGCTCGAGCCCGTACTCCTCGGGCGGGCGGCCGACCACGGCGTTGAGGCCGACGTTGGGGATCTCGTTCCCGTCGTAGTGCCAGAAGTCGGTGCCGTCGGGTCGCCGTATCAATTGCGGCGCCTTGTCCTGGTACTTCTTCGGCAGGAGCCCGTCGAACATGCCGCGCGGCTCAATAACGTGGTCGTCCACACTCACCAGGATCAGATCTTCTGTGCGCATGGCCCATCCTTCCCTCGCACCAAGACTTTCCTGACGCTCGTGTCATGTACCTTACGCGGCTCACGGCTGGGGGTGCGATATCGGCTCGTGACAACCAACCGGCCCACCGGTGCGTGAAAAGGCTGTGCACGTGCGCCATTTGTCACGCCTCGGGCTGGCCGTCCTGCCCGTCCTGGTGCCCGCGGTGGGCTTCTCGACGGCGTTCGTCGAGCACCATCCGGCCCCGAGCCGGCTTCCCGGGGTGGCGCAGACGGCCGACCGGTCGGGCGCCGTCGCATGCTCGGGCCACGAGCTCACCGTCCGCATCACGCCCGGCTTGGAGGGGATGGGGCAATGGAGTTCGCTGATCACGGTGGACAACGCCGGCCCGGGCCCCTGCATTGTCAGCGGCTATCCCGGCGTAGTGGCGGGCGTCGTCGGGAGCGCCAACACCGCAGACGCGGTTACCTCCCCCCGAGGGTCCTCGGGGGGACTTCCGGCAGGTGCATCCATCCCGCGCATCGTCCTGCGAAAAGGCGAGGTGGCTACGGCCATCATGGAAGGGACCGATATCCCCATCGGCAACGCCACCACCTGCCCTTCGTACTCGTCGTTGACGGTGACGCTTGCCGGGGCGCGAGGAGCGGTGACCGTCGATCAGAAAATCGAGAGTTGCTCGGGTCTGGCTGTCCATCCGTTCGTCGTCGGCTTCAACGGCTCGTTCCCGACCGGAGAGATCGTCGGCCGGGCATCTGCCTGCACGGCTGCCGGTCACGGGCACGCGTCGATCGGACCGGTTGTCCAGATCGACGCGTGGTCCGGTTCGGATCTGGCCGGTTCCGTCATCGTCTTCCCGGGTCGCGCCACCGCAGCCCGGTATCGGCTCGTTCTTCGGCCGGGCGCCTATCGGATCCATTCGGCGCACGACCGGTCGTCTGTGCGCGCCATCGTCGCTGCCGGCAGGACCGAGGATCTGGGTGTCTATGGCCATTGCTCGCCGGCCCTGTCGGTTCCGACCACGTTCCCAGGCCGATCACTCCCCACGACCACGACGACGACGGCCTGATGCTTAACCGTTAACCGCCGGCAGCCCCCGCGGGGGCAGATCGGAGGCGCGGGGCAACGGGGTTGACGCGGATGACTGCATAGGCGGTGACCGCGCCGACCAGAGCCACCCAGCATGCGATGGTGAGAACATGGTTGGCGGCTCCGAGAAAACGGGCCGCCGGCACATCGGCGAAGCACGCCAGCGCCGAGAGGA
>Ga0302314_10018561_pt1 | contig 11596 bp, 5 predicted proteins | sample III_Palsa_N2_3_FD_200533 | JGI IMG/M metagenome (GOLD analysis project Ga0302314, IMG submission 200533) | Peat permafrost microbial communities from Stordalen Mire near Abisko, Sweden - III_Palsa_N2_3 | ecosystem: Environmental > Terrestrial > Soil > Palsa > Peat permafrost | place: Sweden... | reverse complement strand
CGATCTGGATGCTGAGCTGGCCTTTCATCTGGAGGAGCAGGCGCGCGCCAATGAGGCTGCCGGCATGGATGCGGCGGAAGCGCGGCGGCAGGCAGGGATTGCGTTTGGCGGTGTGCAGCGGGCGCGGGAGCAATCGTATGCGGCGCGGCCCGGGTACCGGTTGGAAATGCTGGGTCAGGATGTGCGTTATGCACTGCGCGGGTTCCGGCGAAATCCTGTTCTTACACTGGCCGTGGTTGTGACGCTGATGCTGGGGATTGGCGCGACTACGGCTGTCTTCAGCGTGGTGGACCGAATCCTGTTTCGCGCGTTGCCTTATGGGCATGCGGACCGGCTGGTGTCGCTGGGGATTGTGCATTCGCTGGAGACGCAAGAGTTCGTGATGGGCAATTTCTATAGCGATTGGCGCGCGAACCAGAAGCCTTTTGAGGCTGTGACGTCCGAGTCCACCGGGCCGTGGGAGTGCGATCTGACGGAGCGCAGCCCGGCGCAATTGAGCTGCGAAGCGGTAGAGGGAAATCTGCTGCCGACGTTTGGAGTTGCGCCAATCCTGGGGAGGAATTTCCTACAGGAAGAGAGCCGAGTGGGCGGTCCGAATGTGGCGCTGATTACATATGGGATGTGGCTGAATCGTTTTGGATTGGACAAGGGGATTCTCAACCAGACGATCAACATCGATGGGCAGCCGGTGCGCGTGGTTGGCGTGCTGCCCAAGGATTTTGAGATGCCGCGGCTGGAGAGCGCGGATGTGCTGCGTCCCTTCCAGGTGGATCCGATTGCGGATCACAAGGCCAATGGCGGTTATGGCAGTCCACGGCGCATCTTTGCGCTGCTGAAGCCGGGGGTGACGGTGGAGCAGGCGCGGCAGGAGATGGAGCCGCTGTTTCAGGAGTCGCTGAAGCAGGTGCCGGCGGATATTCGCCAGCAGATGCACCTGATGGTGCGAACCCTGCGGGACAAGCAGATGCAGGATGTGCGCTTGACGGCGTGGGTGTTGTTTGGCGCGGTGCTGGCGGTGCTGCTGATCGCCTGTGCCAATGTAGCGAGTTTGCTGATGGCGCGCGGCGCGGCGCGGAGACGGGAGCTGGCGGTGCGTTCGGTGCTGGGCGCCAGCCGTGCGCGGCTTATGGCACAGGCGATGACCGAAGCGCTGCTGCTGGCAATGAGCGGCGCCTTCGCTGGATGCCTGCTGGCAGAGGGGTTGCTTCGGCTGTTTGTGTCGATTGCGCCGCCGGGCATTCCTTACCTAAGCCAGGTGCATCTGGATCTGCGCATGGTCGGCTTCACCGGGCTGGTCTCGGTGACTTGCGGGCTGCTGTTTGGATTGGCTCCTGCGCTCGAGAAGCCGAGCGCGGAGATACTGGCGGGACGATCGGCGAACCCGGCGGGCAGTGTTACGAGTGCTTCGGTGCGGCAGTGGCTAGTAGTTGCGCAGATCGCGGCGAGCCTGGTGCTGCTGACTGGGGCGATGCTGCTGGTGCGGAGCTTCTGGAAGATGGAGCATGAGCAGCTGGGGATTCGCGCTGACAGCACGCTGACGGCGAGTGTGACGCTGGGGTCGTACAACTACGGCAGTGCGCAGAAGAGGATGGCGTTTTTTGATGCTTTGGAGAAGAGGCTTCGCTTTGGACCTGGAGTGATCGATGTCGCGGTGAGTGACTCGGTGCCACCGGAGGACTTTCATAATGGCGGTCAGCGCATGGAAGACCTGGTGGTGGAAGGACGGCCGCGCGTGCGTGAGTCAACAGGCGAACTGGTGCGATTCCGACGCGTTTCACCGGAGTACTTTCGGACTTTGGATATTCCGATCGTGCGCGGTGCTGGATTTACTGAGGCGGAGCGGAGTTCGCCGGATGCCGTTTTGATCTTGAGCAGGACGTTGGCGGAGCGGTTGTTTCCAGGCGAGAACGCGGTGGGGAAACGCATGCAGCTGGGCGGCAGCGATTCGAATGCGCCCTGGTACACGGTGGTGGGCGTGGCTGCGGATGTGAAGAATGGCGGACTTACGGGAGAGCAGTTGCCGGAGTATTACCGGCTGCGGCGGGACAAGGCGGAGGATTGGGAGTGCTGCGGATCGTGGGGCAGGTCAGGTGTGGTGATTCTGCGCAGTTCCCTGCCGGCGGAGGTGCTCGCGCCTTGGATCCGGACGCAGGTGGCGGCGATCGATCCTGCGCTGTCGGTGGATGTGGCGACGATGCGGCAGAGGGTGAGCAAGCTGGCGGATGGGCCGCGTTTTCAGACGCTGCTTGTGGGTTTCTTTTCGGTGACCGGGCTCGTGCTGGCGGTGATTGGTTTGTATGGGGTGATTTCGTTCCTGGTGGCGCAGCGGACGCAGGAGATCGGAGTGCGCATGGCGCTGGGGTCGACGCGGAGCGGGATTCTGTGGCTGGTTTGTGGGCGGAGCCTCAGGCTGATCCTGTGGGGCACGGGCGTGGGGCTGGCCGCTGCGCTGATGGTCTCGCGGGTGCTTGGGAGCATGCTCTATGGCGTCGGGTCGCGCGATCCTTTGAGCTTTGCCGCGGTGACGCTGGTGCTGATTGCCGTTGCGTTGCTGGCGACGCTGATCCCGGCACGATCGGCGGCGCGAGTCGATCCCATGGTGGCCTTGCGATGCGAGTAGCCGGGGTGGGGCTGCGCTATCCTATGCCTTTACTTGCGAGACCACGATTCAGGTGCGGTCGCGCGGAGGAGGCTTGGCATGGTGGCTCTTACTGGAGAGGAACTGCTGGCATGGGTGGAGTACACGACGGAGGGATGGAAGAAGTTCTTCCTTGCTCATCCTGAGGCGTTGTCGTTTCCCTGTGATGTTCGCGAGACAAGCAGCGTGGCGGAGCTGCTGCGGCACGTTGTCTATGTGGAGCTGCGGTTCGCGCAGCGGCTGCATGATCTGGCGGAGTCGCCTATCGAGGAAGTGGGTTATGACTCGGTGGAGACGATCTTTGCCACGCATGATAGGGCGATGAGGCTGCTGCAGGAGATGATTGGTCGAGACGACGCCTTCTGGGAGAGCTGGATGGAGTTTCCATCGCGCATGATGGGCTTGATACGCGCGCCGCGGCGGACCTTTCTGGTTCATCTGCTGATGCACTCGATCCGGCACTATGCACAGCTGGCTACGCTGGTGCGTCATCATGGGATTCCTTCAGAGCTGCACCTGGACTATTTGCTGATGCGGCCGAAAGAACCTGTTGCCTAAAGATCTGCACCCTTTAGCGCATGGGCGCGGGGCTTGGCGCGGGGCCGGGCGCGGAATTCGCCGGATCGGTTTCTACCCAGTAGCTGTTTCTGGCTTCGAGATCGAGGTTGGGGTAGTTGTTGAGGCGCAGGCTCACGGCATGCAGACCGGGGTGGGGCGCCTGGGGATGGAAGGTAAGGATGTAGCGGTTGGGGACGTGATTGGAGATGGTTTCGAGATCACGCTCGAGGGTCTTGGTGTCTTTGAATTGGAAGTATTCGCCGCCGGTTAACTCGGCCACGGTTTCGGGGACGTTGTGCTTGAGGCCATCCATGCCGGCCTGCACGGCCATCTTCGCGAGTGCGAGTGGAGGCAGCAGCAAGCCAAGACAGTCGTAGGCCTGGTTGGCTGTCTGGCCGGGGGTTCGTCCCGGAGCTTTAGCGGTGTCGGAGTTGTCATCTGGATTCGCGCCGGAAGTGTCAGGCGCGCTGCCGTCGGTGGTTTGCGGCGGAGTGTCTTTGGCCATGCAGCCGTGGCGCGGGCCGGGCGTGGGGTTGTTGAACGCATGCCTGGCTCGAACGCCCGCTTCACCGCGAATAGGAGAGAAGCCGAGGCTGTAGATGGCGGTGTTGGTGTCGCTGATCTCGCGCAGGGCGTCTTCGAGCTTGATGTGGCTGCCGCCGGAGCCGGTGCGATCGAGCGTTTCGCTGATGAGCAGGATGGCGCGGCGATACTTGGTGGGTTGCTCTTTCAGCAGATTGACGGAAAAGCCGAGGGTGTCGAGGATGGCTGCGCCATCATCGCCGGGGTTGAGGTTGTTGAGGGTGCTGTCGATGGGGTCGTTCTCGGAGCTGAAGTCCTGTGCGAGCTTGGGAGTGCTGTCGAAGGTGACGATGGCGATCTTGTGCGGGACGTTGCCGACGATGTTCTCAACCATGAGCGCGAGGGTGCGGTATTTGGCCAGTTGACGCGCACCGGATCCGCCGGTCTGCACGGCAACGACCAGGGCGAGCGGTTCATCGCCGTTGTTCTCTTCGAGAGTGAGTGGTTGGGATATGCCGTCATCGGTGAGGGTGAAGTCTTTGGCGGCAAGAGTGAAGACGGGCTCGCCCTTTTTGGTGGTGACCAGGGCGGGGACGAGGACAACGGTAGAGTTGGCGGTGATGACCGTAGACTGCTGAGCGGAGGGAGTGGGTGGCTGACCTGAAGGCTGGGTTTGGGTCTGGACTGGAGTCTGGGCCGGGGTTTGGGCGGGTGCGAGCGGCGCCGCCGCCAAGGCAACGAGAAGAGCGAGGGTGAGGCGCGGTCGAGTCATCGGCAACCTCCATTAGAGCGGCTTCGCAGTAGGTGTGTCCGTTTCCGGCTCCCTTCGACGTGGCTTTTTCTTGAGGAAAAAGCCACGCGAGCGGGGGGTGGTCTCGGGATACCGTAACTGCGAAACCGCTTATCCTGCGTGTTGTGTTGGACGACGCGAGATGAATTTGAGTTGCCGACCTTAAATCTAAGTTATGCCTTGTGGGAGCCAATAAGGGAATCCCATGTTTCAGAATCGAAACATGGGGCACCCAGGTTGGTTTTGTTGCTCGATTTGGATTGGTTACTCGTAACGCAGGGCGACCATGGGGTCGACTCTTGAGGCGCGTTGCGCGGGGATATAACCGGCCAGCAGTGCGACCACGAGCAGGACAATCGTGGCAGCTGCGAGGCTGAGCGGGTCGGCGCCGCGAAGGCCGTAGAGCATGTGGGTCACGTAGCGATCGGCGATCAGTGCCGCGGGGATGCCGATGGCGATGCCAATTGCGACGAGCAGTGCGATCTCGTGCAGTATGAGGCTGCGGACATTGGAACGGGCTGCGCCGAGGGCCATGCGGATGCCGATCTCGTTGGTGCGGCGGCTGACGATGTAAGACATGAGGCCGTAGATGCCGATCGAAGACAGGAAGACGGCGAGCAATCCGAAGAAAGTGGAGAGCTGGGCGACGAGCCGCTGGTTGGTGATGGAGCGTGCGACTTCGTCGTCGAGGGTGGTGATGCCGGAGATGGGGAGGGTTCGGTCGATGGAGTGAATGGTTTGCTGGACGGCAGTGGAGATGGCGCCGGTGTTGCCGGTGTAGCGAAGTTCAAAACTGTTGAGGCAGCAGTTGCCCTGAAAGAAAGGGAGGTAATCGATGTCTTCCGGGCTTTCGGTGAGGTCGTCGAATTTGACATCCCGGGCGATGCCGATGACCTGCTGTTCGTACGGGCTCTTGGGGTCGCCGATGTGATAGCTGCGGCCCAGAGCCTGACCGTTGGGAAAGAGAGTCCTGGCCATGTGCTGGCTGACGATGGCTACGCGCTGGGAGGTTGCCGAATCGGTTGAGTCGAAGCCGCGGCCTGCGACGAGCGGGATCTGCATGGTTGCGAAATAGCCTGCTCCGATGATGTTGTGTTTGACATCGATGTTGTGATTGACAGGCATGCCGGGGACGGTGATATCGCCATTCCAACTGCCTTCGCGAAAGGTGAAGGAGGAGAAGCTTGCGGCCTGGACGCCGGGCAGCGCGCTGACCCGGTCGGTGATGGTGTTGTAGAGCGCGATCTGGCGTGGGTCGTCGTTTTTGAAGCCTGCCGAGCTGAAGTCGATTTTGAGGCGGAGCACGTTTTCCTTGTTGAAGCCGGTATCGATGTTGGTGAGATTGATGAGGCTGCGCAGGAAGAGGCCGGCTCCAACCATGAGGACGAGTGAGAGCGCGACCTGGGAGATGACAAGAATTCTGGCGAGCGGATTTCTGGCCGCGACGCCTTGCGGGGTGCGGCCGGATTTCAGCGTGTCCGTGAGTTGGAGGCGGGTGGCTCGAAACGCTGGAATGGTGCCGAAAATGAGCGCTGTCGCGATGGTGACCGCGAGGGTGAAGAGCAGCAGGCGGATGTTGAGGGAGACGTCGAGGGGAATATTGTCCAGTCCGCCGGAGACCATGTGCAGCAGCAGGCGATTGGCCGCAGAAGCGAGGGCGATGCCGAGTGCGCCGCCTGTGAGAGCGAGGATAAGGCTTTCGGTGAGGAGCTGGCGGATGATGCGGCCGCGCTGGGCTCCGAGAGCCTGGCGGACGGCGAGCTCGCGAGCGCGTGCCGTGGAGCGGGCGAGCAGCAGGTTGGCAATGTTTGCGCAGGCGATGAGCAGAACCAGAGCCACAACAGCCATGAGGATTTGCAGGGGCTCGGAGAATTGGCCGCGGAGATCGGAGAGTCCTGTAGCCATCGAGGTGAGAGGTACGTGGGCTTTGGCGAGTTTCCCGAGGTTCTCTTGATTGAGCTTGGCGTCGGGAAAGCTGCGCAGGATTTGCTGGAAGAGCAGGTTGACGTTGGCCGTGGCCTGCTGGCTGGTGACGCCGGACTTGAGGCGGCCGAAGAGTAAGAGCGATTCGGAGAAGTTGTCTTTGTATCCTTCCCAGTGAGGCGGAACGGACCTCATCATGGAGAGAGGAATCCAGAGGTCGGGAGATTCGCCGACCTTGGTGCCGAAGAACTCGGGCGGCGCAACGCCAACGATGTTGAAGACGGTGTCGCCGAGCTTGAGCCTGCGGCTGAGAACGGAGGGATCGCCGGCGAAGTCGCGCTTCCACCATGCATTGCTGATGACGGCTACGGGATGATCGCCCTCGCTGTTGTCATCGGCATCGGTGAACATACGGCCGTGAAGGGCCTGGACGCCGAGGGTTTCAAAGTAGGTGCCGGAGACGAGCTGGATGTTCATGGGCTGGGCTTCGACCGACGCCCGCCCTGTGGGGTCGAGGACGAAGCCGTGAGCCTGATTCAACATGCTGAAGATGACGGCGGTTGAGGAAAAGACGGCGTTCTTCTGCTGAAACTGACGGTAGAAGGGGTAGGAGTAGGCATCGGTAATGGCGAAACCATCGCTGATGCCATTCCAGTCGCCGGTGCCCATGAGAAGCAGCTGATGCGGATCTTTGACGGGCAGAGAACGGAGCAGGACGGCGTCGAGCAGGCTGAAGATGGCGGTGTTTGCGCCGATGCCGAGGGCGAGCGAAAGCAGGGCGACCAAAGTCAACGCGGGGCTGCGCAGCATGGCGCGGAGGCCGTAGTTTGCGTCCTGCAAAAAGCTCTCGATGCTTTCCCATCCCCATGTCATGCGGCTTTTCTCCTGGATGCGTGTGGTGTTGCCGAATTTGACGTTGGCTGCACGGCGGGCTGCGGCTGGCGCGAGGCCGGCTTCCATCTGCTGCCGGCCTCGCAGGTCGCGGTGCAGGCGCATTTCTTCCTCCAGATCGGCGTCGAGCTGACTGCGGTGGAAGAGCATGCGCAGGCGGCGAAGGAGTTCTTTGGGGTAGCTCATCATGACTCCTCTATCGGGTGTTATTCGTAACGGAGGGCGACCATGGGATCGACGCGGGAGGCGCGCTGCGCGGGGAGATAGCCGGAGAGGATCGCGACTGCGAGCAGGACCAGTGTTGCGGCTGCGAGGCTGAGCGGGTCGGCGCCGTGCAGGCCGTAAAGCATGTGGGTCACGGAGCGATCGGCAATCAGTGTCGCGGGGATTCCGATGGCGATGCCGACGGCGACGAGGATAGCGATTTCGCGCAGGACGAGGTTGCGCACGCTGCTGCGTTCGGCTCCGAGGGCCATGCGGATACCGATCTCATTGGTGCGGCGGCTGACGACGTAGGACATGAGCCCGTAGATGCCGATGCAGCAGAGGAAGACGGCGAGCAATCCGAAGAAAGTGGAGAGCTGCGCGACGAGGCGCTGGTTGGTCATGGAGCGGGCGACTTGCTCGTCCAGGGTAGTGACGTGGTTGATGAGCAGTGTGCGGTTAACGCTGTGAATGGCCTGCTGGACGGAATTTGCCACGGCGTCGAAGTCGCCGGTATAGCGGACTTCAAAATCGCCGAAGCCCCAGGGACGCTGCTCATACGAAAGGTAGCTGATGTATTTGGGTTTTTCTTCCAACTTGTTGAACTTCACATCCTTGACGATGCCGATGACTTCAAAGTTGTCTTTGGGGTCTTGACCGCCGAGGGAGAAGTGGCGGCCGATAGGGTTGCCGGGGGGAAACAACGTCCTGGCAACGTGTTCGCTGATGACGGCGACGCGCTGCGAGGTGCCGGTGTCCTGCGGACCGAAGGTGCGGCCTGCCAGAAGCGGAATCTGCATGGTGGCGAAGTAGCCGTTGCCGACGACGTTCTGATGCACGGCGATGTTTTCGTTGTTGGGCATGCCGGGTACGAGGACTGCTTCACTCCAGCTGCCTTCGTGAAAGGTGAAGGCGGAGAAGCTGGCGGCCTTGACGCCGGGTAAGACGCTGACTCGGGCTTCGATCTGCTGGAAGATGGGATTGAGATTGGGATCCTCGCCCTTCAATCCGGTGGGCTCGGTGTCCAGGTCGAGACGGAGGACGTTTTCGCGATTGAAGCCGGGATCGATGCTGTTGAGATTGGCGAGGCTGCGGAGGAAAAGCACGGAGCTGACCATGAGAACGAGCGAGAGCGCGACCTGGGAGACGACCAGCGCCTTGGCGAGCGGATTTCTGGTACCCGCGCCGATGGAGCCGCGGCCGGCTTTGAGGGTTTCGGTGAGTTCGAGGCGCGTCGCGCGAAAGGCGGGGATGGTTCCGAAGAGGATGGCGGTGGCGACGGTTATGGCGAAGGTGAAGCCGAGCAAGCGCAGATTGAGGCCGACATTCAGAGGGAGGGTTTCAAAACCGCTGGAGACCATGTGCAGCAGGAAACGGTTGGCGATGACGGCGAAGCCAATGCCGAGCGCGCCGCCGACGAGGGCGAGAAGAAAGCTTTCGGTGAGCAGCTGGCGAATCAGGCGGGAGCGGCGTGCTCCGAGAGCCTGGCGGACAGCGAGCTCGCGGGCGCGGGCGGTAGAGCGGGCGAGCAGCAGGTTGGCGATATTGGCGCAAGCGATGAGCAGCACCAGAGCGACGACCACCATAAGGATCTGGAGCGGCTGGGAGAATTCGCGGCGTATGGAGGAAAGGCCGTTGGCGATTGGTGTGAGCGGGACTTTGGTTTTCGCGAGCTTATCGAGATTCTTCTGACTGAGAACGGCACCAGGAAGGCCGCGGGTGATCTGCTGCGCGAGCAGATTGACGTTGGCGGTTGCCTGGGTAAGAGATACGCCCGGCTTGAGCCGGCCGATGATGTTCAGCGACTGGGTGAACGCGGGCTTGTAGGCGTCCCAGCCGGGAGGGACAACTTTAACCATGGACATGGGCGCCCATATATCGGGAGCCTCGCCGACCTTGGTTCCGAAAAACTCGGGAGGAGCGACGCCGACGATGTTGAAGACGGTGTCCCCGAGTTTGAGCTTGCGATTGAGAACATCCGGATCGCTGTCGAGGGTGTGTTTCCAGAAGGCATGGCTGACGACGAGTACGGGGTGGTCGCCTTCGGAGGTGTCGTCGGAGTCGGCGAGTGTGCGGCCGATCTGCGCCGGGACGCCGAGAAGTGGAAAATAGGTGCCCGAGACGAGTTGCACGTGCATGATCTCGGAGTCTGCGCCAATGTGCCCTGAACTGCTGACTACGATGCCATGGACGTCATCGGTCATGCTGAAGATGGAGGCGACGTCGGAGAATACCGCATTTTTCTGCTGCAACTCGCGGTAGAAGGGATAGGAATACAGGTCGGGATCGAAAAAGGCGTTGCCAATTCCGGACGGGTCGTTTTCCCCGAGGACAACGAGCTGGCCGGGTTCCTTCACGGGCAGGGAGCGCAGCAGGACGGCGTCGAGGAGGCTGAAGATCGCGGTATTGGCGCCGATGCCGAGGGCCAGCGAGAGCAACGCCACGATGGTGAGCACAGGGCTGCGGAACATGGCTCGCAGGCCGTAATGGACGTCGCGCAAGAAGCTTTCGAGACCTTCCCATCCCCATGTCATGCGGCTTTTCTCCTGGATGCGGGTGGTGTTGCCGAATTTGACGTTGGCTGCGCGGCGGGCTGCGGTTGGCGCGAGGCCGGCATCGATCTGCTGTTGGCGGCGGAGGTCAAGGTGGAGACGCATTTCTTCGTCGATATCGGCGTCGAGCTGACTGCGGTGGAAGAGCATGCGCAGGCGGCGAAGGATTTCGGCGGGTTTGCTCATTTGCAGCCTCCTGTCTTTTTGCTATCTCGTGAGTCAGGCAGTTTGGATTACGCGGGTGATGGCGCCTATGACGCGCTCGAACTGGGAGAGCTCGACGCTCAACTGCTGTCGGCCGTCGGGGGTGAGGGCGTAGTAGCGGGCGCGGCGGTTGCCGGCGGTGACACCCCACTCGGCGGTGACCCAGCCTTTGATGAGCATGCGCTGGAGGGCCGGGTAGAGGGAGCCTTCTTCGACCTGGAGGATCTCGTCTGAGTTGTGCTGGATGGAGTCGGCGATCTCAAAGCCGTGGAGACGGCCGCGCACGGCGAGGGTTTTGAGAATCAGCAGATACAGGGTTCCGGGAGGGATTTCGTCTCGGCTCATGGGGCTCCTCAGGTGAAGATCAACACTGACATAGTTAGACTATGTCAGTGTTGATCAGGATGCGGGAGCTGTCAAGGGAGATTTGCGAGTGCTTCTGACTGCTAAACCCCGGCAGAGCCGTGTTCGCGGGGGCTGGGAGCAATCAGCTGTGGCTGCCTTGTTCGGGAGGCAGGAAGCGGATGAGCCGTAGACGCTGGTTTTCGCGTTCTATGGAGGAGGCACGGCCGCGGAGGAGATCGCTGAGAGAGAGAACGCCGCAGATCTCGTGGGAGTCCCGATCAACGACGGGCAGGCTTTCCAGGCCTTCGGTGGCCATGATCTCGGCTGCGCCCCGGGCGGTTCCGTCGGCGAAGACGTAATTCGCCGGGAGTGCAGCGGTTGGCTCCGAAAGAGGCGACGGCGACATGAGATCGCGGATGATTGCGAGTTCAAGGGGATCGACGCCGTATTCGCGGGTGAGGTGGTATCCGCGGCGACCGAGTTTCTCCGTCAGGATGGAGCGCGGCATCAGGAGTGATGTGACCAGATACGAAGCTACGCAAGCGAGGGTGAGCGGAAGAAGGGCGGGGAGGCAATGCGTTACCTCGAGGCTGAAGAGGATCGCGGTGAGGGGAACGCCGAGCGCACCTGCGAGCATCGCTCCCATGCCCAGTAGAGCCCAGAGGGCCTGGGCGGCGGCTGGGGCGTGGGTGAGGTGTGCGGCCAGTGCTCCTGCGGCTCCGCCGATCATGAGAAGCGGTGCGAGGACACCACCGGAGGTGCCGGATCCGAGCGAGGAGGCCCACATGAGCGATTTGGCGATGAGAATGCCGACGATGAGGCCGATCGTGGCATTGCCCTGAAGAAGCTGGGCGATGTTGTCGTAACCGACGCCGAGTCCGCGGGGAAAGAAGAACCCGCCGATGGCGATGCCGATTCCACCAATCGCCGGCCACCACATCCAGTGGAGGTGCAGGTGCTCGAAGAGAT
>Ga0302314_10018560_pt1 | contig 11597 bp, 8 predicted proteins | sample III_Palsa_N2_3_FD_200533 | JGI IMG/M metagenome (GOLD analysis project Ga0302314, IMG submission 200533) | Peat permafrost microbial communities from Stordalen Mire near Abisko, Sweden - III_Palsa_N2_3 | ecosystem: Environmental > Terrestrial > Soil > Palsa > Peat permafrost | place: Sweden... | reverse complement strand
ATGAGCCGGGCGGTCACGTCGGCCAGGACGGAATTCAGCACTGCACTCATGTCAATTCTCCCAACAACCCGATCATGGCGAGCCCGCGTTACATCGGTTCGTCGTGCCAGGTGCGTCCGTCGCGCTCGATCAGCGCGATTGCAGAGGAAGGTCCCCAGGTCCCGGCCGTATACGGCCGGCAGGCTTGTCCGGTGCGGGCCCAGCCGTCCAGGATCGGTTCGACCCAGCTCCAGGCCGCTTCGACCTCGTCGCGCCGCATGAACAGGGTGGCGTTGCCGCGCACCACATCCATCAGCAGTCGTTCGTAGGCCTCGGGGAAGCGCATCTTGAACGCGTCCGCATAACTGAGGTTCAGCGCCGAATTGCGCAGGCGCAAGCCGCCTGGGCCCGGATCTTTGCTGACCAGCTGCAATTTGATGCCTTCGTCGGGCTGTAGCCGGATGACCAGCCGATTCGCGTTGAACAGGCCAGCCTCCGCCGGGAAGATGTTGAGCGAGACCGGACGGAACTGGATGACGATCTCCGACACCCGCTCCGGCAAACGCTTGCCGGTCCTGAGATAGAACGGCACACCGGCGAAGCGCCAGGTATTCACCTCGGCCTTGAGCGCCAGGAACGTCTCGGTATCGCTGGTGGGCTGGCCGAGGTCGTCGAGGTAGCCCCCGACCGAGGCGCCGTTGATGGCACCCTGGCGATATTGCCCGCGCACCGTCGCCATCCCGACCGTCTCGGCCGTGATCGGCTTCAGGGTGCGCAGCACCTTCAGCTTCTCGTCACGCACGTCGTCGGCGTTGAGACTGCTGGGCGAGTCCATCGCGACCAGGCAGAGAAGCTGCAACAGGTGGTTCTGCACCATGTCGCGCAGCGCCCCCGACGTGTTGTAATAGCCGCCGCGCTGCTCGACGCCAATCGTCTCGGCGACAGTGATCTGCACATGATCGATCGCGGTGCGGTTCCACAGGGTCTCGAACAGCGAATTGGCGAAGCGCAGCGCGAGCAGGTTCTGCACCGCCTCCTTGCCCAAGTAATGGTCTATGCGGAAGATCTGGTGCTCATCGAACACGGATCCCACCGCCTCGTTGATCGCACGCGCCGACGCCAGGTCGCGGCCGATCGGCTTTTCCAAGACGACGCGCGCTTGCGGCGTGATCAAGCCGTGGCGTGCGAGATTGCGGCAGATCTCACCGAACAGATCGGGCGCCGTCGCCAGATAGAACACGCGGATCTGCTCCGGCCGATCGGCCAGCAGCGACGCCAGTTGATCCCAGCCGCGCTCGGCGGTCGCTTCGAGCGAGATATACTGCAGGCGCTGGACGAAGCGCTGCCAGACCTCTTCACTGAAGAATTCCGCAGCGACATGCTTCGCGATCGCGTCACGGACCTTGAGGATCACGTCGGCAGTGGTCTGCTCGCCCCGCGACGCCAGCAAGATGCGGGCATTCGGCGTCAGTTGGCCGTCGCGGTCGCGGAAATACAGCGCCGGCAGCAGCTTGCGCATCGACAGGTCGCCGACGCCGCCGAAGACCAGGTAATCGAACGGTGCCACCGGTATGGTCTTCATCATGGAAAGCGACTTTTCGAAGAAAAAATGAGTGGCCCAAGTCCGGGGGGTCTTGGGCCACCCAAGTCAAGGAATAGAGGGAGAAGTTCTATTCCAGGAAATCCGGGGCCAGCCGCGGTCGGCGGCTTTCCCAATGCGATCGAATATCGGGGCGTGGTGCTGGAGAGCGACGGAAACGACGCTCCATTCCACGGTCGCGAAACCCTGGGCCTGGACGATGCCTAGGAGCGTCGCCTCACGTTCATTGGGCTGTTCCGTCTCGCCGGAAGGTGAGGTTTGGTAGCTGTTCATGGTTATTATCTTACATCCGTTTCACGGATACGAGTCAATTAGGAAAATATCGGTCATAATACGATCGCATCCTCATAATATGGATGTTTTCCAACATGAGATTGCGAACAAGATGAGGCTCAAGGACAAAGGGTGAGCATGCGCTGGGTTATGTCGATCCATCTGCTGCCGGAGCCGATCGTTATGCTACTGGTCGGCTCGTTTGGCGAAAGCTAGATGAATAGCCTGCTGCCGACCGGCATCCCCGACCGCAGGTATCTAGAGATCTGCGCGGACGGAAACTTTCGGCGCGCCTTTTCGACCAGCCTGGCCGTCAGCGGACACACTCATGCTGAGCGATTTCCGGCTGGACTCTATGGCCTCGCGCCAAGGTGCTTTAGCAAACAGGAGGATTTTTTGTCTGCTTCATCAAATCGCCTGAATGCCTCTCCTGGCCGGGCCACCGCATGAATTCAAGTCATGTATTCAGGCTATTTAGAAATTTGATTTAAGACTCCGACCACCCGCATCCTTTGTCTGGAGCGGGCATGCGCCTCGACGCATTGCCTCATAAACAGGGGATGGTCGTCATGGCGTGCTACATGTGCATTGGGCGCTTTATGTTGGTCGCAGCCATGATCGGCGTCGTTCCCGGAAAGGCGATCGCGGCACCGACCGAGACGCTTCGCGTCGCCATCAGCACCGATCCAGACACGCTTGATCCCCTGTCCAGCTATTTGCCGATAAGCTCGACCGTCGATGAACTCCTGTTCGACGGCCTGTTCACGTTCGACGCCAAAAACAACGTCGTAAAGGATCTCGCGACCGATTTCACTTATTCAGCCGACGGCAAAATCCTGACGGTCAAGATGGTGACGGGCCGGCGGTTCGCCAGCGGCGCGCCGCTGAATGCCGCGGCCGTAGCGGCCTCCTTCAACCGGCTGCTCGACCCGGCCAACGGATCGATTTACCTCGGGCTCTACAAGTTTCTGGGTGAGGTAAAGGCGGTCGGCGACGATACCGTCGAATTCCATCTGACCGAGCCGAACGGGCATGTGCCGTTTCTGCTTGCCGGCTCGGCGGGCTCGATCGTCGAAGTCGGTGCGGCCAAGACGCTGGGCACGGAATTCAGCCGCCATCCCGTTGGAAGCGGGCCTTATGTCGTCAAGGACTACATCGGCGGCGAGCGTTTCACGTTGGTTCCCAATCCGAACTACACCGGCCCCAGGCCGGCCAGACTGGAGAAGATCGAGTTCGTGACCACGCCGGAAGACGGCTCGCGCATGGCCCTGATCGAGACGGGCGATGTGGATATTGTCGAGCGTGTTCCGCCTGAATCGATTCCCACGCTCAACGCGCTGCCTCATGCTGCAGCACTCGTGGCCCCAAGCATGTTCTCCATCAACGCAGAGGCCGTCCTGCGTGGTCCACTGCTCGACAAGCGCGTGCGTGAAGCCCTCAATATCTCGGTCGATCGGGATGGGATCACTAAGGGGGTTCTAGGCGGTCTCGGAACGCCTTCCGTCGGCTTCGTCGGGCCGGGCACGCAGGACGCGTTGCGGAAGACCTTTGCGCCGTTGCCGTACGATCCACAAAAGGCCAAGGCCCTGCTGGCGGAAGCCGGTTACAAGCCGGGTCAGCTGTCGCTGACAGTCACCTGCCCGGTCGGACGCTATATCAAAGACGCGCAGGTTTGCCAGGCGCTGCAGGGGCAATGGCAGGCGATAGGCATCAACGTAAAGGCGGACGTTATCGATCGCGGCACCTGGCTCAAGACCATCGGTCTGCCGCCGGAGCAGAGGAAAGACAATCTCGCCCTGGTCGGCCGTGGCACCGCGGGCATGGACTATACGCTCTACCGCCTGTTCTACACGGGGGTGAGCACGAACCGGACCGATTTCAGCAATCCGCGCGTCGATGAGCTCCTGACGAAAGGGCGCGCGACCACCGATCTTAGCGAACAGGCCAGGATTTACGGCGAGATTCAGAAGATTATCTGGAACGATCAGCCCTTCGTCTTTCTCTGGTACCAAAACCAAGTGTTCGGCGTCTCAAAGGCGGTCAGCGGATTTCAGGCTCGACTGGACGAGGTAATGTTCTTCGACGACATCAGCGTCAAACGCTGACCGACCGGCGAAAAGAAGCACAGCTGGCGATGTTCATGCTCAAAAGACTCGCGGCGGCGGCACCGACATTGCTCGTTGTCTCCATTCTCATCTTCTTCTTCGTGAACTTCATTCCGGGCGATCCCGCTGCCCAGCTGGCAGGACCGAACGCCTCGAATGAAGACATGGCCGTCATCCGAGAGAACCTGGGCCTGAACGAGCCGGCACCCACGCGCTATTGGCGTTTCCTACGTGGCGTCGTCGATCCGTCCCTAGCGAAGTCGTTCAGAACGGGGCGGCCAGTAGCGCTCGAGATTGCCGAGCGGATGCCCAAGACACTGGCGCTCGCCTTTGGTGCCCTCGGACTGGGGCTGTTGCTGGGGACGGTTTCGGGCGTCTGTTGCGCGGTCTGGCAGGGCGGCTTCTTTGATGCGGCGGTCACCGTGCTCAGCCTCGCCGGTATATCGATGCCGATCTACTGGCTGGGTCTTCTCGGCATTTGGCTGTTCGCGGTCAATCTGGGCTGGTTTCCGGCCGCGGGGGCGACCACGCCCCTTCATTTCGTCCTGCCGATCCTCGTGCTCTCGACCCGCCCCGCAGCCTTGTTCAGCCGCCTCGTCACGGCCAACCTGCTCGAGGTCATGGGGAAGGAATATCTGGACACCGCCCGCTCGAAAGGCCTCAGCGAGATGCGTGTCGTGCTTCGGCATGCGCTGCCGAACTCGTTGGTCGCGGCGGTGAGCGTCGCCGGCGTGCAGTTCGGCTCCATGCTTGGCGGATCCGTGGTGACCGAGAACGTCTTCGGCCTGCCCGGGCTCGGCCGCCTTCTGGTCCAGGGCGTGAGCAGCTCGGACTATCCCGTGGTCCAGTACAGCGTTCTCATGTTCGCGGTCTTCTTCATTGCGATCAATTTGTTCACGGACCTGCTGACCCAATGGCTCGATCCGCGCACCCGCGGTGCGGCATGACCGGAGGATTGGCTTCATGACCGCCGTGTCGGAAACTATGCACAGCCGGGCAAGCCGGTCGTCGCGGCTAAGCGTGTTTTCTCGGCTCCTCGGCCAACCCAAGGGCGCCGTCGGCCTCCTCCTCGTCGCCTTTTACGTTCTTCTCGCGATCTTCGGCCCGCTTCTGGCGCCAATCGATCCATTAAAGCAGGATTTCGGCGCGACCCTCAGATCCCCCTCCGCGGCGAATTGGTTCGGCACCGATCAGCTCGGCCGCGACATTTTCAGCCGTATCCTGGCCGGCGCACCCACCTCGCTCGGTATCGGCGTCGGTGGCGTGGCACTCGCCTTCGCGATCGGCGTGCCGCTCGGCCTCGCTGCCGCTTGGCGCCGCGGCCTGTTCGATGCCGCGGTCATGCGCGGCGTCGACGTCCTGCTGAGCTTTCCCGACATCGTCCTGGCCCTCGCGATCGTGGCGATCCTCGGACCGAGCACCCAGAACGTCATCGTTGCGGTCGGTATCGTCGCGATCCCGGTGTTCGTGCGCACGACCCGTGCCGTCGCACTCAGCACGATTGCGGAGCCGTTCATCGATGGCGCGACAGCGCTGGGCTGCAGGCCCTCCAGGGTGGTGCTTCGACATGTCCTGCCCAACATGGCCGGGATCTTGGTGACGTTGGCGAGCCTGCTATTCGCTTCGACCCTGCTCTCGGCCTCTGGCTTGGGCTTCCTGGGTGTCGGGGTACAGCCGCCGGCGCCGGAATGGGGCACAATGCTGGGCGAAAGCCGCGCCTATATCCGCACCCAGCCATTCCTCGCCACGTTTCCAGGCTTGTTTCTCGCCTTCTCCGCGCTCGGTTTCAATCTGCTGGGAGAGGCGCTCCGGACAATCTATGACCCCATGGCGGCGAAGACCGCGCGGCGGGTGCGCCGCGTGACAAAACCAGCCGTCGTCCCGGCGGATTCCTATAAGGCCGGACACGCACCGGCTTCGCTCGACGCGCTGTCGGCGGACAAGCTGGAGGTCTCGTACATTGGCGAGAAATGGTCGATCGCCGCGGTGCGCGGCATCGACCTCAGGATGCGGCCGGGCCGAACGCTTGCCGTGGTCGGTGAATCCGGCTCGGGCAAGAGCACCCTCTTGCGCGCCTTGGCGACATTGCTGCCGCCCGGCCGAGCGGGGGTCACCGGCGGTCATATCCTCATCGGCAATCGCAACCTCGCAGATCTCACCGATGCCGAGATCCGCGATCTGCGTCGGCGCGAAATCGGCATCGTCTTCCAGGATGCCGCCTCTGCGCTGAACCCGGTCATGACGATCGGCGCGCAGCTGATCGAAGCGGTAACCACCGGCACACGCATGTCGCACGAGGAAGCGCGGCGCCGCACCATCGAGCTGCTGACAGACGTGCAGATCTCCGATCCGGCGCAACGGCTCGACGCCTATCCGCATCAGTTCTCCGGCGGCATGAAGCAGCGCATCGTCATCGCCATCGCGCTGGCCCAGTCGCCGAGCATCCTGCTCGCCGACGAACCGACGAGTGCGCTCGATGTCACGATCCAGCAGCAGATCCTGACGCTGCTACGCGAGATGCAGCACCGGCGCGGCATGGCCATGCTGCTGGTGACCCACGATCTGGGCCTGGTCGCGCGCTACGCCGACGACGTCGCCGTGATGTATGCCGGCCAGATTGTCGAGACGGGCACGGTCGAGGCCGTCTTGGGCAATCCCCTTCACCCCTATACGCGGGCACTCCGGCTTTCCACTCCTAGGCTGCGTAATCAGTCGGGTAGCCGCTATCTCCCCGCGATCGCCGGGGAACCGCCACCCGTCGGCGCCATTCGTTCCGGATGCAGCTTCGCCTCGCGTTGCGAACGGCGTGACGGCTTCGAACTGTGCGTCACCGATGAGCCCGCCTTACGCCCGTTCGCGGGCCGTGCCGTCGCCTGCCATCGTGTCGAGGAGCCTGCATGAGTCTCTCGGAACTCTCGCCAGCCGCTAGCATTCCGGCGCGTGAAGACAATGTGCTCGTTGTCGACAAGGTCGACGTGAATTTCACCGTCGGCGGTGGCGTGTTTGGCATAGGACGGCGGAAGCTCGTCAGCGCGGTCCAAGGCGTGTCCTTCCGCAATCCGAGAGGGTCCTGCTTCGCCATCGTCGGCGAGTCCGGTTCAGGCAAGACCTCGCTCGCGCGCACCCTGGTCGGTCTCGCGCGGCCGACGGCGGGGACGATCCGCATCGACGGCGTTTCGCTGGGGGAGCTGACCAACAACGAATTGCGCCGGTTGCGGCGCCGCGTGCAGATGGTTCTGCAGGATCCCCGCGCGGCGATCGATCCGCGCCTGTCTGTGCGAGAGGTTCTGTGCGAGGCGCTGGCCGTTCATCGCATCTGCCCTCGCGCTGAATACGAGGCTCGGGTTCGCGCCGCGGTCCAACAGGTCGGCCTCTCCACGGCCCATCTCGACCGCTACGCCAACGAACTTTCCGGCGGGCAGCGTCAGCGCGTGGCAATTGCGCGGGCCATCATCTGCGAGCCGGAGGTGCTCGTGCTGGATGAGCCCGTGAGTGCCCTCGACGTTTCCGTCCAGGCACAGATCATCAATCTCCTGATCGAACTGCAGGAGCGCTTGGGGCTCACCTATGTTCTCATCACTCACGATTTGTCCTTGGTCGGCCACATGGCCGATTTGGTCGCCGTGATGTATCTGGGCCGGTTTGTGGAGCAGGGGCCTACGCGCGAGGTCATCGCGGCGCCCGCCCACCCCTACACCGCGAGCCTGCTGGCCGTGGTCGCCGAAGATGATCCCGGGGCCGAAAAGCAGCGCGTCGTCGAACGCTTGGACGGCGGCATCCCGAGCCCCCTCGCTCCCCCCAGCGGATGCGCGTTTCACACCCGTTGTCCCCACGCACGCGCCATCGCCTCCACGCTCGCTGCCGACGAGGTCATCGAGACGGAGGGTCGGCTCCTGCCTCGCCGCTGCATCGACGAGCGGCCGGAAGAACGCTTTCCTGGTCCCAGGGTCCAGCACCGTGCCGCCTGCCACTTCCTCTTGGAAGCGTCGAGATGAAGGAAGGATCAGGACCATGCTGAAGCGAATAGAGGATACGCAGGAGCGCCTTGTCTTCACCTTCGAAGGGAGGACGGTCGAGGCACGACAGGGCGAGACCGTTGCGGCGGCCCTGCTGGCTGCGGGCTTCCGGGATCTGCGCGCCAGCGTCGTCACCGGCGCGCCGCGCGGTCCCTACTGCCTGATGGGCGCATGCTTCGACTGCCTGGTCCGGATCGATGGCGTCTTCAATCGCCAGGCCTGCATGACGCTGGTCGAACCGGGCATGGACGTGCGTCGCACGCCGCTCGCCGCGACGGAGCTGCGCTGATGGTCCTCGAGATCGATGTCGTCGTTATCGGGGCCGGCCCCGCCGGGCTGTGCGCCGCGACGCGGGCCGCGCAAGCCGGGCTGTCCGTGGTCGTGCTGGACGAGCAGGCAGCACCCGGCGGCCAGATCTATCGTGCCGTCGAGGCCGCGAGTGCGGCGCGGCGGCGTATTCTCGGGCCTGATTATGAGAAGGGTCTCGACATTGTTGCGGCGTTTCGTCGGTCGGAGGCAAAGCTGATTAGCGGTGCCACGGTCTGGAACGTCGCCACCGACAAACTGATCGACTTTTCGCAGTCGGGACAGGCCCAATGCGTGCGTGCGCGCGCCGTCGTTGCTGCCTCGGGAGCGCTCGAACGCCCCAGCCCGATGCCCGGCTGGACGCTGCCGGGGGTGACGACCGTCGGCGCCCTGCAGATCCTGCTCAAGAGCGCAGGCATGGTCCCGGACGGCGTCGTGCTCGCCGGTGCCGGCCCGCTCCTGTGGCTTGTCGCAGCGCAGCTCATCGCTGCGGGTGCTCCACCTTTAGCGATCCTCGACACCGTTTCGCCCCGCCAGATGCTCGCGGCACTGCGGCATTTACCCCGAGCGCTGCGCGCGAAAGCCTACATCGCCAAGGGCCGCGAAATGCTCGCCGTGGTTCGCGCCTCGGGCGTACCCGTTCACCGCTATGTCCGCGACATCCGGATCGAGGGCAACACGGCAGTCGAGGCCATTTCCTTCAAGGCTGCCGGAGGGCGGCTCCGCATCGCGACCCGCGCGGTGGCTTTGCATCAGGGTGTCATTCCGAACCAGCAGATCAGCCGTCTGCTGCGCTGTGAGCATGTCTGGGATCATGGCCAGCACTGTTTCCGTCCGATCCTCGACGAGAATTTCGAGACCAGCGAACCCGGCCTCTACATCGCGGGCGACGCCGGGGGGATCGGAGGCGCAAAGGCGGCAGCTCTACAGGGGCGCATCGTGGGGCTGCATCTGGCAAACCTCGCCGGGAGGGGAGACCCCGCCGAACTTCGCGCCGCGCGGACCGAGCTTGCGCGCGATCTGGCCATACGCCCCTTTCTTGAGGCGCTTTATGCGCCGGCACGGGAGATCCTGGCGCCGGCGGACGGAACGATCGTGTGCCGGTGCGAGGAGGTGACGGCGGGCTCGATACGCACCCGCGTCTCGGTCGGGGCGCCGGGCCCCAATCAGGTCAAATCCCTCATCCGCACCGGCATGGGCCCGTGCCAGGGGCGCGTGTGCGGTGTTGTCGTCTCCTCGATCATCGCCGCGGCCCGCCAGGAAGAACCCGAGCGGGCCGACTATTACCGGATCCGCCCTCCTCTCAAACCGATCCCTCTGACCGAGCTGGCCGAGTATCCGGAGATGGAGTTCGAAATCGAGGCGCACGAGCCATGAGCAGCCATTCAGCCGATCTCGTCATCATTGGCGCCGGCATCCACGGCTGCTCTGCCGCGCTATTCGCCGCACTCCGCGGCCTGTCCGTTGTGGTGATCGAGAAGGATAGTGTCGCGCGCCACGCTTCGGGAGTGAACGCGGGAGGCGTCCGCCGTCTGGGGCGCCATTTTGCCGAATTGCCGATTTCGATGAGATCGATGGAGATCTGGCATCGCATCGCCGATCTGGTGGGCGATGATTGCGGCTTCCAGGTCGCTCCCCAGATCAAGCTCGCGCTGCGCGAGGAGCATCTTGAACAGATGCGCCGGCGCGTCGCCGCGATGAACGGACTCGGCTACAACCACGAAACCATACTGACGCCGGGCCAAGTGCGGGCTCACATTCCTGGCGTTTCCGACCAGATCGTCGGCGCGATCGCCAGTCTGGAAGACGGCTTCGCGCAGCCTTTTCAAGCCACGTTCGCGATCCATCGCAAAGCACGCGCGCTCGGAGCCCGCTTCCATGAGGGCCTACCCGCGGAGACTGTGCGTCGCGATGACGGGGGCATTTGGGCAATTGAGACGGCTGAAGGAACGTTCCGAACGCCGAACGTCCTTGTCGCCGCCGGGCTGTGGGCAGGCAGGTTTGCGGAGTCGCTCGGCGAACCGGTTCCGATGCGCCCCTATGCGCCGATGATGATGGTGACGACCCGGCTGCGCCCCTTCTGCAACGCCGTCGTCGGCGCCGCGGACATGCCCCTCTCGTTCAAGCAGATGCCGAATGGAACGGTCGTGATTGGCGGCGGGCGGCCGGGCTTGCCGGATCCGGAGACCAATCGGGCCGAGGCGACCTTCGCGCCCTTGCGACTATCTGCGCGGATAGTCGCATCCCTGTTCCCGATCATGGCCGAGGCGTCGATCGTCCGCGTTTGGGCAGGGTTGGAGGGCCAGATGGCCGACGGGATTCCGGTTGTCGGCGCCTCGTGCCGGCACCCCGGCCTGTATTATGCTTTCGGCTTTTCCGCCCACGGCTTCCAGCTGGGTCCCGGCACCGGTGAGATTATGGCCGAACTGATTGCGACGGGGCATCCTCCCGTGGATCTTACTCCCCTGCGGATTGACCGCTTTCGGGGGCTTCACCAGGTAGCTTGAGCCTGAAGGAACGCGTCAGTATCACTACGCAGGAAGCTGGCTCGGCCTCAACTTCATGATGTGCTCGCAGAAGCGCTTCGTCGCCAGGTTCTGCGGACTGCGGTTGTTTTGTACGATATAGATCGGCGTTCGGATAATCGGCCTGAACGGAACGGCGTCGATCGATGGCCACTTGCCCAGGCTCGCGGTTTCGCTGTCGACGATACCGATGCGCTGCCCGGCCTCGACCAGAAAGCAGATCATGTTGCTTTGCGTCGCCTCGATGCGTGAATGAATATTGATGCCCTTGCTCAAAAGACTTCCGTCGAGCATGCGCCGAAATTCGTCCTGACCGGACAAGAGGACGATCGATTCGTTCTTCAGGTCGCTGGGCACGATCACTTGATTGCCGGCAAGATGATGACCCGATGGGACCATGCAGACGAGATGAAGATCCGACAGTTTTCGCTTCACGACGGCGGGGTTTTCCTCCCGAACGTTGCCGACGCCGACATCGAGTTCGCCCTGGGCGACCTGCTTGACGATGGTCGCGGAGCCCAGAGCGCGCAGCACGATCGACACTTCCGGATAGGCTTGTGAGAAACTCGTCACGACGCGGGCCAGCCAGGAGGTCGCCAGCGCCGGCATGACGCCGACGACAAGACGGGCATGCTCCAACTGATGTAGATTCTTTGCGAACGTGCCCAGGTGTTCGAAGCCCTGCAGCATCCGGCGGGCCTCTGCGTGGAGTTCGCGCGCCTCGTCGGTGGCGTGGAGGCCGCGCGTCGTGCGGTTGAACAACCGCAGTCCGAGCTGATCCTCCAGCGCCTTG
>Ga0302314_10018559_pt1 | contig 11597 bp, 5 predicted proteins | sample III_Palsa_N2_3_FD_200533 | JGI IMG/M metagenome (GOLD analysis project Ga0302314, IMG submission 200533) | Peat permafrost microbial communities from Stordalen Mire near Abisko, Sweden - III_Palsa_N2_3 | ecosystem: Environmental > Terrestrial > Soil > Palsa > Peat permafrost | place: Sweden... | reverse complement strand
GGACCAGGAGCCGGACGGCTTCAGCGGCGTCGCCGAGTAGGTTCCGGTGCCACCGGTGGTGGTGGACGTCGCCGCGAGCACCACTGCCGGAGCCGCGGCCGACATCAGGCGCGTCCCGGTCCCGGCAGCGGCGGTTGTGGCGGCCGTCGGGAACGTGACCTGGGCGCTGACCTGGCTCGATGCCGGGTCGTTGGCGCCCGCCGCCAGGGGGCTCTGCACCCGGCAGGCCGCCACCTGCGGGGTCGTCAGCGCGCAGCCGGGCAGCTCGACCAGGTGCAACCGCTGTGCCCAGTCGCCGCCGTAGGCGTCCTTGAAGGCGGAGTAGTCCACCGAGACCGTGGCGGTTCCGCCGCCCGCGGTCGGCGCCGCCTTCAGCAGCACTCCGTCGATGCCCAGGCCCTGCGCCACGCTGTGGGCAAGCATCTGCACCGACACGCTCCCCGGGGCGGTCGGCGCCACGGGCTCGGTCTGCCCGGCCTTCTCATTCTTCGCGGTCTTGCCGGCGGCGGGGGCCGGGGCGACCCACACCGGCAGCGAGCCTGCCCGGGAGCGGTTGACCCCTCTCTGCGCGGCTGCGCCCTTCGCGGTCGAGGGGGCCAGGTCGGCGCTCGCTGTTCCGGCCGCGGGCCACGATGTCGCGGAAGGCTTCCACTGGTTGCCCGAGGTGTGGTCGTCGAGCTTGACCTGATGCGGCTTCACGGCCTTGACCGGGACCGAGGAGACCTTCGAGACATGCGGCGCGGGCGGCGCGGCCGGGGTCACGGCGGCGGCGAACGTCGGCGCGGACACACACGCGAAGACCAGACCCAGCGTCACCGCCTGCGCGCTGCGGGCCCGGACCCGGGCCCGGACACGCGTCCAGGCTCCAGCTGTCCGGCCAGCTCGTCCCCGACCGGGTCCCCACGCAACCATGCCCCGCCCCTTCGACCGCACACACACATAAAGATCACCGAACCTTAAGCGATCATGGATTGCACAGGTAAAGGGCAAAGATGAAGCCTTTGCTGAACCAGCAGAGTATGTACAGGATTCACTCAGAATTCTGAATGCATATATCACTTGATGCGAGGACATATGGCCAGCAAACAAACCAGACTATTCGTCAGATAGTCAAGCGCATGCAAATTTTGAACGTGAAGAGGATATGAAGGTCGGTCATACCATGACATTCACTCCTCTTTGAGTAAGACGCTCCTGGACAGGGGGCGCCGCCCCCGGCTAGACGTGCTGAGTGCCGCTCCCTACCCCGAATGGACGTTGACGTGCCACATCCCAGCCCACACCGACACCGGCCACCGGGGCGCACCGCGTTCCTGGGGGCTGTCGTCGCACTGGCTCTGGCTGCCATCACCGTGCCCGCCCAAGCCGCCGAAGCCGGCGGAACAAGCGCGGCGGGCCAGACCCCGCGGACCTCCACTGGCACCTCCCCGAGCATCGGGGCGGTCCAGGCCGCGCAGACCAGGGCCCGCAAGACCGGCAAGCCGGTGGCCATCCCCTCACTGGACAACGCCACTCAAAGTGCGCAGGCAAACCCCGACGGCAGCTACACGGTGACCACCACCGCGCAGCCCTCACGCGTCTTCAAGTCCGGCCAGTGGGTGCCGATCGACACCACGCTCAAGGCCAATCCCGACGGAACCGTCAGCCCCGCCGCCACCGGCACGGACCTGGACCTGTCGGGGGGCGGGACCGAGCCGCTCGCCTCGATGAACAGCGCTGGGCAGCACCTGTCCGTGGGCTGGCCCACTGCGCTGCCCCACCCCACCTTGTCGGGCGCCACCGCCACCTACCCGCAGGTGCTGCCCGGGGTCGACCTGGCCGTCACCGCCAACGCGGACGGCGGGTTCAGCGATGTCCTGGTCGTCAAGGACGCGCAGGCGGCCGCCAATCCCGCCCTGGCCCAACTGCGGCTGTCCCTCAGCGCCCCCGGGTTGAGCGTGGCCTCGGACGCGGCCGGGAACATCACCGCCACCAACCCGGCCGGGCAGCCGGTATTCGTCTCGCCGACGCCGTTCATGTGGGACTCCAGCACCGCAGCCGCGGGCGCGGGCGCCGCCGCCCCCCGCGAGACGGGCACCTCCAGCGTGCGCGGCGCCGGAGTCCACGCCCGCACGGCCCGAATCGCGGTACACGTCAGCGGGAACGGCCTCACCCTGACCCCGGACAAGTCACTGCTGAGCGCCAAGACCACCCAGTACCCGCTGTACCTCGACCCCAGCTGGAGCTCGTGGACGGCCGCCAACCCGGGGTTCGTCGAGGTCCAGCAGGGCTGCGCGAGCAGTGAGGACTACGACAGCACCACCTACGAGCCCAACGGTGAAGGGGTCGGCGACAACACCTGGTCGGGGTGCATCGGCCTCGAGCGCACCTACTACCAGTTCGCTCTGAACAGCAAGATCTTCGGCACCGACATCGACACCGCGACGCTGAAGACCGACGAGCTCTACAGCGCCTCGTGCAGCGCCAGCTCCAACGTCGCCGTCTACGAGGCGAGCTCGACCATCGGCAGCGGCACGACCTGGAACTACAAGCCCGGGCTCGGCTCCAGCGCGCTGGACACCCAGTCCGTGGGCAGCGCCTGCACCAGCAACCCGAGCATAGGCTTCAGCGTCCTTTCCGCGGTGAGCGCGGACGCGGCGGCGAGCAAGGGGACGCTGACGCTCGCGCTGGTGGGCGACGAGAGCGACGGGGACGACTTCAGGCGCTTCTCGACCAATCCCACGGTGGTCGTCCAGTACGACACCCGGCCGAAGGTCGCCTCCGCCTACACCAGCCCCGGTACCTCCTGCGACGCGACCAGCCAACCGCCGTTCTCCACGATCGGCAACACCGCGATCACCCTCAAGGCCGAGGTCACCGACCCGGACGCCGGGGCCACGCTGACCGCTTCGTTCACCTACTCCAAGTACGGCGGCTCACAGCTGGGCAGCTACACCACCACCGGCACCTTCGCCAGCGGCGGTGTGCCCCCGTGGACCATCGGCGCCCTGCCGAGCGGCAACTACACCTGGACCGTCAAGACCTCCGACGGGATCACCAGCTCCGCATCCACCACCTGCCACTTCACCGTCGACGCCACCGCGCCCAACCCACCGGTCGTCGCCTCCAGCGTGTTCCCGACCACCGACCAGGGCGCAGCCGACCCGGTCCGCAACAGCGGAGGCATAGACGACTTCACCTTCACCCCGGACGGTGACACCGATGTCGCCAGCTACGCCTACTCCTGGGGCGGCGACCCTGCGAGCGTCTCGCCGCAGCAGACCATCACCGCGGTTGCCGGCATCAATCCCACCCCGGTCACCCTGACCCCGCCCGGCCTTGGCCTGAACAAGCTCTACGTCTACGCGGTGGACCACAGCGGCAACATCTCCACCACCGCCGAGGAGGACTTCTTCACCCTCTCCAGCGGCCTGGTCACCCCCGCGGACGGCGACTTCAACGACGACGGCATCCCCGACGTCATGGCCGTCGGCACAAGCGCCAACCCCGGCCTGTGGCTGTACGAGGGCGGCACGGATGCCAGCGGCGCCTTCGACGGCACCGCGGCGGCCCCCGTCCAGGAGGGCAGCGAGGGAACGGTCAGCGGCAAGGGCAGCGCCGCGGACTGGACCGGCGCCCTGATCACCCACGGCGAGTTCACCGGCGACGCCGCATCCGACCAGGACCTCTTCGTCCGCACCCCGGACGGGGCCGCCACCATCTACTCGGGTGACGGCGAACCCGCCGACGGCAGCTTCAGCCCGGACAACGGCAACACCACCGACGTCACCTTGATGACCGGCTCCACCGACTGGCTGAACGACCAGCAGATCGTGGCCGCCGGCCAACTGCTGCCGCCCAACGACCCCACGGGAGGGGCCTGGATCTACCCCAACCTGTCGGAGGGGGTGGGCCCGGACCTGTGGGCCGTGCAGGGCGACGAGCTCGGCTACTACGCGGCCACCTACACCCTCGGCATCTACATGCCCTTCACCGTCATCTCCAGCAGCGGCTGGACCGGCTGGACCATCATCGACGCCGGCGACGTCAACGACCTGCCCGCACTGTGGGCCCGCAACAACAGCACCGGCGAGCTGGACCTGTGGACCTCCAACGACCCCACCATCGCCGCGGGCAGCACCGGCAGCACCAAGACCGTCGTGGCCACCAAAGGCTTCGCCACCACCGACTACTCGACGCTGGCCAGCGCCGACGACACCGGCCCCGGCGGCTGCCCGCAACTGTGGGGCGTGGCCGCCTCCACCAAGGAACTGACGTTCATCGCCTGCACCCCGGCCTCCCACACCTGGACCCTGGGCCAGGGCAGCGGCACCACCGCGCCCGACACCCCCGGCGCGCAGAGCACTGAGGCGGACGCCGCCTTGAACGGGGCCGCGACCTGGGCCGACGACGCCACCCGCGGCGAGGTCCTGAGCCTGGACGGCACCACCGGCTACGCCGCAACCACCGGCCCCGCCGTCGACACCAGCAAGTCCTACACCGTCTCCGCCTGGGTCAAACTCAACTCGCTGACCACCAGCTCCACCTTCGTCTCCCAGTCCGACGACCCCGCCAACGGCGTGGTCAATGGCCTCCAGCTGTACTACTCCACCGCCAAAAAGGAATGGGCCTTCGACCGCAGCAACGCCGACTCCGACGCCGACCCCAGCGCCTTCACACCCGTCTACGGCGGCACACCCGCCACAGGCGTGTGGACCCAGCTAACCGGCGTCTACGACGCGGACGCCAAGCAGCTGCGCCTCTACATCAACGGCACCCTGGCCAACACCGCCGTCTACGGCGGCACCAGCTGGAACGCCGACGGCCCGGTCCAGATCGGACGAAGCCTGAGCAACGGCGCCTACGGCGACTACGCCAACGGCCAGATCAGCGACGTGACCATCTACCCCGCGGCGCTGCCGGCCGGCGCCGCCTTCGGCGCCCCGTTCAGCATGGGCACCACCACCGCGCAAAGCGCCGTCCACTCCTGGAGCCTGAGCGAGGGAACCGGCACCACCGCGCTCGACGCGCCCGCCGCGCAGAGCACTGAGATGGACGCCCCCCTGAACGGGGCTGCCACCTGGGCCGACGACGCCACCCGCGGCGAGGTCCTGAGCCTGAACGGCACCACCGCCTACGCCGCAACCACCGGCCCCGCCGTCGACACCAGCAAGAGCTACACCGTCTCCGCCTGGGTCAAACTCAACTCACTGACCAGCAACTCCACCGTCGTCTCCCAGTCCGACAACCCCGCCGACCCCCAGGTCAACGGCCTCCAGCTGTACTACTCCTCCAGCGCCGACGCCTGGGCCTTCGACCGTAGCAACTCCGACGCCGACGCCAGTGCCTTCACACCGGCCTACGGCGGCACACCCGCCACAGGCGTATGGACCCAGCTGACCGGCGTCTACGACACCGCGACCAGCACCATGAACCTGTACGTCAACGGAGCACTGGCCGCCAGCGCCCCCTACAACGGGACAGCCTGGAACGCCACCGGCCCCGTCCAGATCGGACGACGCCTGAGCGACGGCACCTACGGCGACTACGCCAACGGCGAGATCAGCGACGTACACATCTACAACACCGCCCTGCCACCCGACAACCTCGCAACCCTCGATCTGGGCAACGCCCTCGCCCAGATCGACTGACACCGACACCACCCGAAGACCGGCAACACAATCCCAACACAGACCCCGGCGGGCCGCCCCGACATACCGGGGCGGCCCGCTCTGCCCCCCACCGCGGGCCTGTCCAGCCGGGCAGGCGGCCGGGCACAGGCGCCGACACCCGCAACCGCGGCGGACCAGTCCGCAGCCAGCAGTGGCCGCTACCACTTCGACCACACTCCCTGCCTCCCCGACCACACCCCGCCCCCACCACCGGCGCCCAGCCCGGTCACCGAAGCCCGACTACAGGCCATCGAGAACGCGATGACCAGTGAGAACACCCCGCAAGACGACTGATCGACAAACCGTCTCGGTCCGACAGCCCACGCCCTATGCCGGACCGCCCGTTCACCTGGGAATCGTGAGTCGGTGTGCGCCGGTGGGGGTCAGCCCTGGTCGTCCCCGTAGTGATGGTGCAGCGATGGTTGCGCACAGCCAACTGTCGGATGCAGCGAAGTCACTACCCGTCAGGTCTCCGCGCAAGCCTGACGGTTGTGGGCCATCTGAAGTACGGATGGCTGATCTTGGCCGTAGCGGAACAAGCTGCGTCGATGGCGGCGTTCGCCAGAGCACCCGCCGACTGCTCGGGGTCGGCGGAACGCTGCTGCCGTTCCGCACAGCCCCGGCCCTCACGTATGCCGGCAATGCCCTCGCGACCAGTGTGCCGATCACCGGCATCGGGCCGGGGAGTGCCTACAGCTACCGGCAGCTGCGCCGCAACGGGATCGACACCGCGACCGTGCGCTGGGCACTGACGTTGTCCGGGGTAGTCTCCTCACTCGCGTTCGCCGCGGTGATGCCCGCCGGCGTCGCACTGTCGGACAACACCGGTGCGGCCCTGCCCGGCGTTGTGGGCGCGGTCCTGAACGCGCTGCCGATCCTGGCGGTACTGGCGGCGTTGCGGCTCCGGCCCGTGCGGTCCGCGGCCAACCGTCTGGTCGCCTGGCTGGTCCGCTGGTCCCGGCGGCTGTTCCATCACCCGGCGCAGGATGCGGCCGGTGCGTTCGAGGCACTGCTGCAGCGGATCGCGGCGCTGAACGCGACCCGGCGCCAGTACGCGCTGGCGTTCGCAAGTTCGGTGAGGAACTGGATTGCCGACTGCGTGTGCCTGACCGGTTCCATTCTCGCGACCGGGGGCGCACATCCCCTGGCGGGGTGGGCGTGGTGGAAGTGGCCCTCGCCGCGTTCTCGATCAGCGCGGGCATGCCTGCCGCCAAGGCACTGCCCGCCGCCCTGCTCCACCGTCCGATCAGTTCCTGGCTCCTGGTGGCGGTCGGCCGGGTGCCGTCGGCTTCATGCGGCGCACCGGGAAGCGACTTGCACCAGGACACCGATCCCTCGTCCGCGTCAGGTCCGGCCTCCCCGCCGTAGCCGCGCTCCTTCGTCAGCGCCCGGCCATCTGGCCGTCCGCGGCGCGCACGGGCCAGGGCAGGGTCGGCGTTGCCGACGAAGAGGATCTGCCAGCCCTCCGTTTTCCGCCATCCGCCGTTCGGGCGTTCCCGGGCCGTCCTGGCCCGGCCTGCGTCATCGTGGTCTCGCAGACGCCGCGGCGAAGGGGGGACCATGGGATCGCGATGGGAGGTCGAGGAGTTCGGTGAACATCATGAGGGCCAGGCGGTCGCCGTCCTCGCGGACGGCGCGGAACCGAAACCGGCGATCTTCGATACGGGTAGCAGCGGCCACGTCCACCGAAGCAGCGCATGGTGTGCCCACGACGGCACCTTGACCAACCCTCGCGCCAGCGACATCCGCGGCGGCTGTTCCTGCGGCTGGCGCGGCACCAGTCTCTACCCGATCGACTGGGTCGAGCTGGGCGAACGGCCGCACCAGGCCGACACCCCCGGGCCTCGCGATGACTGGCTCGGGCACATCCACCAGGTCCAGGCACGCACCGTCCCCGTCCCAGAGGAGCTGGCCGAGTTGCTGCAGCGCCTCGACGGGAAGCTGACCGGCCTGGTCGACGACGCTCCCGTCGCCGCTCTACGCGTAGTAGCCATGCTGGAAAGCACGGCCGGACAGGTCGGCACGGACGCCGCGGACGCCCTCAGCGAGGACGACGTGTCCTGGCAGGCCATCGGCGACGCCCTGGGGACCAGTGCGGACGAGGCCCGAGAGCGCGTGTGGCAGTACCGGTACCGGCAGTGAGCCCCCGGTGCCGCCGACCGCCCATTCCGGCAGCAGTTCCCGCGGCGGCGGCCCTCGCGTACCCGCGATCAGGTCGAACGCGTCGTCACCATCCGACAACACCGCACCTACAGCCTGCGGTGACCTGGAATGCTCCGCACATGAAGCGATCCATGATCCTCACCGCGACGGGCCTGGGCCTGACTGCCGCCGTCCTCGCCGCCAGCCCCGCCCAGGCCTCCACTTCTCCCGGATCTGGTACAACTCCCCCGGCACCGACAACCGCTCGAACGCCAGCCTGGACGCCGAATACGTCACCATCACCAACGGCACCAGCGGCGCGGTACAGCTCAAGGGCACGCCTCCTACACCAACTGCTGAACGTGGGCCCCACCACGGCGCGTGACCAGCCTGTCCCGGCCGCGCGCCAACCCACGCAAACCACACAGGCGGCACACCCGGTACGCCGCCACCGGACAGCCCAGTCGACTGTGTGAGCAGGCACTCACCGCTTACGGCATTGTGGCCGCTACGGATGATGTCCGATTCCGCACCGGACCGGAGGCCAACCATGCCCCGCCGGCACCCTGAGAGAGGTGCCGCCCCCGGCTCTTTGCCACTGAGACATCCCTGCGGGCCAATACAGCTAGCCACCGCGTAGTCGACGGCCTCCCGGTGGCCAGGGTCAGGTCAGCGGCCCCAGCACAGCTGGTCCTAGCCTTGCGGGCATCGGCCGAGCCACGGGACACGGCCCTTTCCTCGCTGTGCACCAGTGCCTTGTGGCGCACAATCAAGATGTGTCCGCACCTAGCCTCCATGCGTCGGCAGCCGACCGCGGCCGTACTGCCCACCTGTCGCCTCGTCAGGTCCACATGCTTGCCGGTGCTGCGCGCGGCCAGACCAACGAGCAGATCGCCGCGGCTTTGGAGGTCAAGCGGGCCACTGTCTCCAGCACGCTTCTGCGAGCCGGTCGAACGCTGGGCACCGGCAGCCGGGCAGGCATGGTCCACCGCGCCTACCAGTGCGGCATCATGGCCGGACTCACTCCTGAGAGCCGACCCCCGGTACGGCTGTCGCCCGCTCAGCACACCGTCCTGCGCACTTTGGCCGACGGATGTTCAGCACGCGATATCGCCCATGCGCTCGCCGTGAGCGAGAACACCGTCAAGACACACCTGCGCAAGCTCTTCGCGGCGCTCGGCGCCGCCAGCCGCTCTCACGCCGTCGCCCTTGCCTGGCAGCACGGCCTCCTGCCCTGAACCCAGACACGCACGGCAGCCAGCAAGTCCAGCACTCGCGGGCGGCGCAGCACAGCAGTGGCTACGCCCCGCGGCCGACGCTGTGAAGGAGCCACCCAGCGTGCCTGGCACCGGTCTCGCCGCGCACGTGGACGATCCAGCGGCCGGCGCAGCTCTGGCCAGCGCCGACCGCCGTGTCCGGACCCCGTCGCGCACCGCTGTCGGCCAGGTCGAAGTCCTTGGCCACCTGGCCCGCACGGTTGCCACGCCGGCACCTTCGACGGTCTCGGCCTTGAATCCAGGAGAGGATGGGGCTCTCCTCCCTATGCTCTCCATGATGGACATCATCTCGGGGACTCAACCGGATGCCCGTCGAACCGAATCGACCTCAAGCTGGTGCCGGTTCAGGACTGGAGGGCTGCGATCAGCCCGAGGACGGCGGTGGCCAGGCCGACGAGCTCGGGTGCGCTGGCGCACAGTTCGCGTACCCGGGTCAGTACACCGGTGGCGGTGGTCTGCCCGGCGGCCTGGTCCATGGGCTGCTGGGCAGCCAGGTCGACGAAGGCAGTGCACTGGTCGTAGGCCTGGACCCGGTCCCGCTGGGCGTCCAGGGCGGCCCGAAGCCGGGCCAGTCCGTCGGCGATGGTCTGCAGGGCGTTGGGGTCGGGTGCGGTAGCGCCCTGGCTCTGGATCGAGCCGACGGCGCCGGGCTGGTTCTGCACCCCGTTCATGGTGCCGGTGTTGTGGATGCCCGATCCCTGGTCCTGGTTGCGCTTCTTGTTCCACATCATGCGCCTCCGTGCTGTTGTGAGCCCATCGCGCCGGGCTGGTTCTGGACGCCGCTCATCTGGCCCGAGTTGACGATCCCGCTGTTGTTGATCACCCCGTTGTTGAGGATCACGGTGAGCTGGGCCTCGTAGGCCTTGGTGTCGATGTTGTGGTCGATCAGGAAGTCCTCGACGGCGGCGAACACGCGGCCCTGCATCATCTCGATGTAGCGGCGCGCGTCGTCGTACTGGAGCATGTCGTCGATGTAGCGCGCCGAGTAGACCTCGCGGACGCTGACGACCGGCTGCTTGAGGTCCTGGGCCGGCCTGCGGGCGCGGACGGGGCGCGGTTTGATCAGATGCCAGGCGGCGACCGCGCTGTCGGCTCCGGCCAGCAGCAGGCTGCGGACGTGGAACCCCCAGCCGGAGCGGTCGGCCTGGCTCCAGGCCACGGTCAGCGCCGGGTGGACCGGGTTGACCACCTGGGGGCGCACGATGACGCGCAGGTAGTGGTTCTCGTAGGAGAAGCCCACGAAGACGCAGGCCACCAGTTCGCCGTCCCAGGACACCATCCGCGCGCACAGGTACCGGCGCGCCACTTTCGGGGCCCGGTGGGCTCCAGTGGCGCGCACCCCGTCGTGCGCGAGCGTGACCAGCTGCGCCCACTGCTCGTGGGTGAGCCGCGGCCAGCGCTTGGCACCGATGGTCGCCACGGGGAAGACGTCCTGGCGGTTGTCGGGGTGGAAGACCCGGTCCGGCGCGATGGGCCGGGCTAACTCCTTGCCCACATGGGCGAGCAGGTCGTCCGGGGTGAACGGCTTGATCCCGGCCCCGGGCTCGCCGGCTGCCATGATGCGGTCGGCGTTGGGCAGCAGCCGCGTGATTGCCTCACGGTCCTGCTGTCGGCCCTCGCCGCTTCTGGGCGGCGGGGGCATGACGTCGATGCCGATGTTCGACTCGAACCAGACCCGGCCGGCGCCCAGGAAGTGGTAGCGCACCGCTCCCGGGCGCAGGTCCTGCTGGTAGGGGATCACCGGCTGGCCCTCCAGGGCGTGCACGCGCCGCACGGCCTTGTCGTGCCGGGCGGACAGGCGCGGCAGCTCACGCCACCGGTCGCCGCCGTCCCGGCCCAGAGCCTGGCGCAGTAACCGCTGGCTCCAGACCCGCTCACCGTAGTAGGCCAGCCAGCAGCCCAGCACCAGGACGACGGGGGCGAAGGTGACGCTCTGCCAGTACCACCACAGGGCGCCGAGGACCGCGGCCAGGGCGACCAGTGCCCGGCGGTTCCTGGCCAGGCGCAGGGACTGCCCGCAGTGGACGGCGACCTGCGCCAGGTCGAAGCCGTGCGAGGGCACCGGGTAGCGCGGGGCCAGGACCCGGGTGCGCACCCAGCGGGCGTAGTCCGCTCCCAGCGGGACGAACTGATCCTTGGCTCGCGCCGGTGACTCCAGCGCGTCCGCGTCGGCGGCTTTCTCCCGTGCGGCCTTGTCCTTGCGCCGCTCGTGCCAGCGCTGCAGCCACCTGGGCCCGTGCTTCTTGATCACTGCGTCCGTCAGGGCCACGCGTTCCGCGGCGATCCGCTGGCCCCACTCGGGGCGCAGGTGCGCGGCCGCGCACAGCAGGCGCGTCGCATCCGAGGATCCGCCGTCCGCGGCGTCGAAGGGTCCCTTGGGTCCGGGCACGGGGACCGCCGGGAAGCCTCGCAGCTGCTCCGGTGCCGTGAACAGGCCCGTGCCCTGATCCGGTGTCGTGCGTTTGAACGCGGGACCCAGTCCCATCGGCTACCCCCTCCATACGGACTCCCCCTGCCGTATGACCGG
>Ga0302314_10018558_pt1 | contig 11597 bp, 9 predicted proteins | sample III_Palsa_N2_3_FD_200533 | JGI IMG/M metagenome (GOLD analysis project Ga0302314, IMG submission 200533) | Peat permafrost microbial communities from Stordalen Mire near Abisko, Sweden - III_Palsa_N2_3 | ecosystem: Environmental > Terrestrial > Soil > Palsa > Peat permafrost | place: Sweden... | reverse complement strand
CGGATTGAGAGACCGGCCATCATAGTTTGAGCCGATGAAGCGGCAATTCGAACGGTACGGCGGTCAGCCGAGAGAAATCGGTCTAAAGCAATTTCTCTCGACCGCCGAGGCAGGCCCCGAGTAGGCCGCCGTCAGTTCGACCAGCCGCCGTCGATCATGTGGATCGTGCCGGTCGTGAACGCCGCCTCGTCGGAGGCGAGATAGGCCGCGAGGGCCGCGATCTCCTCGGCCTTGCCGATGCGGCCGACCGGTTGGCGGGCGACGAACGCCTTTTGCACCTGATCCAGGCTTTGGCCGGTGGCGGCGGCCTGGGTCGAGATGCGTTCGTGCAGCGACGGCGATTCGATCGTGCCCGGGCAGATCGCGTTGCAGCGCACGCCCTTGCCGACGAAATCCGCCGCGACCGATTTCGACAGGCCGATGACGGCCGCCTTGCTGGCGCCATAGGCGAAGCGGTTGGGCACGCCCTTCACGCTGGAGGCGGCGGACGCCATGTTGACGATCGAACCGCCGCCCTTGGCCAGCATGCCAGGCAGGAACGCCCGGATCGTCCGGTACATCGCGGTGACGTTCAGGTCGAACGAGAAGGCCCAGGCGGCGGGCTCGCACTCCAGGATCGTGCCGGCATGCACATAGCCGGCGCAGTTGAACAGAATGTCGATCGGGCCGATCTCGGCCGCGATCGCCGCGACCGCCTCGTCCTTGGTGACATCGAGCACCCGGGTCTCGCAACCCTCGAGCTTGGCCAGCAGGTCGGCGTTGATGTCGGTCGCGATGACGCGGGCGCCCTCGGCGGCGAAGCGCAGGGCCGTGGCCTTGCCGATACCCTGGGCCGCCGCGGTGACGAGGGCGGTCTTGCCTTCCAGACGACGCATTCGATGGTTCCTTATGCTCAAGCTTTATCGTAACGGCTCCGCAGAGTGGCAGATGCCGCTGGATCGGGAAATGCGGCAATGTGCTAGGCTTTAGTGAGGAGATCGCGGCGAGACGGAAGATGCGGGCACATGGCTGAATTGGCGACGGGACCGATCGATCAGATCGAGACATGGCGGGCCCTGGTGCCGACCCTGACGGTCTGCGACGACGCGGCCCTGGCGCGGTTCGAGCCGCTGGGTTTCCCACCTGAGGTTCTGGCCGGCACTGCCGCGGCCCTCGTCGAAGAGGGCTATTTCCAACTCGATCCGCCGGAATGGGACCTGCCCTGGCAGGAGATGGCGGCGGCGGTGACGCATCTGCGCAGCCAGGGCCTCTCGACCTGCTTTGCCTTCATGTACGACCAGTTCTGGCTCGCCTTCGCCCGGCTGCACCGGCTGCTCGGTCACAATCTGGGGCCGGAATACCAGCTGCTGCCGGCATTCTGGACCTGGCACATCGATCCGAAATCGGACGAGGCCGGCTGGACGCCGCATCGCGACCGCGGCCGCATGGCGCTCAACCGCGACGGCACCCCGAAGGCATTGACCGTCTGGCTGCCGCTGACCGACGCCACCACGCTCAATGGCTGCATCTATCTGGTACCGGCCGACCGGGACCAGACCTACAACACGCCGGACGAGGACCACCCCCGTTTCGCCCATGCCGACATCCGCGCCCTGCCGGCCAAGGCGGGCAGCATCCTGTGCTGGAACCAGGCGGTGCTGCATTGGGGCTCGCACAGTGCCCGGCGCGCGCCCCATCCCCGCCTCAGCATGGCGTTCGAATTCCAGCGCGGCGACATCGAGCCGTTGGCAAGCATGCAGATTCCGCCGCTGGAACTGCCGCCGTTCCGCGAACGGCTGATCCTGACGTGCATCCAGATCCTGCAGTACAAGCACATGTACCCGCTCACCGCCGACATGGAGGCGATGGTGCAGGGCATCATGAACGGAATAAAGTAGGTCCCTACTCCTCCGCCCGGAGCGCGCTATGGGCTTCGAGCGTGCGCCGCAGCTGCGCCAACTCGCCCTGCAGGCGGCGTAGCTCCTTCGGCTCCAGTCCGGAGGCTTCGAGGACGCAGCTCCTGGCCGCCTTGGTTTCGGCTTTGAGCGCCCTGCCCTGCTCGGTCAGGCCGACCTTGACCTGCCGTTCGTCCAGCGGATTGCGCGTGCGTTTCAGATGGCCGAGGCCCTCCAGGCGCTTCAACAGCGGCGTCAGCGTGTTGGATTCCAGCGACAGCTTCTGCCCCAGGCTGCCCACGGTCTGATCGTCCCGCTCCCACAGCGCGACCATGACCAGATATTGCGGATAGGTCAGGCCCAACGCCTCCAGCACCGGCTTGTAGACGCGATTGATCGCGTGGGTGGTCCGGTAGACCGTGAAGCAGAAAAAATCATTCAGCTTCCGCTCTTCGGCCGCCGTCAGGGGGGCGTTGGAAATGGGCGCGTCGGTGATGGACATGGCGCTCCGCCGGTCACGTTTAAGTGAACATATATCGTGCGCGATTAAATTCAATCCCGATTGATTTCATTTATATCGTGCACGATATGAACGTCAGCGATATGAAGCCCGAACATTCTGCCCCCTCTCTCCCAAGGAAATGATCATGACGTCGAAACTCCGCCTGCTCGCCTCGGCCGCCAGTGCCGTCCTGCTGATGGGCGCCGCGGTGCCAGCGCTGGCCGCCCCGGTCAAGAACATCGTTCTGGTCCATGGCGCCTTCGTCGACGGCGGCGGCTGGCGTCCGGTCTATGACATCCTGGTCAAGGACGGCTATCACGTCAGCCTGGTGCAGGAGCCGTTGACCTCGTTCGCCGAGGACGTGACCGCGACCAAGCGCATCCTCGACCGCCAGGACGGCCCGGCCATCCTGGTCGGCCATAGCTATGGCGGCGCCATCATCACCGAGGCCGGCAACGATGCCCATGTCGCCGGCCTGGTCTATATCGCGGCCCACGCGCTCGACGCCGGCGAGACCGAGGTCGGCAACGGCAAGAAATTCCCGAACGCGACCAAGGCGGTGGTGAAGACGCCGGATGGTTTCCTGCTGCTGAACCCGGCGGACTATCCGGCCGATTTCGCCGCCGACCTGCCGCTGAAACAGGCGCAGTTCGAGGCCAACGCCCAGATGCCGACTTCGGCCTCGGTCTTCACCGCCGACATTCCCGATCCGGCCTGGAAGACCAAGCCCAGCTGGTACATGGTCGCCAAGGCCGACCGGATCATCAATCCCGATCTGGAGCGGATGTATGCGGCGCGCGCGCACAGCCACACGGTCGAAATCGCCGGGGCGAGCCACTCGGTCTATGAGTCGCACCCGAAGGAAGTGGCGGCCTTGATTGAGAAGGCGGCCCAGCACGCCCAGGACTGAGATCCAGAACCGAGACAAGACGTCGTCGGCGCCCTTCGTGGCGAGGGGTGCCGACCCTGCCGCCCGCAAGACCTACCCCAAAGTTGCAGAACCTGACATAGTTTACCCTCTTGGCGAGAGCGATGGGTGGCAGTCCGATGCATCAGGTCGATCACTACATTGCGGAAGTCGCCGACGCCCAGGGCGCTGACCAGGTGCTTGCGGCACTCGGGACCCAAGTAACGCGGCTGGGCTTCGAATGGTTTACTTATGAAATGGTCTTGTCGCCGACCAACCAGCACGACGCCTTCTCCAGCACGAACTTCCCCACGCTTTGGATCGATCAGTACGCCAGGCAACGCTACACGCGCGACGATCCCGTCATCAGCCATGCCATGCGGATGTCGCGCCCGTTTCTCTGGGATGAAATCCGACGCCATCCGCATCTCACCCTGCGGCAGAAGACGATCTTCAACGAGGCGGCGGACGTCGGCTTGACGGCGGGGGCGATCGTCCCGCTCCACGGGCCGGGCCCGATCAAAGCCTACGTCTCGGTCACCAGCAATATGCCCGATGACCGCTTCGCCCAATTGTTCGCGCGCTGCCGACACGAACTCCTCTTGTTGGCAACCTATGCGCATGCGCAACTCGTGAAGCTGGGCGTGGGCGCGCCCATGACGTCGCTCAGTCTGTCACCCCGCGAGATCGAGGTCATGACGTGGACCGCCCTCGGCTATTCCGCCTGGGACATCGCGGAAAAGCTCTCGATTTCGGCTCATACGGTCAAAGAGCACATTGATCGATCGAAAGAGAAGTTGGGCGCGAAAAACAAGACGCACGCCGCATCGATCTGCATTTCACAAGGACTGGTTAGATTATAGGCGAAGTATCCTGGAGATAAAACACTCCCGTGGGTCCCCGAAAAAGGGGGGTGTACTTTATTATTTTCGCATTCCCCTAAAAATACTCTGGACATCAAAACAATCTCCAGGCGTAATCGTCGAAATATGTGAATCCCGAGCGACCCAACAAAGACTCTCGATTGAATTGTGAATTTTATTCATTCGATTTCCGTAGATCCGTGAGAATCATCGAATAATTTCGCCGGTTCATTATGCGACAGAAAATCAATAAACCAGAATCCTCTCATTTTTGTAGAAACAATTTAGATCATTAAATATAGAATTGATATATCATGGAGAATATCGCGAAATTACGTTATATTATTCTTGCAGTACTCTGTGCCGTCACCCTCGCCGCCTGCAGCTGGGACGCGAAGGCGCTGTCGGACAGGGAGCCCAACGGAACCCCAACGACAACCTATGGGGTCGACCCGAATAAGCGCGAAATCATCGAGAATGGCAGAATAGAGGATGGGAAAGTCATAATATCCATGTCAAACAGATGGGTGCAGGACGAACAGAAGCGAAGTCCGCCGTAATACCCGACGCCACCGTCAATCCCGATCGAAACAACGAACCGTTGTCGGCTCATGGCGGGAGAAGGCGCACACGCTCCCCGATCGCCATCAAGGCGGAAATCCGGCTGTCGAGCAGAAGGGCAGCAATCTTCCGGCGCAGTTCTGCCGTGCCGCCTTCGGCGGCCCGCCAGAACCATTGGGCGGCGGCATCGATCTCACCGCGCTGGGCCAGCGCAGTCGCGTAATTGTAATGGGCGCGGAAATAGCCGCCCTCGGCCGAACGGCGATACCAGTCGAATGCGGCAGTTGGATCCTTGGCGGTTCCCCAGCCTTCCTCGCAGCAGCGGGCGACCAGGTTCTGCGCCCGGGCATGGCCCTGCTCCGCCGCCTTCAGGTACCAGCCGTAAGCCGCAACCGGATCGCGTTCGACGCCGTTGCCGTCCAGAAACAGATGGCCATAGTTGTATTGGCCCCAGTCGTTGCCGGCAGCGGCCGACTTGCCGTACCAGTCACGCGCCGCCGCGATATCGGCGTCCGTGCCCCAGCCGTTCTCGTAGCAGCGGCCGAGCATGTTCATGGCATCGGAATCATGGGCGCGCGCCGCGGTCTTGAACCAGCGGATCGCCGCCGCCTCGTCCTTGGGCACGCCGGTGCCGTCGAGCAGCATGCGGCCGAGCCGCACCTGCGCCTCCGTCACCCCACCCTCGGCCGCGACCCGCACCCAGCGGGCGGCGACGTCCGGCGCGCCGGTCAGCAGCTGCTGCAACTCGTGGGTCGACATGCGGGCGAGTTTGGCCGCGTCCGGCACGTCGGCCGTCCGTCGTTTGCGGGACCACACGGGGCGGCCTAAACGTCCGCCCAGCGGCGCAGCAGATTGTGATAGCAGGCGGCCAGCCGCACCGCGCTCGGCGAATTCGGATCGGCCTGGTTGACCTCGCGGATCGCCAGATCCAGGTCGAACAGCAAGCTGCGCTCGCCATCGTCGCGCACCATGCTCTGGGTCCAGAACACCGCCGCCATCCGGGCGCCGCGCGTCACGGCCGCGACCCGATGCAGGCTGGTCGCCGGATACAGCACCATGTCGCCGGCCGCGAGCTTGACCGAATGGGTGCCATAGGTGTCCTCGACCACCAGTTCCCCGCCGTCGTAACCCTCGGGCGCGCTCAGGAACAGGGTCGCCGCCACGTCGGTGCGCACCCATTGGGCGCGGCCGGGGATCTGGCGGACGGCATTGTCGACATGGGCGCCGAACGACATGCCCGGCACATAGCGGCTGAACATCGGCGGATAGACGTGCCGCGGCAGGGCGCCCGCGATGAAATTGGGGCTGCGTTCCAGGGCGCGCATCACCAGCGCGCCCAGTTCCTGCGCCGTCGGGTCGGTCTCGGGCAGTTGCAGGTTGGTCTTGACGCGCGCCGACTGATGGCCGGCAGTCAGCCGACCATCATGCCAATCCGCCCGGTCGAGCCGATCGCAGCAGGTCGCGATCTGCTCGGCATTGAGAACCTGTGGGATCGTCAGCAGCATGGTTCAGAAATTGAAGCTGGTGGAGAAGATGACCGTTCGACCGGCGCCCGGAATGATGTGGTTCTCGGCCGCCGAGGTGTAATAGGCAGCGTCGTAATAGGTCTTGTCGAACAGATTCGTCGCATTGACCTGCAGCGAGACATTGTCGGTCAGCTTGTAGGATGCCATCGCGTTGAAGATGACATAGCCCGGAATATTGGCCTGCTCGCCGAAGTCGCCGAAACGATGGCCGACCCAATTGGCGCCGCCGCCGATTTCCAAATCGTCGGTCAGGTAATATTCCGTGAACAAGCTGCCGGAATTGCGGGCGACGTTCTGCAGGACCTTGCCGACAAAGGCGGCCGTGCCCGACGCGGTCGTCTTCGGGTCGAGATAGGTATAGCCGGCGTAGATTTCCCACTCGGGCGTCAGGTGGCCGGTCGCCCCCAACTCGAAGCCCTCGACCCGCTGGTTGCCGTTCAGCGTCGTGACCGTCGGATTGTCCGGATCGTTGGTCTGGGCATTGTCGACCTGGGTGTGGAACACGGCCGCATCGACGTTGAGCATGCCCCCCAGCCACGCGGTCTTGGCACCGACCTCGTAGGTCTTGGCCTTGACCGGCGCCAGACCGGCGGTCTTGGTCGTCAGCGTCAACGCCTCGGCCGACGGATCGAACGACGTGCCATAGGCGAAATAGAGGCTCTGGTTGTCAGTCGGCTTCACCACGATCGCGGCACGCGGGCTGGTCACGTGGTCGGTATGGTCGAGATGCAGGGTCGCGTGGGTGGCGAACGTATACTGGTTGTAGCTGGCGGCGAACCGGTCGTAACGGATGCCCCCGATCAGGTCGACATATTGGGTGATCGATATGGTGTCGGTCAGATAGCCGGCGTCCGAATATGCCGTGGTGTTCTGCTGCGACGACAGGCCTTCGGGCGGCTGGAACTCGTTCGAGTTCGGATTGAGCAGCGACGTCTCCGGCACGAAATTATTGTTCTTGTTGAACGGGTTGTTGAAGCGCCCGATGTCGGACGTTTGACGCGAGAACTCGGCGCCGGCCATCAGGATATGGCTGACCGGGCCGGTCTCGAACCGCCAGGTCACGTCGGTCTGATTGGTCAGGTTGGTCTGGTCGCCCTGGCTGGCCGGCGCATCGCGGCCGACCAGGATGGAGCCGATCGGCGTCGCCGGGGTCGGCACGTTGGTGCCGAAATTGGGCGCGCTGAAATGATAGCCGAACAGATAGCTGGCGGCCCGGACCGTATCGGAGATCGACAGATCCTGGTTGAAATCATGCTTGATGCGCGCTGTCGCGATATCATCGCGCGCGGTGTTGGTGTCGCTGTTCAGCCCGTAGAAATTGGAGCGCTTGACCGGCGCCGGCTCGCCATTGACGAACGGAATGCCGAAATCCGGAACGTTGTTTTCTTCCTGATGCAGGTAGGACAGCGTGACCGTCGTCGGCGTGCCGAGACCGATCGCGTAAGATGGCGCGAAGCCCCAGCGCTCGTTGTGCGCGACATCGCGGTCGGCAACGTCGGAGCTTTCGTCCATGGCATTGAGTCGGATCGCCGAATCCGGCGATAGCGGCTGGTTCACGTCGGCCGTACCGCGCAGCAGCGAGTTCGTGCCGACCGCGGCCGTGCCGGAATAGAGCGGCGCCAGCGTCGGCGCCTTCGAGACCTGATTGATGACACCGCCGGTCGACCCGCGGCCGAACAGCACTGCCGACGGGCCCTTCAGGACTTCGACCTGGTCGAGGTCGAAGCTGTCGCGGGTATAGACCGCGGCATCGCGGACGCCGTCGAGGAAGAAATCATTGTAGGCGGAGAAGCCGCGCAGATTGACGGTATCGCCGCGCGCAGCACCCTCGCCAGAATTGAGCGTGATACCCGGTACGTTCCGCAGCGCGTCCTGCAGGCGGGTCGCACCCTGATCCTTCAGCAGCTGTTCGCTGATCACATTGATGGTCTGCGGCGCATCCTGCAGACCGGTCGGCAGCTTGTCGTTGACCAGCGCGCGCACGCCGGTGACCGTGACCTGCTCCGGCGCCGGCCCCGCGGTCGGATCGGTCGCGGCGGTCTGGACCGTCTGGGCGTAGCCGTTGGAGATCGCTGCGACCGAAGTCACGCACATGGTCGTTGCGGTCAGCGCCTGTTGCGGCAGCCCCAGAAACGAGGACCGACGCTCCGTCGCCTCAACCAGATCCATAGAACGCATGTTTCGAACCCCACCAATTTCCTGTTGCCGGGGACCAAGGCGCCGCCGCCCCTGCAGCTACGCCGTCCCGATCGACGGAGCGGACATTAGAGGTGGGATTTTCTAATTGCAAACGATTATCACTACCATTCGCATGTGAGGGCGAAATTGCAGGCAGCCTAATGAGCAATAACTCATTCTAAAAGCGAGGAGATTCGCGCTAAATCCAGCGCCGGACCGTACCCAGGAACTGGTCCGGGTCGAACGGCTTGGTGACGAAATCGTTCATGCCGGCGGCCATGCAGGCCTCGCGGGCGCCGTTCTGCAGGGTCGCGGTCATGGCGATGATCGGCACGCGCGCCATGGCGCCGACCGAGGCGCGGATGCGTTGGGTCGCCTCGAACCCGTCGAGCGTCGGCATCTGCAGGTCCATCAGCACCAAATCGTAGGCCTCGCGATCGATCGCGGCCAAGGCTGCGCGGCCGTCGCCGACCGCATCGACGGTGAAGCCGGCGCCGGTCAGCAGCGTCTCGGCGATCGCGCGATTGATGAAATTGTCGTCGGCCAGCAGGATGCGCCCCTGCCGCCGCGACGGGGCGAGCACCGGCACCGGCGCGGCGTCGGACAGGGCCTGCCGGATCACCTCGATCATCGCCTCGCGCCGCGGCGGCTTCAGGATCGCCCGGCCATCGGGGGATGACGACGGCTCGTGGCCCAATCCCAGTAGCGGGATCAGCGCCGCCGTCTTCGACATCGCCATCACGGCCGGATCGTCCTGGAAAGATTCATCGACGACGATGGCGTCGTAGGGCGCCTCGTCCGCCTGGATCGCGGCCGGTGCGCCGACCGCAGCGACGGTCGCCGCGGCCTCGCCCAGCCAGCGCGCGCAGATCGACCGCCGGCGTTCGAACGGATCGATCAGCAGGACCCGCCGGCCGGCGAGCGTGTCCGCGACCGCGACCACGGGCGTACTGGCATCGGCGTGGCGCAACGGCAGCTCGACCCAGAACATTGTGCCGCCGCCCGGCCGATCCTCGGCACCGATCGTGCCCTCCATCAGATCGACCAGGTGCTTCGAGATATTGAGCCCGAGGCCGGTGCCGCCGAACCGGCGCGCGATCGAGCCGTCGGCCTGCTGGAATTTCTGAAACAGCTTGGCCTTGGCATCGGCACTGAGGCCGATCCCGGTGTCGGCAACCGCGATGCGGACCCGGCTGCGCCCGGGTGCCGCCCCTGCCGCCGTTGCCGGACCGCGCGCCAAAGGTGCGGCCATGATCTCGATCAGCACATGGCCGGCTTCGGTGAACTTGACGGCATTGCCGATCAGGTTCAGCAGCACCTGGCGCAACCGCGCCGGATCGCCGCGGAACGGGCGGCGGGCCGCCGGATCCAGCCAGCAGACGAGCTCGATCGCCTTTTCATGTGCCCGCGGCGCCATGATCTCGACGGCCTTCTCGGCCACCTCCTGCAGGCTGAACTCGATCGCCTCGATCTCGACCTGCCCCGCCTCCAGTTTCGAGACGTCGAGGATGTCGTCGATCAGATCGAGCAGCGCGTCGGCGGAATAGCGCACGGCGTCGGCGAACTTACGCTGCTCCGGCTTGAGATCGGTGCCGAGCAGCAGCGCATTCATGCCCAGCACGCCATTCATCGGCGTGCGGATCTCGTGGCTCATGTTGGCCAGGAACTCGCTCTTGGCGCGGCTCGCCGCCTCGGCCTGCTCGCGCGCCTGGATCAGTTCGACCGCCTGGCCCTCCAACCGCTGCTGGGCCCGGCCGATCTCCTGTTCGCGCGCGACCTCGTTGGTGATGTCGCGGACCAGGCTCAGATAGCCGCCGTTCGCGGTCGGGGCCGAGCGGCGTTCGACCCAGCGGCCGGACCGAAGCTGGTGGCGATCATGCACCCGCTCGCCGGCCAGGATCGACGCGTTGCGCGCCTGGATCAGATCGTCCGTCTTGCCTTCGCCATAGAAACCGGCCTCGGCAAGAGCGGCGATGAATGCCCTGAGCGGATCCCCGACCTGGTCGATGGCGGCGGGATCGACCTCGAGCAATTCCAGCGCTCGCCGGTTCCAGGCGACGAGTTGCGGACGGTCGTCCATCAGCAGGACGCCGTCCGGCATATTGTCGAGCACCGCGCTCAGGCGCGCATGCTGCTGTTCCAGTGCCGCCGCCGCACGGCGACGCTCGGTGATGTCGCGGGCGCCGACATGGACGCGCGCGATCCGGCCGGTGTCGTCCGGCAACGGCACCAGCACCATTTCCCAGTCGCGCTTGCCCGGCCTAATCTCGCCCCCCTCGGCCTCGATCTTGATCGGGCGGCCGGCTTGGACGACTGCCGCAAGGCGCGATCGGACCATGGCGGCCCCCCGTGCTGTCATGAAGTCCTCGATCGGCCGGCCTGCGACGCTGGCCGGATCGGTCCCCAGGAACTCGCCACCGACCCGATTGGCGACCTCGAACCGGACATTGCCGTCCGGGGCCACCTGATAGACGAACAGATTGTCCGGCGAATGGTCGAATACGGCGCGGAACAGGCGTTCGGCCGCCTGGCGTTTCTGGATCTGGCTGCTGAGCCGCCAGCCGATGATGCTGATCGCCAGGATGGTGCCGATCAGACCGGCGATCTCGACCTCCGCATGGTGCCACCAAGCGCGCAAGACGGCCTCCCGCCCGAACGACACGACCGCCACCATCGGATAGCGGTCGGCGGTGCGATAACTGCTGAGGCGCTGAACCTGATCCAGCATCGACACATGGCCGAAATTGCCGAACGGCGCCTTGGGCAGATAGTCCTTGATCAGCAGATTGCCGGACAGATCCCGGCCGATATCGCTGGATTCGAACGGCTGTTCGGCCAGCAGGACGCCGTTGCGGTTCAACAGATGGATCGCCCCGTCGGCGCCCAGATCGAGCGTCTCGTAATAGTTCTGGAAATAGGATTGGGCGAGCGTCGCCAGCACCACGCCGCCAAAGCTGCCGTCCGGCCGGTTGAACCGGCGCGACACCGGGATGATCCATTGCCTGGAGGATTTGCTGATGACCGGCTGGCCCAGATGCACGTCCAGATCCAGATGGTCCCGATGATATTGGAAATATTCCCGGTCGGCGTTGCTCAGCCCCTCGGGCGTCGTCGGCAGCGCCGTCACCAGCCAGCTGCCGTCCGGCCCATAGACGAACAATCCCAGCAGGCCCGGCGTCGCGGTCA
>Ga0302314_10018557_pt1 | contig 11598 bp, 7 predicted proteins | sample III_Palsa_N2_3_FD_200533 | JGI IMG/M metagenome (GOLD analysis project Ga0302314, IMG submission 200533) | Peat permafrost microbial communities from Stordalen Mire near Abisko, Sweden - III_Palsa_N2_3 | ecosystem: Environmental > Terrestrial > Soil > Palsa > Peat permafrost | place: Sweden... | reverse complement strand
ACGCCAACGGGCACGTCTGCCCGCGCCAGAACGGCCACCGGGCCAGCAGCCGTGCCTGACAACGCCACCGCGGACGACGACACGGAGCTACCGGAAGGGGAGCGCGAAGCGCTTGAGCTGCTCGAGCGCGGCACGCTGAGCGTGCAGGGCCGCATCGTCGAGGCGTCGAACGCCACCCTGCTCTGCACGATCAGGGCGGCGGGGACCGAGGCCACCTGCGTCTACAAGCCGATCGCGGGGGAGCGCCCGCTGTGGGACTTCCCGACCGGCACGCTGGCCGGCCGTGAGGTCGCCGCCTACCTGGTCTCCCGGGCCGCCGGGTGGAACTTCGTCCCCCCGACGGTGCTGCGCGACGGCCCGTTCGGCCCCGGCATGTGCCAGCTCTGGATCGACCTGGACCCCGAGGTCGACCTGATCGCGCTCTCCCGCCGCATCGATCACGCCGGGCTGCGGGAGATGGCGGTCTTCGACGCGGTGATCAACAACGCGGACCGGAAGATCGGCCACCTGCTCCCGGTCCCCGACGGCCATCTGTACGGCTGCGACCACGGGGTCTGCTTCGCCGAGGAGTACAAGCTGCGCACCGTGCTCTGGCAATGGCGCGGCCGCGCGCTGCCCGGCCACTCGGTCGAGGTCCTCGGCCGCCTCGCCGACGAGCTGGCCGGCGGCTGGCTCGGGGAGGAGCTGAGCCGGCTCCTGACCAGGTCCGAGCTCGCCGCCACGCTCTCCCGGGTCGAGGTGCTGATGGCCAGCCGGGTGCACCCCTACCCCCCGGAGGACTGGCCGGCCATCCCCTGGCCCCCGGTCTAAAATCCCCAAACCCATCATCCTGAACGAACGCGGCTTGCTCTTCCCTCGCCCGTGGCCGCGGCTAGGATGGCCGGTGGCGCTGGAGGGCGCCGCCGGGTCCGCGGGAAGGGCTGAGCCCATCTCCGATGAGCGTGCATGGCCAGCTGTGGCCTCTTCCTCGGCCTGAGCAGCGGACCGCAGGCGACGGAGGGAGACGCCGTGTCCGATTCGCTTCCCGAGCGCCCCGATCTCGGCCAGTTGCGCCGCCGGGCCAAAGAGCTGCGTGACGCCGCCCGGCAGGGCGATGCCATGGCCGTGGAGCGCGTGGCCCGTCACTACTCAACCGTCGGCCGCAGCGCGGTCCGGTTGGCCGCCGCGCAGTTGGTCGTCGCGCGGGAACTGGGCTTCTCCAGCTGGCCCGGTCTTGTCGCGGCCATCGCTGCTCACGCGGCATCCCGCCAGATCGCGGGGGATTTCGTGGCGGCCTCGATCGAAGGGCGGGCGCGGCGGGCCGTTGAGATCTTGCGCGCCGATCCTGGTATCGCCGGCCGCGGCCTGCTCGCCGCGAGCGTGCTCGGCGACGCCGCGGCGGTACGGGACCACCTTGCCGCCGACCCGGCGACCGCGGTAGCCGTCGACGACGAACGCGGCTGGCCGCCGCTGCTGTACGCCTGCTACTCGCGGTGGCATCAGATCGACCCCGGCCGGGCGCCCGGGCTGGCGGCGGTGGTACGCCTCCTGCTGGCGGCCGGGGCCGGAGCGGACACCAACGACGGCGGGCGGCCCCGCTTCCGCTCGGCCCTGAAGGGGTCCGTGGAGGTGAACAACCCGGAGGTCACCGCGGTGCTGCTGGATGCCGGGGCCAACCCCGACCTCGGGCAGCCCGTCGCCGAGGCCGCCGCTCATCGCGATCTGCGGTGCCTGCGGCTCTTGCTCACGCGCGGTGCCCGGGTGGCCGGAACCTGGGCGATCGGCGCCGCCGTCGATCACGACGATCCGGGCGCGGCCACCCTGCTGCTCGGCGCCCTCGCGGCAACCGGGGGCGGGGCGGCGGACGCGGCGACCGAGGCGCTCCCGGAGGCCGCCGCCACCGCCTCCTTCCCCGTGGTCTCAGCTCTCCTGGCGGCCGGAGCGGACGCGCGGGCCAGTGACTCCGACGGGATGTCCGCACTGCGCCTGGCCGTGCGGGCGGGCCAGGAGGAGACCGCGGCGCGGCTGCGAGCGCTCGGCGCGGGCGATGACGACACCGACGTCGACCGGTTCCTCGGCGCGTGCCTGAACGGCGACCGCGCGGCGGCCCAGCGGCTCCTGGCAGGCGACCCTGACCTGCGGGGCCGACTGACCGACGAGGACCGGGCGGTGATCTGCGATGCCGCGGCATTCCGGCCGGCCGAGACGCTCGCCCTCCTGCTCGACCTCGGCTTCTCCCCCGACGCCGGCCGATTCGGCGAGCGGCCGCTGCACACCGCCGCCTACCACGGGAACGCTCCGGTCGTGCGGGTGCTGCTGGCGGCCGGCGCCGAGGTCGACGCCCGCGACGCCCGGTTCGACGCCACGCCGCTGGCCTTCGCCACCGTCGGCAGCGGCGAACGGGCCGGCCAGCCGGGCGACTGGACCGGAACGGTGAGACTGCTCATCGAAGCGGGGGCCAGCCGGCAGGACGTGTGGGTCTCCGGGAAACCGCCGAGCGAGGAGGTAGCCGACCTCCTGCCGCGCTACGGCATCACCGTCGGCGAACCCGCCGGGGAGCAACCCGGCGACCACGACCAGGCCGAGGCGCCCGGGTCGCCTGGCGTCGGCGTCATGGCCGAGATCGCCCGGCACCTCGAAACTGCCTACCGCGACCTCGACCTGGACCTGCTCGGCTCGCTCCTGCATCCCGAGGTGCGCTGGACCGGACTGTGCCGCGACCGCGCACAGGTACTTGACTGGTATCGCAATCTGATAGCCGAGGGAACGGTGGCCGCCGTGCGCAGCGCGGAGGTCGACCGCGACGCCGTGGTACTCGGGCTGGCGGTGGCCGGCCGCGCCGAGGGCGCCACGCCCGCGCCGCCGCAGCAGCTTTACCAGGTCTTCACCGTGGCGGGCGCCCAGGTCGTCGAGATCCACGCCTACGGCGACCGTGCTAGCGCTCTGACCCGCGGCGGTCCGCCGGGGAATGCGCAGCCTGAAAGGGAGCAATCATGACAGACCAGGTGATCGACACCGACCTGCTGTACTTGGGCCGCTGCGTGGAGCTGGCGGCCGAGGCGGTGGAGATGGGCGACTTCCCGTTCGGCTCGATGCTCGTCGCCGCCGACGGGACCGTGCTGGCCGAGGACCGGAACCGCGAGGTGACCGCGGGGGACCCCACGCGCCATCCGGAGTTCACGCTGGCGCAGTGGGCGGCGCTGAACCTGACACCGCCGGAACGAGCCGAGGCGACCGTCTACACGTCCGGTGAGCACTGCCCGATGTGCGCCGCCGCTCATGGCTGGGCCGGCCTCGGGCGCATCGTCTACGCGACCTCGTCGGAGCAGATGACCGGCTGGCTCGCGGAGCTGGGAGTCGCCCCGGCCCCGGTCCTGCCCCGGCCGATCAGCGAGATCGTGCCCGGTATCCCGGTCGCGGGGCCGGCCCCGCAGCTGGCGGAGCGAGTGCGCGACCTGCACCGCGCATTCCATTCCGGGCGACGCTAAGCCGGCCCGATGGCAGGCGCCGGGAGGCAACCCTTTGGCCGCCCCGTGCATCTCTTAAGGGGCAAAAATCCAATTGCCCGAACGGTTGCGCCTGAATCCGCGTTCTCGCGGGGACAGGCGTCCAGTGGAACGAGGAATGCCCGTGGCAAGCAAACTTCGGTGGCTAGCCGCCATCGCCCTCGCCGCCGCCGCTGCCGTGGCGGGCGGCGCGGGCGCGGCCCAGGCCGCCCCCGCCCCCGGCTGGCGGATCACCGCCGTCTACCCGGAAGACTCCGGGGTAGCGGGGATCGCCGCCGCCAGCGCCGATAACGCCTGGACGCTGGAGAACTGCACGCGCCCGTGCCATACCGGCCACGACGGCGTCACCCTGCGACACTGGAACGGCAAGCAGTGGCAGGTCATCAACCCGGTGCCCGCGCACGAGGCCGACGCTTACGCCATCGGACAGCTCGTGATCGCCCCCGGCGCGACCTCCGCCCCCTGGGCGTTCTACTCCTACAAGACCTACACCCAGACCGCGGTCGCCCACTGGACGGGCAAGTCCTGGTCGGCGCCGACGGTGCTGGCCAAGAACGCGTTCATCGAGGCGTCCGTCGCCCCCGGCTCGTCATCGGTGTGGGGCTTCGGCGCGATCACGACCACCGGCAAGCCCTACGCGGTCCGCTACAACGGCAAGTCCTGGTCGGAGGCGCCCGCCCCGCCGATCGACGTGGTTGACGCGAGCGCCGCGTCCCCGACCGACATCTGGGTGACCGGCACCAAGATCGGCGCGGCCAAGAGCGCCTGGCCGATGGCCGTCAGCCACTGGAACGGGGCCAGGTGGACTACCAGCGTGCTGCCCGCCGTCCCGGTGCGGGGCAAGACCAAGGGCGAGCCGCTGTCGATCGTGGCCAGCAGCTCCGATGACGCCTGGGCGTTCGGGTACGTGCCGGGGCCGGGGGGCTCGATCGTCCCCAACGACGGCGTGGTCCTGTACCACTGGAACGGCGCGAAGTGGTCCCCGGTGACGTTCCCGTACGCCGAGTCGCAGGCGTTCTCGGTCTCCTCCGACGGCCGGGGCGGCATCTGGCTCTGGGACGAAGTCGACCCGGGGCATCACGACTACCTGGTCCATGACACCAGCAAGGGCCAGTGGTCGGAGGTCAAGGTGCCGAGGCCGGCCGACGCCTTCTCGGCCCAGATCGACTCGATCGAGCCGATTCCCGGCACCACGTCCCTCTGGGCCAGCGGCATCGCCAGCGTGCCCATCCCGGTCGGCGGTAACCCGGGCGGTACTGAGGGGCTGATCCTCAAGTACGGCGGGTAACCCGAGGCCTTGGTGAGCGTGGGGTCGCTGGGGCGCGGCGGTGCTTCCCGCGCTGTCGGCCGTCGCCCGGAGAAGAGCGCTCCTGGCGGGGCCGAACGCGCGGGGGCGCACCGCTCGCGCCCCGCTCCCACGAGGTCTGCGGGGGAAAACCCAAAACCCCGCTCAGGAGGCTTTTAAGGGGCTGACGCTTGCGTCTCCGGTTCTGGGGTTTCCTGCCGGGGTTATCGCTTGCGTCTCTGGTTCTGGGGTTTCTTGCTGGGGTATCGCTTGTGTCCTGGGTTCGCGGTTAATCTCGGTCTATGGACGACGTGCCTGAGCGGGCGGACGAGGATCGGGAGCGCGCGCTGCGGCGACGGAGGTTCCTGCGGGCCGGCGGCGAGGTGGTGCTGGCGGTCGGCGTCGGCGGCCTGCTCGCCGGGTGCAACTTCTCGCATGGCGCGGGCACCGCCGACAGCAGCACCACCACTGCCCCGGCGACGGACGCCACCAAAGGCTCGACGAACCCGCTCAGCGGCTCGTCCGGCAACAGCTCGAGCTAACGGCCCGACATAGGGGGCGGTGACGGGCATGGCGGGCGTAGGCGCGGACGGGGGCCGGACGGGTAACGGGGGAGCCCGCGCGGGCGATGACCCGGTCTTCGTGCTCTGCGCCGGCCGATCGGGCTCCACCCTGCTGCGGTTCCTGCTCGACGCCCACCCGGACCTGGCCTGCCCGCCCGAGACGAGGCTGCCCTGGCTGGCCCGGCAGCTGGCCACCGCCTGGGGGGTGATCGAGAACGCCCCGCCGTCAGCGGACGGCAGCGCGGACGGCAGCGCCGCCGACGGCGCGGTCTCCGCGCCGGTGGCCGCCGGGCTGCGGCGCAGCCTCGATCCGATGATGACGTCCTACCTGGAGCGGCGGGGGAAGAAGCGCTACTGCGACAAGAGCCTGGGGGCGGCGCAGCACGCCGGGCTACTGCGGCAGATCTGGCCGGGGGCCAGGTTCATCTGCCTGTACCGGCATCCGATGGACGTCATCGCGTCCGGGATCGAGGCGTCCCCGTGGGGCCTGACCAGCTACGGGTTCGAGCCGTACATTGGCGTCCCGCCGGATAACAACGTGGCGGCGCTGGCCCGGTACTGGCTTGACTACACGACGTCGATCGTCAGGGCCGAGGAACGGTTCACCGACCACTGCCTGCCGGTCAGGTACGAGGACCTGGTCACCGACCCCGACGGCCAGATCGAGCGGGTCTTCGGATTCATCGGCGCGACGCCCGCCCCCGGCATCGTGGCGCGCTGCTTCGGTCCCGAGCACCAGCGGTTCGGCCCGGGCGACTACAAGATCTGGAACACCAGCCGGGTCCGCGCCGACTCGGTCGGCCGGGGCTGGGCGATGCCGGCCGGGAAGATACCAGGGCCGCTGCTCGCCCGGGTCAACGAGCTGGCCGAGGTGCTCGGCTACGTCCAGGTCGGCGAGCACTGGGGGACCGGGGCGAGGCCGGCCGACCTGCGGGTACGGAAGCACAACCCGTCCCGGGCGGCGGACGAGGCCCAGGCGGCGGAGCGCGCCGATGAGCCCGCCCAGGCGCCGGTGACCCTGCCGGACTGGGCCCTGGCCGTCGACCGGCGCGTCCGGGCCGGGCTGGCCGCCGTCGGCCAGGAGTTCGCCCGAGCCCACGGGACGCGCGCGAAGGAGTCGGTCCTGCTCTTCGTGTCCGCCCCCGGGTGGGCCGACGCCGACGCCTGGTGGCGGCTCGACCTGGCGGCGGGCACGGTCACCGAGGGGCTTGGCGACGCCGCGGCGGACACCGACTGGTCCCTGACCGGCTCGGCCCTGGCCTGGGACCGGCTGCTGGCGGGCGAGTCCAACCTGGGCGTCGCCTTCCGCCGGGGCGACCTGCGCTACGCCGACCAGGGCGACGCCGGGGCCGGGTCAGTCGGCGCCGACACGCGGGTCGCCATGCTGACCGATCTGCTGGGCGTCCCACGCTAGCTCGGCCTCGCCCGCCGGGTGTTCTCCGCGCAGCGGCCCTGGAACGCGCCGCCCCTGGAACGCGCCGCCCCTGGAACGCGCCGCCCCTGGAACGCGCCGCCCCTGGAACGCGCCGGCCTAGAACTCGTCGCCGTCCCCGGAGTCGCCTCGGCGGCGCAGGTACCGCTCGAACTCGCGGGCGATCGCGTCGCCTGACGCCTCGGGCAGGTCGGTGGCGTCCTTGGCCTCTTCGAGCGTGCGCACGTACTCCGCGACGTCGGAGTCCTGCTGCGCGAGCTCGTCGACGCCGCGCTCCCAGGCCCTGGCCTCCTCGGGCAGCTCGCCCTGCGGCAGCGACAGGTCGAGCACGTCCTCGACCGAGCGGAGCAGCGCGAGCGACACCTTCGGCGACGGCGCCTGCGCGACGTAGTGCGGCGCCGACGCCCAGAGCGAGATGGTGGGGATGCCGGCGTCGGCGCAGGTGTACTGGAGCACCCCGACGATCCCTGAGGACCCCTTGTAGTCGTTCGGCTCCGAGCCGACCCCGCGCAGCAGCTGCGGGTCCGAGCTGCTGACCTGGACCGGCACCGGCCGGGTGTGCGGGGAGTCGGCCAGCAGCGCCCCGACCAGGATGAGGAGCTCGATCCCGAGCTCGGACAGCCCGCCGATGAGCTCGTCGGTGAATCCGCGCCAGCGCATGTTCGGCTCGACGCCGTGCACCAGCACGATGTCACGGGAGAGCCCGGTGGCGGTGGCCCGGGCGAGGGAGAGCCGCGTGGTCGGCCAGACCAGGCGCTCGGTCTTCCCCGCCACGACGTCGATCACCGGCCGGTTGACCTGAAAATCGTAGAAGTCATCGGGGTCTATGGCGGCAATGGGGGTGGACTGCCACGCGATGCCGAGGTGGTTGACCACGCCGCTGGCTGCCTCGGCCGCGTCGTTCCATCCCTCGAACGCGGCGATCGCCACCGGGTTGACGAGCGGTCCTTCGACGTCGCTGAACTTGATGACTTCACCTCCGCAAGTGCCGCGGGCCTGCGCCCGCGACTACAGCCTACGTCGCCAGAGACCGTCGCCGTGCTACCTGTGTGCGGCACAGTTTTCCGCGGCGGTTATTGTTATGACATCATAAAAACCCTAGACTCTGGAAATCTATGAGCAGTCTTGTGATTGAAGAGGCCACCCAGCGGTCCGCCGCGCTCCGGTCCGCCCTCGCCGCCCGGGTCGTCATCGCGGACGGCGCGATGGGCACGATGATCCAGGCCAGCGACGCGACGCTCGCGGATTTCGAGGGTCACGAGGGCTGTAACGAGGTACTGAACGTCACCCGACCGGACATCATCGTCGGGATTCACCGCGCCTACCTGGCCACCGGCGCCGACTGCGTGACCACCAACACCTTCGGCACCAACCTCGCCAACCTCGGCGAGTATGGCATATCCGAGCGGATCTCCGAGCTCGCGGAGGCCGGCGCGCGGCTGGCCCGGCAGGCGGCCGACGAGTTCACCGCCGCCGACGGCCGGCCACGCTGGGTGCTCGGCTCCATCGGCCCCGGCACCAAGCTCCCCACCCTCGGCCACACCACCTTCCGCGTGCTCCGCGACTCCTACTACGAGAACGCGGCCGGCCTGCTGCGCGGCGGCGCCGACGCGCTCATCATCGAGACCTGCCCGGATCTTCTCCAGGCAAAAGCCGCGATCATCGGCACGAAACGGGCAGTGGCGGCGCTGGCGCCGGACGCGCTCGTGATCGCGTCGCTGACGATCGAGACGACCGGCACCATGCTGCTCGGCACCGAGATCGGCGCCGCGCTGACCGCCCTCGAACCGCTCGGCATCGACCTGATCGGCCTCAACTGCGCCACCGGCCCGGCCGAGATGAGCGAGCACCTGCGCTACCTCGCCGCCAACTCGCCGATCCCGATCTCCTGCGAGCCCAACGCCGGGCTGCCCGAGCTGACCTCCGACGGCGCCTACTACCCGCTGACGGCGGCCGAGCTGGTCGACGCGCACGAGCGCTTCGTCACCGAGTTCGGCCTGGCCCTGATCGGCGGCTGCTGCGGCACCACCCCCGAGCACATCGCCGCGCTGGTCGAGCGCCTCGGGGTCACCGCGGCCAGGCCGGACGGCCGGCCGCTCGCCCCGCGCAGCCCCAGGACCGAGCCGGGCGTCGCCTCCCTCTACAGTCACGTGCCGTTCCGGCAGGAGACCGCGTTCCTCGCGATCGGCGAGCGGACCAACGCCAACGGGTCCAAGGCGTTCCGCGAGGCGATGATCGCCGACCGGTACGAGGACTGCGTGTCGATCGCCAAGGACCAGACCCGCGACGGCGCGCACCTCCTCGACGTGTGCGTCGACTACGTCGGCCGGGACGGCGTCAACGACATGCGCGAGATCGCCGGGCGGCTGACCACCGCCGCGACGCTGCCGCTGGTGCTCGACTCGACCGAGCCGGCCGTGATCGAGGCCGGCCTCGAGCTGATCGGCGGCCGCTCGGTCGTCAACTCGGTCAACTACGAGGACGGCGACGGCCCGGACTCCCGGATGGCGCGGATCATGCCGGTCATCCGCGAGCACGGCGCGGCCGTGGTCGCGCTGACCATCGACGAGCAGGGCCAGGCCCGCACCGCCGAGTGGAAGCTCGCGGTGGCCGAGCGGCTGATCGCCGACCTGACGCTGAACTGGGGCATGCGCGAGTCGGACATCATCGTCGACTGCCTGACGTTCCCGATCGCCACCGGCCAGGAGGAGACCAGGCGGGACGGCATCGAGACGATCCAGGCCATCCGCGACCTCAAGCGCCGGCACCCCGACGTGCAGACCACCCTCGGCGTGTCCAACATCTCGTTCGGCCTCAAGCCCGCCGCCCGCGCCGTGCTCAACTCGGTCTTCCTGCACGAGTGCGTGCAGGCCGGGCTCGACTCGGCGATCGTCCACCCGTCGAAGATCATGCCGCTGGCCCGCATCCCCGACGCGCAGCGCGAGGTCGCGCTCGACCTCGTCTACGACCGGCGCCGGCCCGGGTACGACCCGCTGTCGACGATGCTGGAGCAGTTCGAGGGCGTGGACGCGACCTCGGCCAAGGCCGAGCGGGCGGCCCAGTTCGCCTCGCTGCCGCTGGTGGAGCGGCTCAAGCGGCGGATCATCGACGGCGAGCGGAACGGCCTCGAGCAGGACCTGGACCTGGCGCTGACGGAGCAGCCCGCCCTCGCGATCGTCAACGACATCCTGCTCGACGGGATGAAGACGGTCGGCGAGCTGTTCGGCTCCGGGCAGATGCAGCTCCCGTTCGTCCTGCAGTCGGCCGAGGTGATGAAGGCGGCGGTCGGCTACCTGGAACCGCACATGGAGAAGACCGCCGATGGCGGCCGGGGCCGGATCGTGCTCGCCACGGTCCGCGGCGACGTGCACGACATCGGCAAGAACCTGGTGGACATCATCTTGTCCAACAACGGCTACGAGGTGGTCAACATCGGCATCAAGCAGCCGGTGTCCGCGATCATCGCCGCCGCCGAGGAGAACAGCGCCGACGTCATCGGCATGTCCGGCCTGCTGGTCAAGTCCACCGTGGTGATGCGCGACAACCTGGCCGAGCTGAACGCCAGGGGCCTCGCGGGCCGCTGGCCGGTCATCCTCGGCGGCGCGGCCCTGACCCGCTCCTACGTCGAGCAGGACCTGGCCACCCTGTTCAAGGGCGAGGTTCGCTACGCGCGCGACGCCTTCGAGGGCCTGCGGCTCATGGAGTCGGCCATGGCGGTCAAGCGCGGCGTCCCCGGCGCCGCCCTGCCCGCCCTCCGCCAGCGCCGCGTCAGCGCCCGCCCCGACCCCCGCGCGGCCGCGCAGACCGACGGGGCGACCGCGGGGGTCTCGGCCGAGCCGAGGGTCCGCTCGGCGGCCGTCGCCGTTGACAACCGCGTCCCCGAGCCGCCGTTCTGGGGGACGCGCATCGTCAAGGGCCTGCCGCTGGCCGACTACGGGGCGTACCTCGACGAGCGGGCCACCTTCATGGGCCAGTGGGGCCTCAAGCCGTCCAGGAAGGCGGGCGGCCCGTCCTACGAGGAGCTGGTCGAGACGGAGGGGCGGCCGAGGCTGCGGATGTGGCTGGAGCGGGCCCAGACGGACGGGATGCTGCAGGCCGCCGTGGTCTACGGGTACTTCCGCTGCGTCAGCGACGGCAACGACCTGATCGTGTTCTCCGAAGCGGGACAGGAGCGGGAGCGGTTCACGTTCCCGCGCCAGCAGCGCGACGACCGCCTCTGCCTGGCGGACTACTTCCGGCCCGCGTCGTCGGGCGAGACCGACGTGGTCGCCTTCCAGCTGGCCACGATGGGCCCGGCGGTGTCGGTGGCGACGGCCGAGCTGTTCGGCAAGAACGCCTACCGCGAGTACCTGGAGCTGCACGGTCTCTCGGTCCAGCTGACCGAGGCGCTGGCCGAGTACTGGCATGTCCGGATCCGGCAGGAGCTCGCCATCGCGGCCGCCGACCCGTCGGAACTCGACGGTTTCTTCAGCGTGAAGTACCAGGGCGCCCGGTACTCGATCGGCTACCCGGCCTGTCCTGACCTGGCCGACCGCGCGAAGATCGCCCGGCTCCTGCAGCCCGAGCGGATCGGCGTGGAGCTCTCCGAGGAGATGCAGCTGCACCCCGAGCAGTCCACCGACGCGATCGTCGTCCACCACCCGGCTGCGAGATACTTCAGCGTGTGACAGTGACAGATGGGCTCGCGGCCGTGCTGTTCGACATGGACGGGCTGCTGGTCGACACCGAGCCGCTCTGGTTCGAGACGGAGCAGGACGTGATGGCGCGGCTCGGCGCGTCCTGGACCAAGCAGGACCAGGCGGCGCTGCTCGGCGGGTCGATGGAGGGGACGGT
>Ga0302314_10018556_pt1 | contig 11599 bp, 11 predicted proteins | sample III_Palsa_N2_3_FD_200533 | JGI IMG/M metagenome (GOLD analysis project Ga0302314, IMG submission 200533) | Peat permafrost microbial communities from Stordalen Mire near Abisko, Sweden - III_Palsa_N2_3 | ecosystem: Environmental > Terrestrial > Soil > Palsa > Peat permafrost | place: Sweden... | reverse complement strand
TGGTCATCCTCTCGCTCGATCCGCTCACCGGCGGCCACGGCGCGCTCTGGCTGATCGGCTGGCGCGTGGTGCAGGCGGTCGGCGGCTCGATGCTGATGGCCAACTCGGCCGCGATCATCACCGACGCCTTCCCGGCCAAGGAGCGGGGGATGGCGCTCGGCATCAACATCGTGGCCGCGCTCGCCGGCTCCTTCATCGGCCTGGTCCTCGGCGGCGTGCTCGCCTCCTGGGACTGGCGCTCGATCTTCTGGGTCAACGTCCCGATCGGCCTGATCGGCACCATCTGGGCCTACAAGTCGCTGCACGAGACCGGCGTCCGGCGCAAGGGCAAGATCGACTGGTGGGGCAACATCACCTTCGCCCTCGGCCTGTCCGCGATGCTCGCCGCGATCACCTACGGCATCCAGCCCTACGGCGGCCACACGATGGGCTGGACCAACCCGCTCATCATCGCGGGCCTGATCGGCGGCTTCGTGCTGCTGATGATCTTCCTGCTGATCGAGTCCAGGGTCGCCGAGCCGATGTTCGAGCTCAAGCTGTTCCGCAACATCGCGTTCTCCAGCGGCAACGCGGCCTCGTTCCTGATCGCCGTAGCCCGCGGCGGACTGCAGTTCATGCTGATCATCTGGCTGCAGGGGATCTGGCTGCCGCTGCACGGCTACAACTACAGCGACACCCCGCTGTGGGCCGGCATCTACCTGGTGCCGCTGACGATCGGCTTCCTGGTCTCCGGACCGGTCTCCGGCCGGCTGTCCGACAAGTACGGCCAGCGCTCCTTCGCCGTCGCGGGCCTGCTGCTGATGGCCGCGACCTTCGGCGGCATGCTGGCCCTGCCGGTCAACTTCGCCTACCCGGTCTTCGCCCTGCTGATCTTCCTCAACGGCGTGGGCGGCGGCCTGTTCTCGGCGCCCAACACGTCCATGATCATGTCCAGCGTCGGCCCGGGCCAGCGCGGCGCGGCCTCGGGCATGCGGGCCACGTTCATGAACGCGGGCAGCCTGTTCTCGATCGGCGTGTTCTTCTCGCTGATGGTCATCGGCCTGGCCAGCGCGCTGCCGAACACCATCGTCACCGAGCTGACCGCGCAGCACGTGCCGGCCGCGGTGGCGCACCAGGTCGCCGCGGTCCCGCCGGTCGGCATCCTGTTCGCGGCGTTCCTCGGCTACAACCCGATGCAGCAGCTGCTCGGCACGAAGGTGCTGGCCGCGCTCCCGGCGAAGAACTCCGCGACGCTCACCGGCCACCAGTTCTTCCCGAACCTGGTCTCAGGCCCGTTCCACCACGGCCTGATGATCGTGTTCTTCCTGGCCATCGGAATGAGCCTGGTCGGCGCCGCCGCCAGCCTCGCCAAGCCCAAGGTGGCGGCCGGCCCCGCCAACCCGGTCCCGCCCCAGCCGATGGCCCCGGACGAGCCCGCGGTAGCCATCGAGGCCGAGGTCGACTCCGCGGCCGCGGACGAGTCCCAGCCCCAGGACGCCGACCAGATCCGCTAGCAGTTCCCCGCTGACCGCCCGCCCCACCTAGCCTCGTGCGCGGTGGGGCGGTTGTCTTCGCTCAGTGCTTCTTGTGGTGGGAGCCGCCCTCGACCGACTCGAACCCGCCGTCCCGCAGCACCCTCGTCGCCTCGGCCTCCGTGCGCATCGCCGGAACCTTGACGCCCGGGGCGAGTCGGCGGGCCAGCAGGTCGGCGTAGACCTCCTGAAGGTGCGTCGGCCTGCCCGCGGCCGGGGTCACCGCGCCGGAGGTGGGCACGACCACGCCGCTGAGCGGGTCGTCCGTGCGCGGCGTGGTCAGCGTCAGCGCCCCGCCGACGTCCACCGCCGCCGCGTCCCGCGCCGTGAGCGGCTGGAGGTTCCAGCGCAGCTCGACCGTCTTGAGCACGCTGGTGTGGTCGAAGGGCGTGCCGCCCTCCGGCACCCGGTAGACCGTCCCGGCCGGGATCAGCGGCGAGACCAGCACCGTCGGCACGCGCGGCCCGAAGCGAGTGAAGTCGAAGCCGTACTCGCCGGCCGAGTTGTCCGGCGGCGTGGCGGTGGTGGGTGGCGGCACGTGGTCGTAGAGGCCGCCGTGCTCGTCGTAGGTCAGGATGAACAGCGTCTGGTTCCAGCCGGGTCCGTTGCGCAGCGCCGTGTAGACGTCGTGGATCAGCTGCTCGCCGAGCGCCACGTCGTAGTTCGGGTGCTGGCTGTTGCCCGTCGCGCTCCAGGACGGCTCGAGGAACGCGAAGCCAGGCAGGCTGCCGGAAGCCGCGTCCTGCTGGAAGTCGGTGAACTCGCCGAAGTTGGCCGCCGGGGCCGAGGACAGGTCGGTGAAGGTCTGCTCGGTGAGCGGGGCCGCGTCGTAGCCGTAGACCTTCCAGGACACCCCGGCCCGCGTCAGCGAGCTGAAGATCGAGGGCGCGGTGAAGGTCTCCGTCTTGTCGTCCATGTGGCCCTGGCTGGTGCCGGACAGGGCGAAGGCGCGGTTGGGCAGCGTCTCCGTCGGCGCCGAGCCGAACCAGTGATCGCAGACCGCGAAGCCCTTGGCCAGCGCGGAGATCACCGGCAGCGTCTCGGGCGTGAAGCAGCCCATCACGTCCTGCGCCTCGGTGCCGCTGACGATCGACCAGGTGCCCTCCTTGGTCTCCCAGCCGAGCGTGTACGCGTAGTCGGTGACGAAGCCCTGCATCGTCGCCGTCGGCGGGGTCGGGGCGGTGGTGGTGCCGAAGATCTGGCTGTTGGTGGCCAGATAGCCCTCGCCGGGGTCGGCGCCCGGCATGAAGTAGGCGTTCGGGGTCGACGCGGTGATCGGGAAGACCTGCACCGCCGCGCCGTCCGAGCCGGGGTTCGACTCCTGCCCCGTCAGCCCCTCGAAGGGCTGGCCGCTCGGCGACACGTTGCCCGAGTCCTGGTACAGGTACCCGAGCATGTGGTCGAACGAGCGGTTCTCCAGCATCAGGACGACGATGTGCTCGATCGCGCCGAGCTGCGAGACCGCGCCGTCCGCGGTCGTGTCCGCAGTCATGTTTTCTCCCGTCACCTTTCCCTGTGGCTGCCCCGAGTCTGCCACGGCCAGGTGACAGAAAATGCACGGTGTGTGAAACGGGGGGTGCGGAGCGTTTTCGGCAAAGCCTCAGGAAACGGCCTCAGCGACCCACCGGGCGCCAGGGCATCGGCGAGGAGAGCACCATCGTGGACGACGGGGTGCCGTGCTCGGCGAGCCGGTCGATCAGCTCCTCGAACTCGGTCATCGTGCGCACCGCGATGCGCAGCACGCAGCAGGAGTCGCCGGTGAGCCGGTGCACCTCCAGGATCGCCGGGTCCTGTTCGAGCAGCTGTGGGCGGCGCAGCAGGCAGTTCGGCCCGTAGCAGGACATCCGCACCAGCGCCGCGACCGTCCGCCCGACCTTCGCCGGATCGATGTGCGCGTGGTAGCCGGTGATCACGCCCTGCTCCTCGAGCCGCCGCACCCGCTCGGCCACCGCCGGCGGGGACAGGCTCACCCGGCGGCCGAGCTCGTTGAAGGAGAGCCGCCCGTCCCCCTGCAACTCGTCGATCAACAGCCAGTCGATTACATCCGGAAACTCGCCGCGCACAGACACCTTTCGATCATAAAGCGGTAAGCCCCGAACCGGCCCGCGACGGCCATTCATCTTTCGCCCCGGCTACGGTTCTATAAGGTCCATGATGACCGATCAGGCGGGGCGCTCCCGCATGGCCACGAGCGAGTACGCCCAATACGCCTGCCTCGACGAGCTGCTTAACCTGCAGTGGCCGCGCACGCAGGCGCCGGCCGAGCTGTCCTTCATCATCACGACGCAGGTGATGGAGCTGTACTTCAAGCTGCTGCACCACGAGTGGACCGCGGCCTGCGCGAAGCTCGACCTGGACGACGCGCGCGGGGCCATCGCCGACCTGCGTCGCGGCCTCGGCGTGCAGGACGCGCTGACGGCCTCGTGGGAGGCGCTGCGTACGCTCACTCCGGCCGAGTTCGACGAGTTCCGCGACGCGTTCGGCGCCGCCTCGGGCATCCAGTCGGAGCTCTACCGCGACCTTGAGCAGTCGCTTGGTGTCCCGTATCCGAGCCGTCCGCCGGTGCCGAGCCTGGATGAGTGCGCAGCGCGCCTGCTGGAGCGGCGTGGTCTGGCCGAGGGCTGGCGCGAGGTCTACGCGCACTCCGCCGACCACCCGGATCTGGTCGACCTCGGCGAGGCGCTGTTCGATGCGGCCGAGCGCTTCACCCGGTGGAAGCAGCGTCACCTGCTGTCGGTGTGGCGGTCGATGGGCGCGAAGAAGGGCTCGGCCGGGACCTCCGGCGCCGAGTGGCTCGCGCGCGGCGTGCACCAGAAGTATCTGTCAGAGCTCTGGGACGTGCGGACGGAGTGCTGGGTATGACGTCTCGCCTGAGCTCCAGGGCCGCCGCCCTCGACGCGGCCAACCCGCTGCGCCACTGCCGCGAGCGTTTCCTGCTGCCGGAGGGCACGACGTACCTCGACGGCAACTCCCTCGGCGCGCTGCCCGCGGCCGTGCCCGAGGCGATGCGGGACGCGGTCACCCGGCAGTGGGGCAGCGGCCTGATCGGCTCCTGGTTCGCCGAGGACGCGGCCTGGTGGGGTCTGCCGGAACGGCTCGGCGACCGCGTCGGCAGGCTGCTCGGCGCGGGCCCGGGGCAGACCGTCGTCGGCGACTCCACCTCCGTCCAGATATTCAATACCCTGACGGCGGCTGCCCGGCTCCGACCGGACCGCGAGCTGCTGCTCACCGACGCCGGCCACTTCCCGACCGACGTCTACCTCGCCGATTCCGTGGGCGAGATGCTGGGACTCGAGGTGCGCCGGGTATCCCCGAAGAGCCTGGGTGACGCACTGGAGCGAGACGGGGCGCGCACGGCCGTCGTCGCGTTCCCGGCCGTCGACTTCGCGACCGGCGAGCGCTGGGATGTTCCAGCCCTGACGAAGACCGCGCACGACGCGGGTGCGCTCGTCGTCTGGGACCTCTGCCACGCGGCGGGCGCGCTGGAGCTGGAACTCGACGCATGGAACGTGGATTTCGCCGTCGGCTGCACGTACAAGTACCTGTCCGGCGGCCCCGGCGCCCCCGCGTTCGTGTACGCGGCGCGCAGGCACCACGCGACGATGCGCCAGCCCCTCACCGGCTGGACCGGCCACGCCGAGCCCTTCGCCATGCGCGGCACGTACGAGGGCGCCGAGGGCATCGGCAGGGCGCGAATAGGCACGCCGACCGTGCTGTCGATGCTCGCGCTGGAGGCGGCGATCGGCGCGTTCGACGGCGTGGACATGGGGGAGTTGCGGGCGCAGAGCCTCAGCCTGACCGGGTTCTTCATCGAATGCTGCGATGGGCTGCTGGACGGCCTCGGCTTCGAGCTCGTCACCCCGCGCGAGCCGGAGCGACGCGGCAGCCAAGTCACGCTGCGCCACCCGGACGCCGTCACGCTCGTTCCGGCCGCTGCCGAGCGCGGCGTAGTCGGGGACAAGCGTGAACCGGACCTGCTGCGCTACGGCTTCAACGCGCTCTACAACACGCACGCCGACGCGCTGCGTGCCGTAGAGACGCTCGTTGACCTCGTAAAGCGGTAGCGGCTAGGGCAGCTGCCAGTTGATCGGCTCGGCGCCGAGGGACTGGAGCGCGGTGTTGGCGCGGCTGAAGGGGCGCGAGCCGAAGAAGCCGTAGTCGGCGGAGCGCGGGCTCGGGTGCGAGGACTCGATGCACGGGACGCCGGGGCCGAGCAGCGGGCGCAGGTTGCGGGCGTTGCGCCCCCAGAGGATCGCGACCAGCGGGGTGCCGCGCCCGGCGAGCGCGGTGATCGCCTGGGCCGTCACCGCCTCCCAGCCCTTGTCCTGGTGTGAGTTCGGGCGGCGCGGGGCGACCGTCAGAGATCTGTTGAGCAGCAGCACGCCGCGATCGGCCCAGGGGCTCAGATCGCCGTTCGACGGGGCCGGCAGGCCGAGGTCGGTCGAGTACTCGCGGAAGATGTTGACCAGGCTCTCCGGCAGCGGCCGAACCTCGGGGGCGACCGAGAAGCTCAGGCCCACCGCGTGGCCCGGCGTGGGATAGGGGTCCTGGCCGACGAACAGCACCCTGACGCCCTCGAAGGGCTGCTGGAACGCGCGCAGCACCCGCGGTCCGGGCGGCAGGTAGCCGCGCCCGGCGGCCAGTTCGCTGCGCAGGAACTCGCCCATCGAGGTCACCCGGCCGGCCACCGGATCGAGGGCCTTGGCCCAGCCTGGGTCGATGAGTTCGGGAAGGGGTCGCGGCGCCATGGACCGGAACTCTACCGCGCCGCGCCGACAGGATCGGGCCGGTCCGGCAAGACGATCGCGCGCTCAGGGCTCTGCGACCGTCGGGCGGCTGCGGGCCGCCCGGCGCGGACGCGGACGGCCGATTCGCGACGCGTGGTGATCACGCGGCGAATCGGCCGTCCATCGTGCTCGTGCGGTGGTTCACCGGGGCCGGAGCACCGGTCCCGCGCTGACATCAGACCGAGTCGGTCGGCTCGGCGGTGTCCGCGACCTCGTCCTCGACCGGGTCGGCGGCGAGGATCTTGTAGAGCGCCTGGCGGGCCTTGGTCAGCACCTGCTTGGCCTCCTCGCGCTGGGCGGTCGTGCCGACCTGGCCCACCTGCCGGGTGGCGGCGACCAGTTGGCCGATGAGCTCGCGGTAGCTCAGGAACTCGCTGAGGCGCGCGTCCTCGGCGCCGACCTCCCACAGCCGGTTGAGCTGCTCGGAGTTCTGCTCGGCGTACTGCCGGCCCGCCTCGGTCAGGGCGAACAGCTTGCGGCCGCCGCCGTCGGTGGGCTCGATCAGGCCCTCGTCCTCGAGCTGCGAGATCGCGGGGTAGACGGAGCCGGAGCTGACCCGCCACAGGCCGTCGGTGCGCTCGTTGATCTCCTGGATGATCTGGTAGCCGTTGCGCGGCTCGTCGACCAGCAGCGAGATGATGGCCAGCCGCACGTCGCCGCGGCCGGCCCGGCCGCCGCGTCCGCGACCACGGCCGCGCGGGCCGCCGAAGGGGCCGCCGAAGCCGAGGGGTCCGCCGCCTCCGCCGAAACCGAAGTCCGGGCCGCCGAAGGGCGGGGGGACGGGCGGGCCGCCGAAGCCGCCGTGGATGTGGTGACCGTGCCGGCCGCGTCCGCCGAAGCCCTCCTCGCCGCGACGACGCTCCTCGCCACGCTCGCCGCGCCGGCGCTCTTCACCGCGGCCACGGCCGCGGCGCTCTGGGTTGGGGCCCTGCGGGCCCGATTCGAAGTAACTCATGGGGTGTCTCCTGTAGATTCGGGATCAGGATTGATCCTGTCGAAGCATCTCTTCGACGTGTTAACGATATATCGCTACCTCTCGGTTGGCAAGCCCGTTCCGCACGAGCGGCTACCCTGGAGGCAAATGACCATGTCAGCCAATACAGAGGCGTCCCTCACCCTGGCCGGGGACGCGCCCGCGCCGCCGCAGCAGCGGCACATCCGCACCTTCAAGCCGCGCCGCGGCCGGATCACCGCCGCGCAGACCAGCGCGCTCGACCGGCTCTGGCCGCGCTGGGGCTTCGAGATACCGGCCGAGGGCGCCCCGCTCGACCTCGCGGCCCTGTTCGGCCGGGCCGCGCCGGTGCAGCTGGAGATCGGCTGCGGCATGGGCGACGCCGTCGTGGCGATGGCGGCCGCGCAGCCGGAGCACGACTTCCTGGCCGTGGACGTGCACACCCCGGGCCTGGGCAACGTGCTGCGGATGGCCGAGCGGGCCGGGCTGACGAACGTGCGCGCGGCCGCCGGCGACGCGCTTGACCTGCTGCGCTCGCAACTGCCCTCGGACAGCCTCGAGGTCGTGCACGTCTACTTCCCCGACCCCTGGCCCAAGGCCCGCCACCACAAGCGGCGCATCGTCCGCCCCGACGTCATAGCCCTGATCGCGGATCGGCTGCGCGGCGGCGGCTCGCTGCACTGCGCCACCGACTGGGCCGAGTACGCCGAGGAGATGCTCGAAGTGCTCTCCGCCGAGCCCTGGCTGCGCAACCGCCACCCGGGCTTCGCGCCGCGGCCCACGCACCGGCCGGTCACCAAGTTCGAGGCGCGCGCCCTGCGCGAGGGGCGCGAGGTGTTCGACCTCTCCTTCGTCAAGATCTGACGGCGGCGTATCGCACTGTCCGACCCCTCCGATAGCCTGATCTGTTGGCGTCAGGCACACGGAGAAACGGGAGCGCGGATGACGGAGCGAACGGAATTGGTGCTGGTCCGGCACGGCGAGGCGGTGGACAACGTGGAGTTCCTGCTGAACCTCACCGGAGACTGCCGGGGCCTGACCGAGCGCGGGCACGGGCAGGCGGACCTGCTCGCGGCGCGGCTGGCCAAGCAGATGACCGGCCCGCGGCCCTTCGACGTGGTCTGCCATTCCCCGGTGCGCCGCGCCGTCGAGACGACCGGGCACGTGCTCGCCGCGCTCGGCCCCGGGATCGAGGTCGAGCGCGTGCAGGATCTGCGGGTGGCCGATCACGGCGAGGCCGGCCAGCACCCCTGGGACCCGCAGTCCAACCTGATCGGCACCATCCCGCCGCTCGACCCCGAGAACGCGCCGGCGCCCGGCGCCGAGAGCTGGCAGACCTATCTGGACCGTTCCGGACGCGCGCTGCTGGACATAGCCGTGCGGCACGAGAACCGCCGCGTCCTGGTCATCGCGCACTCGGAGACCTCGGCCTCCGCGCTGCACGCCTTCATGCGGCTGCCGGCCGGCGCGTCCCGCTGGACGTTCCCGCTGATCAACCACACCGCGCTGACCGGCTGGAAGCTCCTGCACTCACCGCTGCCCGGCGCCGATCCGGCCGGCCAGTGGGCGCTGCTCTACCTCAACGACGACACGCACCTGCCCGAGCCCGACCGGGTCTGGCAGCACGGGCAGTGGCAGCAGTGAGCGGGCGCGGGAATCAGAGCACGCTGTAGTGCTCGACCTTCGGGTCCGCGGCGAAGTACGGGCCGAGCAGCGTGCGCCACTGCGGGAAGCGGTCGGATTCGCGGAAGTTGACCAGGTGCGCGTGCACGCTCTCCCAGCCGACGATCAGCAGGTAGCTGGTCGGCCGCTCGATGCCGCGGTGCAGGTGCGCCCACTCGAAGCCCTCGGTCTGCGCGAGCAGTTCGACGGCCAGCGCGTACGCGGCCTCGAACTTCTCCGCGTCGGACTCGGCGATGGTGAATTCGGCATGCTCGACGATCATGCCGACAGCGTACATTCCCGGCCCGCGAACGGGTAGGAGAGCGCACATGCCGGATACGCTCGAAGTAGACGCGCAAGACCTGTTCAGTGGCCTGCCGCAGCGTTACGACCTGCTGGCGGAGATCCTGTCCTTCGGGCAGAACCGCCGGTGGCGGCACGCGATGGTGGACGCGGCGGTGCGCACGGCGCCGGACGCCGTCCGGGTGCTGGACGTGGCCACCGGCACCGCCGGAGTCGCGCTGCACTGGACCGATCGGGCCCAGGTCCAGGTCACCGGCGTTGACCTGACCGAGCAGATGCTGCGGCGCGGCCGGGAGAACGTGGCCCGGCGGGGGCGGGGCGACCGGATCAGCCTTCTGGTAGGCCGAGCCGAGCAGTTGCCCTTCCCGGACGCCAGCTTCGACGCCGTCACCTTCACCTATCTGCTGCGCTACGTCGAGGATCCGGCGGCCACGCTCGTCGAACTGGCCCGGGTGCTCAAGCCCGGCGGCGCGCTGGCCAGCCTGGAGTTCGCGGTCCCTGGCAATCCCGGCTGGCACGCGGCCTGGGTCGGCTACACCCGCGGCGTGCTGCCGGCGGCCGGGATGCTCACCGGCGGGCGCGAGTGGGCGCGCGTCGGCAACTTCCTCGGCCCCTCGATCAGCGGCCACTACAGCGCGCACCCGGTGGAGAGCATCGTCGGATACTGGCGCGACGCCGGGATCGAGGACGTGCACACCAAGCCGATGAGCCTCGGCGGCGGCCTGGTCATGTGGGGCCGCAAGGCGGCGGGGCCCGAAGTAGATGTCTGACACTCCGGGGACGGTGCCGGTTACCGCGCCGCGAGCCGCCTTCTACGCGCGCGGCGGGTCGCGCGCCGCCGACTGGCTCACCGTGCTGCACCCGCCCTACACCGCGTGGCACCTGGCCTACGTCGCGATCGGCGCGGCCCTCGCCCCGCGCATTGACTGGGCCGTGTGCTGGCTCACGCTGGCCGCGTTCCTGCTGGCCGTGGGCGTTGCGGCGCACGCGCTGGACGAGTGGAACGGCCGTCCGCTCGGCACCGGGATCAGCGCACGAGCGCTGTGGACGGCGGCGATCGTCAGCCTCGCCGGGGCCGTGGCGCTGGGCGTCGGCGTGCTCAAGCACTCAGGGCTTGTACTCGTGCCCTTCATCGTGGTCGGCGTCGTGCTCGTGCTCGGCTACAACCTGGAGCTCTTCGGCGGAGTGCTGCACACGGACCTCGGATTCGCCGTCGCGTGGGGTGGATTCCCGGCGGCGGTCGGCTACGTCGCGCAGGCTCCCCGCTGGACCTTCTCCGGGACGGTCGCCTTGGTCTTCGCCGTGGTCGCGGCGAGCGCGCTCTCGGCCGCGCAGCGCAGGCTCAGCACTCCGGCGCGGTCCTTGCGGCGCAAGGCGGTCTCCGTCACCGGCAGCATCGAGCTCGCGGACGGTACGACGCAGAACATTGATCGGGCCACGCTGCTCGACCCGCTCGACGGCGCGCTCAAGCTGCTGTCCTTGGTGGTTCCCGTACTAGCGGCAGCGCTGCTGCTGGCTCGCTGGGCCGGTCGATAGCCCCGTCGGTCACGAGCTTGACCAGCGCGATCAGCTCGGCGCGCACGGCCTCGTCGGCCAGCGGCAGCTCACGCGCGCAATCTGTGGCCTCTCGACCCAGCGAGCTGATACGCCGCTCGACCGCGTCACGCGCGCCGCTGCGGATCAGGATCGCGCGCAGCTCGCCGACCGCTTCATCCGTGCCCTGAGATATGAGCTCGGCCAACGCGTGGTCCTCGCCGTCCCCGTCGAATCGCGCGACGGCCTCGGCCAGCAGGACGGTCCGCTTGCCGTCGCGCAGGTCGTCGCCCGAGGGCTTGCCGGTCGCGGCCGGATCGCCGAAGGCGCCGAGCAGGTCGTCACGCAGCTGGAAGGCGACGCCGAGCGCGTCCCCGTACGCGGCATAACCCGCGAGAAGCTCGTCCGAGGCGCCGGCCAGCGCGCCGCCGAAGCGCAGCGGCCCGGTCGTCGTGCAGGCCGCCGTCTTCGCCCGCGCCACCTCGAGCGCCGCCGCGACGGACGGCTCGCCGGAGGCCTGGGTCAGCAGGTCCAGGTACTGGCCATGCATCGTCAGGGCACGCATATCGTCGTAGACCGGTCGGGCGCGGGCCACCGCCGCGGCGTCCAGGCCGCAGGTCCGCAGCAGCTGATCGGCCCAGACCAGGCACAGGTCCCCGGCGGTGATCGCGGCCGCGACGCCGAAGCCCGCGCTGGAGCCGTGCCACGCCGCGCGCCGGTGCCGCCGGGCGAACTCGCGGTGCACGGCCGGGGCGCCGCGCCGGGTGGCCGAGCCGTCCATCACGTCGTCGTGGATCAGCGCGCAGGCGTGCAAGAGCTCGACGACCGCCGCCGCGCCCAGCGCGCCGCGG
>Ga0302314_10018552_pt1 | contig 11600 bp, 9 predicted proteins | sample III_Palsa_N2_3_FD_200533 | JGI IMG/M metagenome (GOLD analysis project Ga0302314, IMG submission 200533) | Peat permafrost microbial communities from Stordalen Mire near Abisko, Sweden - III_Palsa_N2_3 | ecosystem: Environmental > Terrestrial > Soil > Palsa > Peat permafrost | place: Sweden... | reverse complement strand
TCTGTGGTTGCCGTGACCGCCAGCCCGGCGCCCGTCAGCCAGCTCTTTATCGCGCTGATCTGGGCACCGGTCGGGCCGAACCGCCGCGTGAACTGGGCCGGCGTCAGGTAGTGCCGATAGCTGGGGCTACCGGGGTCTGATACCTGCCCGGCGTAGCGCGCGAGCCCGGCCGGGTCCTGGCCGGCTAGGTAGACGCGGACGCTGATCTTCGTGCCGCTCGTCACTGGACCCTTGTCCGCCGAAGGTGCCGCCCAGGAGGGACGTATGCCGGTGACAACCTGACGGGGCAGGGGTGAGGCGGAAGCGGCGACGGCGCCTGGAATAGCGGCGGAAACGGCGAGTGCGGCCGCGAGCCCGGTCGCGGCGGCGGTCCGCCGGGCGCGGTTTTTCATCGGATTCATTGTGCTCACGAGATCCTCCAGGTTGGTGCGTTTTATCCCTGAAGATCACGCTATGAACTGGGGGTTTCTGGCGGAACGCGGGTAGTGCCCGACTCCGGTGGGGGTTTTCCCCAGGGCCCTATGTCACGCGCCGAGGTGGCGGAGCACGGCGAGGACGCGACGGTTGCTGGCGGCCTCGGTCTCGAGCGAGAGCTTGCCGAAGACGCTCGCGATGTGCTTCTCGACCGAGCCCTCGGAGAGCACCAGCTTGGCGGCGATACCGGCGTTGGATCTGCCCTCGGCCATCAGCCCGAGCACCTCGCGTTCCCGCGGAGTCAGTGAAGCCAGCCCGGGGTCCGGTTTGCGCAGCAGCTGGCTGATCACCTCCGGGTCGAGGGCGGTGCCGCCGGCCGCGATCCGCTCCAGGGCCGAGATGAAATCGGCCACGTTGCCGACCCGCTCCTTGAGCAGGTAGCCGACTCCCCCGGTGCCGGACTCGAGCAGCCGGTCCACGTAGCGGGTCTCGATGTACTGCGAGAACAGCAGCACGCCGGTCGAGGGGAAGTCGCGCCTGATGATCACGGCGGCGCGCAGCCCCTCATCGGTGTGCGTCGGCGGCATCCTGATGTCGGCGATCGCCACGTCCGGCCCGTGCTCGATCACCGCGGCCAGCAGCGTCTCCGCGTCGGCGACCGCCGCGCACACCTCGTGCCCGCGATCGGTGAGCAGCCTGACCAGCCCTTCCCGCAGTATCGCCGCATCCTCGGCGATTACGACGCGCATCAGGTGCCTCCTCCGCGGATCCGCATGGGCAGCTCGACGGTCACCGTGGTCGGGCCGCCGGGCGGGCTTGACAGGTGCAGGACCCCGTCCACGGTCGACACCCGCTGCACCAGTCCTTCCAGGCCGCTGCCCCGGGAGGGGTCGGCGCCCCCCAGGCCGTCGTCGGTGACGCGCAGGCGAAGCAGGCCCGCCCGTTCTGGGTCAATGATGATTTCTATCATGTTCGCCGAGCTGTGCTTGATGGCGTTGGCGAGCAGCTCGGCGGCGCAGAAGTAGGCCATCGTCTCGATCGCCGGGGACGGGCGTCCCGGCAGGTCGCAGCGGACTCGCGCCGGAATCGGGCTGGTCACCGCCAGCGAGGTGAGCGCGTCCGCGAGGCCCGAGTCGAGCACCGGCGGGTGAATGCCGCGGGCGAGGCGCCGCAGGTCGGCCAGCGCGCCGCTCACCCCGGCCTGCGCGGCGTCGAGCAGCTCGCGCAGCGTCTCGTCGGCGGCTCTTTCCTGGGCCATGCCCAGGTTCATCGCGACGGCGGCGAGCCGGACCTGGGCGCCGTCGTGCAGGTCACGCTCGACCCGGCGCAGCGCCGCCGCCGTGTCCTCGACCGCGATCGCCCGGGTCCGCTCGAGCTCGCTGACCCGGCTCGGTCCGAGCAGGGCACGCATCAGCCAGGCGTCGAGCATGACGATCCCCCGCGCCAGCCACACGCCGGCGAGTATGGATCCGACACCCACCAGCGCCGCGACCAGGGTGCCCGGCCAGCTGTGGATCACCCAGTGCTGCCCGTGGTAAATGGGGGCCAGCGCTTTCAGCGGCCGGTTCCTGTCCCCCACCGGGCGGTTGCCGAACAGCACCCACGCCAGCGGGTACGCGCAGTCCACCAGGCCGATCACCGTGGCGGCGGCGACGTACCCCCCAGCGATCGCGACCGGCAGCTTGGCCACGGCATACCCGACGGCCCGCCAGCCGTCGGAGTCGCGCAGCGACCGGCTAAGCCGACCGAGCAGGCCGGCTTCCGGACGCGGCGGCGTGCTCGGCGCAGGAGTGGCGACGCGCTCGCCGGTCGCCAGCAGCAGTGCCCGGCGGTGCCAGGCACCGATCCGGCGGGCGAGGCCGATCGCGGCGGCGAGCAGCGGCAGGCCGATGACCGCGCCGATGATGGAGCCCGAGATGACAAGCCCGGGAACACCGATGGCGACGACCAGGGCGAACCCGACCACGCCGGTGATCGCTTCGGTCACGCAGAACCATACGTCCCGACGTGCCCGGCGGGTGAACGGTGCGCCAAGCAGCAGCACCGTCACCCGCCGGATCCCGTTCATACTGATTGATTCTCCCCCTATCGGGCGTCAGGCGTCTCGGCGAGCGAGCGCCCAGCCGCCGGCCGCCAGCGCGACCGCCGCGTACAGGCAGAGCACCGCGAAGCCGTCCCACGGGGACAGCGGGTGCCCGACCGCGAGGCTCGCGTCCGCGACCGGCTTGACCGCGGCCAGGGAGTTCACCAGGATGTTGGCGGGCAGGAACTTCAAGACCGCGATGTGCTTCCCCACCGGCAGCAGGAGCAGGGGAAGCAGGAACGTCACCCCGACGACCGCCGCTATGGCCCCGGCCGTGTGCCGGATCAGCGCGGCCAGCCCGAGGCCGATGAGCGCGATCAGGCAGGGATACGCGCCGGACAGCAGCACCGCGCACAGCCCGGCCCACTGGCCAAGCGGCGGGTGCGGCACGCCGGCCGGCGCGGCCGCCCCGAACGTGAGCGCCCCCGCGAAGGCGAGCGCCTCGCCGGCCGCGAGCGTGACCGCGGCCAGCACCGCCGCCTTCGCCGCCAGCACCCGCCCTCGCTGCGGCACCGCCGCGAGCGTGGCCCGGATCGACCCGCTGCTGAACTCGCTGCTCAGCGCCAGCACGCCGAGGACGCCGAGGGTGAGCTGCCCGAGCAGCATCCCCTGTTCCACGTTGTTGGTCGGATCGTAGTTCGGGTCCGGATGGGTTGGCCCTCCGGAGCCCGTCAGGACCGCGTAACCCAGCACCCCGGCTGCGAAGAGCGCCAGGATCCACCAGGTGGACCGGACCGTTCGCAGCTTGCGCCACTCCATCCGGACGGGCCCGCTCAGGTCGTGTGTTCCGACGGTTGTCATACCGTTCTCCCGGTGTGGTTGCTGGTGCTGTAGTTGCTGGCGTTGTAGTCGCGGGCGGACTCGGTGAGCCGGAGGAACGCGTCCTCGAGCGAGCTCGCCGTGGCCGACAGCTCCGCGACGGTGGCGTGGGCGAGCAGCCGTCCCTGACCGATCACGATCAGCTCGTCCGCGGTCTGCGCGACCTCGCTGATCAGGTGGCTGGAGATGAGGACCGTGCGCCCTTCGGCCGCGAGGGACTTCATCAGGTTGCGTATCCAGTGGACGCCCTCGGGGTCCAGGCCGTTCACCGGCTCGTCGAGTATCACGATCCCGGGGTCGCCGAGCAGCGCGGCCGCGATGCCGAGCCGCTGCGCCATGCCGAGTGAGAACGTGCCGGCCCGGCGGCGGGCGACGGCTTCCAGGCCCACCAGGGCAAGTACCGCGTCGACCCGGCGCCCGGGAATGGCGTTGGACTCCGCGATCGCGCCCAGGTGGGCCCGCGCGGTGCGGCCAGGGTGGAACGACCTGGCTTCCAGCATCGCCCCCACCTCGCGCAGCGGCAGGCGAAGCTCCCGGTAGGACTTCCCATTGATCGTGGCCTGGCCGGCGTCGGGCCGGTCCAGGCCGATGAGCATGCGCATCGTCGATGACTTGCCCGCGCCGTTCGGCCCGAGAAAACCAGTCACGACACCTGGCCGGACGGTGAAGGTAAGATCCCGCACCGCGACGGTGCGTCCGTAGCGCTTGGCAAGGCCGCGTGCGACGATCATCGCGCTCGCCTCCCCAGGTAGCGTTCATGTGCCTCGTGCACTGTCATGAGATCCTCCAGGTGCGTTCGCCTTATCCTGGAGATCACGCTACGAACTGGGCCTTTTGCGCGGAACGGGGCTAGCGCCCGACTCGGCCGGGGGTTTCCCCCGGGGCTTCGTCTGCCGGTCCGGGTTAGAGCGGTGGCTCGCTAACCTTGCGCACGCAGGTCTCGCGCACCTGGTGCCCGTCGGGGTGGCGTAACTCAGCCGGGGCAGCGACCGCCCTGTCTCCTTATCAACAAGGACCGAGTGCTGCTCGCCAGGGGCGAAGGCGTGATCCTGCCCCCACTGGCGGAGGCTGACCAGGAGGTCGAACAGGTCCTCACCCTTCTCGGTCAGGACGTACTCCTGATAGGCACCTCCACCGGGCGCGGGCTCGACGCGCAGGACTCCGGCATCGACCAGGTCCCGCAGGCGCGCGGCGAGGATGTTCTTGGCGATGCCCAGATCGCGCTGGAACTGGCTGAAGCGCCGGATGCCGTCGAAGGCGTCGCGGATGATCAACAGCGACCACTTGTCGCCGACGATGTCGACGGTGCGGACCCCGGGGGTGTGGGCAGCCGGCCCTGACGCCGGCCGGCGGGGCGCGCTGGCCTGCCGCCCGGGACAGCAGGCATCAACGCCCGACTCAGCGCCGCACGTTAAGCCGGAACATGCCGCTAGCGCGGCCCGTGGACCCCGGGTTCCTGTGCCCTTAAAACCCCGGACGGGGCACGGACGGCGAGAGTGGGAGCGGTTACGCTGACCGTTCATCCGGCTTCCATGCCGCTGACCTGCCACTTCAGGCTGCGTTCCTGCCCGGGCGGTGCCGTGATCGGTCCAGACCGTGCCCGCCCGGGGGACGCCGAGGCGACCAGCTCGATCCAGCCTCAGCCCCAGCCCTTGTCCGGCAGGTGCAGGTCCGCCCCGCGAAGCATGACCGCCTCCGAGGGCCGAAGGGCGGCGTTTTACAGGCAGGCGAAGAAGGCTTCCAGGTGCTGGCCCGGCCGCTGAGTGCCCGGACGGCGGCCAGCAGGCTCCGAGCCTGGGCGGGGCTGACCGTCGCGCGCCGGTCCACGCTCGCCGCGATGGCGGGGGGCGGTCCACTGGACGCGGTCGACCGGGCCGGAGGGAAGGTGGCCCTGCTCGACGGCGTAGCCGAGCGCGCTGTAGAACACCGACCGCTTGCGCCGCTAGGTTGACCCGGCTGCCGGCTTTCGGTCAGGGTGCGGGCGCGCGGCCAACGTCAGTTGCACGGTCGCGGTGTCCTCCGGGTTGGCGACGGGCAGGGAGGCGCGTTCGGCCCAGCCGAGGGCGGCGTCGATCTTCTCGGGCGGGCTAGCGTCGCGGGTGGCGGGATTGAATGCCCAGGAGAGCAGCGCCAATGGCGGTCGAGGTTACTCCCCCCGGCCGGCGAGCGTTCGGAAGGCCTGGTCGATCAGGTCACCTAGTTCGGCCTTGCCGTCGCTTTCCATCCAGATCCGGATGGCGGCGGTGACGGCGCCGACGGCCGCCGCTGCGATGACCTGGGTCTCCAGCGCATCGGCGTCATGGCCGGGGTGGGCGGTCAGCGCCTGCGCTATGAGGAGCTCGTCGGCGGTTTTATGGGCCCAGGCCCGGGCCTGCAACGCGGGGGTGGTCATGGCGAGGTGCATGCGGGTGAGCATCACCTCCCGTTCCCCCGGCTCCATGTCGGTCTGGCCCTGTCTTAGAGCGTGCCGGATCATCTCCAGGGGCGGCTCATCCGAAGGCCGGGCGGCGATGTGCTCCGCGAGCGTCGGACTGTAGTCGTCATAGTCGACAACATCTTCCTTGGCCGGGAAGTAGCGGAAGAACGTCATGTGCGATACCCCGGCTGCGGCGGCGATTTCCTCTACCGTGGTCGCTTCAAAGCCTTTTTCCAGGAACAGGCGCAGGGCCTGTTCCTGGAGAAGCTGGCGGGTGCGGGCTTTCTTCTGCTCTCGCCAGCTGGGCTCAGGTGACGGTGAAGCTATGCTCATGAAAGCTATTGTGGAGCACTGGCTGGCGCCGCCGGTTTCTCCTCGACGCTGACTACCGTGTCTGTGGCGCGGGCCGGGAGGAACCGCAGGCACAGCAGCGCGACTACCACGCACAGGCCAGCCGTCCCGTAGAGCGCGATCGACATGCCGTCGGTGAAGGCTGAGTGCGCGGCCGACCGCAGCGCCGAGCCGGCGGCGCCGAGGCTCTGGGCGACCCCGTCGGCCTGGGTCACCGAACTGCGTGCGGCGTTCCTGGCAGCCGTCGGCAGGCCGGCGAGCTTCGGGTTGAGGTGCGACATGTAGATGGCCGACAGGATGCTGCCACCAGCGGCGTAGGCGAGCGAGCTGCCAACCTGGCGGAGCGTGTTGGTCACGGCGGCGCCGGCACCGGTCTCGCCGCCGCCAACGGAGGCGATCGCGGAGTCCAGTGCGACCGTCAGGGCCGCGCCGGTGCCAGCACCCACGACCACGAAGCCGATGACGACCAGCCAGTACGGGCTGGCCGGGGTAGTCAGCGCGAAGATGACCAGCCCGGCGGCGAGGCCGAGCATGCCGCCCGCCACGGTTGCCTTGGTTCCCCAGAGCTTGTCGGCCTGGGGGCCGACCGTGCCGCCGATGAACATCCCGGCCATGATCGGGATCAGGCGCAGGCCCGTGCTGATCGAGCTGTCATTGTCCACTGACTGAAGGTAAAGAGGAGCCAGGAACAAGACCAGCGACAAGCCTATGGTCCCGGCGATGGCCGCGGCCGTCCCCCAGGCGAAGCGGGACTGCTTGAAGAGGCTCCCGTCTACGAGCGGCTGGCGCGCGAACCGCTCCCGCACCAGGAACGCCGCGAGCAGAGCCGCGCTGGCGGCCAGGCAGGCGCAGGTTGCCGGGTTGCCCCAGCCGTGTTCGGGTCCGTTGATGACTCCGTAGACCAGGGTGACGATCGCGCCGACCGAGAATACGGTGCCGGGGAGGTCGAGACGGGGCCTGGCGGGACTACTGGTCTCGGGCAGCGTGAACAGGCAGCCGACAAGCGAGACCGCGACGAGCGGGACGTTCACCCAGAAGACCGAGTGCCAGGAGAAGTACCGGAGCAGCAGCCCGCCGGCGATCGGGCCGAGGGGCATTCCGCCAGCGACGGCGGCGGTGCTGACGCCGATCGCCTTGCTGCGGCTCTCGCCGTCGAAGATGGCAGCCGTGATGGCCAGCGGAACCGGCAGCAGGATGCCCGCGCCGACGCCCTGGATAGTCCGGGCGGCGATCAGCTCGCCCGCTGAAGTGCTCAGCGCTGAACACACCGACGCGCCGCCGAAAATCAGCAGCCCGGCCAGCAGCAGCTTGCGGCGCCCGTAGCGGTCGGCCAGGACGCCGACGGGCAGCATCGCCGCAGCGCCCGTGAGCGTGTAGGCGTCCAGGACCCACTGCAGCTGCGAGGTGCTCGCGTGCAGCGATCCGGAGATGGTCGGGAGCGCGACGGTAAGGACAGTGAAATCGATGGCCACGACCAGGATGCCCAGGGACATGAACCCCAGGCCCCACCATCGGCGCCGCATGGACGGCATTGCCATAAAGACTCCTACTAGTTAGGATCAAATCTGTTAGTGAACTAACATGTTATTCAACTAACATACGCGAGGCCGGGGTCTGCGGCAACCATCGCGGGCTACATCGACGGCGGCTGGACCGGGGGTACGCGCCGCGCTTTAGTCGGAGGCCTTCCACCATGAGGGCGAGTTCCCGGGGGCGTGGGCCGTGCGCCAGCGCACCGGCCTGCGGCGGGATCGCCGGCGGCTACGTGAAAGGCAGCGGTCGTCAGGTCGGCGAGCCGCCCGAGACCTGCCGGCGGCTGGCACGAGTAGCCGAGAGCCGGCACTCCATAAACGCGATCTCCGAAGCGCCCACGAGCCCGACTGAGCGGCGCCGGTCAAGCCGGAATACGCCGCGGGTGTCGATGCCGTTCTTTCTCATGGGCGGGCGAAGCCTGCCGGGCGGTGGCGGTGCTGATCCCGGCGCGGGCGGCGATGACAGCGACGGTCGCCCCGGCGGGCTCGGCCAACAGCGCGGCCAGGACGACCGCTGCGGGGCTGTCGCCCGCCGCCGGGGCAACGGCGCGTGGGCCGGGGTCGTCGCGGCGTCGGCGGGGCTGCGGGCCGCGTGCGGGGCGGGGTTCTTCGTACGTGCCATGATGGTGACTCCGTTTCTATTCTCCATCGCCATTCCGGTTTTCATTTGACTGCACGAGTTTTCTGGACGCCAATTGCTTTGGTCTCGCCGTGAAGTCAAGCGGCTCCGCGAGAATTCCAGATACCGTTTTCGCCCCGGCCCGGCGGGGCACGGAAATACGTTCAATCTCTGTCCCCAACTGGCATGATGACTCGCGCTCGCGACTAGCCGATGGTTTCCCTGGAGGCATCCCGCCCGTATTCTTACTCTCAGAATTTGATGCCGCGACTTTCCCGATTACCGTCCGCCATCGCACCTTTTCCCGCCGTGCCGACCGCCTTCCCGCGCCTGCCCTCGCCGCCCGCCAGGCTCCTCGCGCGCCTGTCCTCACCTGGCCGCACGCCCTCGCATTGACCGGCAGGCACGGGCCTGCGAGCACGGACGAGGGGGGGTGAGTACCTGATACTGCACGGATACAATGCCACGGACAGGAGACCGGGAATTAACAAACGTCACGCATCTGCGGCCCGCCATTTACGATTGTTTTACGAGCTATGCGCGTATAAAGAGTCTGGGAGTCCACTGGAAGGTTTAATTCCCCCGCGTCCAGCGCATTCGCCGCCGCCAGGAGGTACCAGTCTGGGTGGAGCCCCCACTGGAGTACGTATTAGCTGGCGGTGCGGACGGGTGACAGGTTCGCGAACCCGGCTAAACGGTCTGCCAGTTCCGCTGACCGTCCGAAGACTCGGGGGGAGGCCCTCCACGCCAGCAGCGGGCGGTCCCGCCACGGACCGGGCGAGCGGTCGCGGGGGGCCCCGCCCCGGGAAACCGGCCGGCAGCGGGCGGACGCAGGGACACATGCACGCTCAGCTCGGCCGCGAACGTCAAGCCGCGCACGGGCGCCTCCGCCGACCTGGTCCGTGGCTCGTCCGTGGTCACGGCCCGCGTCCGTGGCCGTCCGTGCAAAGCCGACGGTCTCCCGCACCGTTCCCAGGCCCCGATTCCCGTCCGCTATGCGTCCGTGGACGGCGCAACATGAAAGTCTACAGCGCGACAAGGTGACACACGGCAGGACAGAGCGCGGCCATGGACGCGGAGATCCGGGCGCTCTCCCCCGACGCCAGGAAGCGGTACAGCGCTCAGCGGCGGCGGGTCGAGGAGATGCTGGCGAACACGATCGAGCAGGGCGTGACGGCGGGCGTGTTCGACGTGACGTCGCCGCCGGACACCGAACGCGCCCTGCTCGGCATGATCCAGGCGATCACGCTCTGGTTCCGCCCGGGCGGCGGGCGGCTGACCGCCGCGGAGCTGGCCGGACGGTACGTGGACATCGCCGAGCACACGGTCGGCGCGCGCTGTCGGCACGCCGGCTAGCGCTTCGTTTTCCGCTCCCCCAAGAGCCAATTCAACAGCCCATCATCGCGAACGTACCGTTGCGACTCTCGTCACTCCAGCAACTCTCCCAGCTTCGCTATCGGTTCGAAAAGATCTTGGAAAAGTTTGCGTCCAGCTTGGACATCACGAATTAGAGACGATAGAATGTTCGCATGACTTGATTATGGGCCGCATCCCGTCGGAAGGAGGGCCGGCATTGAGCGAGCGAACGCCCCCAGGCGCGCCGTCCCCGGGCGCGCAGTCCCCCGACGCGCATCAGCGGCCCGGTCCCCGTGCCGGCGACGGCCCCGGCGACGGCCTCGCCGCGCGCCTGGCCGCGAGCTTCGGCCTGGATCCGGAGGCCACGAGCCCCGCCTGCCGGACGGTGTTCGCGCAGGCCGCCGAGCGGGTCCCGGAGGAGTGGGAGATCGAGGGCCCGGCCTTCTCGATCAGCCTCGGCGACGCCGCCGACCTCGACCCGGTGCTGCTGGCCGCGATGACCGGCCCGGACGGCCTCGGCGGTGAGGCACTAGGCCCGCAGTTCGGCCAGAACCGCACCGCCGACGCGCTGCGCCCGGGCCCGGTCCTGGCCGCCCTCACCGAACAGGCCGTCGCCAGTGCCGCGACGCTCAACGATGACCATCTGACGGGCGCCTTGCAGGCGGCGCGGCGGATCGAGAACCGGGCGTGCTGGCAGCAGACGGTGCTGACCGCGGAGTTCGCCCGCCGCCGCCGCGCCCAGTACGAGGACGCCGCCGCCCGCAAGGTCCCCCCGGGGTGCCGGCCGGGCGCGTTCCCAGCCGACGAGCTGGCGTCCGAGCTGCTGGTCACCGCCCGGCAGGCCGGGCACCGGATCGACGCCGACCTCGACCTCACCAGCCGTCTCCCGGCCACCCTGGCCGGGATGGCCGACGGCACGATCAGCCTCGACCGCGCGGACGTGATCACGGTCTACACCGCCAGCCTCACGGATGGGCAGGCCGCGTACGCCGAGGAGATCCTCGCCGCGGCCGCGCCCGGCCTGCGGGTCGACCAGCTCGCCCGCAAGGCCGCGGCCCTGGAGATGAAGCTCGACCCCGAGGCGGCCCGCGCCCGCAAGGAGCACGCCAGGACAGCCAGGCAGCGGGTCGAGGCCGGCCGCGAGCGGTCGGGGAACGCCTACCTGGCCGGCCGCGAGCTCGGCGTCTCCGACGTGCTGGCCTCCAAGGCCCACCTCGACGCCATCGCCGCCCAGCTCCGCCGCGCCGGCCTGGACGGCACCCTCGACCAGCTCCGCGCCCTCGCGTTTACCGACCTCACCCAGGGCCGCGACCCCCTCGCCCGCATCACCACCGCCCCCACCGCCCCCACCTCCCATGCCACCTCTGCGTCCCCGGACCCCGGCCCCGCCGCGGACCCGGATGACCTCGACTTCGAACCGGAGCAGGACCCGGACTTCATTCCGCCGCCCGCGCCCGGCCCGCCCGCGCCTCTCCCGGCCCTGATCAACTTGATCGTCCCCGTCGGCACCCTCCTCGGCTGGTCCGACGCCCCCGCCCAGGCCGGCGGCTGGGGCCTGCTGGACCCCGATGAGACCCGGGACCTCGTGGCCGCCGCCTCCCGCCACCCGAGAACCCGCTGGACCGCCACCGTCACCGGGGCCGACGGCACCGCCGTCGCCCACGGCCGCTCACCCGGCCAGCACCCCTGGACCCCGCCCAGTCCCGCACCACCGCCACCACAAGCACCGACACCGACACCGCAAAAACCACTGCCACCAGGAACACCGGGCAGCAGTCGCGGCGACCCCGCACCCGGCCCCGACCCCGCACCCGGCCCCGACGCCGCCCAGGCCGCGCTGCTCCGCGACCTCCTCCGTCAGCTGAAGATCGCCTTCGAGCCGATCGCGCGGGGCATCTGTGACCACCGGCACGCCGAAGACCGCTACACCCCCAGCCGTACCCTCAAGCACCTCATCCGCGCCCGCACCGCCACCTGCTCCGCCCCCGGCTGCGGCGCCCAGGCCATCCA
>Ga0302314_10018550_pt1 | contig 11600 bp, 13 predicted proteins | sample III_Palsa_N2_3_FD_200533 | JGI IMG/M metagenome (GOLD analysis project Ga0302314, IMG submission 200533) | Peat permafrost microbial communities from Stordalen Mire near Abisko, Sweden - III_Palsa_N2_3 | ecosystem: Environmental > Terrestrial > Soil > Palsa > Peat permafrost | place: Sweden... | reverse complement strand
CGAGTTCCCGCTCCGACCGCTTGGCCCGCGCCCGGCTGGTTTCCCCGGCCGCCCGGGCGCAGCGGCACCCGGCCCGGCACATACCCCCCCGTAAACCGGGACCGGGTGCCGTATTTAGATCGCCTGTTCGGCCGTCTGCGGCAGTCGGACGATGACGGAGAATGTAGGTGTGGACCTCGGTGGCTGGCTGCGCGCGAATCGGGTGAGCCCGGGCGCTCTGGTGGGGGTCCTCGTCGAGCCCGACGGATCGGTTGCGGTGGCGGTGCCCGATGGCGCGCTCGCGACCACACCCGAGCAGCTGCTCCTGGCCGACCGGGAGCTTCGGCCTCGGTGGGCGGTCTGGTCGCAGGAGACCGCGCAGGCGCTAGTCGCCGGCGGGGTGCGGCTGACGACGTGCTGGGACGTCGCGGCGGTGCACCGGCTGATGTCCGGCGGGTGGCGGGCCGACCCCGCCTACACCTGGGCCAGTCTGCACGGGGTGCCGGCCGATCAGATTCCCGCGCCGTCCTCCGGCCAGCCCGACCTGTTCAGCTTCGCCGACGAGCCGCAGGCCCCGACGCTCGGCGCGGCCGAGGCGCTCGAGGCGGCGGAACTCCAGCGGGCCGCGCTCGCCTCGGGAAGCGACAGCGGGATCGCGGTCGCCACCGCCCGCGCCGAGTCGACCGTCGAGCTGCTGGCGGCCGAACTGGCGGCGGACGGGCTGCCGATGAGCCGGGCGGTGATGGAGGGCCTGCTCGACGACAGCATCGGGCCCCGGCCGCGCGGCCCTGGCCACGCGGCCGAGGTCAGGGCGGCCAGGGACGAGCGGGTGCTCAGGCACGCGCCGGCCGGGGTGATCGCCGACCTGCGCAGCAACGTCCAGGTGCGCACGCTGCTGGCGGCGGCCGGCGTCGACGTGCCGGACACCCGGGCCTGGCGGCTGGAGGAGTTCAAGGACAAGTCGCCGCTGGTGGCGGCGCTGCTCGAGTGGCGCAAGGCGGAGCGGATCGCGACCACCTACGGGTACGCCTGGCTGGACGACGCCCTCGGGCCCGACGACCGGCTGCGCGGGGCCTGGACCGGCTGCGACGGGGCGGCCGGACGGATGACCGCGTCGAGCGGCCTGCACAACATGCCCGCGATGCTCCGCCGGGCGGTCATCGCCGACCCCGGGCACCTGTTCGTCCGCGCCGACCTCGGGCAGATCGAGCCCCGGGTGCTCGCCGCCGTCTCCGGCGACGCCGCGCTCGCCGCCGCCACCGCGGCCGACGACATGTACCTCCCGGTGGCCGCGCAGCTCAGCGTCGACCGGCCGACCGCCAAGGTCGCGATGATCGCGGCGATGTACGGGCAGACGACCGGGCACGGCGGGAACGCCGCCCGGCGGATGCGGTCCGCCTACCCGGTCGCCATGGGCTACCTCGACACCGCCGACCGCTCCGCGCAGGCCGGGCAGGACCTGCGCACCTACGGCGGCCGGCGGATCCGGATGTCGGGCGGCGCGGGCGCGGCCGACGCCGAGTCCTCCGGCGCCCGGACCGGGCGCGGCCGGTACGGGCGCAACGCGGTGATCCAGGGAGCCGCGGCCGAGCTGTTCAAGATGTGGGCCGTGACCGTCCGGGCCCGGGCGGCGCCGCTCGGCGCGCGGATCGTGCTCTGCCTCCACGACGAGCTGCTGGTGCACGTCCCCGAGGGCCGCGCGGCGCAGGCGGCGGAGCTGGTCGGCGACTGCCTGACCGAGACCGCGCGGCGCTGGGCGCCGGGCGGGCCGGTCCGGTTCATCGCCGATATCAGCACCGTCCGCTGCTGGGCAGACGCGAAAGGTTAACCGTCCCGCCGGTCGCGCGACGATCGGCCGCGCCCGGCCTGATACCGTGGCGTGCAGATAGGACGGTTCGGGAAGGGGTCTTGACGTTGCCGCGTTACCGCAGAGTGGTGGTCAAGCTCAGCGGCGAGGCCCTGGCAGGTGCCGCCGGAACCGGTGCCGATCCTGCCAGCCTCGCCCGCGTCGCCGACGAGGTGCTGTCCGTGCACAGCCTCGGCGTGCAGGTCGCGGTCGTGGTGGGCGGCGGGAACTACTTCCGCGGCCGGATGGCCGACGGCTGGGGGATCAGCCGCGCCGAGGCGGACAACATCGGCATGCTCGGCACCGTCATGAACGCGCTCATGCTGCGGGGCGCGCTCACCGCGCGGACCGACGCGGACGTGCGGGTGATGACCGCGGTGCCGATCCATAGCGTCGCCGAGCCGTTTATCCGGCTGCGCGCGGTCCACCACCTGGAGCGCGGCTTCATCGTCGTGCTGGCGGGCGGCATCGGCCAGCCCTACGTGACCACCGACTACCCGGCCGTGCAGCGGGCGCTCGAGCTGGACGCCGACGCGCTCCTGGTCGCCAAGCACGGGGTGGACGGGGTCTACGACTCCGATCCCAAGCACAACCCGGACGCGGGCAAGTTCACCACGCTGACGTACGAAGAGGCCCTCGCGGCCGACATCCGGATCATGGACACCAGCGCGTTCGTGCTCGCCAACGAGCAGTCGCTGACGATGCACGTCTTCGACGTGGCCGCGTACGGCGCGATGCGCGCCATCTGCGAGGGCGACGACGGCATCGGCACCAAGATCACCGCCAAGTAGCGGCCCGCGCTAGCTCTTGATCGCCCGCCAGACGGGCCGCGGGATCAGCTTCATCACCGCGGCCAGGCCGGCCAGCGGGGCCGGCACCCAGACGACGGACTTAGAGCCGCGCAGCGCCCTCGAGAGGCCGGCCAGGATCACCTTGGTGTCGGGCCCGAGGTCGAGGGCGGAGACGATCGCCAGGCCGATCTCGCTGGTGCCGCCGAGCAATAGGACGCGAGACAGCCGCCCGGGACCTGTCAAAATATGCGGTCGGTCATCCGATGCGGGGTGATCTTGACCGCCCCGTCCCAGTTTGCCTCCCTGATCTCCTTCATCGCCCGCTTCCTGGTCGCCTGGTCCATCCGGTCGATGAAGAGCACGCCGTCCAGGTGGTCGGTCTCGTGCTGCAGGCACCGGGCGAGCACCTCCGTGCCGACGACCTGGATGGGGTCCCCCCGCTCGTCGAAGCCGCGGGCAACCGCGTTCAGCCGCCGCTTCACGTCGTAGTAGATGCCGGGGAAGGACAGGCACCCCTCCTCGCCCTCCTGGTCCTCCTCGTCGGGGAAGTCGAGGACGGGGTTGACCAGGTAGCCGCGCTCGCCCCGGACCGCGTAGGCGAACACCCGCTGGCCCACCCCGATCTGCGGCGCCGCCAGCCCCGCGCCCTGCGCGTCGTCGAGGGTCTGGGTCAGGTCCTTGACCAGACCGCGCAGTTGCTTGTCGAAGTCGGTGACGGGGTCGGCGGCGGTGCGCAGGATCGGGTCGCCGAAGAGTCGGACGGGACGGATCGTCATGCCTCAGAGGGTAGCCGCCGTCCTCGCTCTCGCACACCCAGCCGCAAGTTATTTGACAAACTATCGAAAGGAAATATATAACTCCAGTTGTAAGTTTCTTATTAGCACAGGGCGAGACCACACCAGGTGGCAGCCCTCTCTGGAGGTAGCGATGTACCTGACGACACTCGACCCGTTCACCCGTGACTTCGACCGGATCGTCCGCCGCGCGTTCGGCCCCGGCAGCATCGGCGCCGGCTACGCCCCGGCCCTGCCGATGGACAGCGTCCGCCGCGACGGCGAGCTCGTCCTGCGGTTCGACGTCCCCGGCGTGGACCCGGAGAAGATCGACGTGACCGTCGACAAGGGCGTGCTCACGGTGAGCGCCACCCGCGAGGAGACCACGACCGAGGGCGAGAACCCGATCGTCCGCGAGCGGCGGTTCGGCAGCTTTACCCGTCGCGTCCGGCTCTCCGACAACCTCAACGCCGAGGCGATCGAGGCCAGCAACAGCGAGGGCGTGCTCGAGATCCGCATCCCGGTCCTCGAGGAGGCCAAGCCGCGCAAGATCACGGTCGCCGCGACCGAGGCCAAGGAGCTGGCCAACTAAGGTCGCTCTGGTCTCGGGCAGTATCAGCGGTCGGTCGGCGCCCAACGCCGGCCGACCGCTTAACATCGTGTCGGGTGGAGGTGAGATCGATGGAGCCGTTCGAGCAAGAGGACGTACCGCTCTTCACTGTTGGCCAGGTGGCGGAGATGCTGCAGCTTAAGCAGGCGTTCCTGCGGCGCGTCGATCAGCTCCAGGTCGTCACCCCGCAGCGGTCGAACGGCGGCCAGCGCCGGTACACCAGGATCGAGATCCGGGTCATCCAGCAGGTCGCCTCGATGGCCGACGAGGGCATGACCATGCCCGCCATCCGGCGGATCATAGAGCTCGAGCAGCAGCTAGCCGAGGTCGCGCGCCAGCGCGACGAGCTGGCCGCGCGGCTATCGGAAGCGTCGGACGAACGGACCCGGCTGACTCATCAGCTCCAACTCCTGCTCGCCCAGGTCGGCCGCGACCGCGCCGCCGAATAGGCCCGGACGCCAACATGTCGATTGCGCAATCGACACGCTGGGTGGCGGGTTTAGCGGCGGCTGGCGGCGCGCTAGCGGCGGGTGGCGGCGGGCTAGCGGGCGAGGTAGCGGTCGGCTAGGGGGCGGGGGGCGACGGCTAGCCAGCCGTCGACCAGGGCGTCCTTGAGCGCTTTGGCCGATACCTGGTCCAGCCGGACGAGGTAGGCGTTGTAGCCGTCGAAGTGCGGGATGGTGAAGAAGGCGCCCGCGTTGGCGGCCAGGATCGCCTCCTTCTCCCCCAGGTCGGCCGTGCGGACGGCCAGGATCGGGCCGGCCGGCGGTGTCTCGTCGCCGAATCGCTTGATGTCCGCCTTGCTGAACGGGCGCTCCCAGGCGAACGCCTTGCCGCCCACTTCCCAGGTCCGGAGACCGCGGTGCTTCTCCTGGCCCTCGGTCACCTCCGGCAGCTGGGTAGCCAGGCGGGCCACGTGATCGAAGGTTTGCACGGAATAAACCGTACTGCGGAGACGCCTGCGGGTGAACTCGGAGTCACGGTCCGTTCGAAATAATCGATTTTGACTTGGTTATTCGCTGTCTGTTATTTACCGTTGAGCAGGCTTTCCGCATTGTCGTGGAGGATGGCGGCCTGCTCGGCAACGGTGAAACCGAGATCGGCGACTGCGCCGGCGGCGACCAGTGGGTCGTCGAGCGGGTAATCGCTGCCGAAGATGATCCGGTCGGTGCCGACCTTACGGAGCACCCAGGTGAACTGCTCGGCCAACGGGCCGCCGGCCAGCATCGGGCCGGTGACCGAGATGTCGATCCAGACATTCCGCTGCCATGACGGGTAGCGGCCGACAACGTCGTAGATCAGCAGTTGCGGGAAGCCGGGACCGTGCGCGTGCGCGAGAATGAGCTTCGCGTCGGGGATCGCCATCGCCAGGTTCACGAACTTGCCCGGCTGGTTCGCGTCCCAGGGCGAGTAGGCATCGAAAAGGACCGGGAGCCCGTTTTCTGTGGCCCTCCGCACGACCCGTGCGACGGCCGCGTCGGCCACGTCGAACTGCTGCGTAGTGGGGTGCAGCTTTAGCCAGGCCGCGCCGGCCGCCGCGACCCGGTCGACCTCGTCGAGGGCGGCGCGACCGTCGGCCGGGTGGACCGAGCAGACGGGGTAGAAAAAGCCGTCGGAGTCTTCGGCCAGTTGCAGCAGGCCGTCGTTTCTGGCCCGCGTCCGGCCCAGGTCAGCGGGCCAGGCGATCGTGATGGCGGCGGCGCGGGCGATCTGAGTCCCATTGACCAGCGAGCGATAGTTTTCGGGCGGATGCGGGGCGTCGACAATCGACTCGTCCGGATCGAGCATCGGGTGGGTGTGCGCATCGATGATTGCCCCGTCATACACGAATGAGACGATATACGTGGTTTCGACGCCCACGCAATTGCGCATTAGCTACCTAGGATGTCCGCCCGGTTGGACGGACAACGCGCCAGTGATCCGTGGGGTTCTCCGCATTCGCCAGCCTGCCCCGCTGCTCCAGGTGGAATAGGTGAGCATAGGTCTCGCCGATCGCCGCGCGGCGGACGAGGCCGCGGGACTGATCCCAGGGGCGGGACCAGGTGAGGCGCTCGGCCACCTCGAACGTGGTGCAGCCGTCGGCGGCGGCGACGACGGCGACCACCTCGTCCAGCCGGGCCCGGTGATGATCCTGAAGCTGCCGGACGCGGGCGGGCAGGCCCGCGAAGCGGTACTCGTGGGCGGGGAGCACCTCCTCGGGGTCGAGGTCCTCCATCGCCGACAGCGAGTGCAGGTAGGTCCCCAGGGCGTCCTCGGGGCCGAGGGGCGAGGGGCCGATGTTCGGGCTGATCCTGGGCAGGATGTGGTCGCCGGTGAGCAGGACGTCGTAGCGCTCGTCGGCGAAGCACAGGTGGCCGGGCGTATGGCCGGGAGACCAGATGGCGCGCAGCGGGGCATCGTCGCCCAGCGGCCTGGCGCCGTCCTCGATAAGCACGTCGGCGCCGTGGACGCGGCCCCGCACGGCGAAGCTGGCCGGCGGCGCCAGCTCGTCGTGCTCGGCGGCGGGGACGCCGCGGCGGACCAGCCAGGCGCGGTCCTCGTCGGCCCAGCCGTCGCGGAGCGGAAGATCATGGATCACCGCCGCGTCGGCCGGGTGCATGCCCACCCAGGCGCCGGAGGCCTTCCTGACCGCGTGCGCGAGACCGAAGTGGTCGGCGTGAAAGTGCGTGACCAGGACCGCCGCGATCTCGGTCATCGCGTGGCCGGTCGCCGCCACGCCCGCCACCAGGCCGTCCCAGGCGTCGGCGCTCGGCCAGCCCGTATCGACCAGCACCGGGCCGCGCGCGGTCTCGAGGAGGTAGGCCAGGACGTACCGGAGCGGGCTGTTCGGGAACGGCGTCGGGACCGACCAGAGACCCGGCCTGACCTGCTCGACCGGCGGAAGCACGTGCTCATTCCAGGCCCGCTGCTGCGCCGTCCCGGTCACGGTGATCTGCTCGTCCGCCACCGGCGCGCGGTCGTCAACGGTCACTCGGCCGCCTCCTTGGTGCCTGTGTGTATTACATGCCTTTTGTGGCGTTCGCGCCAGAAGTGAAGGCGATCGATTTGTCGGCTTCGAGCGTGCGTCCGCTCAGAATCGGCGCCAGCGCGCCTCGCAGCACGAGAACAGGCCGAACATGATGAGCCCGATCGCGACCAGGGCGAGCAGCCAGGGGCCGACCGGGGTCGTCGCGAGCTCGCGGAGCGACGAGTCGATGCCCTTGGCCTGCTGCGGCTGCGAGCGGACGGCTGCCACCACCAGGAACACGCCGGCGGTGATGAACACGATGCCGCGGGCGATCCCGCCGATCCGGCCCAGCCACTCGACGATCTGACGCGTCCGGCGCGACATGCGCCCGAGTTCCAGGTCCTTGAGGAACCGTTCCCGCCACGCCTGGTAGCCGAGGTACAGGCCGCCGCCGATAAATGCCAGGCCGATCACGACCACCGCTACCTGGCCGCCCGTGTGCCGCAGGACGGTGGCGGTCAGGTCGACCGACTGCTGGTTGCTCGACTGCGGGGCGCCCGCGCCGATCGCGTACTTGAGCGTGCCGTAGCCGAGGACCGCGTAGATCACCGCCTTGGCGAACGATAGCGCCCGCGCGGACGCCTTCCGCCCTTCGCCCGTCGGCCATACCGCTTCCGACAGCCGCCACAGCGCCATGCCCAGGAAGCCGACGACGAGCACCCACAACGCGACCACGCCGAATGGCGTGGCGCTGAGCGCGTGCAGCGCCCCGGTCCGGTCGGCCTGCTGGCGGGTCCTGCCGAACGCGATCTGGAAGGCGATCCAGCCAATGACGATGTACATGATCCCGCGGGCGAGGAAGCCCGCCCGGCCGAGGAGGACCAGCGCGCGGGTCCCGGCCGGGCCGCCGGGCGTGGTTCGCCTGGCGCGGCGGCGTGTCCGTGTCCGTGTAGCCACGTTGGGCTCCCTGGGTAGGCGTGATCGACGCTGGATCGGCTTCCCTGGAAACCCCGGGCAATGCGCGCAACTCGGTATTTATTGGTCGGTCACCGAGCATCGGGGTCCGGCGGGTCCGCGGATCCCCGAGGCTTGACGCGCTGGAGGATCTTGCTCGGTTCCCAGTCGAGGCCCGTGGGCAGCCGCCACCCGCGCCAGTAGGCGACGAGCCTGAGCGCGAACCCCACGCCGATGGCGACCGCCGTGCCGGTGAAGAAGCGCGTGCCGTATACCTCGGCGAAGATGACCTGGAGGCCGGCGACGACGATCGCGACCGTCGCGTACAGCGGGCCGTCCTTGAACACGGACGGGACCCGCTGGAGCATCAGGTCCCTGCTGACGCCGCCGCCGATCGCCGTGATCGTGCCGAGCAGCACCGCGGGCAGCCACTCAAGGCCCGCCTCGAGCGTCTTGAGCGCGCCGGCGGTCGCCCAGCACGATATGGCCGCCGCGTCCACCAGGATGAACACCCGGTTCCAGGCCCTGCTCTGGATGTACATCAGGAACGCGATCGCCGCCCCGGCGAGGGCGGTCGGGATGTAGGCGGGGTCCACCAGGGCGGCCGGGGTGCCGTGCTCGAGCAGCACGTCGCGGATGATGCCGCCGCCCAGGCCCGAGACCAGGCCCATCGCCGCGAACCCGAACAGGTCCATGTTCTGGGTGCGCGCCACCGCGCCGCCGAGGAGCCCGTTGGCGAAGACGCCGAGCAGGTCGAGGGTCGTGGTGAGAAGGTCAGTCTGCATGCATTGAGACTACTGTCGGTAATATCACTCACACATAGGGTGAGGCATGCGATCTAGCCGGGAGTACTTGCGCCGATGACGGCTACCGGGGAGCGGCAGGCGGCCGACGAGATCAACCGGCTGCTGGTCAGGCTGACGCAGTTCCTGCTGCGCAACAGCGCCGAGGGCGGGTTCGAGGTGCGGGACACGGTGCGGCGGGTGGCCGAGGCGTGCGGGGCGAAGGCGGACGTCCTCGCGATCGCCGAGGGCGCGGTGCTCACCGTCCGGCATCGCGACGATTCCTCCTACGCCGAGACCGTGCAGGTCACGCCCGAACTCGCCCGGCTCGATCTGGTCTCGGAGGGCAAGTTCCTGGTCCGCCGGATCGTCGACGGCGAGCTCGGGGCGCGGGCGGCGAACCGGGCGCTGACCGAGCTGAACCGCCGGCCGGGCCCGTACCAGCCCTGGCTCCGGGGCGTCGGCGTCATCCTGTTCGCGGTCGGGTTCGCGCCCAGCGTCCAGGCGACCTGGACCGAGATCGGCTACAGCCTGGCCCTCGGCGCGGTGATGGCGGTCGTGTTCCTGGCCGCGGAACGGGCCTCGGCGCTGCGCATCCTGCTGCCCATCGTCGGGCCGCTCGCGGTCGGGGTGGTGGCGTTCGCCGGGCTGCAGGCGCACCGTCAGCCCGGCGGCCCGATCGTGTTGATGGTGCCCGCGTTGTTCGTGCTCATCCCCGGCGACTACCTGTGCGCGGCCACCGCCGAGATCGCGGTCGGCCAGCTGACGCCGGGCGCGGTCAGGCTCGCCCAGGCGGCGTTCACGCTGCTCGAGATCGCTCTCGGCATCATCATCGCGGCCGAGGTCAGCGGGGTGGGCACCCGCAGCCTGTTCGAGGCGACGGTGCCGAGGGGGCTGCCCTACTGGCTCATCGTGATCTCCTGGGTGCCGTTCGTCTTCGGGATGGCGCTTACCTTCAGCGCCCGGCTGTGCGATATCCCCTGGATCCTCGTGCTTACCTACCTCGCCTGGGGAGTGCAGCTCGGCGTGACCAAGTGGGTGGGGCCCGACGCGGGGACCTTCGTCGCGGCCGGGCTGCTGGCCGCCTCGGCCGGGTTCCTCGAGCTCTCGCCGTCACGTCCGCCGCGCATAGTGCTCATCCTGGGCGGGTTCTTCGCGCTGACCGTCGGCTCGGTCGCGCTGCGGGGCCTGACCACCCTCGACGGCGGTCACTCGATCCAGGGCTTCGGCGACCTTCGCGACGCGATCACGCAGACCGCCGCGATCACCCTCGGGCTCATCGTCGGCGCGGTTCCCGTCCAGGCCGCCGCTGTCCGGCGGCGCCGGGCCGCGGCAGTGGCCGGCGGCGGGTTAGGCCGCGGGTTAGGCCGCGGGTTAGGCCCGGGGTTGCGTCTGGGGTTGCGTCAGCTTCAGCCGGTACGTGATGCCTGGCTGGTCGCTGAGCTCGGTCTCGCCGACGGGAACGAATCCGGTGCGGGTGAGAACGGTCCTTGACGCCACGTTGTCGACCCTCGCCGCCGCGCGGAGCTCGGTCAGGCCGTAGTCGGCGACCGCCAGCGCGCACACCTGCCGCACCGCCGCCGTGGCCAGGCCGCGCCCGGCGGCTCGCTCGGCGATCCGGTAGCCGAGGTCGGCCGAGCCGTCGGCGACCTCGAACAGATTGACCCGGCCCACGATCGCCCCGTCCGGCTCTACCAGCACGTGGAAGAAGTCGGTCCCGTCCGCCTGGCACCCGAGCAGATCGCGGTGCCGCTCGTCGAACGCGGCGAAGTAGTCGTCGCCCCGGTCCGGCACCGACGCGGCGAAGTAGGCCCGGTTCTCCAGCTCGAAGGCGAGCAGGGCGGGAGCGTGGTCAAGCCGCAGCAGCTGCAGCTTCGGCGTCAGATCGTGGATGCCGTTGCCGCCGACGGCCGCGCCGGGAGCGGGTTCGTCCTTCATCTGCGCGAGCATACCCAGCGCCGCCCCGGGGGCCGGCCGGCCCCCGGGGCGCGGTGACGTTGCCGATCAGGCGATGCGGCCGGCGTAGCGTCGGGTGAAGCCGTCAGCGGTGTTAGCGGTGATGATCACGTCGTAGTAGCCGTACGGGTCGGTCGGCCAGCTGACGGGGCTGGAGCCGCCGCCGTTGACGGTGACGGTCTGGGTGGTGCCCTCGTACTCGTTCGGGGTCAGGGTGTAGACGATCGCGGTGCTGCCGCTGTTGGACAGGGTGAGGGTGACCGTCGCGTTCGCGGTGTCGAGCGCGGCCGTGACGAGCGGAATCTGGCCGGTCGTCTGGCTGGCCGCCACCACCGCGCCCTTGAAGGTGGTCAGGAAGCCGTCCGGGCCGTAGACCGAGAAGTTGTAGTTCCCGCTCGTGCTGGCCGCGTTCCATGCGTAGGAGCCGGCCGACGACGCGGCCACCGTGACCGGGGTGGGCGCGGCGGCCAGGTAAGCATTCGGGTAGACGGAGAACGAGAGGCCGACCGAGCCCGTGTTGGCCAGGGTGGCGGTGACCACGCTGGTGCTGCGGTTCACGGTCACGTCGGCGAAGGGCTGCAGGTTGGACGGGCGATGCGGCCGGGTCCCGGTCTCCTGGACCGGCATCGACTGGTCGCCCTCGGCCGGCGGCGTGGTCGAGCCGCCGGTGAGCTGGGTCAGCGCCCAGGTCTGGGCCAGGGTCGGGATGTTGGTCGGGATCGTGAAGTTGGGGTTGGCGAAGTCGAAGGCGGCCGTCAGGTTGCCCACCACCGACGACCGCCACGGGGTGACGTTGGCCGGCTTGACCCCGGTCCAGGTGGCCAGGAACTGCAGCATCGAGGTGTGGTCGTAGACGTTGGAGTCGACGTAGCCGCCGGTGGTCCACGGCGAGCAGATCAGCATCGGGACCCGGGGGCCGGGTCCGATCGGCTCGCCTGAGATGTACTCGTCGGTGACGCTGG